>Ga0209006_10005894_pt1 | contig 11135 bp, 10 predicted proteins | sample JacPin_JW_Ref_O2_FD_188567 | JGI IMG/M metagenome (GOLD analysis project Ga0209006, IMG submission 188567) | Forest soil microbial communities from Algoma, Ontario, Canada - Jack Pine, Ontario site 1_JW_Ref_O2 (SPAdes) (version 2) | ecosystem: Environmental > Terrestrial > Soil > Boreal... | reverse complement strand
CGGATGTCACGTTCGGCGGAGAAGGAAGGTTCTCCCACAACTGGACGAGACTGGCAACAGCGTCAAAGCTAGAAGAATCAAGCTTAATTTCATGAAGCGCCTCCGTGGAGGGTGATTGTCGCACAAGAATTTCTGGAAATGCCCGCGAATGTCGGTCCAGGTTTAGGAAACGACTGGCGGGACGAGCCTAAGAGGTGACGAGGCTTAAAAAGCCACCGATGCTAAAATTATCTGTGCCCGCCGATTCTTCTCTCCGCCTTATTGCCATCGATATTGACGGCACACTACTGAATCCTGAATTCAAGATTTCCGAGACCGATCTTGCCACGCTCCGCTCGGCGCATGCCCAAGGCATCGAAGTCGTTCTGGCGACCGGCCGCCGCCATACTTTTGCCCTTCCCATCGCCGAACAGTTGGGATTCGATCTCTGGCTCATCAGTTCCAATGGAGCGATTACGCGATCTTTGGCCGGAGAAACTTTTCACCGCGACTTGTTGCCCAAATCGACCTGCTGCAAGCTCGTCGATGACTTGCAAGAATTCCGGGGACAAACCGTTCTAACCTTTGACAGCACCGGCCCGGGAACGATCGTGATCGAGCGTATGGACGAACTCGAAGGCAGCATTAAGCGCTGGCTGGAGAAGAATATGCAGTACATCCAGTTCGTGGTTCCGATCGAGAACGCGCTGACTACCGACCCGGTGCAGGCCATGTTCTGCGGCCCGGTGGAGCAGATGCGGCGTGCATTGCGGGCGCTCGAGAGCATCGATCTGCCGATCACGGTGTTGCGCACCGAGTATCCCGGTCGCGATCTTTCGATTGTCGACGTGCTCACCTGCGGCTGCTCCAAGGGGCACGCACTGGAGCGCTGGGCCAATTTTCGGCGCATTACCCGCGATCAGGTCATGGCCATCGGTGATAACTATAATGATATTGAGATGCTTGCCTTTGCCGGCCACCCTTTTATCATGGGGAATGCGTCCGAAGAGCTAAGGGGACGAGGCTGGAAGCTGACTCGTTCGAATGCCGAAAGCGGAGTATCGGGCGCGATCGAGCAAGTCCTGAACGGACGGGAAATCGAGCCGATACTGGAGCAGGTCGCAGGAACGGCAGCCTTGAGCAGTTTGGAATGACACGACGAACCCCATCGACGATGAGCCAAGCTTCGAGTGCCGGGGTCGCGTTTTGCCTCATCACCTCATTGGTATTGTTTATGGCGCTCCCTGCCAGTGCCGCTGAACTGGCGATCCTGCGCAATGGCTTCAGCATCCGCCACGAGCATCGCCTGGTCATGGGATCCACGACTCGCCTTTATCTTGGCGCTGACGATGCCAGCTTCACCGATGTGCCCACCGAGGAAATCGCCAGCTACGAGAAGGATCTTTCACTGCCGGTTCCGAGCGAATCGCAGGCGGCTTCTGCTGGCTCGTCGAAATCGAAATCGGCGCCGGTCGTATCGGCGGCCGCTCTCAGTCAGGTCGTAGACACGGCCAGCGCGACCTATCATCTTGATCCAGACCTGGTGAACAGCGTAATCCACGCCGAAAGCGGATTCAATTCGCATGCTGTCTCGCGCAAAGGGGCGCGCGGACTGATGCAGCTGATGCCGGCTACGGCCAGTCAACTGGGAGTGAATGATGCATTTGATCCGCAGGATAATGTGACTGGCGGAAGCCGCTACCTGCGCGAACTGTTGGAACGCTACGATTTTGACCTGGTAAAAGCGCTGGCTGCCTACAACGCTGGACCAGAGCGGGTTGAGCAATACCAGGGAGTGCCTCCGTTTCGCGAGACCCGCGCGTATGTGGCGCGTATCGTGCGCGAATACAACACAAAGAAGATAGCGCAGGAAAAAGCGGAGAAGCAGAAGTTGCTGGCTGCCAAAAGGCGCCTGCCTGTGCACACCACGACTGTGCGCACAGCCCAGGCATCCACAAAAGCAGCAGCTGCTACGGTAGCCGAAGCTCACTGAGACTCGTTGTTAACCCACGTTGACCCTGCCTCGCTACTCATTTACCTTCATTCGGGGGCCTGCTCACCGCAAGCTGCGGCATTCCTCTGCTCAAAGCCAAACGGCCGGTGGTCGTAAGAAACCGGCAGTCATAAGAAATTAAGACCCGCTATCGAATACACCAGACCTAATCCTGATGAAGAATAAGAAATACGTGGTCTATGCGGTCGTGTTCCTGGTGCTGGCCGTGCTGGTTTATTTGCAATTCCGTACCTGGCAGAATTTCGACTGGGCGCGTTTCCGTGAAACGCGGCCGCAGAAGTGGTCGCATATTCTCCACGGCATCGGACTGATTTACCTCGCCTATGTGGTGCGGGCATTTCGCTGGAAGATATTTCTGCGTCCGGTGCGGCCGGAGGCTTCGAGCGCCAGCCTGGTGGCTCCGACGATTATCGGTTTCACCGGCTTGGCGTTACTTGGTCGTCCGGGCGAACTGATTCGTCCTTATTTAATTGCGCGACGCCAGAATCTGACTTTTGCTTCGCAACTTGCGGTCTGGGCCGTCGAACGGATATTCGATGTGGCTGCCTTCACGTTGCTGCTGGTGAGCGCCATTTTTCTCGCGGCGGGACCACGATCGCTTCCCTTCTACAACCGCTTTCGCGAAGGCGGATTTCTGCTGATCCTGCTGGTGGCGGGAATCTCGCTGGGAGCGGCCGCCGTTTACTGGAAAGGTGAAGGCATCGCGGATTGGATCGAGCGCCGTTTTTCCCATCTGGCAGCCAATCTCGGACACAAGATCGCGGCGCGCGTCCGCGAATTCCGGAGCGGGTTGAATACCATCCACGACCCGTTTTCGCTGCTCATGTTGATCGTGCTGTCAGTGCTGATGTGGTTCATGATCATCATGGCCTATCAGGAAGTGGCGCACTCCTATGGCATCGCGATCCTGAACATTCGACGCTCGCAGGTTCTGGTGCTCATGGGCGCGAGCATGATCGGTTCCATGGTGCAGTTGCCGGGGATCGGCGGCGGATCGCAGCTGGCGACGATCGCCACGCTGCATCGCATCTTCGACGTCCCTCCGGAACTGGCTGCCAGTTGCGGCATTATGTTGTGGCTGGTGACATTTGTCGCGGTTGTCCCTCTCGGATTAGTGCTCGCGCACCATGAGCGTCTTTCGATACGCAAGCTTTCGGAGGAGACGGCGGAAGCGGACGAAGTTGCTACGGTGGAGAACGCGCCGTAGTCTCCTTACTACTGCGCGGCCGTTGATTCCTGTGGTCTTCCCTGATGCGGTTATAATTGCGCGCGATGGCACTTAGTCCCGGCACCAAGCTTGGTCCTTACGAAATCATCGCCGTCGCAGGCGCGGGAGGCATGGGCGAAGTCTATCGGGCTCGCGATAGCCGCCTGAATCGCGAGGTTGCCGTCAAAGTTCTTCCCCCTGCGTTCGCTCGCGATGCTGACCGGTTGTCGCGCTTTCAGCAGGAAGCGCAGGCGGTTGCCTCGCTGAGCCATCCCAACATCATGGCGGTTCATGATTTTGGCGACTACGAAGGTTCTCCTTACATTGTGGCCGAGTTGCTGGAGGGTGAAACTCTCCGCGACCGTCTGCGCGGCGGCGCGTTGCCCATGCGTAAGGCGACCGACTTTGCCGAGCAGATTGCGCGCGGACTGGCTGCGGCTCATGAAAAAGGAATTGTCCACCGCGACCTGAAGCCGGAAAACATTTTTGTTACGCGCGACGGCCGCGTGAAGATTCTCGACTTCGGGCTGGCGAAACTTACTCGTCCTGAGGGCGTTGCTGCTACTGACGCGCCAACCATAGTTGAGCAAACTGAACCGGGCCTGGTGATGGGTACAGCGGGCTACATGTCGCCCGAGCAGGTGAAAGGACAACCGGCTGACCATCGCTCAGACCTGTTCAGCTTTGGCGCGATTCTTTACGAGATGATTTCCGGCAGACGCGCTTTTAGAGGAGAGACTTCGGTCGAAACCATGAGCGCGATCTTGAAAGAAGATCCGCCGGACCTAACGGAAACAAATCGTACGGTTCCGCCCGCGATGGAACGCATGGTGCGGCACTGCCTTGAGAAAAATCCAGAAGAACGTTTTCAGTCAGCCCGCGATGTCGCTTTCAATCTGCAAAACCTATCGGGCAGCAGCCAGGCAGCGGCCATCGCTCAAACAAAGACAGCGCCGCCAGTCGGTCGTATCGCCACGATCGCAGCTTTGTCGCTGGCGGCCCTGGCGAGTGTTTTCTACGCTGGCTGGCGGCTCAAGCCGATTTCAGCGCCGATTTTCAAGCCTCTGACTTTCCGCCGGGGCACAGTGACTGCGGCCCGCTTTGCGCCCGACGGACAGGACGTAATCTATTCCGCGGCCTGGGAAGGTGCGCCGCATCCGGAACTGTACTCCACTCACATTGATGGTGTGCTGTCGCGTCCGCTCGATGTCAGCGATGCGGACCTGCTCGCGATCTCGCCGCAAGGAGAGATGGCGTTACTTCAGCACTGGCACCGAACCCTCTCCTGGCAGCGTACCGGAATGCTGGCGCGGATGCCGCTGAACAGTGGTGCGCCTAAAGAGATGCTGGAGGGCATCCAGGATGCGGATTGGTCTCGCGATGGCAGACTTGCGATCATCCGCAGCGGGCTTAAGTATCAGCTTGAATTTCCGGTGGGCCATGTGCTCGCGACCGTGACCGCGAAGTGGTTCAACTATCCTCGCATTTCGCCGGATCAAACTTTGATCGCGTTTTTCGAACATCCACCTGGTGATGACCGTGGGGATGTTTGCGTAGTTGATATGTCGGGAAACAAACGAGTCCTGTCCGCCGGTTGGTCGTCGCTTGCCGGATTGGTCTGGTCGCCTTCCGGCAAGGAGGTCTGGTTTGCGGGCAGCAATACCGGCAGCAGCCGTTCCCTCTACGCCGTGAGTCTGGCTGGACGCACGCGTTCTGTTCTGCATGTTCCCGGCTCCATGTTGCTGAATGACATAGCTCCCGATGGCCGGGTGTTGGTGTCACAAGAAGATAGCCGCCGATTGATCGTTGGACTGACGCCGGGGAGTTCGCAGGAACGTGATTTCTCGTGGCTCGACTGGTCGAATCCGCGCGATCTTACTCCGGACGGACGCTGGCTGCTCATTGATGAGCAAGGCGAAGGAGGCGGACCTGACTATACGATTTATGTTCGGAAGACAGATGCCTCCCCTGCGGTTCGTCTTGCCGAAGGCGATTCGTTCTCGATCTCGGATGACGGCAAACAAGTGCTGGCCACAACCAGCACGACACCGTCGACCTTAGTTCTGTTGCCGACCGGAGCGGGCGAATCCCGGAATATCAAGACCGGTAGTCTGCAAAGTCCAGTTGGCCATCTCTTGCAGGATGGAAAACGCATGCTCGTCCTGTCCGACGATTTCAGTGTGTGGGTGGAATCGTTGGAAGGCGATACTCCTCGCCGGATTACACCTCCTGGCGTCAGCAGTTTCGGAATCACCACTGCCGACGACAAGTATGTGATCGCGCAGGACGAACGCGGTAATCAGGCCTTATATCCTTTGGACGGTGGTTCGCCGATTCCGCTGACTAAGTGGACGGCGGGAGATGTGCCGATCAATCACACGACCGACAACCACAGCTTTCTTGTGGGCAACGGCGATATCCCGGTAAAAGTCTATCGCTACGATTTCGTTAGTGGGACTCGTCAATTCATGCGCCAGTTGCAACCGGGGGATGCCACCGGCATCGAGCGCATTTCCGATATTCGCATGACGCCGGATGGCAAATACTACGTCTATGGCGGCCCGCGGCGGCTCAGTAATCTCTTCGTGATTACAGGGTTGAAGTAGCTCTTGAATAGTGCCCGTTGGGAGCGCCGCTAGGCGACATACTTAAGAGGCCGTATCCCGCTGCTCCTCCAGAAATAGGCGAGGATGATGATGCTGGCCACTGCCGCATAAGCACACCACAACGAAGTGAAGGCATAACGCTTGACCGCCATCACCGCGAGCAGGATGATCACGTTCGCTATCCCAAAGATGACCATGTCTTTTACTTTGGAGAATAGAAGCGACCCGCAAGTGGAGATGACGTAGAAAACTGCGACATAGGTGTTGTTCGTCGCCTGATTGGTATACACAATGCTGTTGCCGAAGACGGAAATTTCAGTTGGGAATGCGGTCAGCGCCCACAGGATGTAGAGAGTAGTGAGGGTCCCGAGGATGAGGAACGGCACCATTCGTTTGCGACTCGGTCCGGTTGGCTCAAACAGAAAGACGCTGAGCGAGAGCAGAAACGGAAGCAGGCCCTGAGCGTAGAGCATGAATGCGGCTCCCATATCGTGGGTGACCTGGGGAGAGAGGATTCCATCGAGTCCGAGCCAGACGAAGCCTTCGGTAAATTGATGGATCGCGAATAGAACCGGCAGCGAGGCAAACAGAAGTTCACGGCGATGTTTCACCTTCACCAGGGTGGCCACACCGATGCCAGCTAAGACACCACTTCCCGCAAAATTAGCCACGGCTGAAAAACACATTTGGAGACCGCCTCCGTCCCGAGTTGCCGACGAATGTCGCGTCGAATCGGGGCTACCTGAAATATCACAAATTGACAATGCTTTCAATAGAATCACTTTCGGCTGGCATTTCGCGACGGTTCGTTTCGTGACGACTCGTTTTGCAGCGACTCCAAGGCTTCGAGCGTTGCCTGCTACAATCATTTTGAATTTCCGAGTACATCGAAGCGCATGAAATGCCCTTTTTGCGGGTTTGAAAATGACAAAGTCGTGGATTCGCGCGAGAGCAAGGAAGCGGACTCGATCCGCCGCCGCCGCGAATGCCTGAAGTGCGAAAAGCGCTTCACAACGTACGAGCGCATCGACGAAATTCCTTACATGGTGGTAAAGAAAGACGGACGCCGTGAGCGTTTTGACCGTCAAAAAGTGCTCAATGGCCTGATGCGGGCCTGTGAGAAGCGCCCGGTTCCCATCAGTCGACTGGAACAGATCGTCAATGAGGCTGAGACGTTCGTCATAGAATCGGCTGAGCGCGAGCGCAAGACCAGCGAAATTGGCGAGCTGATCATGAACCGATTGCGGCGCCACGATAAGGTGGCGTATGTAAGGTTCGCATCCGTCTACCTCGACTTCAAGGATGTGCAGGAGTTCATGGCGGAGCTCAAAGATCTGCTGAAGACTAAAGACGTTCTCGAACCGAAAGGCAAGGCGGTTTCGAAGGCCTAGGTTCAGCGCGAGCCTGGCTCGCTCGACGGCTGAGACCGGCTTCCGCTAAGTTGCATTTACGCTGACACTTCGCGTTGACATTTATGGCACATAAAGTAACTCTCATTCCCGGCGATGGAATTGGACCTGAAGTTGTGCAGGCGACGGTTCGCATGCTCGAAGCTACCGGCGTCAAATTTGAGTGGGAAAGCTTCGCTGCCGGTGCCGAGGCGTTCGAGAAGTACAAGGAATATATTCCGAAAGAACTCTCGGAATCGATCGAACGCACCCGCGTCGGTCTGAAGGGTCCGGTGACCACGCCGATTGGCGGAGGCTTCTCGAGCATCAACGTCGAGTTGCGGAAGCGCTTTGAGCTGTTTGCCAACTTCCGCCCCATTCGCAATCTGCCCCACATCCCGACTCGCTACCCCGGCGTAGACCTGATTGTGGTCCGCGAAAACACGGAAGGACTTTACTCCGGCATCGAGCACGAGGTGGTTCCCGGGGTGGTGGAGAGCATCAAGGTCATCACTGAAAAAGCTTCCACCCGTATTTCGCGATTCGCTTTCGAATACGCCCGAGCCAACCAGCGCAAGAAAGTTCATTCCGTCCACAAAGCCAACATCATGAAGATGTCGGACGGATTATTTCTGCGCTGTTCTCGCAACGTTTCGAAGGAATATCCCGAGATCACTTACGGTGAGCACATCGTAGACAACACCTGCATGCAACTTGTGATGAATCCTTATCAGTACGACATGCTGCTGATGGAGAATTTGTACGGCGACATCGTTTCCGACTTGTGCGCCGGATTGGTCGGCGGCCTGGGCCTGGTTCCGGGGGCGAATTTCGGGCATGAATGCGCCATATTTGAAGCGGTTCATGGCTCCGCTCCCGACATCGCAGGGAAAAATATCGCCAATCCCACAGCCGTCTTGCGATCTGCACTGCTGATGCTGAGGCATCTCGGCGAACATGAAGCCGCTCTCAAGATTCGGAACGCGCTCGACGAGGTTTACCGCGACCGCACTAAGCTCACCCGCGACGTGGGCGGCAGCGCCGGCACCTCGGAATTTGCGGACGCTATTGTCGAGGCGATTGGCAGACAGCCCGCCGCGCAACCTGCTCCGTAGGGAGCTGAGCTTCGCTTTTCCGGGCCAACTACTTTAGGACCTGACGCATAATTAAGGCGCACATATACTGTATTCACGAACATTACGCTTTCCATGGACGAGCGAACCGTCGAGCGCGCCAGCAAGCGGGCTCAAGCTCTGGGAAAGAGCCTCAATAAGCTTATCCGGGATTACCTGCAGACCCTGGCTGGCGAAGACGATCCGGAACGCGGCATCGCCGAGTTCGAGCGCCTCTCAGGAACGGGGGACTCCAAGGGTTGGCGCTTCAATCGCGACGAGATCCATGATCGCTCGTAGTTTCTGCGATACCAACGTCCTCCTCTATCCGACGGATGAAGGGAGGATATCTCCGGTTTCTTTGGTTCCCCCTCTGTTAAACTAACGGGTTTCGGGGAAGGGTTCGAGCTATGCCGGTTTCCCAGGGGTTCATGCCGAAAGCCATCGAGATGCCGTACCATCGCGGCCTGCACCGATTTGCCGTCCTCACCGCCTGCGCCACGCTGCTCCTGATCGTTGCCGGAGCGCTCGTCACCAGCAACGATGCCGGCCTCTCTGTCCCCGACTGGCCGACCACATTTGGCTCCTACTACAAAATTCCACGCATGGTCGGCGGGGTCGAATACGAGCACGGCCATCGTATGTTCGCGGAATTTGTGGGGTTGCTGACCATCGTCCTGGCGGTCTGGACCTGGAGGGTGGAAAAGCGGCAGTGGTTGCGGTGGCTGGGCGTGGCTGCGCTTTCAACCGTAATCATGCAAGGCATTTTGGGAGGAATCACCGTCTTACACTTTCTACCGCCATCGGTTTCGAGCGCACACGCCGCAGTGGCGCAAACCTTTTTCTGTATCGCGGTCGCCATTGCGCTTTTCACGGGACGCCGCTGGGTCGAAGAACAGCCGCGCGCCGAATTCGATCGACGCCGGCCTGCTCTTTTCACACTTACTTTGCTTTCCATTGTTGTGTTGTACGTACAACTGCTACTGGGAGCGATGTTCCGCCATCACGGTATGAGTTGGTGGCCCCACGTCGTCAACGCCGGAGTCGTAGCCTTCGTTCTGGCGTGGACAGCCGTTCGAGCTATCTCCGTCTACCCTAACGTTGACGCGGTTCGTCGTCCCGCCATCGCCATGTTAGGACTGATGGTCTCGCAACTCTGCCTCGGCTTCCTGGCCTTCATTACCCGCGTCATGTGGGGACGAGACGCCGCTCAGCCCGAGCTCCCCATGGTGATCTCGACTGTTGTCCACGTCGCGGTTGGCGCGCTGCTTCTGGCAACTACGGTAGTGCTGGCGATTCAGGTCTGGCGCAATGTTCCGGTAGCGTTCGAAGAGCGAGTCCCCTCGCGGGATACGAAAGCGGTTGCCGCGTAAGATCGGATCTCTACTTCTCACCCGTGCGTGAAAAGGACGGCCTATGCAAATACGTGTACTGGCGATCTTCGCGTTGGCTCTGCTGCTGGCGTTTTCAACGAGTCCGCTGAGCAGCCACGCTCAGGCGGATGACAGCCACGCCGCCGACACGGCCTACATACATCAGGCCGAGTCGGATTGGGCCGAATCTGTCGCAACGAATGACGTCAGTGTTCTTGACCGCATTTTGGCAGACGATTTTGTTGGAGTCGATATCGACGGCAGCCACTATTCGAAAGCGAACGCAATTAGGGACTACCGCGCCAAGCCTTCCGAATTCGTTTCTAACCATCTCGACGACGTTGTAACCCGTTTCTACGGCGATACCGCGGTGGCTCAGGGCAGTGAGAGTTGGAAGAAGAAGGATGGGACGCCGGGAAAATTTGTCTGGACCGACACATGGATACGACGCGGCGGAAAGTGGCAGGTGGTAGCCTCCGAAGATCTGGTGCCGCCGAATACGGCGAAGCCCTAGAACACTCCTCCTCGTCGTAGAATAGTGTGTGACCCCGAAGTCTTTAGCCCTTGAATTCGCCCCGCCGGTGCCGCCTGCCAGTGCAGCGCCTCCCGCCATCATTGCCGTCCGCGATCTAGTCCATCGTTACGAAGATCGCACCGCGCTCAATGGCATCTCCTTCGAAGTGCGTCCGGCTGAATTGTTCGGATTGCTCGGGCCAAACGGTAGCGGCAAGACGACCCTGTTCCGCATTCTTTCGACGCTGATGGTTCCGACGTCGGGCAGCGCGACCATCGCGGGAATCGATGCCGTTCGCCAGCCTGCCGCGCTCCGCCGCCATATCGGAGTTGTTTTTCAGGCGCAAAGCGTCGACATAAAGCTTACTGCTTACGAAAATCTGTGGCATCAAGGGCATCTTTACGGTCTGCGCGGTCGCGAACTGAAAACGAGAATCGAAGAGATACTAACTCGTGTTGGATTGCTTGACCGCCGCAACGATCGCGTGGAAACTTTTTCTGGAGGCATGCAGCGCCGCATTGAGCTAGCCAAAGGCCTGCTGCACCATCCTGAAGTGCTGCTTCTCGACGAGCCGACGACCGGACTCGATCCTGGCGCGCGGCATGACCTCTGGCAGTATCTGCAGATACTGCGCGATCAGGAACAGGTTTCCGTCATCGTTACCACGCACCTGATGGAAGAGGCCGAACGCTGCGATCGGCTCGCTATTTTGAACGAGGGCAACCTGGTCGCTCTAGGAACGCCCGAAGCTCTGACTCACGAAATCGGGGGCGACATCATTCTGCTGGAAGCGCGAGACCCGCAGGATTTGGCCGATCGCATCCGGAACAAATTTCAGCTCGATGCCACGGTCATGGACAAACAGGTTCGTTTGGAAATTGAAAACGGACACCGATTTGTGCCTGAAGTCGTGGAAGCCTTTCCAGGATCGATTCAGTCGCT
>Ga0209006_10005893_pt1 | contig 11135 bp, 12 predicted proteins | sample JacPin_JW_Ref_O2_FD_188567 | JGI IMG/M metagenome (GOLD analysis project Ga0209006, IMG submission 188567) | Forest soil microbial communities from Algoma, Ontario, Canada - Jack Pine, Ontario site 1_JW_Ref_O2 (SPAdes) (version 2) | ecosystem: Environmental > Terrestrial > Soil > Boreal... | reverse complement strand
TCACCACACAATTCTCGGGAAACGAAGGCACCGTGTGGTTCCCGCCGGATTTTTCCGGCGAGTGGAAGTCGGTCCTGCGCTTTCGAACCGCAGACCAGTTGTTGACATGGCTGCGCTCACCAGAGCGCGTGGCGGCGCTGCCGGCGGTGCGCGAGAACCTGAGCCGCAGCTTCTCCGAGCTACGCCGCAGCGCGCCGTTCGGATCTGTGGTCCGAACCGACTACGGCGAAACACGGATCACGCCCGGCTGGAAGACGGCGATGGTCGTGTTCCTGTGCCTGTACCCAACGGCGATGCTCTTGTCGAGGTTCCTTGGGCCGGAACTGAGCCACTTCGGCTTTGCACGTTGGCTCGTTGTATTCATTAGCAACATCACCAGCGTGGTTCTGCTGCAATGGGTTCTGGTTCCGAGGACGTCTCAGGCCTTCCGGCGTTGGCTCGATCCTATTGACGGGGCAGGCTTGCGCACCAGCCTGGTCGGTGCGGCCGTCATCGGACTGAGTTACGCGGTTATGCTTGTCATCTTCGGGTCGGTGACCTGGCTGCACTTCTGACGATCCGTCGCATCAGTCGGAACAGGGGCGGAGCAGGCTGCGTAGTTCCTCATCGGGGACGGCTGGGATTCCGAAATCGGGCACGGCTGGGATTCCGAATCAGATGATGAGCAAGGCTAAGCTTCACAAATCCGCTCACAACCGGCATGAAAATGTCTCCCGGAGAATTCTCCGAGGGCCATTTCCGCTGGTAGCGGGGACAGGATTCGAACCTGCGACCTCTGGGTTGGGGGAGATAGCGACTGGTTAGATCCGAGGTGTCGGATGATTCGGTCATGCGTGGTTGTTATGTGGCCGCGCGTGGGTCAGCTGGTGCCGTCGACGGCAGCGCGGCCGGATGCTGACAGGTAAGCGAAGATTCTGGCTGGCGGAGCACGTGTGGGTGTCAGCGGTCATGAAATGGGCTCGCGGACGCACAACTCTGGAAGACATGCAAATCACAAAGAGTTTCGTCGCGCCACTGTTAATGGCCGCAGGTGTCGCGGCAGCGATCGCCGCCGCACCGACGGCCATGGCCGCTGCTGCAAATCCCGCCCCGGTGTTCCCCCACGAGCACACCACCCTGGTCGGGACATTGCCCGGCAATGTTCAGCTGAACGACTCTCCTGGCCCCGTTCAATATTCGCCGCAATATCCCTACGACGAGGGCGGTTACTTCGGCGGCTACGGTGCCTACGGCCATGGTGGCTTCGGGGGCCATGGGGGCGGACACCGATAGCGGTTAATGACCGCGTTAGTGCGCGGCACCCTTGCGGGCATTGCGGTGGACTGGCTCGAGTCCGGCGTCCACATCAAGGCGTCCAGACGCTGGAAACGCGACAGCGCCTCCAGTGCCCGCACGGGTAGGTAGATGATGTCGCGCTCGACAAGCATGTCGTGGCGGATCTCACCGTTCAGCCGCAGCCGGCCCGACCGGAATGAAACGTCGGATCCGACTTCGCTTCGTAGAACACCACCGACCTGCGGCTACTCGCACTGTTATAGAGCGACCGGCAGAACACTGTCCCCAGGCAGCTGCAGCCCAAATGGAGGCTGCGCACCGACCCGCCAGGTGCCCTCCTGCAAGCTTCGACCCGCCGCCCGAGCCCGTTGCAGGGCACGTCGCGCGACTGGCAGCTGTTGAGTCTCCCAGGCCCTCAGCCGAGTTGGGACGTACCGCGCGCTGGCGCCGAGCAGCGCGTTGCCCAGTTGCCAGGCATCGTCGGCCGCCTTAGCGGTCCCCACACCGATGTGTGGCCGCAGCACGCACGCTGCGTCGCCGATGAGGCAGCATCGCCCGAAGGCCATCCGGGGCACCTCTAGGTCGACGATCACCTGGATGAACGGGTCAGCGGTTTGTTGGACAACCTCGGCCAGCGGCGCAGGCAGATCAGCGTCCGCCGCCGAATACAACTGCTCGACATGGCGAGTCTGAACCGCTCCGGGTGGCAAAGTCAGCTCTGCGGAGAACCCATTGCGGTCGGTGAGCAGGTCCGTGAGCCGCTCTCCCGGCGCGATGTTCTGATACCAGAGCCAGTTGAAGAGCACAGAGCCGCTCGGGCCAGGAATCGGGTAGCTCAGCAGGTGACCGCGCGGGAGGATCCGGTAGGTGAACGCGTCCAGCAGGGTGCTCGCGGTGCGGCCGCTGAGTTCGTCAATGTCGATGGTGCCGCGCCAGGCCACATATCCCGCGTAGCGGGGTTGGGCGTCGGGCAACATGATCCGCCGTCCCGTCGAACGGATGCCATCGGCGCATACGACGAGATCAGCGGCAAAGGTCTGACCGTCGGTCAATGACAGTGTCGCGGCGTCGCCCCGGTTATCCAGCTGTGCAAGCTCATTCGACAGGTGGTACCGCTCGGTGCCGAAGGCGTCCAGCAACCCTCGATACAACTCGAAATACGATGCGAACCGGTAAGCGCAGGGTTCCTCGTCGGCGATCGAGCCGTCCGTATCGAGATACTGAAGCCTGTGGGCCGGCAGGCCAATGTCGCCAATCGTGATGCCTGCCCGCTCCACAAGATAGCGAACCGTGGTCGGGTGCACGACGATTCCGGTCCCGCGCCCCTCCAACGGATTCGGACTACGTTCCAGAACGTCTACGTCCCAGCCCTGGTCTCGGAGAACCAGAGCGGCGGTCAGTCCGCCGAGAGACCCCCCGATCACAACGGCCCGCATCATGCGGCCCTCCCGCCGGTGAGAACTCTTGGCGCGAGCGTGAGAGAAGAGCGCGAGACCTCCCATGGAGCGTTCGAAGAGTCGGCCATGATTTGCCCCTAACGGTCAATCGCGGGGCGAAGGCTGCTGTTCGGTGGCACGACCGGCGTGGTCAGTGTCCCGCGCGTGAGGTACTGGTCGAGATTCCGTAACACCAGCTCCCTCGTCATCGAGAGGCTTCGAACTGTCACACCACCGATGTGTGGTAGCAGCACGACATTGTCCAATCCGCGTAATCTCACTGGTACATAAGGTTCGTCGGTGAAGACATCCAGGCCTGCGCCTGCCAACCGCCCCGCGACAAGCAGGTCGACGAGGGCATCCTGATCAGCGACGCTGCCCCGTGCGATATTGATGACATAACCATTCGGCCCGAGTGCTTCCAAAACTGCACGGCTCACCAAATTCTTGGTGCCCGCGCCACCGGTGGTCGCAATCACCAGCACGTCAACGGTGTTAGCGAGCTCAACCGGCGAGGCCACATAGCGATAAGGCGAGCCGGGCACCTCGCGGCGATTGTGGTACGCGATAGCACAATCAAAGCCGACCAGCCGCGTGGCGATCGCGGAGCCGATCCGGCCAAGACCCAGGATGCCGACTCGTGATCCGCTCACGTCTCGGCCTAACGGGTACTTGCTGCCATTTAGGGGCCAGTTGCCGGCGCGAACATGGCGATCTGCGGTACACAATCCGCGCATTGTCGCAAGCATCAGGCCGACGGCTGTGTCGGCAACGGTGTCGTTGAGTACGTCGGGGGTGTTGCTGACTCCGATGCCGAGCTGGCGTGCCGCGTCGACGTCGATCGAGTCGTAGCCGGCTCCCTGGTGCACGATGGCGCCGAGGTTGGGCAGCGACTTCATCAGGTCCGCGTCCACACCAGGAGGCCCAAAGTCGACGACGGCGGTGACCGACGCTGCGTGCTGAGCAAGAAAGGCGTTTCGTGTGGGATCGTTAGGCAACTGCAGCGTCTGGTATTTCGCCGCGAGGGCGCGTGCCAGCGCCGGCTCAATCACGCCTACTTGAAGAACGCTCATAACAGGCCTTGTCCGTCTCGGCGCGGCGACGCCTGGGCAGCTGGCGTTATCCGCTACTTCTGTTGTCATTGAATCGTCGCTCGTCGTGGGCGCTACGTCCTCACCGCTGGCGCCCGTTGACCGCCCCTGCCAGCGGTACTAGCGGATTCCGGTTGGTGGACGGCTGAATGGGCGTCAGCCGGGACGAAACGGATGCAGCAGAGCGCAATTCTGATATGAGAACCGTTGTCGGCCCACCTTTTAGCGATGCACGTGACGAAACGAGGAAGAATGACCCAGGTAACGTTCGGTGTCGGTGAAGACACGTTCGATCCGACGGTTCCGGCGGCGCCGATGACTAATGTGGCCGAATACGGGTTCGAGGGCCGTTTCGAGGACTGGGCGGAGGACGCCCGTTACTTCGAATACTCGAAGGCCGCAAACCCGATCGGGTCAGGGCACACTTCCAAGGTTCCCATCACGGCCTTTAGCCGCGATCTCTACATCGACGGTCCCACGCGAATCGTCCCGTTGGACTTATCCAACGACCTGGGGATCAACGGCGGCCCCGCGACCAGCCCGGCGTTGGTGGCGCATTTCGTGCGTATCCGTTCGGGCGAACAGATCGCCACCCACGCGAACGCCACTTCGCAGCTGTACTACGTGATCAGTGGCCGGGGTTTCTCGGCGGTGAATGGTCGGCTTGCGCAGTGGGAGATGGGTGATTTTCTGACCCTGCCTGCCGGCAGCCAGGCCACGTTCTACGCCGACTCCGGCTCCGACGCCACGCTGTACTGGGTGCACGACGAGCCGCTGCTTCGCCACCTGGGCGCTGAGGCCACCGAACCCCGTTTCCGCGCAACGAAATTCCGCCGCGCCGACGCAGTGACCCGACTGAATGAGATCGCATCACGTCCCGGGGCGAACGAGAAGAGCAGGGTTAGCGTCCTACTGGCCAACGCCGAACAGGAGCAGACGTTGACGATCACCCACGTGTTGTGGGCGATGTTCGGGCTGTTGCCGCCGGACCAGGAGCAGCGTCCACACCGCCACCAGTCGGTCGCGCTCGATCTGATTCTCGACGCCAAGCCCGGCTGCTACACACTGCTGGGCACCCGACTGGACGAGCACGGCGACATCGTCAACCCGACCCGCATCGATTGGGAGGCAGGCGGCGCGTTCGTCACGCCTCCCGGCCTGTGGCACGCGCACTTCAACGAGTCGGGCGCCCCGGCGCACCTGATCCCGATCCAGGACGCGGGCCTGCAAACCTACCTACGCAGCCTGGACATCCGGTTCTCCGACCGCCGGTGATGTGACCCAATAGAGACCTGCGGTCTGAACCGTCGCCAGTTGCTAAAAGTCGGCACGAGCGCCCCGCGGGTCAACTCCACGCAGCACGGGGGCCAAGTTAGGTGATCACACGCGATACCGGCCAGCTGGCAGCTCTTTTGGGTGTCAACCATGATGTTTCGGCGTGCTACCCCTGCGATCCTGAGGTGCACGTTGGCTCCTCATGGGGCAACCAGCGCGCGAGGAAGGACATGGTATGCGTCGATTCCGCTATATGCCCGTGGTGATCACACTGTTGGTCATCGCCATCGCAACCGGCATGGTGGACGCGCAAGCCCGCGCGGCGGGCCCGGCCCAGCCCGCGCTCGGGCCGGTCGATCTGTATTTCGTCACGCAGACGTCGCTCGGCACGCCTTTCCAGGTCGACTCCGGTCAGCTCGCCGAGGAGAAGGGGGGGACGCAAGCCATTCGCTCCTATGCGGAGCTCATGGTGAGCTCGCACGAAGCGGTGAATGGCGCCCTCCAGGCGATCCTGCAGCGCAAGGGTCCGCTGCCGCCGCCGACGCTGCTGCAGGCCGCCTACGCGACGATCGTGTCGACCCTTCAGGACGAGACGGGTCCGGCATTTGACCAAGATTATGTGCGCGGCCAGGTCGACTACCAAAAGGCGAACGCCGCGCTCTACCAGTATGAAATCGCGAACGGGAGCGACGCCGACCTCGTGCCGTTCGCGCAGGACACCCTGCCGAAGATCCAGGATCATCTCGCAAAAGCGCTCGCGCTCGAGCCCGATGCAGGCCACTGACCCGCTGCCCCATCCGCAATGAAGTCCTCCGAGCGTGTCAAGGGCGGAGACGAAGAGGACATACCAGGGAGCCGGCTGTTATCTCAGCGGTCTGTGCTACCTCTACAGCCGCGAAGCTCGCGCGTCGCGCCGCACCGACTGCCTTGCCCGGTGAGCCCACCACGCCGATCGCGCCGTGACCGGCCTTCGCAGCGACCCAGAAGGGGCAAGCGAAGGCCCTGGGCCATCGCTTGCCCCTTCGGTCGGCACACCGCCTAGCGGTGCCATTGCACCGAAGTGTTTACCGGTGTCCGCCCCCGTGGCCGCCGTAACCACCGAAGTAGCCCCCACCGTAGGTGTTGTATTGAGGCGTCGGTAGAACAGGAGGAAGAGTGTCGTTGATCTGAGCGTTGCCGGGCGTCTGGCACTGGTTGTCCTGGAAGGCACCGCCCACGTAGGTGCAGGACGGCTGGCCCGCACCCGGATCGTTCACCGACGCTGCGGCGGCGATCGGTGCGGCGGCGATCGCTACCGCGGCAGCCCCCGCCGCCAACAGCGGTGTGATGTAGTTCAACTTGATTCGCATGGTGTTACTCCTAGTTAAATGGTCCTAATCTGGACTCATTCCAGATCTTGACTGATTCCAGAGTCGTCCTCCATCGAACCCGTGTCGTCGCTGCTGACACCCATCCGTGCCTCCCACTAGCTGGAGTCTGGCGCGGCTGATTGCCCAGTTCGGGCTGTGCTCGCCGGGGTTACATAGGAACCGTTGTACTCGGGCTTGGTTGCCGTGGAGGTTGCCCGGATGCGGCGTCGTTGGTGTCTATCTTGTCGCGTGCCGCGTCGATTGAGTTGGCAGGCTCTTCGCTGTGCAGCAGGACACCCGACCTGGGGAGCGTCACTGACTCCAATTGGAGACCCCGCTCAGCCGCACGGAATCAGGCTGTCCGTGCGGTGCCGGCCAGCACCGCGCGCCCGGGTCGTGTCAGGGTGGCCAAGCAGGGGCGTCAGCGATCCGCGCGGGACGCCGCCGGTAAGCACGGGTTTCAGCTGGTGGGTAGCATGGATCGGGTCAGCGGTGACGGCAGGGGTTCGACCGATCGCGATTCTGGAATTAGTCCAGATTAGGACCTATTCGAGGAAGTGCCACCATGCGAATCAGACCGAACTACATCACAGCGCTGTTGGCGGCCGGCGCGGTCGCGGCGGCGATCGCCACCGCAGCGACGGCCGTCGCGGCACCGACGGTCGCGCCGGATTCCGCTCAGGGGCAGCAGACCCGCATCCACTCGGGCCCCACCCGAAGCCCGTGCCCATTACCCGGCAATGTTCAGCCCGACAACTCCCCTCCCTATCCTTACTATCCCTGCTACCCCTCCTACCACAACTACGGCGGCGACCGAGGCGGAGACCGGTAAGGGTCACTGACCGTGGGAGTGAAACACCGCAATTCATGAGCAGAGACGGCATATCGCCCACCGAGAGCCGTCCCCGGGCAGCAGCGCTCAGTCAGAGAGGACCAATTTCCAGCTTCGATATCGAGGTCAGCCACGACGGGTGGCCACTGGTTCTTCGGCACCCTAGATCTGAACCAACTCAGGCTCACCAACAGCCGCGACGCCATCAACCAGTCGCACGGTTGACCCGCTGAGCATCACCCCACCCGGCTAGCCACCGACTCCATCCGCTGAGCCATCCCCACCTGCTCGCCGATAGTGGTGTAGCCCAAGGGAGTCGAGCCGACTTCGCCAGCGATCACCTGCCCCGAATTAAGCGCTATGCGCAAGGTCAGTTCGACGTTGTCACGAGCGCCAACCTCTGCGGCCAACCGAGCGACGGCCAACCGAGCGACGGCCAACCGAGCGGTACACGGCAAACGAGTTAGGCGACCACGACGACTTGTTAGCCGAAGGCCGACTGGGCATTGATCGCCTTGCTCAGGGCTCACTGACTGGTCTGGCGAGATCACCGCTATCCCGGCCACCGACGAGGTCGCGGATAGCGCGGCACGATAAGGCGAACTTGGCCAGGAATCCCAGTGCCGGGCTCGTCGTGATCATGTCGGCGAAGTCCTGCTCGGCGTGGGTGGAGATCAGTATCACGGGCGCAGGGTGGGCTTCCCGATGGATTTGCTCGGTGAGTTCGAAACCGTCGTCCGCGCCGAGATTAATGTCGACCAGTGCCACATCCGGCCGCAGCTCCTCGACGAGCTGGAGCGCCTCGGCGCTGGTCGACGCCGCACCGACAACGGTGACGCCCTGGCACTCCAGCAGGCCACGCGCGGCGTCGACGAAGGCCGCGGAGTCATCGACGATTAGGCAGCGCATGGCGACACCAACAACATGACTTCAGTTTCCTGGAGCGGGTCGACGGTGCGCATTCCCGCTAGCCTGAAAACTGCCACGAAACGCAAACCTGCTGCTTCCTGGGATCGATACGCTCGCCGACACGCTCCGGTGGGGTCACCGGGTTGTTTGCCGCGAGCAGCCACGCGCAGATTCCAGCTGACGCCCAGCGTTAATGGGTGCTGCGGTCCTGAGATCGGTTTCGGGTAATCGCAGCAGCGAACCGAGCGCCGTAGCCAAATCTCGTGAGTTCTGTGGATCTGGCGAGTCCCCGATACTAGGTCCACCCGTTTTTAGAGTCGGGTTGTTGTTCCAGATTCGGTTTGATCTCGCAGGCCACCGGGTTGCCGGTATGCCTGCATCGGGCATCAGGACCGGAGGAGCGCGATACTGGCAATGTGCGGCAGGACGACCGCGACAGTTTCGGGGAACTCGCCAGCCCGCAGGAAGGACTGCGGCGGGTGGCCACATTGGTGGCGCGAGGCGCGCCCCCACCGGAGGTATTCGTCGCGTTGGCTGAGGAAATGGCGGGCTGGCTGCACGCCGGCAACGCTACGGTGGCGCGCATCGACGACGACGGGACATATGTCATCTTGGCCCACGGCTACCCCGACACCATGCAGGTCGAAGCGGGGCTCGGCCGGCGACTGTCTGGTGCCGGTCTGGCTGCGCGTGTGTTGCGCACCGGTCGGCCCGCCCGGATAGACAGCTACGATAACGCCCCTCGCGCGCTTGCTGAAGAGATGCGCGAGTATGGGATTTATAGCTCGGCGGGAGCGCCGATGATCGTGAATGGCCGGGTCTGGGGGATGGCGGCGGTCGGCAACTCACAACCGGACCCGTTGCCACCGGGTATCGAGGATCGCATCGCCGAGTTCGCCGACCTTGCGGCCACCGCGATCGTCGCCGCCGCCACCCACGCCGAACTGATCGCCTCACGGGCACGGATTGTGGCTGCGTCCGACGAGGCCCGCCGTCGCATCGAGCGTGACCTGCACGACGGCGCCCAATAACGTTTGGTCACGCTCGGACTGAAGGTGCGCAGGGCGATAGATCAAGTGCCAGCTGGACTCCACGGCCTGAATGCGGAGCTGTCCGATGTCGCCTCCGGTTTGACCGCTGTGTTGGAGGAGCTACGAGAAATCTCCCACGGGATTCATCCGGCCATCCTGTCCAGCGGCGGCCTGGGCGCTGCACTGAAGGCACTGGCGCGCCGCTCTGCGGTCCGCGTGACCCTCGATGTCGCGATCGAGACAGACTTACCCGACTCGGTCGAGGTCGCCGCCTACTACGTCACGGCCGAGGCGCTTGCCAACGCCGCCAAGCACGCCCAAGCCTCCGAAGTCGCGGTGCGTGCCCGAACCGCCGACGAAAACCTTTACCTGTCGATTCGCGACGACGGAATAGGTGGAGCCGACTCCCGTAAAGGCTCCGGGATCATCGGGCTTAAAGACCGCATTGACGTGCTCGGCGGCAAGATGACGGTCAGCAGTCCTGTGGGAAGCGGGACAGCGATCGACGTCACGATCCCAGTTGCCATGCCGTCCCCGGAGTCTCACGGAGGCCGTTAGCAGCAAGGAGATGGCAGCCATGAGACCGTAGTGTCGTGTGACCCGCGTTGATTGAAGACGTCGCCCAGTTGTGCCAACGGTGCGACTGGGTGGGCGTGCATGGCACACCTGGCACATCCCCCAGCATCCCCAACGGGTTTCTGAAGCCCCAGCGGGACGCTAGCTGCGACCGAGCCCCAGCTCGGCCAAAAGCGTGTATTCCGCAGCGAACGGTTTCTCCCTCTTCGGCCTAACCCTCTTCGTGTAGCGCCTGATCGGTGTCAGACGGCGGCGGCGGCGTTGGTGATGAGTTCGAGTACCTGGGTGGGTCGGGTGGCGAACGAGGCGTGGCTGGTGTCGAGCTCGATGGTTTCGCGGGCGAGGATACGCTCAGCCATCCACCGCTGGGTCTGCGGCGGGATCATTCGGTCTTGGGTGGAGACCTGATACCAGCTCGGCTTGGTCTTCCACGCTGGCTCCCCGGTGACATCGTCCAGGCAGCGACGTGCGAGCGGCCTTTGGGTTGTTGCCATCACCAGCGACTCGGTGTCGTCGAGGTCCTGGCAGAAGCTGTCGTGGAACGTGTCCTGGCGGTGCCACAGCAAGTCGTCGTCGAAGGCAGGGCTGATACTCGCCCAGCCGGGCGCGGGGTCGCTGCTGGCGAGATTGATGCTATTCACGCTTTCGCCCTGCGTCGGGGCGAACGCGGCGATGTAGACCAGTCCGACCACGTTGGTTGCTCGGCCTGCGCCGGTAATCACGGCTCCGCCGTAGGAGTGACCTACCAGCAGGGTCGGACCCCCCATCCATTCGGCCAGCTTCCGGGTGTTTGCGATGTCGTCAGCCAGCGACATGAGCGGGTTCTGCGCCGCCATCACTTGATGCCCCGCTGCAAACAGCCCTGGGATGATGGGCCGCCAGTGCGAACCGTCAGCAAATGCACCGTGCACGAGAACGATGTTGGGCTTGATGCATCCTCCTCAGATGAATGTCGTGTTGCCCTAAGCGCATTCTCTGCGCCCAGCGAGACTGCACTAGACTCCCCGCACTGTTCGAAATGGTCTGCCCGATGCTACGTGTGGGCGTTGCGGCTAGACGTTCACGCTGCGCCGCCGCTGCATGTGTTGCAGCAGCTGCCGCGCGAGTTGCTCCTTGCCGAAGAACCGTGCGGTCTCAAGCGCGGACGGCGAGCCTGCCAGCGGATCGGCATCCGCTCGCAGGAGCAGTTCGATGATCGTGGTGTCGTTCTTGAAGATGGCGCCTGCCAACGGGGTCTGCCCTCGATTGTTGTGTCGATTAACGTCGGCCCCGCGCGCGATCAGTGCGGCGACGGTCGACTCGTGTCCGTAATAGGCCGCGAGCATCACGAGGGTGTCGCCGTTGGTGTTGGTGAGGTTCAC
>Ga0209006_10005892_pt1 | contig 11136 bp, 13 predicted proteins | sample JacPin_JW_Ref_O2_FD_188567 | JGI IMG/M metagenome (GOLD analysis project Ga0209006, IMG submission 188567) | Forest soil microbial communities from Algoma, Ontario, Canada - Jack Pine, Ontario site 1_JW_Ref_O2 (SPAdes) (version 2) | ecosystem: Environmental > Terrestrial > Soil > Boreal... | reverse complement strand
AGAAGACGTCGCATGGCGTGAGCCTCATCGTGCTTGGGGTTGAACGCGGAATATGCCGCCAACAACCTCCTCGTACCCAAAAAGTTTGAATCGAGCTCCGATAACTCTGCGTGATGTACGCTTAGGCTGTCTCGATAGCGATTGGTCTCGATGTCGCACTATCGCGTTCAAAAGAGCGGGCGTTGCATTTAGGCAACAGCTTCCCGGAAAAGCTGAATAGCCGGCGTTTCCGCCATTGCCTCTCCACATCGTGACGCCACAAATCGGGGAATCGCTTTGCTCGGCTATGCAATCCGGCCCTTTTGGAGACGGTGATCATGACCCCACGGTTGGCAGCAACGGCAGACTGGTGTCGGGATAGCGCGATACCCGTTCTGGTTCTCGGGTGGATTGCGGCGTCCGCTTTTGTCGGGATCGATTACGCCGGCCCTGCGCCGATTGTCGAATCTCTTACCGCCGACGCCGGATTTGCCGACGAACCGCAGCCGATTGCGCTTGGCGCCGCCGACATAGTGACCGTCGCTACACCGGCGACACAGGCCGCAGTTATCGAAGCAACGGCGGCCGCGCGCGAGGCGGAGCCGGTTGTTACGGCCCTGGCGATAGATTCGGCGGAAACAATGCAGCGTGACACGCAGCCGCAGCAAACGGCGGCCTCGGTGGATTCAGTGAAGGCAGCGCAGCTTGATACGCTGCCGCAGCAGACAGAGACGGCCGCGTCGACAGATACAGTGAAAGCTGTTCAGCCGGAAACGCCGCCGCTGCAAATGGCCGCGCTGACCGATTCATCGGAAATGCTGCAGGCTGAAACGCCGCCGCAGCAAGCAGCCAACGCGGCGACGTCGGAGCGCGGCCAGGTCAGGCCGGCTGTCGATTCAATCGAAGTTCTCGACGAGTGCTTCGCAGTCGATCCCTGCATCAGCCGTTACCTCTGGGCGCTTTATCAGCGCACGCCCAAGGAAGATGCGGTCAGGAACAACGAACAGAGAAAAGTGTCGGTCAAGAAGAAGGGCAAGGTGGTGACGGTCACGCGGACCTTTACGACCGTTGTCGATGAGGATTTCGCGTGGAAGGATCCCAAGGCCGCGGATCACGCCGGCATGGCCATGATGGACTACGTGATCGGCGGCGTGGATCGGGATTTCAAGCTGAGGCTCTTTCACCTGCTGCAAGCGGCCGAGGAGGCAGGCCTGTCACCCGGCATAACCAGCGCCTTCCGCGATGACTATCGCCAGTCGATCGCGACCGGCCTCAAGGCGGCCAACGACAGATCCTATCATGGCGGCAGCTTCCATGGCGGTTACGGCCACGGGCTCGCGGCTGACGTCGTGAGCGTCAACGGTGCGACACGCGCGCAGCGACAGGCCTCCAGTGAAACGCTGTGGAAATGGATCGACACCCACGGAATGGAGTTTGGAATCGGACGGCCGTATCTCGATAGAGACCCGCCGCACGTGGCGCCGATCGACGGCAAGGAATATGTCGCTCACCATCATGGAGCGAAGGTCCGGCAGGCGGGAGCGGCAGCGAAATCACGAAACCGGGTCGCATCGGCAGACCATCGCCGCACGCCGAAGCGCACCTGAGGGCGCTACAGGTCGGCTCTCTTCGGTTCATTGCGGGTTTTCGTTAACGGTCTATCGGTATGATTGCGGTTGGTAACGCCAGCCGAGGCCGGAATGGCTGTTTTCATCGCATTGAAACGACCCGGACCGCCCGCCAGGGAGGTCTTGGTGAATATCGACCAGATCCTGATGGTTCAACCCGGGCAGGGCAGCGGATCGGCTATTCTGTTCGGCCGCGAACACCTCGTACCTTTCGAGGAGGACCTGTCGACCGTCATTCGCCGAATCCAGTCGGGCCCATTCGTTCGGGACGACCGCGGCTAGCCGTTATCCCTCGGCGACCGCGTTGTGGGCAGCTTGGAAAACCGTCCCAAGCCATAGACAAGCAACCGAGAGCCCAGATACGATCCGGCGAGGAATTATATCGCCAATCGGGGGGCCACCGTGAAGACCACAATCGTTGGATCGATAGCCCTCGCTTTGTTGATTGCAGCAGGCAGCGCCTGTCATGCCGAGCGGATCGTGAAATCGGAGCCGCCGCCAGGAACGGTGCCGTCTGGCACCGTTGTCCTTGTCGACGACGGAACGTGCGGAAAGGGCAAAATCAAGCAGATTATAGGCGGCAGCACGGACCCCAGCAGTAGGGGCACGGCTCGTCAACGGACGTGCATCGCAAGATAGCATGCGGGGGAGCGTGTTTTTCGGTGACATGGCGAGACGCTGCAGATGACAAAGCCGCGACGCGCGATCTTCATCACGTTAGCGGCGCTGTCGATGCTGTGGCCGCTTGCTTCCGCGTATTCCGATCAGGCGTTTCAGCGCTTTCTGCCGCTTTTGATCGACCTGGACGGATGGCAAGGCAAAAAGCCTGATGGCATGTCGATGGAAATGGCCAATAACAGCATGACCTCGGCTTCCCGCGAGTACCAGCGCGGTTCGGCGCAACTGCACGCGGTGGTCGTGACGGGGCAGGCTGCGGTGGGAGCAATGGCCCCGCTTCAGGCCGGGATGAACGTCCAGACCCCCGACGGCCACATGATTTCGTCAACGGTACATGGCATGTCCGCGCTCAAATCCTTCAACACCAAACAGAAGTCGGGGGCGATTCTGATCGCGCTCGGCAAGGAGGCGATGTTCACGCTCTCCTACAATGGCATTACCGAGGACGAAGCGCAGGCTCTGGCCGATAAGTTCGACTGGAAGGCGATCCAGGCGGCAACCCAGAAGAATTAGCGCCGTTACCGCGTCGTACACTCCGTCGTGACACCGGCACGGGTCAGCCGCGCCGTCTTCCCCTTGATCCAAAATTCGACATCAGCATCCTGGTATCTTCCTCCATCCGCAGAAGGAGCTTGAGGCAGCATGACGGGCGGTTTCTGTCCGGCGAAGGTCAGCCGCACCGACCCGGCTGGCCCGGGAGCACTGAAGACGGCCCGGACCGCGGTGCCGTCAGCACAACGGTAGGCCGCCGTGGCCGCCAAGGCCGAGCTCACTGGGCTTAACACCACGAGGCATGCCAATATCAGCTTCATGAGGATGCTTCCGATCATCTGATTATTGTCGAGGACCGAACCATGAATTTTCATTATGGCAAAACGCTGGGCATCGCGCTGGTTTCGGTCCTCTGCCTCACGCCACGCCTCGGCCACGCGGCTTCCTACGCTCCGCTCGATTGCGCGAAGGCTTCGACATCGGCCGAAACAACGGTCTGCAAAACCTACGCGCTTGGCCAGGAGGAAGCGCGCCTGGCGACGCTGTTCGGCGTCCTGACGTCGCTGGTTGCAATGGGCCAGCGGGCCGACATCGTCGATGCGCAACGACGATGGGTTTTCGTTCGCGAGGCGTGCGGGAACAACGCGGACTGTCTTTCCCGGGTCTACCAGACGCGCATCAATGAACTCTCGCAGGCGCTCGATGACCTGGCAAAGCGAGGACCGTTCTAGGCCGGACTGGCGATTGCTTGCTTTCGCATCTCGCCAATTTCACACCTGTGTCGAGAGCTATTTAATGGCTTCGGTGCCTTCCACTTCTTGACCACCGGAAAACGGCCGCAGGCGGGTCGTTTTTTCAAACCGCTGATCCTGCGCTCGGCGAGTTTTTGCTATTTGATTTTGGCAGTGTCCTAACTCGCGCTCCACCCAATTCGGCAACTAGTATCAGGGCAAGGCTATCGAAATCGGACTTCGGATTGAGTGCACAAGACTTCGATCCGTGCTGTGTACGAACGTGTAGTCGATTATCCTCATAGTCACTATACCTCGGTGGGTTTGACCGCTGAGTTCATATTCAATGGCATATGCAATCGGGAAGCGCGTGGTCATCAAAGTAACCTCCGAGGCCGCCTCAGTTGCGGCCTCCTTTCATCGACCGAAACGTTCGCGTGTTTCTGGTTTTGGCGGATAACGATCCCGCTTTAGAGATCAAGGAAATCTGCCAAAACCGGACCTTGAGATCGATTCCTGCCCCGCATTCATTGTTGAAATCTTGACTGCTCGCCAAACGTCGGAACCTCCGTCCGATCGATCAGAGCTTCAGGTCCGTCGTGCGGCCGCAATTCAGCAAAGTTCAGGGCGGCGTCAATGTCACCCTCCCAGACCTCGCGCGGAAGTTCGTAGACCAATTCCACGCCATATCCATCGGGATCGTGTAGATAGATGCTGTGGGTCATGCCATGGTCGATGCGCCGATCGAATTTGACGCCCTTGTCCTGGAGGTAGGCGAGTTGGCTTAACCAATCTTCGCGGCTAGGATAGGCAATCGCAATGTGGTTGATCGCCATCGGCATGTCCCACATCCCCCACTCGGCGGGAGGCGGCGGCAGGTTCGGGTTCTCCACGAGCGCAAGATCGTGGTGATGGAGACCATCGGGACCGATGCCGCTATAGAACCACATCTTCCGCCCAGGCAGTTGCCTGAATTTGCCGACAAGACGCAGGCCAACGACCTCGGTCCAGAATTGATGGCTCTCTTCGATGTTGCGGACGTTGAGGACGATGTGGTTCACGCCAATTGGCGCGATTGGTCCGCGTCCCTCCGATTGGGCTTTTGCGCTGGGCGTCGTGATATCCCTGGGTGCGACCATATTTGTATTCTTTCTGTCCGGTGATTTGGCTACTTCGCAAATTGGAACAGAGCGCAATGTGTCGTAGGATCGGGTATCTAGTCCTGAGAGAACCATCTCGCTTTCCTCAAATAAGCTCTGAATTACCTGAATTGACATCATCATCATCGTCGGCGCGCGCCCCCAATGTTCCAATTCAACGGCTATGTGCTTGATGTCGCTCGCGGATGTCTGCGGACGGCGGATCGCGAGATCGAGCTGCGTCCAAAGAGCTTCGAGGTCTTGCGTTGCCTGGTCGAAAATTCGGGCCGGCTAGTCACCAAGGACGAGCTTTTCAAGGCGGTCTGGCCCGACGTGGTTGTCTCCGATGAAGCACTGACGCAGTGCATCAGCGAAGTCCGTGAAGCGATCAGCGACCGCGCACAGACCATGATCAAGACTATGCCCCGCCGCGGTTATCGCTTTGCCGCACCAGTTTCGAAACACGGGGACGAGGTCGGAGCGCGATATCGCTCAGCTCCTGTCGCCTCATTCGCTTACGACACTGCTGCACGACTTTCTGGAAAGCCGTCGATTGCAGTGCTGCCCTTCGTTAATCTCGGCAATGACCCACAGCAGGACTACTTCAGTGACGGCATCACCGGGGACATCATCGCCGAGCTTTCCAGATTCTCCGACCTCTTCGTGATCGCCCGAAGCTCGGCCTTTCAGTACAAGGGCAAGGCGATCGATGTGCGGCAGGTCGGGCGCGAGCTAGGTGTACGTTACGTCCTCGAAGGAAGCGTTCGACGAGACGACACGCGTATTCGCATCACAGCCGAGCTCATTGATGCCACAAGCGGTGCCCATCGCTGGGCGGACCGATATGACCGCGAGTTCAAGGATGCATTCGCGGTGCAGGACGAAGTCGTGCGTGGGCTTGTCTCGGTCCTGCAAGTCCGTGTGGTGGAGGCTGAAGCTGAGCGCGCGCTACTGAAGCCTCCCGCGGCTTGGGAGGCCTATGACTACTATCTGCGCGGGGCCGAGGCCTGGGCAACCGGGTTTGCGCAGCGCCCGATGGCCTCGTTTTACGAGGCGCGCAGGTGTCTTGAACGATCGATAGCGATCGACTCGGGGTACGCGCGTGCCTATGCGATGCTGGCGCGTACCTACAACTACGCCTACGTCGAACCGCGTAATGAGGAATATTTGAATCCGGCGGCGCTGCAGCGGTCCAATGAGCTAGCCAAGATGGCAGTGCAACTTGACGCCATCTTACCCCAAGCGCGCACCATGCTTGGCGCGGCTTTGATTTTCAAACGCCGGCACGAAGAGGCTATTGCCGAGTATGAGCAAGCCTTCGCGCTGAACCCCAATTTTTCCGATCACGGTTTTGGACTTTGCCTTGTGTTTGCCGGTCAACCGGAGAGAGCGATCGAGGTGATGCAAGCAAGCATGCGCCTCGAACCGTTCCGGAACGCAACGCGACTCGCCTATATGGGCAATGCCTATTACATGCTCGGCCGCTATGACGACGCCGTAACACCGCTGCGCGAAAGCGCGAGGCGAATGCCCGATTTGCGTATCACCCAACTTTGGCTCGCCGCTACCTACGCCCAGCTGGATCGGCTCGGCGAAGCTCGCGCCGCCGCTGACGAGGTGCGCCGGATCGAGCCTGACTTCGCCATCGAGCGATGGAAGCTCACCGCCGTCTACAAGAAGCCTGAAGATTCGGAGCGGCTCTTCGACGGCATCCGCAAGGCCGGCTTGCCGGACACTTGAGAAGCCGAGCCTCACCACTGCCACCTAACGGAAGCGCGCCGGCATAGTCGGACAACCAGCAACTCAAAGTCTGCATTGGGTCCAGGCTGTGTGAAAACGCGCAGGAGCGGAGAATGTGCAGAATTGTTTTCTCTCTTTTATTCTTTCGACGGCAAACCAGGAAAAATCTCACCTGCCATCGCCGTAAGGCTCCGGTAGACCAAATCTAATTTGGAGCCGAAGAGATTTGAAAGGCCGACAACCTCAGCACCTCGATTGAGGATACCGCCGCCAGCAATGCCACCTCTCCTTGAATGGAGACGAAAACGACGTTGGTGTCCGCAAGCAGGCGGGGCATGAACACGCGCGGTTCGGATATGACAGCCGCGTTGACTTCCTCGCGAGCCGGCCGACGATCCGCGCAAGGGCAATTAGTCTCTAAACGGTCGACCGCCGGGGCGACCTGGCGGTCACCGGTCCAAACGCTTCGACACCGGTCGACGAGACCAAAGCGTTCCGTGCCACCGGGACGTGCCAACATCCCGGACATTGCAATAGGCAGCACGGGTGCTGTCGGCGAGCGTCCTAGCTTTATCGTCACAAATCGCCCCCATCTCGGGCGTCGGCTCTAGTGTAACATACCGCCACTGAAGGGCTGCTTCTGCTCTGGATCGAAGTCACCGACCGGCAGGCAATCCTTGGCTAGCGCTGCCTCGGTGTTCTCGTGGCGCGCTCTAAGCTGGGCGCCGATCTGCGGCGGAAGCTCGCATTTTGCCGAGTTGAGTTCGACATATTTGATCAACTGGATTTCGGACTCACCGAAATTCCTGATCAACCTGCAGGTTTCGCGACGCGCCGCGTGGCGCGCGCTCGCATCCTTGACCAGCTTGCCGCGCTGCTCCGCCTCTTTGCGCAAAGGGACAAATTCCTTCATGCAGGCATCGCGTTCGACGTGGGCCGGTGTCGACGCAGGAAGTGTGCCCTGCGCGAAAGCATGACCCGCGTGGGATGCGACAGTGACAATGGTCAGTGACACAATCAGGCAGCGGGAAATCATGAGTTTCTCGGGCGAGGTCTGTCTTCGCTGGCGGCGTCGGTTATATCGCAAACGAAGCCGCTGCCAAAATCAACCAGGCCCCTGGCCGTACGGTATTGGTCCCGGCTCTGCGGAGCAGCGCACCGGACGATGCTTCGCATCGTCGGGAGAACGCTGCACCGCGCCCGGAGAGCCACAGCTAGGCCCGCGTGGCCCGCCAGCTGCCGCTGCAGCGGTCGCCGGTGATGATCCCGCTCCAGCGGCCTGCACCGGAATTGCCGGAGAGCCGGCCGCTGCCACTCGCCGACGAGGCGCCGACCGTGATCTGGACCGAAACGTTGCCGTTGCTGCTGACGCCGCCGGTCACCTTGCCGCCGCCGGCCGATGAAACGCGCTGGCCCGCCACTGTGAAAGGTACGGTGTTGGAGGCATGGCAATTGCCGGCCTGGGGCGTGAACGTGACATTCCAGTTGCCGTCATAGGATCCTGCCCCACCCATTCTGGCCTGGGCGGCATCGGCGGCTCCGGGAGCAGCGATCGCTGCCAGAACGGTCGCGGCAAATATCCAGCGCGGGGCACGCAAATCTGCAAAAAAGTCAAACATGTCCGTCTCTCCTGTTTTGAGGCTGCTTCACCGATGGCTTCAGGTGGTAGTCGGACAAACCGGTTTTACGGTTCGAAGGCTCGCCATGTTTTTATCGTGATAGCGATCGGGCTGGGCCTTTTCGCCGGGGGATCGGCGTCAAGACCAATTCGGATGGGGCGCCCCGGTCGTCGTCCGATACCGATCTGAGTTTCCCTGAACAGCTCAAAGCCCCGGGCATTGTCCGGGGCTTCTTGTTCGTCGCGAAGGCCGTCCGCCGGGGCTCGGCCTATCGTCGGCTACATCTCAATGAAACATGCTGTGGGAGATAGACCGCCCCATGCGCTCCAGGCCGTCGAACAGTTTGCCGTTGTTATATTGCTGGTCGCAAAAAAACAGGATCGCGAGAACGATCAGCGAAGCCACGAAAATCCGCATGGCATTTCCCCTTCGCCTTCAGCCCGATCGAGCGGCAGATGGCTTCACGCTGGAGAACTTTCGCCCGACAAGGATGCACGCGCCATCGGGGCCGATGGATTCATCGTGCAATTCGCCCTCATCGACGGCAAAGATTTGCCCAGGGCCGTAAGTAACGGGATCGCCTTTTTGCGTAACGAGAAACGCGCCCGAGACGACGAAACCCCGGATCGCGAAAAGATGTCGGTGCCTACCCTTGCCGGGACGAGAAGCCAGCTGCTGCAATTCTATTTCCTGGTATCCGTCGGCTCTGAGTTGCGCTTCGAATTCGCCTTGGTCCATTGCGACCTCCTGCAGCTACTTGTCCTTTCTAGCCCGATCTCGACCAGGCGGCCAATGGCTTTGGAGGATCATCGCCTGACCCGGCCCAACGCAGGTTGATGATAACCCACGCTGGCCTTCAGGGCGCGTTGACCGCCGGCATCGGTCCCGTAGGTTTCAGGACGACGTGCGCGGTTTTCCCGGCATGAACGGCGGTAGAAACAGAAGCCACGGCCGCGAAGGAGACGATTGCAATCGTCAGCGCCCCCACCAAAGCAAAGCGGGGTCTTGGCGAGGGCGGCGCGGTTCGATCGGCGCCAGAACGAGGCCTCAGCCAACCGAGATCCTCGAACCGGCGATGTTGGGCGGCGCGCCAAATTTCGGCTGTACCGACGTCCGGTGTTTTCTGCATTGGCAAAATCCCCCACCTCGATCCCCATTGATCGAGGTGGACGCTAGCCGTCATCTATTTCAGGACGTTTTCGTGAAGCGGTGAAAATGGTTTCGTCGGAACAGGTGCTGCGGCGTATCACGTCGCAGGTTGAGACGAGAGCCGGCTGTTCAAGGACGCATGCTGCGCCCCGCCGTTTCCCCCGTTTAACTCGAACGGGGAGCCTGCGGGCGGGTACGGACTAGCGCGGACGTCCTGATCGCGTGAGTTCGGCGACCTCATGCTTCTCCCCGGCCAACTTCCCTCCGGCGAGCAGGCTGGTGCAAATCCACATGGCTATTCTTGGTCTTTCGCCCAGGAATTGTTTGGTGTCCACGCACTCCGCGAAGGTTTTGTAGGTGAGTGTGTCTCTGCACGTCGGCGAGAAAGTCGAATCATAGCCCCCCGAATGGCTACACCCGACCCAGGGTTCATTGCCGGTTTTGAAGCTTGTTTCGCAACCACCGTTGCAACTGCTGGCAGATTTCTCCAGCTTGCCAAGCCTTCCTAATGCTGAACCTGGCGGACCCCAAGCCACATGAGAGATTGATGATGACGTTCGAGCGGTTGACGATGCTCGGCGAGATGAAACCGCATTTGCCACATGCTCCGGCCTATGCGGCCTTGCCACGTGCTTCGGCGCATCGACCGTGATGCTCGGAAGCGGGGCGGGGGAGCCTGTCCCGGTTTGCGACGCTGCCGGGCCCCACAGCAAGACAGTTGACAGGATGGCGACGGCTGAGGGCGCGACAAAGCTTGACGACAATGTCATGACATGTCCTCCCATGCGGGACGGAAACGCCGTCCAAGTAAGCGCACGGTACCATAAATTCCGAACCGGGCCACCGAGGGTCGAAAAGATATCTGCCGATGAGTCGCCGTCGACGTGTTGGCGGCGTTCGGCAACGGGATCGGGTCATCGAAGCGGGCGGACCATGGCATTCAGGCGAACAAGTCCGAGCCGCCCTGGTTGAGCGTCAGATATCCGCCAGATGGATGCACAGTTTCACCTACCTGTGCGGCCACGGGCAACGAGACCTTGGTCGAGATCGCCGGTCTTGGGCTTCATCCCCCCATAGGGAACGGCGACGACTCCATCCGGGCCGTTCATGATGACGCAGCGCATCTCGCGCCCATCGATGATGCAGTCTTTGATCGGACGCTCCGGCGCCGTAGCGCTGCCGATAACGGCGGTGGTGACTATGACGAGAGTGATCATAGGGATCGAACATGCAAACACCATGCCGTTGAAATTAGCCTGATGGCGCGCGCCAGCTCGGGACCAAAAAATTCCCCGCCAGAGCACGCGAGGGCGCGGCCAAGGCGGGGGTAAGGGGTTGGGATGCCTGCGGCAATGTGGCGCCGCAAGCCCTTAAAATCTAACCAGACGCCCGATGCGATGGAAAGCCCATTTAGAATGCACCCCGAACGGCTGGCAGGTCTAACGGCTTGCGCTCGATCACATCGGCACCGCGCTTGCCACATGCCGTGCAGACATACCGCGGCTCGATATCGGAAAGCCTGGCAGTGTCAGGCCACTGATCCGCGACGCAGCGATCGAATGGCTGCACTTGTGATCCGCGCAATAGATCAGGATCCCGCGCACTCCGGATGCGCGCATTTCGGCAAAGGTGATCTTTTGGAGCCGGTCGACCATTAACCATCAAAGCGCGGTCCGGCGCCACGAGCAATCGCCCAAGATGTAGGGTCGCGAGGCAGGCACGAACCGCTGCTGGTCGCGGCAAGGGCTATTTTGAATTCGCGTTCTTGGATCAGCGACCGCGAACGCTACCGGTGATCGCGGTTGGAACTTCGTCGTGCTCGTCGAGAAATCGGTTAATGCCGTAGACGGCTGCAAACGAGAGGACGACTCCCAGAAATAGACTAGCTGCGGTTGCGAACACGAATTCTTTTGTGCTTGGTGTTTCCGACATGCGGCCCCTCCGAACAAATGGGCCTACCCCATGCAGAGAGAAGCACTGC
>Ga0209006_10005891_pt1 | contig 11137 bp, 8 predicted proteins | sample JacPin_JW_Ref_O2_FD_188567 | JGI IMG/M metagenome (GOLD analysis project Ga0209006, IMG submission 188567) | Forest soil microbial communities from Algoma, Ontario, Canada - Jack Pine, Ontario site 1_JW_Ref_O2 (SPAdes) (version 2) | ecosystem: Environmental > Terrestrial > Soil > Boreal... | reverse complement strand
TCAAACGCGAGCTACTGGCCGAGACGAATGGACCCCACACCACCTCGGAACTCTTTTACTTTTTGCACTAGCACCCAGCACCCAGACCTCTAGTTTAGTTAGTCGACGTGCTCGCCTTCGGACATGAAGCTTTGTTCGGACGGTGGCAGGTGGTCGCCGGGGCGTGCCCAGAATACATACAGGGTGGGCCACAAGATTACACTCACCAGCAGTTCTACGATCAGGCCCCCTACGATTACGATGGCGAATGGGCGCTGAGAATCCGACCCGATATCGTGTGACATGGCGGCTGGCAGCAGGCCGAGCGTCGCAACCAGCATCGTCATCATGATGGGGCGCAGGCGGAGTGCCGCGCCTTCTTTGGCAGCTTCCCGCACCGGCATTCCGCGCGTGCGCAACTGGTTGATGTACTCAATCATGATCACACCGATCTCGACCGAAACGCCGATCAGGGCGAGGAAGCCCAGGCCCGACGAAACGCTGAAATGCGTTCCGGTCAGAAGCAGACTGAGAAATCCGCCCAGGGGCGAAAGCGCGACCACGGCCAGTATCAGGCCGACCCACTTCCACGAGCCGAAAGCGGAGTACAGGATGAACGACATGAGCAGCAGCGTGATAGGCACTATGAAGGCAAGTCGCCGGTTCGCGCGCTGCTGACTTTCGTATTCACCGGTCCAGTCGAGGTGGTAGCTTTCGGGCAGTTTCACCTTTTGTCCTACTTCATCGATCGCCTGGCGTACGGTGCTGCCAAGATCGCGGCCGCGGACGCTGTACTTGATCGCGATGTAACGGGAATTGCCTTCGCGATAAATGGTAGACGCCCCGTCATCCAGCGTAATCTTGCAGAGTTGCGACAGTGAAACCCGTTCGCCGGAAGGCGCAAGGATGCGGATGTTAGCGATGTCCTCGACGCTGCGGCGGTATTGCGGTTGATAGCGGACGGTCATGTCGAAGCGCTGCTCGCCAATCAGAATCTGGCTCACGGCCTTTCCCCCCACCGCGGTCTCGACTGCGTCCTGAATATCGCTGACATTGATGCCAAAGCGGTCGGCGGCAGCGCGGTCGACATTCAAATTGACGTTGGGTTGGCCGCGGACCTGGAACGTACCCAGATCGGCCACGCCGGGGATCCGGCTCATCACGCCTTGCATCTCGTCGGCTTTCAGCTCTAGCGTTTTCAGGTCGCTGCCGAATAACTTGACCGCAAGCTCGCCTTTTACGCCGCTGACTGCTTCTTCGACGTTATCCGAGATGGGCTGCGAAAAATTCCAGTCTACTCCGGGAAATTGCTGCAAGTCCTTGTCCATGGCGGCGATCAGCTCATCTTTCTTGCCGTGGAAGTCGTTGCGCCATTCCTCACGCGGCCGGAGGTCGACAAAGAACTCCGTGTTGTAGAAGCCGCTGGCATCGCTACCGTCGTCTGGGCGGCCCACCTGGCTGATCACCTGCGTCACTTCCGGAAAATTGGCCAGCACGAATCGGGCTTTCTTTGACATGTCAATGCTGGCGGAAGGTCCGGTGCTGGGCGCCAAAGTCCCGCGCACCCAGATCGCGCCTTCGTCGAGGTGAGGCAGAAACTCCGACCCAATAATTCCGCTGAAAGCGATGAACAGCATGATCGCGAGGCCAAGCAGCCCTATGCTCAAGGTCAGCTTCAGATGATCGAAACACCAGTCGAGTGTGCGGGCGTAGCTGCGGTTCAGCCACTCCAGGACCGGGTTTCGCCATTCCTTGATTTCCGAACTGAACAGCATGCTGCACAAAACGGGTGCGATGAGCAGAGCAAACACCAACGCGCCCAGGAGGGCGAAGGCGACGGTCCACGCCATCGGGCTGAACAGCCGTCCCTCGACGCGCTGCAGCGTGAAAATCGGAAGGTACGAGACAATAATGATGACGCGCGCGAAAAAGACCGGGCGCTGTACTTCGTGGGCCGCGATGGCAATCGTCTCCATGAATGTTTTCTTGGTGTTGCCGAACGAGGTGTGACGAAGGATGTTTTCGACCATTACGACCGAGCCGTCCACCACCATGCCGAAGTCGAGCGCGCCCAAAGAAAGCAAATTGGCGGGAATGTGTCGCAGGTCGAGTAAAATCGCCGCGAACAGCAGGGAGAAGGGAATGGTGATGGCGACGATCAGCGCGCTGCGTACGTTGCCCAGAAAAAGAAACAGAATCAAGGTCACCAGCAACACGCCGTCAGTCAGATTTCGCAGAACCGTGTGAGTGGTGTGGTGCATGAGTTCACTGCGGTCGAGGTGCGAAACAAGCTTCACGCCTTGCGGCAGCAGGCCCGCCTTGCCGTTTTTTCCGTTCAACTCGTTAATTTTCTGATGCAGCGCATCAAGAGTGGTCTCGGCCACCGCGCCCTTGCGGAGCAGGACAATTCCCTCGACCACGTCGTCATTGTTGACTATGGAGCCATCTTTGTTCCGGATCGTCTTGCCGAGTTGACCGAGACGAACCTTAGGGGCCTGAACCACATTGCCCAGATCGCGAACGCGAACCGGCGTTCCGTTCTGCACTTTGACTACGGTGGCCGCGATGTCGTCGGTGCTCTGCATCAAGCCGACGGCGCGGACATTCAAGGCTTGTTCGCCACGTTCGATGAATCCGCCTCCGGCATTGATGTTGTTGGCGGCCAGCGCCGTTTCTACCTGCGATAGCGATAAGCCGTACGCCACCAGTTTGCCTGGATCGAGCTGAACCTGGTATTCGCGAGTAGGACCGCCAAAAGGATTCACGTCTACGATGTTGGGAACCGACTTCAACTGGTTCACAACGACCCAGTCATTCAGGGCCTTCAGTTCCATCGCGTCATATTTGGGATTGGAACTGGTGAGTGTGTAGAACATGATCTGTCCAGTTGGACTGTAGTCCGGACCGATGGCCGGATTCACGCCGTTCGGCAGCGTTACGAGCAGGAGACGGTCGAGGACCTCCTGCCGCGCGTTGAAGGTAGTGATGTCGTCGTCGTAGATGATGGTAATGACCGACAATCCCATCAGCGAGACCGAGCGGAGATGGGTGAGATGAGCCACGCCGTTTAATTCCACTTCCAGCGGTACGGTAATTTGCTGTTCGACTTCTTCGGCGGCATGTCCTGGCCATTGCGTGATCACTTGAGCGTAGGTGTCGGCAACGTCCGGATATGCCTCGATGGGCAGCGCATGGAACGAGAAAATGCCCCAGCCAAAAAGCACGAGCGACGCGCCCAGAATCAGCAAGCGGTTTTGCAGCGCAAAATCGATGAGACGGCGGATCATTCCTTCTTCTCCGCCACTTCGCTGGAGAATTCGAGGGCATTGGTGATCACTTCGTCGCCGGCCTTCACGCCATTGCGGATTTCCTGCATGCCGTCGGGAGCCAGGCCGTCAGCCTGCACTTCAACCTTGCGGAAGCGCTTGTCGCCCTCTTTGCGGAAGACCCAGTCCTTATCGTGCAGGCGCATGATCGTGGTGGCAGGCACCACAACGCGATTCGTGAGTTTGCGCGAGCGGAAGGCGGCGACAGCATACATGCCGGGACGAAGAGCACCGTCAGGGTTGGCGAGCACGATGCGCACCTTCGCTGAACGAGTATTGGGATCGAGCACGCGGGAAATGTCGGCGACCTTGCCTTCGAAAGCGCGATCAGGAAAGGCGTTCAGCCGGATCGCGGCGGCATCGCCTAGATGAACTTCGCCAAGATCGTTTTCGAATACGTCGCACACGACCCAGACCTGACCAAGATTGGCGATGGTAAACAGGTTGGGAGTATTGTCGAGGCTCTTGATACCTTCAAAACCGGCGATGTTTTGCTCGACGATCGTGCCTGCGACAGGAGCTTTCAAATTGATCAGCGGGCTAGGATGCGCGGGGTCTGCGCCCAGGATCTCTACGTGGCGCTCTGCGGTCTGCACATCGACTTTGGCTTTGTCTTCGGTATCCTGGGCAGTTTCCAGATCTTTGGCCGCAATGGCGCCGCGGTCAAACAACATCTGCGCGCGATCCAAAGCTTTGTGCGAAAGCACTTCATCCGCTTTGGCCTTCTGATAATCGGAAAATGCGCCGGAAAGATCAGGACTTGAAATCACCAGCAGCGTCTGGCCTTTCTTTACATTGTCACCCAGCTTTGCCCTGAGATCGACGACTCGCCCTCCGCCCAATGAAGTGACGTGAATCGTGCGAGTCACGTCCGGAGACACGGTGCCGTTGGCATTGACTATGGTGGGAAGAGGACGGCTCACCGCCTTCGCGGTCCTGAAGAGCTCAGGATGATCGGCATCGAAAACGTCGGCATCGATCGTGACGGGCGGCTTGCTGGCGGCCGCTGGATTGTCCTTCGAGCATCCGACAGCAACACTAAGCGACGCCGACAGCAGAGCCAGCATGATCCAGCGGGATAATCCGAGTTGGCGGTCGCGTCGACTTTGGAACATGAGCTCTCTCATTGGATTACCTCGCGCCCAACCGCCTGGTTCAGTTGCGCCGCTGCCGTCAGATAGGAACCGACCAGATTCACATAACTCAGCTCCACGGCCCGGTACTCGCTCTCGGCATTCAAAAAATCAAGCAAGGCCGCGCCGCCGTGCTGGTAGGAAAACAAAACCGTCTCTCGCACCCGAACTGCTTCTTCCAAATACTGGCGCTTATAAGGCTTCAATAAACTAATGTCGCTGTTCACCGTGGCGTAGGCGGAATCCACATCGCTGTAAACCTGTGTCTCCACGCCTTCGCGCAGCTTCTGGTTGCGCTTGATATCGATTTTTGTGCGCAGTTTTTCTCCCTGGTTACGGTCGAAAATGCGCAGCGGAACGCTAACGCTGGCGCCGATCGTATTCAGGGCGTCAGGGTTGTTGAACGAGCCGTTGTGCGTGAACCAGACGCCTATGGTCGGATCGGTTGAGCCGTCAGCCTCGGACAGTTGATAGTTGGTTTCCGCTTGCTTTACAGAAAGCACCGCAGCACGAAGGTCGGGGCGCGCATCCAGGGCGTCCTTTCGATAGTCGTCGATCGAAAGAAGGCTATCGCTGAAATCGAAAGGCCCGTCCACCTCGAAACTGTCGACCGGCCTGCGGTCGTCGAGCAGTGCCAGCATGTTGATCTTCGTCGTGCGCAGATTGACCAGCGCGGTCTGCAGATCGGACTCGTACTGCAAGCGCTGCAATTCGAGCCGGTCGAAGTCGATGCGGGCGATGTCTCCTGCCTGAAAGCGGTCGCGGCTGACTTTCAGGATCTTGTCGTAGGAGTCCAAATTATCCTTCGCGAGTTGCAGCACAGCCTTGGCTTGGAGGATGCCTACAAAAGCAGTACGCAGATTGAAGAGCAGCGTGCGCTCCGAATCGGACTGCTGGGCGATGCCGACGGCGGTGCCTTCTTTGGCGGCCTCGAAGCGCAGGTTCCGCTTATTGCGCCGCTCGAACAGGTAGCTCACTCCGGGGGAGACAAAAGTGCCGGCCAACGGCTGCCAAACGCCGTGGCTGGGAGCAATCTGGGTGCCGTCGGCGGAAAGCGTAAAGTCGGGATTGGGACGCAGGTGGGCCGTGATTTCCTGTGCCTTCAGTTCGTCAATGTTCAATCGGCTCGCCTGAAGGGTCGTGTTGTTCAGTTGGAAGCGGTCTTTGACGTTATCCCACGTCCAGACCTGAACCGTCGCCGGCGGTACCGCCTGAGTGGCGGTCTGGGCGTACAGCCCCAACCCGCTAAGCGCTATTACTACTCGCACACTGAATAAGGTCCAGCGCATCAAAACTCCATTGGATATCCATTTATCCGCCGAGCGAAAGGGGATTTGGTCCGGGCGGTTGTGTCGGCCGGCATTCCACCGGCAACACTACTATCTCGTTCCTGCCCATGAATTTCGTAAAGTTAGATAAAGACTCGCCGGTTTTTATTTCTGGTAACGATCGGCGATTTCAGCGACTAGTAGGGAAAAGAATGGGGAGGAGCGCGGCCTGCGCGCTCGATGGCGGGCGCTGCCGGTTGGGACCAAGCGAGAGGGGACAATTGTTCCCATCGGGCGTCGCTTACAATCAAGGAAGTTGCAGTCGCGCTGAATGCGGGGGGACTTTGCCAGTTCCAGACCGAAGTTTTATCGTGCCCTGCCTGACGCAGGGTGCGTCGGCAGGCGGGCGATTCTTCCGTCTCGCTGCGCATGGCGGAGAGGTCATCCGTCGCCGAAATCACGGGAAAGAGTATGACCAACACACATCCCAAAGCCAGCAGGCACTGGAGAGCGCTGAACTGGCGTCTGAAAGCCATAGTTCTGGAGCCGCGCCACAGCCAGACGGCAGGGAGCGCCAACAGCAGCCACGCGAGATTCAGCAGCAGTTCCATGAAATTGAGATGCCGGAAGTTCCCGGTTACTAGTTTTTCAGAAACATTAAATTCAAGTCAATGTGACTTCGGTCAGCAAGGATTGCTTTAGCGCAAGATCGCGCGAGCAGAACATTCTTATACGGAAGTGGAAGAATTGTGGGAGAGTAGAGAACTGGAGTCTGAGTGGGCAGACTCGTGCACCTAGTTCAAATGCCCTCGAATTGAGATGACGACTAAAGCAGCGCTGAAGGTTATCGCAGTGATCATCCTGCTGGAGTGTGCGGCGGGGATGCTTGCGTGCCAACTCGGGTCAGCCAACGCGAGCGAGAAGGATCTGGCGGACCCTCAGGCTGCGACCGCTCCTCCAGCCGATTCGGGAATCATCATCGAGAACGATTCGGAACTGCCCGATACTTACCCAAGCGCACAGTACGAGGTGCGTTTTCGTGCGCATGGTGGCGTCTCGCTGCTGCACTGGCGGTTGGAGAAGGGAGCGCTACCACCGGGAATAAAACTCGAGGACAATGGCTTGCTGCACGGGCAGGCACAGCGTTTGGGGGAGTTTCAGCTTACGGTTTCGGTGACGGATGGAACGAACCAGCTGACGAAGGCATTCGTGATTCGGGTGCGCTCGGCCTTGACCCTGAACTGGAAGGCGCCAGCGCGAGTGAACGGGGGCCGGATCGAGGGCAGCGTGGAAGTTTCGAACACGACTCCCGACGAGATGGACTTAACATTTATTGCGATGGCGATTGCCTCCAATGGAAGGGCGACGGCCATCGGATACCAGCACTTCCTGCTGCCGCGCAACACGATCGCGAAGGAATTGCCGTTCGGCGAAAATCTGCCGCACGGAGGATATGTGGTCCATGTCGATGCGGTGGGCGAAGTGGCACCGAAGAATCTGATCTACCGGGCAAACATGCAAACGCCGTCGGCGTTGCAAGTGACGGTAGGGCCTTAGGGATTGTCGCAATACTCGCCGAAAAAGCCTGCGAGACCACACCACTGCTTTAGCCAAGACCTGAAGCCGCTGCGCCACCCGAAAGCAACTACCTCGAGTGACTGAGCTGGTTATCCAAACCACAGTGTTTAGTGATCCAGATCACGCACCGATGTGCGGGAAAAGACCCAAATCAAACCGCCGGCGTCAGACAAGGTCTCGCAAGCCCATTCTTTTCCAGCATCTAAGCCCCATTGTTTCTGATAGATAGCGACTCTCGAAGTCGAACGACGGAGCCTGGGGGAATTGGCTCCTGGCATGCTTTTACCTATGCGTTAGTAAAGGCGGAAGGCTGGACGTGAGGCAGGACCGCCTTAGGAGGTTTGTGATGCGAGCTCCCTATGGTCTCGATATTCTTGATAATTGCCTCACCTGCCCGGTGAGGACGCAACATCTGTTCTGCAATCTATCCCCCCAGGCTGCGCAACGGTTGAACGAGATCAAGTCCACGGCTGTTTATCCGAAGGGAGCCGTGCTCTTCATTGAAGGGCAGCAACCGCGCGGCGTGTTTGTGCTTTGCGTGGGGAAGGTGAAGCTTTCCACTTCTTCTCGCGAAGGCAAGACCATCATCACAAAGATTTCTGATTCAGGGGACATTCTGGGACTGAATGCGGTGGTCTCAAATCGACCGTACGAAGTGACCGCCGAGATGATGGAGCCGGGCCAAGCCAATTTCATCCCTCGCGATTCCTTATTGCTGATGCTGAAGGACTTTCCGGACGTGGCCGTGCGCGTGGCGCAGCAGCTGAGCCGCAATTACTTCACGGCGTATGAAGAGATCCGCACGTTGGGACTGGCTGCTTCTCCGTCGGAGAAGTTTGCCAAGCTGCTGCTCTCGTGGTCGAGCAAGAGCACCTTGGATGATGGTTCGGCGCAGGTGAAGCTGACATTGACCCACGAGGAGGTGGCTGAGATCATCGGCACCACGCGCGAGACGGTCAGCCGTCTATTCTCTGAATTCAAAAAGAAGCAGCTGATGCAGATGAAGGGCGCGACCTTAGTGATCCGCAGCCGCATAGCACTCGAAAGGATTGTCCAGTCTTAACTTTCGGAGGGTCATTTTTTTGGAACGTCCACATTTTCCCCGTGGGGTCGCGTACGCTCCCCCTACACCACAGATAGGCGGGAGCGCAACGCGTTGGGCATTCACGCGTTGAGCATTTCGCACCAGCACGGCATCTCATCCTTGTTCGTTTGAAGCTGTCGTCGTTCTAAGGGCAGTACCTCACTCGGGCAAGCGGCCCGCCCTCCCTAAAACCCATTCGTCCAAGCCTGCCGGGCATTCGCAAAAGCCGGTCGCGGGTCCAGTGCTGCCAATGGAAGCGGCCAGACGCAGGTATACAGTTTCCCGTCGGACTGCATCCTACGATGCACGTTCCGTCTGTATTGTCGGGCACTCCCCGGCCACGAAGCGGCTACCCTATGAAACGACTCTCACAAATCGTGGTCTGTCTGGTTTTCGGCTGCGCCAGCGCCATTTCATCCTTGGGTCAGGCTTCCACTGACATCGAGAGTCCGAAACATAAGGCATGGGACATGCTGGTCACCGCCGCATTGTCCAAAGTAACGACCGAGCGGACCAACGGCGTTCGAGCTCTCGGCTTGCTTCGAGACACTCCTCGGGCACGTGAACTGGCGGAGAATGCCTTGAAGGATCCGAAGCCGGAGGTGCGCGAGGCGGCGGCCACTGCCTTGGGGCAGATGCATGCGACGGAGTCCATTACGAAGCTGCAAGACGCGCTCGTAGACCCCAAAATTCGTGTCGTGATGGCTACGGCCCATTCTCTGCGCGAGCTGAAAGATGATAAATCGGCGTACGCCGTGTACTACGACGTGCTTACAGGGGGACGCAAGACGGGGGATGGAATGATTGCCCAGCAACTGGAGACACTGAAGAATCCGAAAGAACTGGCCAAGATCGGCTTCTCGGAGGGGATTGGATTCATACCATTTGCAGGCATTGGGTGGGATGCATACCGCACGATGCACAAGAAAGATCCCAATCCGGTGCGAGCGGTGGCCGCGACTTTTCTGGCGCACGATCCTGATCCGGCGACTTCCAAAGCCCTCGTCAATGCCACAAAGGATAAAGACTGGATTGTTCGAGCTGCGGCGGTTGAGGCGATCGCCCAGCGCGGAGACCCTTCCTTAGTGCCGAAAGTCCAGCTGAGATTCTCCGACAAGAATCGCAAAGTGCGTTACAGCGCCGCCGCGGCAGTCATTCGATTGAGCGCTCTCGAACCAACCAAGACCACGAAGAACGGTCGGTAGCGCTTCCGACGTGTCAGGTCGCTCATTTAGCCATGGTCAGCACGATGACACGATCGGTTTCATCGGCTCTTGCGGCCGGAACTTTCAGGATCACGCCGTTTGCGTTCTGCGTGAATTCCGCCGCAGTGTTATCAACCAGCGCACGCGCCGAAGCCACTTTAGCCGTAATTGGCGGAAGGGCCAGTAACGGGGCGCTCCAGTTCAGCACGTGAACATAAATCTTGTTATCCTTCTGCGTCGTGACTCCCCAGTCGCCGGGCGCAATGGGTCCTCCCCGAGTGCCGTAGATCGAATCCCCATATCTTGAGAGCCATTCGCCCACGGTGTGCAGTCGCGTCGCAAATTCCGGTGAGATTTCTCCGTTGGGCATGGGGCCGATGTTCAGCAGCAGATTGGAATTGTTGCCTGCGGCCTGCACCAGCCTGCGCTCGACATCTTCGGGGCTCTTATAGTGGCTGTCGCCAATGTTGAATCCCCAGTTGTCGTTGAGCGTGTCGCAGCTCTCGAGCGGAAGTTGATTGCTCACGTACTCGGTGTTGAAGCCCGCTGTGTTCTTGCCGGGCAGGTCGCGCTCGAAGGCTTGAACGTCTTCGCCCGGCCGCGGCGTCTGATGATGATTAGGAATCACGAGCGCGGCCGGCTGTAACTGGTGAATGAGTGCGTAGGTCTTCGCCAGATGCCAGTCCGCGTCTGGCTTGTCCCACATTCCGTCGAACCAGATCCCACCGATCGGCCCGTAGTTGGTGAGCAGTTCGCGCAACTGGCCAACCATGTAGTTGTCGAGGTAGGCGCTGAAATCGCCGTGGTCTGGACGGCCGTTTTTCCAATCCGTGGCTCCGCGGGGATAGTAGTCGGGATTGTGCCAGTCCAGTTGCGAGTAATAGAAAAACAGCTTGATTCCCTGGCGGTGGGCCTCTTCCGCGAGCATCTTCAGCGGGTCCTTCCTGTATGGCGTGCGCTGCACGATATTCCAGTCCGACACTTTGGAATCGAACATGGCGAAGCCGTCGTGATGGCGTGATGTGATGGTGATGTACTTCATGCCAGCCGCTTTGGCCAGAGAGACCCAGGTCTTGGCATCGAATTTCTCGGGGTCGAAAAATGCGGGCAGGCGATTGTATTCGTCGACCGTCAGTTTGCGATTATGGAAAACCCATTCGCCGTCGCCCAGAACGCTATAGACGCCCCAGTGGATGAACATGCCGAATTTCATGTCCTGAAATTCGTGGCGCGCCTGCAGGTTTTCGGGAGTGGGCTGGTAGTCGGACTGAGCGAAGAGGTTGTGCGCGGCAAACATCGCGCAGGTTGCAACGGCAACAACTCGAGCGCAATTTGTGATCCTGGACTGTCGAATCATTTTCATGTTCGTTTTTTCCCGCCTTAGTCTAACAACTCTGGGAGTCGGGAGACGCTGCAACCGACAGTCCGTCGGTTGCAGATCGGATTTCTTTCTGCACTCCATTTTTCAGGCCGTCAGGGGTTGGGCCATTTCTGTTCCTGATTGAGAGTGGCGCGAACGATTTCAAGCTCCGGACGCTGATACTGCATCGCAGCTCTAACATCC
>Ga0209006_10005889_pt1 | contig 11137 bp, 7 predicted proteins | sample JacPin_JW_Ref_O2_FD_188567 | JGI IMG/M metagenome (GOLD analysis project Ga0209006, IMG submission 188567) | Forest soil microbial communities from Algoma, Ontario, Canada - Jack Pine, Ontario site 1_JW_Ref_O2 (SPAdes) (version 2) | ecosystem: Environmental > Terrestrial > Soil > Boreal... | reverse complement strand
ACTGGAGAGCCGTATGCGGGAAAACCGCCCGTACGGTTCGGAGGGCGGGGAGGCTAACGCCTCCCCGACCCCTATCGAGGTAGATGGTCGGTATATGCTCGGACGCATTCTCACGGTCGGCGGCTACACGCTTCTGTCGCGGCTTACCGGCTTCGCGCGCGACATCATGCTGGCCGCGATCCTGGGCGCCGGTCCGGTCGCCGATGCCTTCTTCGTGGCGTTCCGCCTGCCCAATCATTTCCGCGCCATCTTCGCGGAAGGCGCCTTCAACGCGGCGTTCGTGCCCGCTTACGCGCGCATCCGCTCGTCCGGCGGTCCGGCACCCGCGGCGCTCTTTGCCGACCGCATCTTTACCCTGCTGCTTGCGGTCGAGGCCGTGCTGCTCGCGATCGCGCTGATCTTCACACCCACCGTCATCGAATTGCTCGCGCCCGGCTTCTCGCGCGATCCGCAGCGTTTCACGCTCGCGGTCGAGCTGACGCGCATCACGTTTCCCTATCTGGTTCTGATCTCGCTCGTGACGCTCTACGGCGGCATCCTCAACGCGCTGCATCGCTTCGCGGCGGCCGCGGCGGCGCCCATTCTGCTCAATTTCGCGATGATGGCGACGCTCTCGCTCGTGTTCGTGTTTCCGACCGCCGGGCATGCGGCGGCCTGGGGCGTGCTGATCTCAGGCGTGCTGCAGGCGCTGCTGGTCGCGGCTGATGCGCGGCGCAACAAGGTGCTGCCGCGCTTCCATTCGTTCGCGCTCGACGACGACGTGAAGCGCTTCTTTCGCGCGCTCGGTCCGGCGACGCTCGGCTCTGGCGGCACGCAGATCGCGCTCTTTGCTGACACGATCATCGCGAGCTTTCTCACTGCCGGCGCGTTGTCGGCGCTCTATTACGCCGACCGCCTGAACCAGCTGCCGATCGGCGTCATCGGCATTGCGGCCGGCACTGTGCTGCTGCCCGAGATGGCGGGCCGCCTCGCGGCCGGCGACGAGGCCGGCGCGCACTATTCGCAGAACCGCGCCATCGAGTTCACGCTGCTGCTCGCGGTGCCCTGCGTCGCGGCCTTCCTGATCGTGCCCGATCTCATCATGCGCGCGCTGTTCGCGCACGGCGCCTTCACGCGCGCCGACGCGGCGGCGGCCGGCGCGACGCTCGCGGCCTACACGATCGGTCTCGTGCCCTTTGTGCTGCTGCGCAGCGTCACGGCGACCTTTCTCGCACGCGGCGACACCGCGACGCCGGTCAAGGCGCTGTTCGTCTCGGTCGCGGTCAACGTCGCATTGAAGATCCTGCTGATGCGCGACTACGCCCAGGTCGGCCTCGCCTTCGCGACGTCGGTCGGCGTCTGGATCAATTTCGGCCTGATCATCTGGTACGCGCGCCGCGCGGGGCTCATCGCGGTCGACGCGCGACTGAGGCGCTCGACCGCGAAGCTTGCCGTCGCCGGGCTCGTGCTGGCGGCTGCGCTGTATATCGGCGTGCACCTCTTCGGCCGCCTGTTCGCAGGCTTGTCGTCATTCCGATCGGAGCTGACGCTCTCGGCGCTGACGCTGCTCGGCGGCCTCGTCTATAGCGCGGCGCTGGCCCTGCTGTTCGGCCGCGAATGGCTCAGTGCGTTCCGCCGCCGGCGCGGCGCTGCGGATCCGGGGATCACGCCGCCCGGCGCTGGCGCTCCTCCGGCGTGAGCGTCAGCTGCTTGCGCGAGCCCTCGCGCAAGAGCTCGACCTCCATGCCGCGGCCGATCTTCTCGCCGGTGAGCAGACGGATGAGATCGTCGGCGCCGGTCACCGCCTGACCGTCGAGCGCGAGCAGCACGTCGCCGGCGACGAGCCCGGCGCGATCTGCCGGGCTCGACGGCTCGACGCCGCTCACCACGACGGCGCCCTCCTGCGTCAGGCCCGCGATGTCGCGGATGCGTCGCGGCAGCCGGGTCTGCGCCGCCGAAATTCCGATATAGCCGCGCCGCACCCGGCCGTGGCGGACGAGCTCGCCGAGCACGAACTTCGCGGTGTTGGCGGCGATCGCAAAACAGATGCCCTGCGCGCCCATGATGATCGCGGTGTTGATGCCGACCACCTCGCCGTGCGAGGACACGAGCGGCCCGCCCGAATTGCCCGGATTGAGCGCCGCGTCGGTCTGGATCAGATCGTCGATCAGGCGCCCGGTGCTCGCGCGCAGCGAGCGGCCGAGCGCCGAGACCACGCCGGCCGTCACGGTCGACTCGAAGCCGAGCGGGTTGCCGATCGCGATGACGAGCTGGCCGCGCTTGAGCCGGCGCGAGTCGCCGAGCGGCGCAAAGGGCAGCGTCACGCTTTCGTTGATGCGCACCAGCGCGAGATCGGTGTCGGGGTCGTCGCCGACCACCTGCGCGGTGAGGCTCTGCCCGTCGGCCGTCGTCGCGCGGATGCGCGCGGTGCCGCCGACCACGTGGCTGTTGGTAAGGACGAGACCGTCAGGCGAGACGATCACGCCGGAACCCGATCCGCCCTGGCGGTTGCGCTCGGCTGGTCGCACGTCGAGCCGCACCACGGCGGGGCTGACGGTCTCGACCACGTCGATCACGGCACGCGAGTAGGCGTCGAGCACGGCGGCGTCCTCGGCGGGTCGGGCAGGGGCGTTGGTGGATTCAGAATTCTGCTTGTCTAACAATGGCATAATTCTCGTTGGGGTTGGTGCGGGGGTGCCGATTGCGCCGGTCCGTCCGCTGGTCGGATGGACATGCATCGTGACGCCAGATATGGGGAGTGCAGCGCGGCGCGAAAAGGCCGCGGGGGTCGCTTCACATTCGCGCGGCGCCCACCTGAGCGTCGTTCCGCGTCCCATAAAAGCCCGGTTTGTCGCCCCGGTGGACGGCCCAAGTGAGCCCATGACCTGAGCCCATGACCTGAGCCCATGACCAAGCCCTTCTTTGCGCGCCTTGCGGCCTTCGCCCTTGCGGCCATGCTTGCCGCCTGCGGGCAGAGCCAGCAGGCGGCCACCCCGCCCGATCCGATCGTCACCGTTGCGCCGCCGGTGCACAAGACGCTGGTCGATCAGGACGAATATGTCGGCCGCTTCGTCGCGGTCAACGCGGTCGACATCCGCGCGCGCGTGACCGGCTACCTCGCCCAGGTGCATTTCACCGACGGCCAGATGGTCAAGCAGAGCGATCTCCTGTTCACCATCGACCGGCGGCCGTTCCAGACCTCGCTCGACCAGGCCAAGGCGACGCTCGCGCAGGCGCGCGCGAACCTTGCCTTCGCGGAGGCCGATCTCGCGCGCGGCTCCCAGCTCGTGCAGAACAAGACCATCACCGAGCAGGTGTTCGACCAGCGCACCCAGGCGAGAAGCGTCGCCGAAGCCGCGGTCGCGGCGCAGGAGGCGGCGGTGCGCCAGGCGACCCTCGATCTCGATTTCACCGAGCTGCGCGCGCCGGTCGACGGCCGCATCGGCGACCGCCGGGTGTCGCCCGGCAACCTGGTGAGCGGCAACAACGTGCTGCTCGGAACGATCGTGTCGCTCGACCCGATCCGCTTCGAGTTCACCTTCGACGAGGCCTCCTACATTCGCTACCAGCGCCTCGCGCAGGGCGGCAAGGACATGGGCAGCCGCGACGGCAGCGCGCTCGTCTCGCTGCGGCTGATCGACGAGCCCGATTTCGTGCATCAGGGCCACATGGACTTCGTCGACAACGTGATCGACCGCTTGTCCGGCACCATCCGCGGCCGCGCCGTGTTCGACAACCCCAACCATATCTTCACGCCCGGCATGTTCGGCCGCATCCGCGTCCCCGGCTCGGCGCCCTATACGGCGCTGCTCGTGCCCGACGCCGCGATCGGCACCGAGCAGGCGCGCAAGTTCGTGCTGGTCGTCGATGCCGACAATACGGTACGGCAGAAATACGTGACGCTCGGCGAGCTCAAGGGCGACCTGCGGGTGATCAAATCGGGCATCGCGGCCGATGACCGGGTCATCGTCAACGGGCTGATGCGCGCCCACGTCGGCCAGAAGGTGCGGCCGCAGGATGAGCATGACGGCGTCGCGCCCGCAGCCGAGGCGAGCGTGCCGCAGGTGAAGAACTAGGCCGCGCGCATGCGCATCTCGCATTTCTTCATCGATCGGCCGATCTTCGCCGCGGTCGTCTCGATCGTGTTCGTGATTCTCGGCGCGGTGTCGTTCTCGCGCCTGCCGGTCGCGCAATATCCCGAGATCGCGCCGCCGATCATCAACGTGTCCGGGCAGTATCCGGGCGCGAGCGCCGACGTCGTCGCCTCGACGGTGGTCACGCCGATCGAGCAGCAGATCAACGGCGTCGAGAACATGATCTACATGTCGTCGAACTCGACCGCCGACGGCCGCTTCTCGATCCAGGTCTCGTTCGAGATCGGCACCAACCTCGACATCGCCCAGGTGCAGGTGCAGAACCGCGTCGCGATCGCGCAGCCGCGACTGCCGGCCGACGTGCGCAACATCGGCGTCACGGTGACGAAGTCCTCGCCCGACCTGATGATGGTCGTGCACCTCTATTCGCCCGACAAGTCGCGGGACACGCTGTTCATCTCCAACTACGCGACACTCGAGATCACCGACGCGCTGACCCGCGTCGACGGCGTCGGCTCGATCACGGTGTTCGGCAGCCGCGACTATTCGATGCGCATCTGGCTCGATCCCGACCGCCTGCAGTCGGTCGGCCTCACGGCCCTCGACGTGAACAACGCGCTGCAGGGGCAGAACATACAGGTCGCCTCCGGCGTGCTCGACCAGCCGCCGGCGCCCAAGCAGGGCGCCTTCCAGATCGCGGTGCAGACGCTCGGCCGGCTCGCCAATCCGAGCGAGTTCGCCAATATCGTGGTGAAGCAGACGGCGAACGCGGTGGTGCGGCTCAGGGACGTCGCGCGGGTCGAGCTCGCGGCGGTCGACTATTCGTCCAATTCCTATCTCGATCGCGATCCGGCGGTGGCGCTCGCGGTCTTCCAGCGGCCCGGCTCGAACGCGCTGCAGACGGCGAACAACATCGTCGCCACCATGGACCAGCTCGCCAAGCGCTTCCCGCCCGGCATCAAGCACGCGATCGTCTACAACCCGACCCAGTTCATCCAGCAGTCGGCGACCGCGGTCGAGGAGACGATCGGCGAGGCGGTCGTGCTCGTCGTGCTGGTGATCATCCTCTTTCTGCAGACGTGGCGCGCCGCGATGATCCCGATCGTCGCCATCCCGGTGTCGCTCGTCGGCACCTTCTTCTTCATGGCGATGTTCGGTTTCACCCTCAACAACCTGTCCCTGTTCGGCCTCGTGCTCGCGATCGGCATCGTGGTCGACGACGCGATCGTCGTGGTCGAGAACGTCGAGCGCAACATCGAGGCCGGCCTGAGCCCGCATGACGCGGCGGTCAAGAGCATGGACGAGGTCGGCGGGGCGCTGGTCGCGATCGCGCTCGTGCTCTGCGCCGTCTTCGTGCCGACCGTCTTCATCACCGGCATTTCGGGTCAGTTCTACCGCCAGTTCGCCCTCACGATCGCGGGCGCGACCGTCATTTCGCTCGTCGTCTCGCTGACGCTGTCGCCGGCGATGTGCGCGCTGCTGTTGAAGCCGCATGAGCAGGGACGCAGGCCGCGCTGGTGGGAGCGGCCGATCAAAGGATTCTTCGGCGTCTTCAACGCGAGCTTCGACGCGGTCGGGCGCGGCTACGGCTGGCTCACGGCGCGCACGGTGCGCATCTCGGCGCTGGTGCTCCTGGTTTATGCCGCCATCCTCGCCTTCGGCCTCAACGAGTTCCGCAAGACGCCGACCGGCTTCATCCCGCAGCTCGACCGCGGCTACCTCATCGTGGTGGTGCAGCTGCCGCCCGGCGCGTCATTGGCACGCACCGACGCCGTGCAGCAGCGCCTCGTCGACACGGCGCTCAAGACGCCGGGCGTCGGCCACGCCGTCAACATCGTCGGCTTCTCGGGCGCGACCTTCACCAATGCGCCGAACGCAGGCGCGATCTTTCTCACCCTCGATCCGTGGGAGCAGCGCGCGCGCGACCCGAACCAGTCCGCCGCTGCCATCACGGCGGCGCTGCTCAAGAAATTCGCCCCCGTGCAGGAGGCGCTGGTGCTGGTGGTGCAGCCGCCGCCGGTCGCCGGCATCGGCAATGCCGGCGGTTTCCGCATGATGGTCGAGGACCGCGCCGGCCGCGGGCCGCAGGCGCTGCAGCAGGTGGCTGCCGCGCTCGCGGCGCGCGCCGCCAAGACGCCGGGCATCTTCCCGCAGGTCTTCACCTTGTTCGAGACCTCGACCCCGCAGCTCTATCTCGACATCGACCGCACGAAGGCGCAGCTCCTCGGCGTCAACGTCACCGACGTGTTCAACGCGCTGCAGATCCTGATCGGCTCGTCCTACGTCAACGACTTCAACCTGTTCGGCCGCACCTTCCGCGTCACCGCCCAGGCGGACGCGCCCTACCGCGTCGATGCCAAGGACGTGCTCAAGATCCGCGTGCGCAATTCATCGGGCGTGACCGTACCGCTCGGCTCGTTCACGACAGTGAGCGACATTTCCGGCCCCTACCGGGTGCCGCACTACAATCTCTATCCGACCGCCGAGGTCGATGGCGCGGCGGCCGCCGGCTACAGCCAGGGCCAGGCGATCGCGATCATGGAAAAGCTCGCGAACGAGACTTTGCCGGAAGGTTTCGGCTACGAGTGGACGACGCTCGCGTTCCAGCAGCTCCGCGCCGGCAACACGGCGAGTTTCGCGTTTGTGCTCGCGGTGGTGTTCGTGTTTCTGGTGCTCGCGGCGCAATTCGAGAGCCTGACGCTGCCGCTTGCCGTCATCCTGATCGTGCCGATGTGCCTCGTCGCCTCGATCACCGGCGTGATCCTGCGCGGGCAGGACAACAACATCCTGACGCAAGTCGGCTTCGTGGTGCTGATCGGCCTTGCGGCAAAGAACGCGATCCTGATCGTGGAGTTCGCCAAGCAGCTCGAGGACCGCGGGTATGATCGCTGGAAGGCCGCGGTCGAGGCGGCGCATCTGCGCCTGCGTCCGATCCTGATGACCTCGTTCGCCTTCATTCTCGGCGTCGCGCCACTGGTCTGGGCGATCGGCGCCGGCGCCGAGTTGCGCCAGACGCTCGGCACCGCGGTGTTTTCCGGCATGATCGGCGTGACGGCATTCGGGCTGCTGTTCACCCCGACGTTCTACGTGGTGTGCCGCTGGATCGCCGGGCTCGGCCGGCGCCGCGCGCGGCGCGACCGCGCGGTCGAGCAGCCGGCGGAGTAGGGACGGAGGCGACCCATGAGTGGCGACATCCGCGACAACACGGCGCAGCATCGCTTCGAGCTCGATGCCGATGGCGGCACCGCCGTGATGTACTACCGCCTGGAGCCGGGGGTGATCACGCTGATGCACACCGAGGTGCCGCCGGAGCTTGGCGGCCAGGGCATCGGCTCGGCGCTGGTGCGCGGGGTGCTCGAGCTCGTGCGCACGCGCGGGCTGAAGGTGGTCGCCAAGTGCCCGTTCGTCGCCGCCTACATGGGGCGGCATCCCGAGTACAACGATCTGGTGAAGTAGCGCGGCGTTCGGGGCGCCCCCCACGTGCCCGCCGTAGTCGGTCGAAGAGCGCCGTCGCTTTGACTCACGGCACTGCCGCAAGGAAGACGTGGATGCCCGCACATAGGCGAGCGAAGCGACGCCGTTCTTCGAACGGCTATGCGCCGGCATGACGTTGGTTCATCTACTGCGCCGGCACGTCGCGCGTCGCCGACACCAGCTCGAGCTTCCAGCTCGCCGCCGGCGTGTTGGCGAGGTCGAGATTGCCGGCGAGGAAATAGAGCCGCTTCGTGTCCTCGCTCTGCGACGTGCAGAAGCGATCCTGCAGGTAATAGGGCGGCGTCGCCTGGTAGTAGAGCGTCGCCGTCACGCGCGCAGGCGTGCTTTTGAGCGCGTCGAGCGGCACCCGATAGATCAGCGTGTCGCCGCCGCCGACGCGGTAATCGGGATCGTCGCCGACCGCGGTCGGGCCGGCTTCCTCGGCGAGATCGGGGCCGGCCGAGAAGGCCGCCGCGATCGCCGCGCGGTCGGCCAGCGGCAGGAAGCCCTTGGGCAGCAGGCGGTTGTCCTTCACCTTGGCGCAGATCGAGAGGAAGCTCGTGGTGAGCTCGCCGCTCGGCGCCGCCGCCGGGCCGCACACGGGCGGGCCATTTTTCGGCGGCGCCGCGGCGAGCTCCTGGTAGATCTGCGCCTGGTCGTCGCGGCTCACCACCTGGTAATGCGGCTGGTGGGCGCGCTGATCCGGCGCAACCCGCGCCGAGCAGTCGGGCTTCCACCACAGCTCGCCGGCGATCGGCTGTCCCTGGCGGTCGACGATCACGCCGGCCTGATCGGTGGCTCCTGAGGACCACAGGATGGTTCCCTTGGCGTCGAGCACATCGAGCTCGATGAAGGCGCGGCGGAAGCCGACGCCGGAGGGAAACTTGTGGCCGGTCTTGTTGGTGACGCTGACGCGCGCATCGAGCGAGCCGCCGTTGCGCGTCACGTCGTCGATCGCGATCGCGGCGGTGCGCTCGGCCGCCTGATCGATGAGCTTGCGCGCGGTGGTCGGCAGCGGGTCGATGCCCTTGGCGGCCAGCATGGGATCGTGGATGCGCAGCCCAAGAATGTCGGGATACTGCAGCGCCATCTTGACGAAGAACAGGTTGAGGCCGACCAGCGTGTGCTGGGCAAAACCGTCGCGCGTCTTGAGGTCGATCTCGTCGGCCGGCAACGCGTTCTCGGTCTGCGGGAAATTGCTCAGCTCCTGGATGCTGGCGATCTTGGATTGCGCCGGCAAGCCCTTCGCGTCATGGCTCGGCATGTGGCAGTCCTGGCAGGTCTGCGGCGTTTCGCCGGGGCCGAGCGGCAGGTGCCCGTCCGCGCTCTCGCCGGTGCGGAAGCCGCCGAAGGCCCATTCGGCAAACGTCGTCTGCTCGTAGACGTGGCCGAGCGTCTGCGCCCCGCGCAGCACCGGCAGGTGCACGACGTGGCATGACCCGCATACGTCCGCGGTCTTGATCTGCGGCGCATGCTCGGGTGTGATGCCGAGCGCGTGCTGCATCGAGGTCTTCTTCGGCTCGGCGAACGGGCCGAGCATCACGTCGGCGGGCGCGAGCAGGAAGCTGCCCGTGAACGTGGCGGCAAAACCTTTCAGTCCCGGATTGAGCAGCGCCTGCCGCTCGGCGACGCAGGCGTTCTGCGGCTCGGCGGCGACCTTCTCGCGCGCCGCGCTGCCGAGCGCCATGCGGTGGCACACCGTGCAGGAGATGCCGTCGCGCGCGAGCGCGGCGTATTTCGCGGCCGCATGATCGTTCGAGCGAAACGGGATGGGATCGATCTGCGTACGCAGGAAGGGGTCGCAGCGCTGCGTCGCGGCGTGGCCATCAATCGAGAGCTGCCGCTCGCCCATGACGCCGTGGCAGCCGAAGCAGGTGTCCTGCACGCCGGCCGACCAGTCGGGGTGGAAGGCGCCGGTCTCGCTCGCGAGCTGAGCGAGGAAGATCGGGTCGCGCCCCGCCATGCCCATGGGCGAGCTGCGCCAGGTGGCGTAGGGCGAGTGGTTGATCAGCTTGCCGTCGGCGTCGACGAGCGTCATGTCGAACTGCAGGCCGGTGCTGCCGGCGTCGTGGCAGCCGAGGCACTGGTCGGAGGTGACGAACTGGCTCGCCGGCGAGGGCGGGCCGCCCGGCATCCACACATTGTCGTAGGTCTCGGAGGCAAGCGGCGTGATCGCGGCGCGCGGCGGCGGCGGCCCGCCGGGCCACGGCAGCTGCCTGACGAAGTCGGGATTGTAGCCCGGGAGCGGAGGTACCGGCGGCGCGGGCGGCGGCGGCGCCAGCGTATAGCCGAAGAAGTTCTGGCTGAGATAGACGAGCGGCTCGCCGCGCTCGCCCTTGATGTTGTGCAGGGTCGCAAAGGTGTGGTTGTCGGTCGCCGAGGCGTGGCAGTTGGTGCAGTACTGGCCGAAGCCCATGTTGGGGTAGGGATTCTCCGGACCCGGCGGCCAGTCGGGCGCCCACGCGTCCTTGCCCCAGCCGAACCAGCCCCAGAACCAGCCGTCGTGCGCAGCGCTCGCGTCGCGCACCATGATGGCGGCGCCGCCCGTCGGCTGCAGGTTGATCGGGTCGACGTCGGCGCAGGCGGCGGCCGGCACCGGGAACATCTCCTTCACCATCATGGCGCCGTCCGGCAGCGGCGCGGCGTTGGCGATCGTCTTCTCGCCGTCCGGCCGGTTCCGGCGCAGCCAGTCGATCATCTCGCGCGAGTACCAGACCCACACTGGATTGTGCGTGCCGAAATACTTGCCGACCCACTGGCCGTCGACGACCGTGCCGACGAACGGCCCGGTGTCGCGCAGGCGCTTGTCCGGCGTCCAGCCCGCGCCGCGATGGCAGTAGTGGCGCAGGTACTCGCCGAGTTTTTGCTCGTATTGATCGAGCGGCAGCGCGCTCGGATGACGGACCGCGTCATAGAGGCCGCGGCACAGCGCCGGATCGGTCGGCCGCTGCGGCGCCTTCATGTCGGCGCTGCAGGTCGCGGCGGCGAGGGTAGCCGACGACAGCGAGGCCGCGATTGCGCCGGCGAGCGCCGCCAGGCGGCCGCGAGATCGACGATGTGCGCGCAAGCTGATTCCCCCTACCAGTGCTGCGTGTATTGTCGCCGATCGCCGCGCCGCGTCAAATCACTTCGCGCGGGAACCAGGGTGATTTCAGGAGGGCTCCAACTATGCTAAAGTGTATGTCATGACGACCGTCGACGATATCAAGAAAGCCGTATCCGGACTCGATCCGGGCGACCTCGCGCAATTTCGTGCATGGTTCGAGGCCTTCGATGAAGCGTGGTTCGATCAGAAGATCGAACGCGACGCGCAAGCCGGCAAGCTCGACGGGCTCGCTGAGCAGGCCTTGCGCGATTTTCGCGAAGGTCGCACCCGCGAAATATGAAGCATTTTGCCAGTCCGGCATTCTGGGAGTCGTACCAGAAGCTTCTGGCGCTGGTGCGCGCGATCGCCGACAAGAATTACGCGCTGCTCAAGGAAGATCCGCGACATCCCTCGCTGCGGCTGAAGAAGGTCGGAAAATATTGGTCCGTCCGCGTCGGGCGCGGCTATCGGGCTCTGGCGACCGAGGTCGACGGCGGGCTGCTGT
>Ga0209006_10005888_pt1 | contig 11138 bp, 6 predicted proteins | sample JacPin_JW_Ref_O2_FD_188567 | JGI IMG/M metagenome (GOLD analysis project Ga0209006, IMG submission 188567) | Forest soil microbial communities from Algoma, Ontario, Canada - Jack Pine, Ontario site 1_JW_Ref_O2 (SPAdes) (version 2) | ecosystem: Environmental > Terrestrial > Soil > Boreal... | reverse complement strand
TGGGCACCGCGGAGACGATCATCACCGTGTCGCGCGATGACCAGCTCAATCTGCACGCCGCGCTGCTCGCGCGCGACGCCAACCCGCGCATCCGCATTGTCTTGCGCCAGTTCAACCGCACGCTCGCCCACAAGATCGAGCAGAACCTGCCGGATTGCGCGGTGCTGTCGCTGGCCTGGCATTCGGCGGCGAGCTATGCGGCGACGGCGCTCGACCCGTCATGCTTTCGCGGTCTGCAATTTCCCGAACCGGACGGCCCGCTGACCGGGTTTGTCGAGCGCATTGCCGCCGCCGACGATACCGTCGGCCACAGCGTCGCTGAGATCGAAGCGGCCCTCGGCGCGCGGGTCGTCGCGGTCAACGGCGATACAGCGATCGACCGCGACGCGCGCATCCCATGGCGCGCGCGGCTCTGCCTCTACGGCACGATCGAGCGGCTGCTGCAGTCGGCACCGGCGCCCGGCGCCGACGAGCCGCCGCCGGGTGCCGTCATCCACGCGCCGCGCGCGCGCAAGCGCTGGCGCTTCGTCCGGGCGAACCCCTATCTGTGGTCGTTCGCCGTCGCGGCATTGTTGATCTTCTGGGTCGGGACGCTGCATTTCCACGCCGCGTTCCATGTTGACTGGCTGAACGCCGCGTATTTCGTGCTGGCGACGATGACCACGACCGGTTACGGCGATATGACGCCCGACCGCAGCCATGTGTTCGATGTGGTCATGGCGATGGTGTTGATGCTGGCCGGGATCGCCTTTACGGGCGTCTTCATCGCCTTCGCCGCGTCGCTCCTGACCCGCGCGCAATGGGTGCGGGCGCAAGGGCTGCGACGCATTCGCCGGCGCGGGCATATCGTCGTGTGCGGCGCCGGCAGCATCGGTTCCGGGGTCATCGAATTGCTGCTCGGCTTCGACAAGCCGCTCGTCGTTGTCGAGGCTACTCCCGACCCGGCGATGGTCGAGCGGGCGCGCGATCTCGGCTTCGACCTGCTGACCGGCGATGCGAGCCGCGACGACACGCTCGATTTGTGCAATCTCGGCGCGGCGCATAGCCTGATCGCGCTGACCAATTTCGATACGCTGAACCTCGAGATTGCGTTGGGCGCGCGGGCCCGCAACCCGAACATGCCGATCGTGCTGCGCATCGCCGAGGCGAGTTTTGCCGCCTCGATCGCGCGTCATTTCGATTTCCGGATGACCTATTCGGCGGCGGCGTTGGCGGCGCCAGCCTTCGCCGGGCTGGCGCGCATGCCCGGCGCGCGCGGCCGCATCACCTTCGACGGACGGGAGTTCGCGATCGGTGAGTACCGACTGCAGGGCGCGGGGGGACTGGAACCACAAAAAGGCGCGATCGCGATCGCGGTGGCGCGCGACAAGGGGCTGGCGCTGATCCACGATTTTTCCGGGCTCGAACTCGGCGACCGCGTCCTGGTATTGATGCCGCTCGGCGAGCTTGAGCGCGGCCCGGCGCCGACACCCGAGCCGCAGGTTGAAACGCTTCCGTCGGTATCTTCTTAATTAAGTATCAATTTGATGGATTTCCGGGCCGTGTCCGATGATGGTCGCGGCATGTCGACCTCTGGCAACAAGCTCGATCGCGCCGAATTGCGGCTTCAGCGCCGCTACATGACACCGAGCTTCGAGGTCATTGTCGAATGCGACCTGTTCCGCTCGCTCGATGTGTCGATGGGCGGCGTTCACCTCGACGGCGTGTGCGAAGGCATGCCCGTCGGAACCTCGGTCGAAGGCTGGATCGCCTTGTCGGGCCTGCCCGAAGCCTTCGCCTTTTCGGGCGAGATCCTGCGTACCGACGCCGTGACCGGCAACACGGTCGTTCGCTTCGACGACATCGAGCCGGAGACCGCCGAGTTTCTCGATCGCGCCGTCGCTTGTCGCTTGCACTAGAAAGCCGCTACCCCGCCAATTCGCACCAGATCGGCGTGTGGTCGGAGGCCCGTTCCTTCGACCGCGGCGATTTGTCGATGTCGCAGCCGACGACCTTGTCTGCGGCGTGTGGCGAGAGCAGCAGGTGATCGATGCGCAACCCCTCGTCGCGGTTCCAGCGACCGGCCTGGTAGTCCCAATACGTGTATTTGTGCGGCTCGCGATGAAACACACGATAGGCGTCGACGAGGCCCTGGTAAAGCAGCGAGCGGAACCGCGAGCGCGCCTCGATCCGGCATAGTGCGTCGTCGCGAAACGCCACCGGATCATAGACGTCGTCGTCGGTCGGACAGATGTTGTAGTCGCCGGCCAGCACGAACGGGATTTCGCGGCGCAAGAGCCCCGCCGCGTGCGCGTTGAGCCGGTCCATCCAGCCGAGTTTGTAGGTGAATTTGTCGGTGCCGGACGGGTTGCCGTTGGGCAGGTAGATCGAGGCGACCCTGGTTTCGGCACCGGGCGGGCCGAACGTCGCTTCAAGGTAGCGCGCGTGGTCGTCGCCGTCGTCGCCGGGCAAGCCGAAGACCACCTCGCGCGCCGGCTCTTTCGACAATAGCGCGACGCCGTTATAGGCGCGCTGCCCTAGCGCCTCGACCTTGTAGCCGAGCGTCGCCACCTCGAGCCGGGGGAAGTCGTCGGCGAGGCACTTGATCTCTTGCAGGCACAGCACATCGGGCTGCGCATTCTTCAAGAAATCCATTAGATGCGGCAGCCGGACCTTGACCGAATTGACGTTCCAGGTCGCAATCTTCATGGCCGCCTCTAATCGTCATGCCCGGACTTGATCCGGGCATCTTTGGACCCCCGGGTCAAGCCCGGGGGTGACGATCCGGAAGAGGGCAGGGCCTCAGGCGATCGAGAACGAATTGCCGCAGCCGCAGGACGACGCGGCGTTGGGGTTGCGGATCTGGAATGAGGCGCCCATCAGATCCTCGACGAAATCGAGCTCAGCGCCGCTCAACAGATCGAGCGACACGTCGTCGACGACGACACCGATCCCGTCGCGCTCGAAGATCCGGTCGTCAGGGTTGGTCTGATCGTCGAAGCTGAGCCCATATTGAAAGCCCGAGCAGCCACCGCCCGACACCGCGATGCGCAGATTGGCGCCGCCCACCCGCTCCTGCTCGCGCAAAAAGGCGATGCGCTTCGCCGCGCTCTCGGACACCGTGATGCTGCGTTCGACGGCCTCGGTCGACATCTCGCTCATATGCTGCGGCTCCAATCTCACCCCCCAAGGGTATCGCCCCGGAAGGTCTCGGCGGTGTATGTAATCAGCAATGGCTGATCATACCACCCTGCAGACGCGAAGGGCAGAGCCGGCGCCGGACAACCGGCTGTCTCTGCTAGAGACGCTCGAGAAGAAGGTGCTGTGGCTGTCGACCTGGATGATCCACAACGCCAACCACATCCGCCTGAGCCGCGATGGGCTCAAGGTCGGTGGGCACCAGGCGTCGAGCGCATCGGTGGCGACGCTGATGACCGCGCTCTATTTGGATGTGATGCGGCCGCAGGACCGGGTCGCGGTCAAGCCGCATGCTGCGCCGGTGTTCCACGCGCTGCAATATCTCTTGGGCCATCAAAGCCGTGACAAGCTCGAACGCTTCCGCGCGCTGGGCGGCGCCCAGGCCTATCCGTCGCGCAGCAAGGATGGAGAACACCTGGTCGATTTCTCCACCGGCTCGGTCGGCCTCGGCGTCGGGGTCACGCTGTTTGCGTCGCTGGTGCAGGATTACGTGCGCCTCCACGGGATGGCTCCCGAGGGAAGCGAACCGGGCCGCATGATCGCGCTCGCCGGCGACGCCGAGCTCGACGAAGGCAACATCTTCGAGGCGCTGCTCGAAGGCTGGAAACACGATGTCCGCAATCTGTGGTGGATCATCGATTACAACCGCCAAAGCCTCGACGCGGTCGTCTCTGACCGGCTGTTTGGCCGCATCGACGCGCTGTTCGAGCTGGTCGGCTGGCGCGTCGTCACCCTCAAATACGGGCGTAAGCTGGAAGCGGCCTTCGCCCGGCCCGACGGCGCGCATCTGCGCGAGTGGATCGACGCCTGCCCGAACTCGCTTTACTCCGCGCTGGTCTACAAAGGCGGGGAGGGGTGGCGCGAGCATCTGATGCGCGACCTCAACCGCTATCCCGGCATTCGCGCGATCCTCGACGAGCACGACGACGACGCGCTGCACGCGCTGATGACCAATCTCGGCGGGCACGACATGGAGACGGTGCTCGACGCCTTCCACAGCATCACCGATGATCGCCCGACCTGCTTTATCGCCTACACGATCAAGGGCTATGGCCTGCCGCTCGCCGGCCACAAGGACAATCACGCCGGATTGATGAATCCGGCGCAGATGGCCTCGTTCCAGAACGGGATGGGCGTCCCGGAAGGGCAGGAGTGGGAGCCGTTCTGCGGGCTCGATGTGCCCGCCGAGGAACTGACCGCCTTCCTGCGCTCGGTGCCGCTGGCGGAGAGCGCGACGCGACGTATCGAGACGCCCCGCGTCGCCGTGCCTGAGGAGATCGCGCCGCCGCGCGGCAAGCGCCAGTCGACCCAGGAAGCGTTCGGCCGCATCCTCGGAGGAATCGCCGCCAGCGACAGCGAACTCGCGCGGCGCATCGTCACCACTTCGCCCGACGTCACGGTGTCGACCAATCTCGGCGCCTGGGTCAACCGGCGCGGCATCTTCGACCGTACCGAGCGGCAGGACACTTTCCGCGAGGAGAACGTGGTGTCGGCGCAGCGTTGGGCGATGTCGCCGCAGGGCCAGCACATTGAGCTCGGCATCGCCGAACACAATCTCTTCCTGCAGCTGGCCGCGCTGGGCTTGGCTGGGCCGCTGTTCGGCGGCCGGCTGCTGCCGATCGGCACCCTTTACGACCCGTTCATCAAACGCGGGCTCGACGCGCTCAACTACGCGCTCTACCAGAATGCGCGGTTCATCCTTGTGGCCACGCCGTCGGGGATCACGCTGGCCCCCGAAGGCGGTGCGCATCAATCGGTCACCGAGCCGCTGATCGGGCTCGCCCAGCCCGGCCTTCTTGCCTTCGAGCCTGCCTTTGCCGACGAGCTTGCGGTGCTGCTGCGCTGGGCGTTTGCCGAGATCCAGGAGGATGCCGGCGAATCGGTTTATTTCCGCCTGTCGACGCGGCCGGTGGAACAACCCGAGCGAGTGGTCGATTCGGCCCTGGCGGAGGCGATCATCGGCGGCGGCTACTGGCTGCGCGAGCCGGGTCCCGACTGCCAACTGGCGATCGCCTATTGCGGTGCGGTAGCGCCCGAGGCGCTTGCCGCCTACGAGGCGCTTCGCGAGGACCTGCCGCAAGTGGGCCTGCTCGCGGTAACCTCGCCGGATCGGCTGCACCGCGACTGGCGCGCCGCGGCGGCGAACGGAAAGCCGGGCCTTGCCAGCCGATTGCTTAGCGATTTGCGGCCGGACGCGACGATCATCGCCGTTGCGGACAGCCATCCGGCGACGCTGTCCTGGCTCGGCAGCATCGCGCGCCACGCGGTGGTGCCGCTTGGCGTCGACCAATTCGGACAGTCGGGAGACCTACCGGATCTCTACCGCTACTACGGTATCGACCAGGACGCGATTGTCGACGCCGCTGCTCGGGCCTGCCTTCGCGAACACGTGTCCGATAGAATCCCTTAACCTCTTTCATGTTTAGAATGGTAGAATATAGTCGGATGGGGCGTGCTCATCGGTGTCGCGCTGCGTCCCTGCTCACCGGGGCTATCAACTGCACGTTGTCACAGGATGGTTACAAGGGCGATAAGCTCAGCCTTGAAAGATGCGTCGAATAAAAGGAAATCCCCTTTGGTCTGCAGCAAGCCGAGAGTTTATATTTCTTGGACCTACCGACTGAATTTGCGTCTGCCGTGCACGGATGGTGACTGCTAAGCCTATGGATCACGACGACGACGTCGAGCATTTGTTTTCATGGCTGCAAACGCCGGAGCTTCGCTACCGGGAGTTTGCTGGCGCTCGTGAAATCACGGATGCGGTGGTGACTTGGCAGCCGCGGCCGAATAGCGGGGAATCTCCGATCGAGTCGGGCCACAACGTTCAGCTTGCGGAAGAGTACCCACCGGACCAGTTTCCCGATCAAACCAACGCGCCGGTCGATATCGTCGTCCGCGGGCCGACCACGGTCGCTCCGACGCCGATGGCGCCGGGCGAACCGGTGTGGCCGCCTGAAACGACGAGCCGCGGTCCGGCGATGATCGCACCGATGCCGCCCGCCGAGCCACCGCCCCTTGCCAGCAATGCGGGCCCGTTCGCGCTCGGGGCTGCCGGTCGCGGTACCTTGCAGCGGCCGCAAGTCGAGGAGCCCGTCGGGCAGCCTCCGGTTTTCCAGACACCCGCGCCGCGTCAGGCACCGGTGCCGATACCGCCGCCGGCCCCACCGCCGGCGGTGGGGCCGGCGCCCGCTGCCGCTGCCCCCGGCGGCGGACTGTTGGGGGGCGCCTACCGCGAGAACGAGATGAACGGTGATGCCGCGGGTTCCGGAGCACCCGTTCCCGCGCCGCCGCCGGGCGAAAGCCAGCCGCGCGGCCCGCGCTCGCTTGATGCGGTGTTTGGAAGGCTTTCCGGTGTCAATCGTCTTCCTGATCCGCGCGATCGCTTACGGCACATCCCCGGGCTTGGCCCGCCCGCCGGCCGACCCCGCTAAGATGGCGGTCGTTGGGGGGGCGCCGATTGACGGCGCGATAGGATGGGGTGGCAGCGCGATAGCGGAAAACGCCTGTCGATGGTCGCCGCGTAACCGCATGTCAGCCGGCGTGCCGCATCGTCATCGCCTGTCCACAGCCTTGGCAGAGAGGGTATAGCGGATGCTCGGGCAACTGAGGCGAATCGGCGAATCGGAACTGGCCGGCCAAAACCTGCTCCTGGCAGCGATGGTCGTCGTCGGCGTGTTCTTTCTCGGCGTCGTCGTCATCACCCCGCTCGATTTGGTGTCGCAAGCGCTGTTCGCGGTGCTGACGATCCTGGTGATGTTGGTGATCCGCGGGCAGCCGTCGCGCGGTGTGACGTTGATCCTCATCACGCTGTCGATTGCCGTTTCGACCCGGTACATCTGGTGGCGGTTCACCGAGACGCTGCAGTTTCCTTCGGAAATCGAAGCCTTTCTTGGGATCGGGCTGATCCTCGCCGAGCTCTATGCCTGGCTCGTGCTGGTGCTCGGCTATATCCAGACCGCATGGCCGCTGCACCGGCCCCCGATAGCGCTCCCGGAGGACGTCGCCTACTGGCCGACCGTCGACCTGTTCATCCCGACCTACAACGAGCCGCTGTCGGTGGTGCAGAACACGGTACTCGGCGCGCTGTCGATCGATTACCCACTCGACAAGCTCAAGATTTACATTCTCGACGACGGCAGACGCGAAGAATTCCGCGAGTTCGCCGAGGCATGCGGCGTCGGGTACATCACCCGCGACAACAACCTGCACGCCAAGGCCGGCAACCTCAACCACGCACTGTCGGTCACGGATGGCGAGTTGCTCGCGCTCTTCGACAGCGACCACGTGCCGACCCGCGCCTTTTTGCAACTCACGATCGGCTGGTTCCTGCGCGATCCGCGGCTGTCGCTGGTGCAGACCCCGCACCATTTCTATTCACCGGATCCGTTCGAGCGGAACCTGCGGGCCGGCACCACGGTGCCGAACGAGGGCCAGCTGTTCTACGGACTCATCCAGGACGGAAACGATCTGTGGAACGCCGCGTTCTTCTGCGGCTCGTGTGCGGTCATTCGCCGCAGCGCCGTCGAATCGATCGGCGGCTTCGCGATCGCGACCGTGACCGAAGACGCGCACACCGCGCTGCGCCTGCATCGTGCAGGCTGGAATTCCGCTTATCTACGGCTGCCGCTGGCGGCGGGGCTGGCGACCGAACGGCTCGCCATCCATGTCGGCCAGCGCATGCGCTGGGCGCGCGGCATGACCCAGATCTTCCGGGTCGACAATCCCATGTTCGGCCGCGGGCTCAGCATCGGTCAGCGCGTCTGCTACCTTAACGCGATGCTGCATTTTTTCTTCGGCCTCCCGCGCTTCGTGTTTCTGACGGCGCCGCTCTGCTTTTTGATGTTCCGACTGAACATCATCGCGGCGAGCGGTCTGATGGTGATCGTCTACGCCGCGCCGCACTTGATCCACTCGACGGTGACCAATTCGCGCTTGCAGTCGCGCTATCGCCATTCGTTCTGGGGAGAGATCTACGAGAGCGTGCTCGCCTTGTACATATTGCGCCCGACCCTGGCGACGCTGATCAATCCCAAGCGCGGCAAGTTCAACGTCACCGAGAAGGGTGGTCTGCTACCCGGCGATTATTTCGATTACAAGATCGTGCGGCCGCATTTGATCATTACGGGACTGCTCGTGGTCGCGCTGATCATCGGGATCGTGCGCTGGATCCTGAGCGACTTCGTCGACAGCGAAGTGCTGATGCTCAATGTCGCATGGGCGATCTTCAATCTGCTGACGTTGGGCGCCGCGATCGCGGTCGGCCGCGAAACGCGCCAGCTGCGCAGTTCGGTTCGCCTCGGCCTCGAAATGCCGAGCGTCATCTATCTGCCCGACGGGCAGTCCTTGGTCACCCGCTCGCGCAATCTGTCGACGACCGGAGGCATGTTCGTGGCGCCCCGGCCGGCGCAGGTCGAGTTGGATGACATCATTCAGATTGAACTGCCAGTTGGGGACCGCACGGCGGTGCTGCCGGCACGGGTGGTTGCGTGGGATGGGGAGGAACTACGCGTGGCCTTCGAGCAATTGACGTTGCGCCAGCAGCGCGATCTGGTTCGGGTAGTGTTGTGCCGCGCCGATGCGTGGCTCGATTGGGAAGAGCATCCGGTCGATCGGCCGCTGCGTTCCGTTCGCGAAATTCTCAGCAGTATCGGCGGGTTGTTTGTGACGCGCCGGTTCCGTGCTGCTACCCGCGGCGAGGTTCGCGAGCGCCAACGCGAGCGCGTCTTGCCGGGCCTGTTGATCGCCGCCGGGGTCGGGCTTGGCGCGCTGTCGCTCGGCGCTGGCGCCTCTGCCCAGACCAATGCGCCGCCCACCAATCTACCGACGTCAAGCGCTCCGCCGACAGTGGGCGTTGGGCAGAGCGGGCCGGGCCCGCTCACCGGTGGCGCTGCGCCACCTCCGCAAGGCGCGCAGGTGCCGCTCCCCGGGCCGGCGACCCAGATCGTGCCCGGCGCGATGGCGCCGCAGAGCCAGACGCCCACCAACAATCCGGGCCTGCCGGGACCGGTGGGCGCGACCTCCGGCACGACGTCCACCGCGCCGAGCGGGACGACGCGCACGCAAGTGCTGACGCTGCGGGACCTCGGCGCCAACTCGCCGATCCGGCTGATCGGCGTGCAAGGCGAAGGCAGTCTGCCGTTCTCGGTGCGCCGCGACGAGGTCGTCACCGGCGGCAAGATGAACCTGACCTTCGCCTACTCGCCGGCGTTGATCCCCGAGTTGAGCCATTTGACCGTGCTGATCAACGGTGAGGTCGTCGGTAACATCCCGCTGCCGAAGGACAAGGCGTCCGGTGACACCGCGGAATTGCCGATCAACCCGGTGCTGTTCCAGGAGGACAATCGGGTCCTGTTCCGCTTTATCGGCCACTACACGCTCGGTTGCGAGGACCCGCTGCATTCGAGCCTATGGCTGGTGTTGAGCAACACGACCTCGATTACCACCCAACTGCAGAAGTTGCCGCTGCCCAACGAGCTGTCGCTGCTGCCGGCGCCGTTCTACGATTCGAAGGACATGCAAGGGCTGACTCTGCCGTTCGTCTTCGCCTCGAAAGTATCGCCGGCGACGTTGCAGGCGGCCGGCACGGTGGCGTCCTGGTTCGGTGCGCTCGCTTCGTACAAGGGGGCAAGCTTTCCGACCAGCCTCGACACGGTTCCCCGAGGCAACGCGGTGGTCTTCGCGACCAGCGCCGAGAGGCCGGCGGGCCTGACGTTGCCCGACATCACTGGGCCTACCATCGCGGTAGTGACCAATCCGAACAATTCCGAGGCCAAGCTATTGCTGGTCCTCGGCCGTAACGCCGATGAACTGCGCGCGGCGGCCGATACGCTGAGCATCGGCGCGACGGCGCTGAGCGGACCGACGCAGCTTGTCGGCAACCCCGATATTCCGTCCCGCAAGGCTTATGACGCGCCGCGCTGGGTGAAGATCGACCGGCCGGTGAAATTCGGCGAATTGGTGCAGCCGACCGACCTGCAAGGCAACGGGCTGGTGCCGGGGCTGTTGACCGTCAACTTCCGCACCGCGCCGGATTTGTTCGTCTGGGGCAATACCGGGGTGCCGCTGACCATCCGCTACCGCTATCCGGCCGGCACCTGGATGAACTTCCGGGATTCGCGCCTCGACGTCTCGATCAACAATTCCTACCTGCGCAGCCTGCCGTTGACCCAGGAGGGCGTCGTCCGCCAGGTCAAGGACATCATCTCGCCCGATTTCGTGATGAACGAGCAGGTCGTGCGGGTGCCGCCCTATTACGTGTTCGGCCAGAACCAGCTACAGTTCTACTATGATTTGCGGCCGGTCAAGCAGGGCGAATGCCAGGACGTGCTGCCCAATAACGTACAGGAGTCGATCGACCCCGATTCGACGATCGACCTGTCGAAAACCGAGCGCTTCACCACGCTGCCGAACCTGTCCTTCTTCGTCAATTCGGGCTACCCGTTCACCCGGGAAGCCGATCTGGGCGACACCGCGGTGGTGCTGCCCGACCAGCTCACCGCGCAGGACGTCGAAGCCTACCTGACCCTGATGGGCATGATGGGTGATTCGACCGGGTTCCCGGTGGTGCGCCACACGGTGGTCACCGCGAACGGGGTCGATCAGATGGCGGACAAGGACCTCCTCGTCCTTGGGTCGATCGCGCGCCAGCCGCTGATCGCGAAATGGGTCGAAAACGGCAAGCTGCGCGTCGACAACGGCAAGCTGCGGGTCGGCATGACGACCGCGATCGACCCGAGACTCAGAGGGAAGACGCACACCGCTCGGCCGGCCGGGACGGCGCAGGAATGGTTTTGTCCACCGGCCTCGATATAGATCTGCGACGGCACCGTCGCGAACGCCACCACCTCGATGGTGTCGCGGGGCGCCACGCTGTAGGGGACCACATGCATGAGCGAGGTCTCCGGGTAGATCGGAGGGGCGCTCACCGGTTGGACCCGATACGAGACGAACAGCGCGTCTCG
>Ga0209006_10005887_pt1 | contig 11138 bp, 11 predicted proteins | sample JacPin_JW_Ref_O2_FD_188567 | JGI IMG/M metagenome (GOLD analysis project Ga0209006, IMG submission 188567) | Forest soil microbial communities from Algoma, Ontario, Canada - Jack Pine, Ontario site 1_JW_Ref_O2 (SPAdes) (version 2) | ecosystem: Environmental > Terrestrial > Soil > Boreal... | reverse complement strand
GCGTGCCCCCGTCGACGCGCCAGTGGTCGCTGTCACAGCGCGAGGATCAGGTCGCGGACGGCGGCGGCCTGGGAGAGGAAGGGGTGGTGGCCGGCGTGGAGCTCCACGACGCTGCCGGCGCGACGGGCGAACTCACGCTGTGACTCGGCGGGGGTGCCCCGATCCTCTGCGCAGACGAGGTACGTCGAAGGCACGTTCTGCCAGGCCGCTGACTGCACCGGCTGCTCGAGTACCGCGAGGCTCTGGAGGGCCGTCTTGTCGATGGCTTCTCGCTGGATCTCCGGGTCGCAGTCCTGCAGGAAAGTCTCAGCCAGGGCGTCCGCTCGGACGGTGAAGGTGCCGCCCTCGGGGTCGATGTCGAGGAACGGGGCGGGCTCCTGTCCGCCGAAGGAGGAGAGGCTCTGCCCGACCTCGGGCAGGTAGCTGGAGATGAGCAGCAGATGGCGCACGGCCTGGACGCCCGCTGCTGCCTGCGCGGTGACGATCCCGCCGTAGCTGTGGGCGACCACCACGGTCGGCTCGTCGCTGGCGGTCAAGACCTGCCGGACGGCGGCGACGTCCTCGGCCAGCCCGGGGCCTCGCGCATCCGTGGGCTCACCCGTCTCTCCGCAGCTCGGTAGGGCGGGCGCGTCGCTGGCGAGGCCCTGCTCGGCCAGCAGCTCAGCGGTTCGCTGCCACCACCACGATCCGTCCTTCACGCATGCCCCGTGCACGAAAACGATCCTCATCGTGACCTCCTCTATCGACGATTATCGATGGCTGCCAATAGAGGTCGATAACGCCCCGGCCCCCCCGCTAGCCGCTGTGCTGAAGGATCGCCCCGCAGATCTCCGGCCACAGCGGCTCAGGCCGGTCGTGGCCCATGTCCTTGACGAGCAGCAGCTGCGCGCCGGGCACGAGCTCGGCTGTACGTTCGCCGCCACTTGGCTGGATGAGCGTGTCGTCGAGCCCGTGCATGACGAGCGTCGGAACGCTCAGCTGCGCGAGCCCCTCAGCGCGCGAGCCGCTTGCGATCATGGCGGCGAACTGGCGCGTGGTGCCCTGGGGGCAGTAGCAGCGGTCATAGCTTTCGCCGGCGAGCCGGCGGGCCTCGTCGAGTTCGGGGTAGCGCTCCGAGCGCCACACGAGCGTGCGCTGGGCGGCGTCGATGTAGCCGGCGCGGTCGCTGGGTGGTGGCGTGAGCAGCGCCTCCCTTGCCTCGGGCGTGGAGCGCCCGTACTCGGGCTCGCCGGTGGTGGACATGATCGAGGTGAGCGTGAGCAGTCGCTCCGGGTGCTCGATGGCGAGCGTCTGGGCGATCATGCCGCCCATCGATGCCCCGGCGACGTGCGCGCGGTCGATCTGGAGCGCGTCGAGCAGCGCGATCCCGTCCTGGGCCATGTCGCTGAGCGTGTACGCGGCGAGCTCTCTGGCCCTGGCGAAGTCGCCGGCTGAGGTTGCGGCCATCACGTCGGCGAGCTCCGCGCCCTGGCCGTCGAGCTTGCTGGACAGGCCGCAATCGCGGTTGTCGAAGCGGATCACGAAGTGCCCGCCGGCGACGAGGCGCTCACAGAAGGCGCGCGGCCAGGAGATCAGCTGCGAGGCGTAGCCGGCGATCAGCAGCAGCGGCGGGTCGGCGGGCGAGCCGATGGTGTCGTACTCGAGCGCGATGCCGGCGGGGGTCGTGATCTGCGCCATTGGCGCAGCATCGCAGGCGGCGACTTGGGAAGCCGCAATCGCCGGGCCGGCTGTCTAGAGTTCGGGCTGATGAGACCGTGGGCGACCGAGCCGGCGGGCCGCTTCGACGAGCACGTGCTCGTCAGCGACGCGTTGCGCGACAACCCACTGGGCGATCCCCACGAGCGGCCGCTGTGGGTCTACGTGCCGCCGGGCTATGACTCGGAGCCAACACGCCGCTACCCGTGCGTCTACATGATCCAGGGCCTCACCGGCCAGCTCGACATGTGGCGCAACCGGTCCCCCTTCCGGCGCAGCTTCCCCGAGCTCGCGGATGAGCTGTTTGTCGCCGGCGAGGCGCCGCCGACGATCTGCGTTTGGGTCGACTGCTGGACCTCGCTCGGCGGCAGCCAGTTCCTCGACTCGCCGGGGACCGGCCGCTACCACACCTATCTCTGCGAGGAGGTGGTGCCCTGGGTGGACGAGCGCTACCGCACGCTGGCGGCGCCCGAGCACCGCGGGATCGCAGGCAAGTCGAGCGGTGGCTACGGCGCGATGGTCACGCCGATGCTGCGCCCGGATCTGTTCGGCGGCCTCGCCACCCACGCCGGTGACGCCCTGTTCGAGACCTGCTACCTGCCTGGGTTCCCGAACACCGCGCGCGTACTACGTGATGACTACGAAGGCTCCTACCAGCGCTTTTGGGAGAACTTCCGCAGCCGCCCGGCGTTTGCGAAGGAGAGCGACAGCCATCTGCTCAACGACTGGTGCATGGCCGCCTGCTACTCGGCCGACGAGGACGGTACCGTGCGGCTCCCGTTCGACCCCGCGACCGGCGAGCTCATCCCGGATGTCTGGGAGCGCTGGCTGCGCTGGGATCCGGTCCGGATGGTTCCCGGGCACGCTGACGCTCTACGCGGCCTGCGCGCGATCTACATCGACGCCGGCAAGCGCGACCAATGGTTCCTGGACCTCGGTGCGGAGGCGTTTCGCCGCGCCCTGGAGCGAATCGGCGTCACCGATGTTTCGTTTGAGCTCTTCGATGCCACCCACATGGGGATCGAGTATCGCTATCCGATCTCGCTGAGGTATCTGGCCGAACGACTGGCCCCGCCTGGCTGAGCTGAGCAGCTCATCTGCAACTGCTCGCGAGCGCGGCGCAGCCTTCGCCGGCGCCGCGCGCGCGGACACGCTTTCAGGCGTCCTCCAGCAAGCCAAAGGGAATCGTGACTGAGAATGACTTGCAGCCGACGATCGGTGCACAGAGCGTGCCATTGATGACGAGCGCAAGCGGATTCGTCTTCAGCCCAAGTTTGACTTCCGCCTTGAACCCGTCGAGCGAACCTCCGATGGAGCAGTCCTGCTTGGTGGGCGAAAGGGTGCACGACCCAATCGTGTAGCCAAGCAACTTGACTTCGATCGATACGCTCGGGACGCTCGTGTCGAGACACGCGTGGATACTCAGCGGGCCGAAGCTCCAATTGATGCATTGCTGCAATAGTGCGGCCTCGGCGGACTTGGCGTCCCCCGTCGTGTACAGCCGTTTGCTCTCTCCGTCGTGGTAGACGTACCCCTCCTCGATGTGGTCGAGCGCAGTCATCCCGGTGAACCCCCTGGTTCGGATTTGCGGAGCCTTATTTTGCTCCTGCGAATAGTTCCGCTGACGCTAACGCTGACCAGGCCCAGCTACAACCACGCCACGCCAGACAAATCGACACGATCGTGTCTAACGACTTGGTGGTGCCAGATCCGGTAGGGCTAGGTGGGGCCCTCGAAGGTCTTGATGTCTCCGACTGGTAGTCGGGCGGGGCGATGTGAGCCAGGCTGTTTGACGGAGGCTATGAGCAGCGGTTATGTCCGCAGGGGCAGCCGGCTCAACTCACCCCTCCTCCTCGAGCGCCTCGAGCAGCCGCACGTCGGCGAGGTCCTGAGGACGCCCGGCGGCGCGCTTCATCTCGAGCAGGTCCTCGCGGTGGGCGATGGGGACGGTGAGCTCACCGAGCGCGACCTCGTGGGCTCGTGCGCGCAGGTGTGCGAAGGAGCCAAGATGGGCGGGCAGCGTGAGCACGTCGAGCGGCCCGTGGGGGGTGATGAGGTGCCACTGATCGCTGGAGGCGAGGAGCTGTGCGCTGGGTGTGGACTGTGAGCGCCGGCCGTCGGGGCCGAGGATGCGTGCGTCGAGGTCCAGGAGCGCGTCGGCCAGTCGCTGGACGTTCTCGCCGGTGGTGTCGATGGCGATGTCGAGGTCCTGCGTGAGGCGCTGGCCTCCGTGTGCCTGGATGGCGATGCCGCCGATGGTCACGTACTGGACGCCGTGTCGGGCGAGCGTGAGGAACAGCTTGCGCGCGTCGAAGGCGTTGGGCTCGCTCACCGGTCGTCGTTGGAGCGGGTGCTGGCCACGAGCAGACCGGCCTGCAGCTCGGCGGCGAGCGCATTCCAGCTCAAGGCGAGCTCCAGGCGCTCGGACATGGGTCGCCGGCGCGCGGCGAGGACGGCGTCTGCGGCGTCGAGCGGGTCGCGGACACCGGCTTGCTGGTCGACAGCGGCACGATCCATGTCGCCAGTGTAGAGCGGCGTTCGATGGCTACGAAGGCTGAGCGCGCTCCTCGTCGGACCTTTGGCGCTGCTCGACGAGCGACTGCAGTTGATCGCCGACCTCAGTGGAGATGCGCCTCAGATCCCATTTGCTGAGGGTAATCAGGCGCATTGGGGAGGTTGCGATGACGTCGGCCGTGCGCCTGGCGCCGGAGAGCATGCCCATCTCCCCGAAGACGTCGCCCGGGCCCAGTGAGCCGATGACCTCGCCACCCTTGATCACATCGGCAGTGCCGGTCTCGATGACGATCAAGTCGTAGGAGTAATCGCCTTCGTGCACGAGCCGCTTGCCGGTAGACACCGACGTCTCGCTCGAGAAAACGCTCACCGTGTCGAGAGCCTTGTCGGACAGCGACGAGAACAGCGGAATGGTCTTCAGACGATCGGAATCCATGACCCCTCAAACTTTCGCAATCGCGGTGGAACCCGGACCAACGGAATACGACTTGCAACACGCGCGTCGGTGAGCTGCACCCTACCGCTCGCGGCTGCGGGCGTCTTGGAGCTTTTTGAGCACCTCTTCGGCTGCGCGTGCCCCGGAGCTCACGGCCCCGTCCATGAACCCGTTCCAGAACACGGCGGTCTCGGTGCCGGCCCAATGCACCAGTTCGAACGACTGAGTCAGCACCGGTAGGAAGTCGGTTATCACGCCGGGCTCGAGCGCCGACACGGGGCACCCCCTCGTCCAGCGCTCGCGGGTCCAATCCTGCTCGATGTAGTCGAGGGGCTTCGCGGCAGCTACGCCGAACGCTTCTACGAAGTCGGCGAGCACGGCTTCGCGACGTTCCATGTCGGTGAGGCCCTGCCATGCTCGCCAGGCGTGCCCTCCAACGAAGCCGTTCAGCACCCCGGGCGTCTTGCCCGGCGGCGAGTTGTCGAACATCTCCTTGACGGTGCCGCTCTGTTTGATCGCGAACCCGGAAAGGCCTTCGTATTCCCAAAACGGCGAGACGTATACCGCCTGGCACTTGGCGAGCGTCCCGAGCGCCATTCGGCGTCGCACCGTGTCGTGTGCGGCGGGCAGCAGCGGCTGCCATTCGATCTCGACCGCCAGCGGCGGCGGCACGGCGACGATCGCGTGCTTCGCCGTCCAGGAGGTAGCGGGGTCGTCGGAGGTAACCGTCACGACCGAGTCGGCCTGCTCGATTTTGCGGACTGGGGTGCTAAGCACGACACTCGTCCCCAGCGCCTCTGCGAGCTTGAGCGAGACGAGCTGGCTGCCGCCCACGATGCGTCGTTCCTGGGCACCTTCTTTACTTGATATGGCGCGCACGAGCGTGCCCTTTTCTGACTCGTTACCGAACCCGGCGATCTGGGCCAGCAGGAACAGCAGCGAGACATCCATCGCCCGCCCGGCGAATGCGGAGTTGAAGAAGATCTCGACGAACTCGATCGCCCCCGTGGCGTCGACCTGCAGTCGGGCGCTGTTCTCGAGGATCCACGTTTGCACCGTCTGGCTGTCCCATAGCTGGGCTTCCGGCGCGTTCCATGGCTCTTCGGGCTTCACCGTTTCCGAGAGCTTCTGGAGTTCTCCGATGACCGGTTCGTAGGCCTTCAGCTGCGGTGGAAGAAGCTGCTTGTTGGGGTCCCAGCGATGGCGTGTGCCGCCGGCGATGTACAGGTCTTCGCCGCCGGTGTAGTCGAGGAACGTATCGATCTTGAGTTCCTTGAGAAGACCCAGGATGTAGTCCTGGGTCGGGCCGACATACTCGCCGCCGGCATCGATGACTTCGCCGCCGGGCAGTACGTGATTGAGCGTGCGCCCGCCGACGCGGTCGCGCGCCTCGAGCACCGTCACCGACGCGCCCCGTTTCTTCAGGCTCGCTGCCGCGGTCAACCCCGCAAGCCCGGCCCCGACAACGATCACGTCGACTTGTGCGGGTGCGTCGTTGCGATATTGCGCGTCTGCGGTCATCGAGACTCCCTCCCTCGATACTCGACTGCGGTTCATCCTACGCCTCGGCTCGAGCATGCACCGATCTGCTGCCGTGTAGGCTTCCGATCAGAAAGCCACCATGGCCGAGACCCAAGTAGTGACAGCGGTATTCACCGACCTGGTGGGCTCCACCGAGCTGTCCTCGCGGCTTGACCCGGAGGTCGCTGACCAGCTGCGCGGCACACACTTCGCCTTGCTACGAAGCGCTATCGAGGCGCACGGCGGCCAAGAGGTCAAGAATCTCGGCGACGGGCTGATGGTGGTGTTCTCGATCACCAGCGGCGCGCTCAACTGTGCCGAGGCGATGCAACAGGCGATCGAGCTGCACAACAAGCGGGCACCGGAGCCCCTGTCGATCCGCGTCGGATTGTCCCTCGGAGAGGTCACAGAAGAGGAAGGGGATTACTTCGGTGACGCCGTCGTCCAAGCCGCGCGCCTGTGCGCTGCCGCCGAGGGCGACCAGATCCTCGCTACGCAGCTCGTCCAGCTCACGGCCGGTCGCCGAGCCCGCCAGCAATTCGCCTCCAAGGGGGAGCTCGAGCTCAAGGGCCTACCAGAGCCGGTAGCGACCGTCGAGGTCCGGTGGGCACCGGCTGATGCCAGCGGAGTGGTTCCCCTGCCAGAGCGCTGTGTGTCTAGCGCTGTCGGATTCGTAGGGCGGGCCGGTGAGCGCGCGATCCTTGACGACGCGCTCAGGACCGTGGTGCGTGAGGCCCGTCACCACCTCGTGCTGATCGGGGGGGAGCCGGGTATCGGCAAGACGACCCTCGCCGCTGAGCGTGTCCAGAGAGCCCACGAAGAGGGGGCGATCGTGCTGTACGGCCGCGCTGAAGAGGATCTCGGCGTCCCCTACGGCCCGTGGAACGAAGCACTCACCCATCTCGTCACCAACGCGCCGCAGGGCCTGCTCGAGACCCTTGGCCCCTACGCTGGCTCGCTGGTCCGCTTGGCCCCTGCGTTGGGTGCCCAGCTCGGAGCGTCCGACAGCCGGCCTACGAGCGACCCGGAGGCGGCGCGCCATATCCTGTTCAGCGCCGTGACGAGCGCGCTGCGCGCGGCCGGCGAGCTTGCGACCGTCGTTTTGGTTCTCGATGACCTGCAGTGGGTCGATGCACCCAGCCTGCAGCTGCTACGGCACGTCGTCGCGGCGAGCGAGCCGATGCGGCTGTTGATGATTGGCACGTTCCGAGAGTCCGACGTCGCTGCTGGTGGTCCCTTGGCCGACCTGCTCGGAGCGCTTCATCGAGAGCCCGCAACCTCGCGCTTCACGCTTCGGGGACTCGACGAGCTCGAGCTCCTGGCGATGATGGAAGGGGAGGCCGTCCAGCAGATGGGCAAGGATGGCCTTTCGCTGCGAGATCAGCTCATGGCGGAGACCGACGGTAACCCCTTCTTCGTGGGTGAGCTCCTGCGCCACCTCACAGAGACGGGCGGCCTCTACCAAGAGGACGGCCGCTGGGTGAGCTCGTCCGATCTGCGCAGTCACGGGCTGCCGGTGAGTGTGCGCGAGGTGATCGCCAGACGCGTCGAGCGGTTGGGGGAGGCAGGAGCCAGGGTCCTCGCAACAGCCTCGGTGATCGGCCGTGACTTCGATCTCTCGCTGTTGGCTGTTGCGACCGAGCTAGACGAAGACACACTCCTCGACATCATGGACAGGGCGGCCGAGGCCACCCTGATCGACAACGTCGACGGGAACCGCTGCACCTTCGTGCATGCCCTGATCGAGTACACGTTGTATGAGTCGCTCGCGCCTGCCCGCCGAGCTCGGCTGCATCGTCGGATCGCCGAAGCGATCGAGGCTCAGTGCCGGGGAAGGACCCAGGGTCGGGTCGGCGAGCTCGCCTACCACTGGGGCGAGGCGCTCGTCCCCGAGGAGGCCGAGAAGGCCATCGGCTACGCCCGCGCCGCTGGCGACGAGGCGCTCGCCCGGCTGGCACCCGGCGAGGCGCTGCGGCGGTACTCCCAGGCGCTGACTCTGCTCGAGCAGCGCCAGGTCGACGCGAACCGGATGCGCGGCGCGCTGCTGCTGGGCCTTGGTGTCGCCCAGCGCCAGACGGGCGACGCTGCCTACCGTGAGACGTTGTTGGATGCCGCCCATCTGGCGCAGGATCTCGACGACACCGAGCTGCTCGTCGCCGCCGCCCTCGCCAACAACCGTGGGTTCTTCAGCGTCGCCGGGGTCGTCGACGACGAGCGCGTGGCGGCGCTGGAGGCCGCAAGCGACGCGCTGGAAGGCACCGAGTCGGCCGATCGTGCGCGTCTGCTCGCGCTGCTCGCCTCGGAGTTGACCTACGGCGCAGACCTCGCACGTCGCCGGGACCTCATGCACCAGGCGGTGGCCATCGCGAGGAGCGTGGACGACCCGGCCACCCTGGTCGAGGTGATCAATCACACCAGCCCGGCGACCACCGCCCCTGAGACCCTCGCTGAGCTCCTCGCCCTCACAGGCGAGGGCTTCGAGGCCGCGCGCGGCATCGGCGATCCAGTGCTTCAGTTCTGGAGTGCCCTGCAGCGATGCTTCGCTTGCTACCAGGCCGGCTTCGTCACCGAAGCCGACGAGGCCCTATCGCTCGCCCGCAGCATCGCTGAGCGTCTTGGCCAGCCGATCATTTGCATGCACGTGACCTTCGTCAGAGCAACCCGGGCGATGCTTGCCGGCGACCTCGACGAGGCGGAGCGGTTGTCGATCGAGGCGGCGGAGCTGGGCAGCGCGACCGGCCAGCCCGACATCGCGGCGTTCTTCGCCGGGCAGTTCGGCGTCATCCGCGTCATGCAGGGGCGTGGAGCAGAGATCGTCGACCTGGTTCGCCAGGCGACCGCCGAGAACCCCGGGATACCGGCGTTCGCGACCTTCCTCGCTGGGATCTACTGCGACCTCGACCGAACCGAGGAGGCGCGAGTCGTGCTCGAGCCGTTCGTCGCTGACGGCTTTCAGTCGATACCCAGGGACCTGATCTGGCTGATCACGATGACCAGCATCGCGTACGCCGTGGCCGAGCTTGGCTGGACGGACGCGGCCCGACCGATGCTCGAGAGGCTCAGCCCGTTCATCGGCCAGATCTGCTGTATCGAGACGACTACCTATCCCGAAGTCGGTTACTACCTGGGAATGCTGGCCGCAACGCTGAATCGCTTCGAGGAGGCTGAAGCCTACTTCTCGCATGCAGCAGCTACCCACGAACGGATCGGATCAGCTTGGGCTCTCGCGAAGACACAACTCGGGTGGGGAAGCATGCTGGCCGCTCGTGGCGAAAGGGAGGATCGCGACAGAGCGACAATGCTGCTTGAGCAGGCGCTCGCCTCTGCCCAGGACCGGGGCTATGCCCTCGTCGCGCGACGAGGGCTGCAAGCGCTCGAGTCCGTTGGCGTTAGCTGAGGTCATCACCGCCTGCTGGCGTTATGCGGCCTTGATGCCCTCCCGCGTGGCGGCTTTCAGGCTCGCCGCTGTCGAATTGTTCGCGGTCGTGGCGGCGCATCCCGTGCTTTGGGTATGGTCGGCGCCGTGTCGCACGATCCTGTGGAGCTGTTGCGTCAGCTGATTCGGTTCGATACGACCAATCCACCGGGCGACGAGGCTGAGTGTGTGGGGTGGGTCAAGGATCTCTGCGACGGGGCTGGCCTGGAGACGAGAGTCTTGGCGAGGGATGCGGCCCGGCCGAGCCTGCTGGCGCGGCTGCGCGGTCGCGGTGTCGCGCCGCCGCTGCTCCTCCAGGGTCACGTCGACGTTGTCACGACGGACGGCCAGAGCTGGCGCCATGATCCGTTTGCCGGTGAGCTGATCGAGGGTGAGATTTGGGGCCGAGGCGCCCTGGATATGAAGGGCGGTGTGGCGATGATGCTTGCGGCGGTTCTGCGGCTCGCTGAGTCCGCTGAGCCTCCGCCGGGCGACGTGCTGTTGTGCGTGCTCGCGGACGAGGAGAATCTGGGGTCCTACGGCGCGCGCTTCGTGGTTGAGGAGCACGGCGAGCTGTTTGAGGGCGTGAGGCACGCGCTCGGTGAGTTTGGTGGCGCGCGCACTGAACTGGCGGGTCTGAGTGCTTACCCGATTCAGGTGGGTGAGAAGCAGGTGTGCTGGGTGCGTGCGACGATCCGGGGGCCTGGCGGGCACGGCTCGATCCCGATGCGCGGCGGTTCGATGGCAAAGCTTGCGCGGTTGCTGAGCGCGCTGGATGCGCAGCGACTGCCGGTGCACGTGACCGAGATTCCACGATCGATGATCGAGGCGCTGGCGGTGGCGCTGCCCGCGGGCGGGCGTGAGCTGGCGGATGGGCTGCTTGACCCCGAGCGCACCGACGCGACGCTGGACATGCTTGGTGAGGCTGGCCAGGTGCTGGACCCGATGTTCCACAACACGCTCAACGCCACCGTCCTTCGAGGCGGCGCCAAGATCAATGTGATCCCGAGTGAGCTGCAGCTGGAGCTCGACGGGCGTCTGCTTCCTGGGCAGACGGCCGAGGATCTTTTGCGCGAGCTGCGTGAGCTGGCCGATGAGGAGGACCTCGAGCTGGAGGTGGTGAGCTATGAGCCGGGATCCGATCGGGTGGACCTGTCGCTGATGGGGCTGCTGAGTGATGTGCTCACCGCTGCGGACCCCGACGCGGTGCCGTTGCCGATGCTCATGCCAGGTATCACCGACGGTCGTTTCTTCGCCCAGCTTGGAATCCAGACCTATGGCTTCCTACCGATGCGCCTTCCGGCGGAGATGAAGTTCACGAGCCTGATTCACGCCGCGGACGAGCGCGTACCGGCACGTGAGATCGAATGGGGCACGGACCGCATCTGCGAGGTGCTGACGCGGTACAGATAGCTGGCGCCCTCGTTGATCATGGGGCTCTTTTAGGTGTCTGTCCAGAGTGCCTGCAGTGGAATCGCGGCGAGACGGTCGCCGAACGGCACGGTCGCAGGCCCGGTGTATAGCAGCGCCCCGAAGGCAAAGCGCTCGCCGAGGCGC
>Ga0209006_10005886_pt1 | contig 11139 bp, 7 predicted proteins | sample JacPin_JW_Ref_O2_FD_188567 | JGI IMG/M metagenome (GOLD analysis project Ga0209006, IMG submission 188567) | Forest soil microbial communities from Algoma, Ontario, Canada - Jack Pine, Ontario site 1_JW_Ref_O2 (SPAdes) (version 2) | ecosystem: Environmental > Terrestrial > Soil > Boreal... | reverse complement strand
TAGGTGGGCATGACCGCGTCCACGATGCGCTGCAGGCGCCGGCGGTGGGCGTCGTTACGGGCCAGGTCCTCCGGTGCCCACTCGGCAGGCGGGTGGGCGAAGGTGTGGGCGACGCCGGACGGGCAGTCATGGCAGACCATCACGTCGGCATGACCGCTGGCAGAGATGGCAATCTCCTGCTCAGTGGTGATCTCCTCCTGGGGCCACCAGTCCACGCCCTCGGTGCGGACCGCCCGGTCCAGGCTCACCCCGCCTCCGCAGGCGAGCCAGCTCAGGCCATGCCAGTTCCAGCGGTAGCCCCGGGGCAGGTGCATGATCCGCGGGGCCACCATCACGCGCCCGTCCGGGCCGGGCTTGCGATCCAGCTGGTCCAGCCGGGAGAAGTCCTCGTGATTGCCGTCCACGAACCACAGTTCGGCATCCACCTCGGCCAGGACCTTGCTCACCTGGTCCAGGTAGACCAGCCCGGCCTTGTCCGGCCAGATACCGAAGTCCCCGAGGTGCAGGATGAGTCGCTGGCTTTCCGCCGCCAGCAGGGTCGGGACGCGACGGATGACGCTGACCGCCCACTCCTCGTTGCCGTGCCAGTCCCCGGCGACGACGATCCGGCGCGGCCCGTCGCCTGCGGTAGGCGCCTCCCCGTCCGACCCAGACGACCCGGCGCTCAAGACGTCCCCCGGGCCAGTGCAGCGGTCATGACTGATTTGTAACCGCTGGACAGGTATTCCGCCAGGGGTCGGCCCGAGCGGTGCTGGCCGCGGTAACGCGCGGGGGCCCAGGCGGAGCCGACGCCACAGCCCGTGCGGCGGATTCCAGCCCTTGCACTCGCAGAGAGCGCACTCATTACCCGGGCGGTAGTGATCGTGTGCCTCGCGGTCATGACCGCAGCGGCACACGCCAGGGTGACGCTTCTGTTTCATGCCGTACCCGTCTCAGCTTGTCCAGCCACGCACGCGGGCTACTCACCTGGCGGCCGGTTTGCCCTAGTCTGGCCACCCACGTCCCGGGATGAGCCGTCCATCCTGGCTTCAGTCGCGGCGGCGATCGCCGATGCTGCAGCGTATACGTGGGGGCCAGTCCGGTGCCGCCCCGGGGGCTCACAGCCGCGCAGGCACGCGGCCACCGAATTGTCCGCCCCCCAGACGGCGGTATCGTGGCTGGTGTAACCCCCCATCACCCTAAGTGAGGACCGCGGGCGCCGGATGACACCGAAGTACGCCAGGCTGACCAGCTGGTCCGTGCGCGCTGCCGTAGCGGCAGGCGCAGCGGGGGTGGTGGCGGACCTGGCTGGGGCGAGGTCCTTGCTGGTGACAGTACTGGTGCTCGTCTTCATCGCGGTGGCGCCGACTGCCGCTATCGCCGGGCTGCTGCGCGGGTTCGATGTATTCGCGCGCTTGATCATCGCATGCGTCACAGCGATCGCAGTAATCACTTTCATTGCGATGATCATGCTGGCGGCAGGGATCTGGTCCCCCCGCGGGGGCCTGGTAGCGGTCGCACTGGTCAGTGGAGCGTGCCTGCTCGCGCGCCGCATGGGTCCTATTACTACCAAAATCGCCGGGCGTGCGACCAGGATCGCCGAGCGCGCCCGAACTGTGCGGATGACGCTGGCTGACTATTGGGTGGTGGCTGGCGCAGAACCCATCGCGGGCCAGGCGGCCAAGGCAGCACCGCCCACGACCGAAGAAAGCTCCGCGGCCGAGCCGGCACCGCCCACGACCGAGGTGGACTCCCCGGTGGAGCGGGATCGGGCGGCCAGCGCCCAGAACGGCTTCGCGCGGGACGTGGCTGTCGTGCCCCGGGCCCTGGGTGCCGATGCCGTGGCGGGGAAGCCCTCCAGCGTCCGCGACAACGCCTGAGGCCCAGCCCCGCCCCGCCCATCCTGGACAGAGTCCGGGACAGAGAATCCCGACCCGCCGGTAACTAAGCCTTGCGGCTGCCATTCATCCCCGGTCTCCCTCATTTTACCCTGGAATCTCACCCATACAGATGATCCAGCGGTAGGCGCTGTACGGCACTCTGACAAGCGTGTCGCAGCTGGCCCGAAAGCAGAAAGTCCTCTGTGCGATATCACCGGGGGCAACGGGGTTCGGGACAGCGATTGCGTCCACGGGGTCAGTATGGGGGCCTCATTGACTGTAACCGAAAGTAATCACTTGCGTGCAAGCGGTTAAGGATTAGAAGACGCGCACGTTCTGCCGCCGAACATGACGGCCGCATGGTGGGGGGGACCTACAAACATGGGTATTGCCATGTTCCCGGACGGCGACCCAGCTGTCGCAAACGGAAAGCCTTCTGCGGAACTCACCGGCATCGTAAATGGTGTCGAACATCAACGACCACGATCTAGTAAGGGCCGATACCGGCCGGTGGGCGCGGAATTCGCCATTGCCCCGACGGTTAGCGTCGTCATACCGGTTAAGAACGAAGCCCGGAATCTGCCGATCGTCTTCCGCACGGTACCCGCCTGGGTCGACGAGGTAGTCCTCGTCGACGGGCGCTCCGTAGACGACACCCTGGCCGTCGCGCGCCAGTGCCGCCCCGACGTCAAAATCGTCAACCAAACCGGGAAGGGCAAGGGTGACGCCCTGCTGGCCGGGTTCGATGCCTGCTCAGGCGACATTATCGTCATGATCGACGGCGATGGCTCGACCGACGGAGCCGAGATCACCCGGTTCGTCGCCACCCTGGTCGGCGGGGCCGACTACGCCAAGGGATCACGCTTCGCCAACAGCGGCGGCAGCGATGACATCAACCTCCCCCGGCGGCTGGGCAACTGGGTCCTGTGCGGCATGGTGAACCTGGCCTTCCGCACCCGGTACACCGACCTGTGTTACGGCTATAACGCGTTCTGGGCCCGGCATTTGCCTGCCCTTGGTCTTGATTGCATCGGGTTCGAGATCGAGACCATGATGAATATCCGCGTGGCCAAAGCGGGCCTGCGCGTCCAGGAAGTGCCGAGCTACGAGTTCCGGCGCATCCACGGGGTGAGCAACCTGCACGTCGTCGCCGATGGCTGGCGGATTCTCAAAGTTATTACCGTCGAGGCATTCCGGCACCGCATACGGCAACGCCGGGCCAGCAAAGCGGTAAACGTGCCAGAGGTAGCAGCGGTGGGCAGCCCGATCCCCACTCAGCCAGTAGCTGCCGACGCGAGCAAGGACTGACGTGTCCTCCACCGGAAGCATTTCCGTCGTAATCTGCGCTCATACCGAGAAGCGGTGGCACGAAACGTGCGCCGCCGTCGAATCGGTCCGGGCCCAAAGCACGCCCGCCCTGGAAATCATTGTCGTCGTCGATCATAATCCGGCTCTCCTGACCGCTCTGGCGGCCGAACAGCCTGACGTCACGGTGATCGAGAACCGTGAAGCACGGGGCCTGTCGGGCGGGAAGAACACCGGCGTCGCGGCCGCGAGCGGGGACATCGTGGCATTCCTCGACGACGACGCGGTGGCCGACGAGGACTGGCTGAAGTACTTTGCCGACTCCTACGGTGATCCTGCCGTCATGGGAGTGGGCGGCCTCACGCTGCCGAACTGGCGTGCGCCCCGCCCGGCCTGGTTTCCCGAGGAGTTCGCCTGGGTCGTGGGCTGCACCTACCGCGGGATGCCGGTAGTCCGGGCCCCGGTCCGCAACCTGCTCGGCGGTAACGCGTCGTTCCGCCGGGAGGCCTTCGAGATCGCGGGCGGCTTCCAGAACGGGATCGGCCGTTCCGCGGGCAAGCGGCCCCTCGGCTGCGAAGAGACCGAGTTCTGCATCAGGGTCAGCCAGCGGTCCCCGGGAGCGGTCTTCCTGTTCGACCACCGCGCGACGATCTGGCACCTGGTCACTGCCGAACGGTGCCGCTTTTCCTACTTCCGGTCCCGCTGCTACGCGGAGGGCCTGTCCAAGGCCCTGGTCACGGCCAGTGTGGGCGCGGCTGACGGGCTGTCAACCGAGCGCCGGTACACGACCAGAGTGCTGCCATCCGGCGTGGCGCACGGCGTGGCCGATGCGCTGCGTGGCGACCTGCCGGGCCTGGGCCGGGCCGGGGCGATCGTGACCGGCGTCGGGGCCACGGCCGCCGGATACGCGGCGGGCTGGGTGCAGCGCCGCGCCCGCAGGCAGTCAGGCCACGGGCCGGGCCGGCCACGCACCGCGCGGAGTGCAGCATGACCGCGGAGGCCAGGATGACACCAGCCCCGCGGCCGCGCGTGCCGGTCCTCATGTACCACGAGATTGCCCCGGCCTCGGAGACCAGCAGCCGGCTGGCTGTCACCCCGGAGGCCTTCGCCGAGCAGATCGCCTACCTGCACAACGCCGGTTTCGAGACGGTGACGGCGGCCCGCCTGGCGGAGATCATGGCCGGCCACGCCGAATGGCTTCCCGGCCGGCTTCCCAACCGGCTGGTCGTCCTCACCTTCGACGACGGGTTCGAGGACTTCCACCGCCGGGCGCTGCCCGTGCTGGACGAGTACGGCTACACCGCCACGGTGTTCGTCACCTCCGGCTGGGTCCAGGACGCCGGGCCGCACGCGGCCGGGCACCGGCCGGGCCGGATGCTGAGCTGGAGCCAGATCGCGGAGATCGCGCAGGCCGGCATCGAGGTCGGCGCGCACAGCTGGCAGCATCCTCAGCTGGACCAGCTGCGCGGGGGCGCCCTGCGCGAGGAACTGTACGCGAGCAAAGCGCACCTCGAGGACCGGCTCGGCGGGCCCGTGCCCGGGCTGGCGTATCCCTTCGGGTACTCCAGCGCCAGAGTCCGGCGGGTGGCCCGCGAGGCCGGCTACGGCTATGCCTGCGCCGTCACCAACACCATGGCGAACGGGCGGGCTGACCTGCTGGCCCTGCCGCGGCTCACGGTCCGCCGGTCCACGAGCCTGTGGACCTTCCAGGACGTCGCGCACGGCCGGAACGTCCCGGCGATCTTCCTCAAGGACCGGGCTCTCACCAAGGGCTACGCGATAGCCCGCCGGGCCCGGGCCACCGTGGGCGGGCTATCGCGTGACCAGTAGCACCGCGCCTCCCGCGGGAGCGCCCAGCGACCCGGGCCCTCCCAGCCGGGACAGGCAGCAGACCAGGTACCCGGGCGGCCCCCGTCGGCCCGCCCGGGCCTGGCGAGTGACGCGCCCGGTCACAGCCGTCCCCCCGCACCGCGATACCGTGCCGCCCGGAGAGGCGAAAGGGCCGGCCTCCGGCCCGAGCCCGGCTCCGGAGACCAGCCCCAGGCCGGCGTCCTTCACGGCCCGGCACCTGTCCACGGTGCGCCGGCAGATGGCCGATCCCCTCTCCCGCAACGGGTACGCGCTGGTCGCCAACAGCGGGGTCACCGGGATCTTCGGACTCGCCTACTGGATCATCGTGGCCCGCTTGTACCCGACGGACGTGGTGGGCCGGGCCGCGGCGGCGTACGCGGCCATGAACCTGCTGGCCGGTTTCACCGCGCTCAACTTCAACGGCCTGCTCACCCGGTTCATCCCGCAGTCCGGATCGAACACCAAGAAGCTCATCACCCAGGCCTACCTGGTCAGCGCCGCGGCTTCGGTCGCCGTGGCCATCCCCTTCCTGCTGACGGTCCACCGGTGGGGTCCGGCGTATTCGGAACTCGGCAACCCCGTCATCGGCCTGTTCTTCATCGGCGCCGTGGTCGTCTGGGCGGTGTTCACCCTGCAGGACAGCGTGCTCACCGGGCTCCGCAACGCGGTGTGGGTTCTTTTCGAAAACGGTCTGTTCGGTGTGATCAAGATCGTCCTGCTGGTGCTGTTCGCGGCGAGCCTGACGCACCTGGGGATCTACCTGTCCTGGATGCTCCCGGCGCTGCTGGCCGTGCCGCTGGTCAATGCGCTGATCTACCGCCGCCTGGTGCCGCGGCACGCCGAGGCGACCCTCGACTGCGTCCCGCCCACCAACCGCCAGATGGGCCGGTTCCTGGCCGGTGACTACTCCGGATCGGCGTTCCTGCTCGCCACGATCAACCTGGTGCCGGTCCTGGTCGCGGTGCGGATCGCCGACGTGCGCCTCAGCGCGTACTTCTACATGGCCTGGCTGGTCGGCGGTGTCCTGGACCTCGTCGGCGTCAACATGTCCATGTCGCTGACCGTCGAAGGGGCATTCGACGCGTCCACCCTTGCGGCGAACTGCCGCAAGGCACTCCGGAAGATAGCCTGCATTCTCGTCCCGTGCGCGGCGCTGGTGGCCTTGCTCGCCCACCCGGGACTGCACCTGTTCGGGCCGGGTTATGCCGAGTACGGTGCGCCGGTCCTCGAACTGCTCGCTGTGGCGACGCTGCCCCGGGCGCTGACCGAGGTCTACCTGGGCGCGCTCCGCGCCCAGAGCCGGACCTCCGTGGTCGCGATCATCCAGGGGAGCCGCTGCGTCCTGATGCTGGGACTCACCGTCGTACTGGTCACTGCCATGGGGCCGGTCGGCGCCGGGCTGGCCGCGGTCATCAGCCAGGGCCTGGTGGCCCTGCTGATCATCCCGGGCCTCTGGCGCATCCTGGCGGGCAGCCGGAGGCCGGCCACCGTGCCGGCCGCGGAGGCTGGCACCCCGGAGGTCAGCGGGCCATGACCAGCCAGACCGAGAAGACCATCGCCCTCGGGCGGCCTGGCCTGCTTTCCGCCGGGCCCATCCGCTGGCCCACTCTCCCGGCCGCGGCCATCGGCGCGCTGGGCCTGGCTGGCTTCCTACTGTTCTTCGCCTCCCTGCGCCATGTCCGCCTCAGCCACATGAACGGGCTGGGACTGCTGTCCGTGCTGCCGCACGGCGCGGTCGCCGGGGTGATCATCCTGGCTCTCGCGTTCGTCCTCGGGATCGCCCTGCCCCGGCCCCATCCGCTGGGGCTCGCAGCCGGCCTGGTGGCCCTGGTCATCTGCCTCGACGGGGTGACCACGTTCATCGAGCCCCAGCCCCGGTTCCCGACGGCGTTCCAGATCGCCGGCTTCATCCAGTACATCAGCAGCACCGGGCACGCGACCCCGGGCCTGGCCGCCTATTTCAGCTGGCCCGGTTTCTTCGCGCTGGTGTCGATGGTGACCGGGGCAGCGGGCACGCACGGCCTGCTGGGGCTGATGCGGGTGTGGCCGATGCTGATCGACCTGGCCTGCCTGCCGCCGTTCTTCCTGATCATGCGCAACCTGCGGATCCCGTGGCGGGCCCAGTGGGTGGCCGGGTTCCTGTTCACGGTGGGGAACTGGGTGGGACAGGACTACCTCTCCCCGCAATCCTTCAATTACGTCCTCTACCTGGTGTTCCTGGCCATCCTGGTGAACTGGTTCACCCAGCCGAGGCTCAGTGCCACCCCGCACGTCATCGTCTCCGGGCTGACCCGGCTGCACCGCCGCATCTTCGGGATCCTCCGGCCCGGCGAGCTCGCACCCCGGCCCGCGAGCACCGGCCAGCGTGCCTTCCTGCTGGCCGTCCTGATCGCCATCTTCGCCGTGTCCACCATGAGCCACCAGCTGACACCGTTCTACCTGGTGGGCGCCTGCACCGCGCTGGTGCTCGTGCGGCGGAGCACCCTGCCCGGGCTGCCGGTCCTGTTCGGCGTCATCCTGATCGGCTGGGTCAGCTTCGCAGCCGTGGACTACTGGTCCGGCCACATGTCCAACATCTTCGGCGGCTTCGGCAACCTCGGCGGCAACCTGACCAGCAGCGTCGGCGGCCGGCTGATGGGCAGTACCTCCGTCCACCTGCTCACGCTGCACGCCCGGGAGGGCGTGGCCGCGGTGATCGTGGGGATGGCCATCCTCGGATTGCTCCGCCGGCGGCGGAAGGGGTTCGACGACCGCGTCCTGATCGCCCTGTTCTGCATGCCCATCCTCTCGATCGGGCTGCAGAGCTACGGCGGCGAGATGGCGCTGCGCATCTATCTCTTCCTGCTCCCGGCCGCCTGCATCCTGGCGGGCTGCTTCTTCTTCGCCGACCCGAAGGCCGGCCGGGCCAACTGGCGCGCCGTACCGGTGCTGGCCCTGTGCGCCGCGATCCTTCCGGTGGCCTTCATCCTGGTGCGCTACGGCAACGACGCGTTCGAGCAGATCCCGACCGGTGAAGTGGCCGCCAGCAACTGGATCTACTCGCACGACTCACAGGGGGCCCGGATCCAGTGGCTGAGCTCCTCGCCCACGATCGACAACACGCCGGAGATGCCCTGGTCCTACAAGGACATCAGTAAGGTTCTCTACCTTCCCGTCCAGGCACCGCTGCACCCGGCGAACGTCTCGGGCCTGGTGCACGGCCTGCGCAACTCCGGGCCGGGCACGTACCTGATCGCCACCCGCACCCAGGAGACCTACCTGGAGCAGGCCGCCGGGTATCCCGCCGGGTGGGGCAGCCGCTTCAACCACCTGATGCGCGCGGAGCCCGGTGTGCGGGTGGCGTTCACCAACAGCGCGGCCATCGTGTACACGGTGGCGTGGCCGCCGGGTGCCCACCCGCGGCCGCTGCCGCCGAACGGGGGACAGGGCTCCCCGACCACGATCGTGAGCGTGCTCGGCCTGGTCCTGCTGTTCACGCTGATCGGCGTGCTCATGGCACGCGAGTTCCTCCGGGTCGCCCAGCCGCGGGCCACGCGGCTCATCCATCCGCTCACCGTGGCCTCCGTGCCGTTGCTGGTGCTCGTGCTCGGTGATGTGATCTTGCGATTTGCGGGAGTGACATGAGAACCAGAGAGCATGGCCGGGTTCCGGCGCTGATCCTCAAGGTCGGCCAGTACCCCTTGCATTCCGGCGGGGTCGCCGCGGTGCGCACGCTGGGCCGGCTCGGTGTCCCCGTCTACGTGACGAGCGAGGACGCGCTGACCCCGGCCGCGCTGTCCCGCTACGCGGCGGGCCATTTCCGCTGGCGGGCAACCGGGCACGAGGACCCGGCCGACCTGGTGGACGGGCTGACCGACATCGGGCGGCAGATCGGCGAGCCCTCGGTCCTCGTTCCCGTCGACGACGAGGCGGCGGTGCTCATCGCCGAGCACGCCGGCCAACTGTCCGGCCACTTCCTGTTCCCGCGGATCCGGCCGGGACTGTCCCGCCAGCTGGCCAGCAAGCACGAGCTACTGCGCCTGTGCCGCCAGTACGGGATGCCCGCGCCGGAGTCGGTCTATGTCTCCTCGGCGGAGGCGGTCGCGGCCTTCGCCGAGACGGCGACCTTCCCGGTGGTGGCCAAGAACGCGGAACCGTGGGTCCGCCGCCGGGCTCCCGCGGTGCCCGGCACGACCGTGCTCCGGTCGGCGGAGGAGCTGACCGCGCTGGCGGCGGCAGCCGGCGGCTCGGCAACGTTCATCCTGCAGGACTACGTCCCGCATGACCAGGCCGAGGACTGGATCGTGCACCTGTACTGCGACGCCGGGTCTAACTGCCTCGTGCTCTTCACCGGGGTCAAACTCCGGTCCTGGCCGCCGAACACCGGCGCCACGGCCAGCGGGATCGCGGTCGCCAATCCGGAGCTGGCCGAGCTGGCCGGGCGCTTCTGCAAAGCGGTGGGGTTCCACGGGGTGGCGGACCTCGACGTGCGCTACGACCGGCGGGACGGCCAGTACAAGCTGGTCGACTTCAACCCGCGGATGGGGAACCAGTTCCGCCTGTTCCAGACGGCCGCGGGCATCGATGTCCTGCGGGCCCTGTACCTGGACATGACCGGCCAGCACGTGCCGCCGGGTGATCAGGTCAACGGGCGCCGGATCGTGGTCGAGCACATCGACCTGCTCGCCCGGATCGGCGAGCGCGGCAGCGGCTACGCGCCCTCGTCGGCCCCGGGCCGGGCCAGAAGTACCGAGTTCGCGTGGCTGGCGGCCGACGACCCGCTCCCGTTCGTGGCCATGGTGCCGCGGCTCGCCAGCCTCGCCCTGTCCGATATCAGCCACCGCCAGCGAGGCGCCTGGCGGCGTAAGCACGCGAAGAACGGAGCACACAGTGACTAACAGCACGGGGACCACCAGCACGAGCACCAGCAGCACGAGCCCTGGCAGCACGGGGACCAGCAGCATTCCCGCCGTTGTCATCGGGGCCGGCCCGTACGGGCTGTCCGTCGCGGCCCACCTCCGGGCCCGGGGGATCGGTACCCGCGTCTTCGGCGACGTCATGTCGAGCTGGCGCACCAATATGCCCGCGGGCATGTGCCTCAAGTCCACGCCCGACGCCTCCAGCCTGGGTGCCCCGGCCCCGGGTTTCAGCCTGACGGACTACTGCCTCAGCGAGGGGATCCGTCCCCTGCAAGGCGACCAGGTGGTGCCGATCCAGCTGTTCACCCGGTACGGCCAGTGGTTCCAGCAGCGCCTGGTGCCGGACGTCGAGGACGAGACCGTCCGCGAGCTCAGGCGCACCGGCCACGGCTTCCACCTGGTACTCAGCTCGGGTGAGGAGCTGCTGACCCCGCGCGTGGTGGTCGCGACCGGGATCAGCGGCCTCGCGTACGTGCCGGGGGAACTCGCGGGCATCGCCCCTGGTGGCCCGTCCGCCGTGGGGCTCGTGTCGCACAGCTCCCAGCACGACAACCTCGCGGGCTTCCGCGGGGCCCGGGTGGCCGTCATCGGGGCGGGCCAGTCGGCGCTGGAAAGCGCGGCCCTGCTGCACGAGGCGGGCGCCGCCGCCACGGTGCTGGCCCGCGGTACCGCGCGGTTCGGAAACCCGCCCGTGAACCCGACCAACCCCTTCCTGGAGAAGCTGCCGCAGCCGCACTCGCCGCTCGGGCCGACGTGGCGGATCTATCCGTTCAGTCACGCGGCGGGGCTGTTCCCGTACCTGCCCGCCGAGACCCGCCTCCGCCTGGTGAAACGAGTCCTCGGACCGCTGGGAGCCTGGTGGCTGGCCGATCGCGTGGTCGGCCGGGTCCCGATCCTCAACGAGCACGCGGTGCGCGGCGCGACCCAGGAGGCCGGCGGGATAGCGCTGGCCACCTCCTGCGCCGACGGCCACCACTCAACGCTGCGGGTCGACCACGTCCTGGCCGCCACCGGCTACCGGGTGGACCTCACCAAGCTGGGGTTCCTCGGGCCCGAGCTGCGCCAGCAGATCCGGCTGACCGGCACCTTCCCGCAGCTGTCCGGCTCCTTCGAGTCCTCGGTGCCTGGCCTGCACTTCGTCGGCCTGCCCGCCGCGGCCACCTTCGGGCCGCTCATGCGCTTCGTCTGCGGCGCCCAGCTCGCGGCGCGGCGGGTGAGCGCGGCCG
>Ga0209006_10005885_pt1 | contig 11141 bp, 19 predicted proteins | sample JacPin_JW_Ref_O2_FD_188567 | JGI IMG/M metagenome (GOLD analysis project Ga0209006, IMG submission 188567) | Forest soil microbial communities from Algoma, Ontario, Canada - Jack Pine, Ontario site 1_JW_Ref_O2 (SPAdes) (version 2) | ecosystem: Environmental > Terrestrial > Soil > Boreal... | reverse complement strand
CCCGTTGGGGTACGTGACGGAAATGTTGTAAAGCATGGATAGGCCGATATCTTTTGTCGTAGGGTCAGAAACCCCAAGAGGGAAACTGGTGTTGCCTTGAACTGTATTTGATGGAGGTAGGATGAGGAGTAGGCCATCCGGAGCGTTTTGATACTCTCCTAGGATGCTGGTAGCGATCACTAGGCAGAGGAGGTATGTTATCGATAGAAGGTTCATGGTTACTGTACTCGATCAAGTTATGTCAGCTTAACGACGGAGGCATCACAGCCTGCTCAGTGCTCACCGTCCCGATGTACTGCTGTTCTTGTTTACATGCTCTGGTCCATCCTCGTTCTCGTTTACGGCTGCACAGAGCGAAACCAAATTGAGGGAAGAAGGAATATCACAGTAAAATAACTAGTTATATCGCACGGAAAGAATGCCACGCTCGTCAAGTGGGGCAAGGTCCTCTAGGATCCACGCTTTTGCATACCCATATGAGCTTTCATCGTATCCTATAAACTGAAACACAATCTCTGTCAACTGCGAGAATCTGCTTTGCTGCAAGACATTTGCCATGAGATGCCATCTGACACGAGATGGTGTTGGAGGCAATATTGGAATGACAAAAGAAATCTTCTTCAAAACCAAAGAAGGGATTTTGTCAAGAATCAACGCCAAATGCTTGATATGTTCACGATAATATAGAGGATTATGATGCAAAATGTTGATAGATAATCGTTGTAGACCGGTAAGGCATTGGAAGTTTGCACCATTATAGTACACCACTGGTGGGAAAAGAAACCCAGTCAGAATGCGGAATACAGAGTAAAGTTACCCGTACTTAGGGAAACACCATGAAATCCAAGTTGGATTTCTTGCAGCAAGTCTCCGAACCGTGAAAAATACTCGCCGACAGCAGGAATGCCGCCAGGCTTGAAGCATTTCAAGGAAAAAAGGTTTGTTGGAACGATCTGCCTTCTCAGAAAGTAAAGCAGAAGTGGCATCACGGCGCAATTTATAAATTCCAGCGAACGGAGTCGAGGGGTAAAAACCTGATTATCAGGAGTATACGGTGCATTTTCAAAGGCACAGTGTTCCATACGTAGCTCGCGGATGTTCGGAAAGTTGACAAACACGGTATCAAGATAACGAAGATCTTCGACAGCGACATGATGCATCTCCAGTGACAAACGCTCAGTGGATGGAAACAAAGCCAGGGTTGCAATGGTTTGCTGATCGAAGATAGGCCACTCCCCCAGGAGGAGAGAAGAAGGCTTCAGATGTGTTGATAGGAGCCGAAGGACTTTGGTCAACCTCATCGCAACGTCAGTCGCATAATCTGCCCATAGTTCCAAATGGGTGCACGAACGAATTGTGCAATTTAGGTTCGAGAATGTTGCTGTAATGGAGTCGGCGTTCCATGCATTGATTCGAATTTTGGAGAAAAGATGGTATCTGCTGGTAGGAATCCAGGCCTGACAAGTGAGTGCGCAGGCCTTAAGTGCAGGTTTGGAGTCGTGGAGAAAATCAAGGATGCGATCCTGAATCTCATTTGGGATTGGAGGCGTCTTCACAGCTACACAGCTGTGACAGTCAGGATATGGTGGTACCGTGAGGTTGGAAGATCATCGATCAAACCTGGTATCTGCAGTGGTTTGCCCCGTTACACCCATAACCGTTCCTTCCTGACGTTCAGTGTGAGTACGTCTGAAGAAACGTCTGATCCGCATACTGGGAGACGAGAACGATGTCACGGTCACGGTCTCTGAGAGACGTCTATTTCAAATACATGTGTACCGAGAAATCAAGGGACAGGACAATCCATCGCCTCCCATATGGCATCCATTAGACTCCAGTCAGTGGTATCACCGCTGATATCAAACAAATTGACGCCTAACATGCCAGTTTCCTTCGCAAAGGCCGACTTCATACCTAACGAATTAGGGTCATCGTACGCAACAACTTGATCGACCGAGGGGGACCAAAGGAAGGGCGTCCCCGAACAGTCATCCCACTCTCTAGTGAATCCGCCGCCACCTACGTAGGAGGAGCCGTCACCATCGGGTACGAGTACGAGGACGCCAGAGTCAACGAGAGATCGGAATTGAACTTGGCCACTGCCGTCATTGGTGATCTTGACGTCAGGAGAAGGAAGGGTAGAGTCAAAATCAAGAACAGATTCAAAGACATTTGACATAGAGCGAGTCCTGAGCCTGGTCACGTTTGAACCGTAGACGTATCCGTAGGAAGGGAGACCGAGGACTAATTTTGAAGGGGGGAAACCAGCGGAAGTCCAGGTGTTATAGGCGGCGACAGCGTTTGCGGCAGGTTGACTAGAGTTGTGACAGGCATTGTACATTGGTGCGTTCGGTCCTGGAATTTGAGTGACTGAGAGAAAAAAGAGTTGGAAATTAAAGGGTAGTGGAGAGATGTATGGATTTACCACCCCAGACGTCGTAATTCATGAGTAAGACCCAATCGAGGACATTTGCGAACTGAGAAGCGTCTTGAATAGGGTTACCATCTGGACCAACGAAAGGGAAAAGTTGGGCAGCGGCAGTGATCTTGGCTGAAGGTGGTAAAGTATGTCGAAGAAGCTGCAAGAACAAGCAGAAATTTGAGGTGTCATTAGAGTTGAAGTGGTTGCCTTGGTCGCCCTGTTGTCCTGGATATTCCCAATCGATGTCGATACCGTCGAGGTTAAAGAAGTTGAAGGCGAGAAGAATATTATTTACGAAAATCGCTCTAGTCTGATTGGTTGCGACTGCCAGAGAGAAATAACTAAAAGGAGTGAGAAGTTATAATAAAATGAAATAAAGGTAAGGTAGACTGACCGACTACCACCCCAACCTCCAACACTTAGCTTTACTTTCTTTTGATTAAAGTGAGCTGCAGTAACGAGACGAGTGAGGAGAGCATCGTCGAGAGTGATGTTGAAATATTGATCTGGAATTGCAAAAGCGAAATCAATCCAGTCGAATAAAAAGAAATTTATATTTTCAGGTTGTAAATCTGAAGTGACCCAGTCAGGATAATAACCCATGACGAGAGGACAGCTGAGTGAGATTGAACAAGAAAATAAAATGTAAAAGAAAATGTAAAACATATCATGCTTAGGTAATATCTCTCTCTCAAAGACCCATACGCTCTGCCAACGTCCGATCTCCACTTCTCTCACGAAACAGATGCCCGTTACGTCGAGATGACCGTTCTCTATCACGTTCCCTTTGTCCTTCCCTCTTGTCTCGTCTCTCTCGATCCACAGAACGTGGTCTCTTTCTCTGATCTTCCTCAATATTCATCTTCGTTGTGTTCGCGCTAGTAGACGTCCGCGATGACCGTGACCCATGCGGTGGCTCAGAAAGTCGTGGCTTTTTCTGCGCTCTGGGTCCTGTTGGAGGTGGTCTCGTCCCGTTTCCCCCCAATGATGAACGCGTCGGCATCGGGCGCGGGTGGTACGAGTTGCGAGGATGGTGAACGTATCCTTTCGCTCGATTGTTTTGCTGTAAAGATAATATACATTCCCGAGAACCGTCCAATTCGACCCTGTTCCAGTTCAACACCCAAAACTCCGCAAACCAAAGAATAACGCACGATAATGAGTGAATAACTCGGTGAGATTCTGTACAAATGATTTCAATTATATCCGGGAGAAGATCAGAAAAGAAACTGGCGTTTACCTCGCAACGCACTCTCGAGTCTCAAGACAGCTCGTCGGAGACCATGGACTTCTTCCTTCATCAGCCCAATTTCTCCATGCTTCAATAGTTCATAGAGTTCATCGTTCTCTTCTTGGAGTAACCGTGCTCTCTGAGTGAGAGCGGCCATGACAGAAGAATTCGACGTCGTCGCGTCTGCACCGCTTGATGAAGCATTGTTGATTCGTGGTAACAAAACAGATACCAACGTCGGGGGTAAAGTGACTGGGTCGGACGTAGACGGCCCAGGTTGGCATGATAAATACCGGCGCAGGTGATTAACCTCATCCTAATACCATTCAATCTATGGGAACGGTCTCAATTGTTTGGTAAATGCAATCAAGACTCACACCAAGTTCAGCTACTTGCGCGTCCCGTTCTCTCAGCAATATTTCTAGCTCTAACTCTCGTGATGTCGGGAGGTCCATAGCGAACGATACAGAACTCTAGTGAGCTCGAACTTGAAGCGCCTGAGGGTCTCACTAGATTTGCGAATGGTCTCCGCGTGAGCGCCTCTTCAACTTTAAATATCATGTGACTTTATTTGCCTCGACTTGAGCCAAACACAAGTTTTCGACCCACCATCTGGTCTGGTAAGTCTTCAGCTTCAGCTCTTTCGAAACGATGACAATTTATTCACACTGTACGACCGCTTGTGTTAAAGCACCTGCGTCTATGAGTTTTACCTTCTACAACGGTATCTGAACCGCACATTCCTTTATATCACAACTTTATCAGTGCACGAACTTCAGTCTCATACCTTTTTTTCACAGGGTTAGGACTTTCAAACTTTCGACGTGCAAGAACAAGGGGAGGACATGTGAGAACGTGTATTCTAGCATCAATTGGGCGACCGGTATCCACAAGTTTGCTATGTATGTCCATTTGCTCCGACGTGTAACATAGGTGGATAAATCAACCCCACACTTCATGTATATGGGGACCAGCATGTAAAATTGCATTGAAACAAGGGCGACGACGCCCAATCAACTTGATCATCTGCATAGCGGCATGTTATAGAAGTTTTGATGGTAACCATATACATCGAAAGACCAATCACTTCATGTCTGCCTCACTTCCCCCTCAAAGGCATCTGGTGGTAATTTACCCTGTATCTGGGTAAGAGCGCCGCGAATGATGTACATGAACGGACCGGATTTCACGGGTGGTGGCGTTGACTGGTAGCCAATAGGCAGGGTGCACCGGGGGCAATAAAATCTGTACTGCCGTTCATGACCACCAGTACTCCTGTCAAGAGGCAAGTTTCGTCAACAACGCCGACCAGGATATGGCATTACGCAAGAACCTTTCAAGAAGGATTGGATCACTAGATGTTGTTGCATTCAATTTGAAAACCCTCGCTTTCCCCTCATCGCTGTCTTGAGATCGGATGATAATAGCCTCATCTGTTTGACGCCTTGGTAGACTAGCTATATTTTTGTCAATCACAAGCTTCAATTGGCCATTAAAATAGGAAGCTAGCATCGAGGCAGACAAAAACGTACGACGAACTCGCCGCAGATACAGTCTACTCATGGCTCAGTGGCCTGTGCAACGAACATTACATAAAAGGAAGCGCACAATAAACGCGTAGGGCTGCAGCTGATGACGCCGTTGGCTGAGCTAGACGTAAAATCTGAACATTAAATCTTTCTGAAAATCTCCGGTGAATAAACTGACCATCGGTGGAAGAAGAGATGGCAGAACGCGACACGACCTTCGGCATGGCGATTCGCAGCTGTGCCTGGTTTCAAAGGTCGTAAAGAAATGAAAATCACGTGATTCTAAATTGATGATTCAATTCGCTTTCAAATCCAATATCTGACGAGTAACCCCCTTCGACGCGGGCACCATCTCTCATCCTTCGTTCATGGCGGAAAAGCCAGACGCTACAGTAAGACTGCGTAGAGCTGTCAAAGGTTACTTCTTTGTTAATGACCACGCATGCCGAAAACACTAATACTTTTGCGTAGAGAATAACTTGTTCATCGTCAAGCGACTCATTCGGAGAACAGACATGCGAAACCCTGACCCATCCCAGAAGCGGTATACGTCGTTGGCATGGGCTGCCGTACTCGGTCACGAAGAGACTTTCGAGTACCTGCTGAGCGCCGGGCATGATGACGAGGAACTGAGCAAGGTCTGTCTAAATATCGTTCGGATGCGCAGCATCTTCCCTTAAACGTCGAATCCAGGACTCTGAGAACAATACTATCCTCATGCTTCTCGCTGATGTAAAACCGGCTCCCACAAATTCATATTCCCCAGTTCAGCAGGACGTTGACATCATGGGAGCTGCACTGCGGATGGCGAGACTATACCACGACCGATATTCGACTATACTGGATTGGTCCAATGTGCACGGGAAGACCGCTCTTCACATCGCTTCCTTAAAAGGCAACGAAGAACTTGTTCGGGTTCGTTAATTCTTTGTTTCTTCGACAAAGATGTGTCATTTAGACTTATATAGATGCTATGTGACTTGGGCGCCGACTTGGATCTCTCTGACAATAAGGGCAACACACCATTGCACTAGTGGGTCCCTGTATTCACCTCCCTGATCTCTCGAATTAACTTCAGGTCCAGCGCAAGTTCTTGGGGTCATGTTCCAGTAAGCTTCGAATCCATGTTCGCACGACAATTCACCTCACACTTTTGCAGCTCGTACAACTCCTTATTGAACGAGGGTGCCAATTTTCTTCTCGTAATAATCATGGTTTTACGGCTTCAGATTATGCGTACTCGTACGTAACAATATTTCCATATACACAACTTACTGCTCAAGTATCGTTATTCAGCTTCAGCACAAGAGATACGCTGCAAGACACTGCCCGTATGCAATTCGAAAACAACAAAAAATCGCGTCGCATCCTAGCACAACAACCTGTGGCAAGAGGCAACGAATGGGCTTCCGAGAATATTGGCTTACCGCCACCACCGCCACCACCGCCACCACCACCGTCAAAGGCCCGAGACATTCTTCGTATACCTAGAATGCGTAGTGGGTCAGGTACTAGTCGCACCACGGCCACATCAGACAGTGGTGAGATTGACGGTACAAACACGCATTCACATCTTCCACCCAGCCAATCATCGTTTTCCGCTTCCTCGTCACCACCACCATCTATGCAGTCCATAGGCCCCAGCAGTTTCTTCCATATTCCCTCCTCTTTTAGTCGATCTGCCACTGGTACTTCGAGCACATTTTCCGTAACTTCCCCCATGCTGTCACAGCCATCCCTTCTCAGCGCGCCCGCTAACCCCACATTTTCCCTTTCACCCGTAGCAACACGCATGCGTGAGCGTGATGCAGATGCCATGGAGAAGTACATGAAGCGTAATCGGTCTGGCAGTTCTTCGACGGACAATAAGTCCCAGAATGGCTCATCCTTCTCTTCGGCTGGTCCCTCAGCGAACGGTGATGACATCACTTCGCTGACCTCACCGTCAAGCGGATCATCGACGCCCCGAAAACTGTTGCGGCCGTCAATGTCAGCCGCACAGCTAAGAACCTCGATAGAGCTGCCACCCGTAGTCGCAGAGAACGCGCCACAGCAGCCCGAGTCTCGGATTCGATCTGGAACGAATCCGGGGCCTACGCGACCTACTCTTCCTGGATTAAATCTGATGCGATCATCATCACAGTCAACCCCACCGCACCCACCAAGTGGACGGTCAGCACAGAGCGCTCTGGAGAAAGAGAGCTTCACCGGACCTCCAAGTCAATATGCAAAATTTCCCGATCCACCCCTTCCAATCGAGACGGATGGCAGTACACCGACTTTGGTACGGCGGCTGCCATTCGGTTTGCTCTCAAAACCGCTTCTGGACTCATCGGGAGGCCATCGAAGGGGAGCATCTGCCACATCGGTTCGTGGTGGATAGTGAGCTGATGAGTGCGTCACATGTATAGCAATCCCTGGACTTTGATTGTAGTGTGTTGTTAAGCTTATTCTTGTTGTTTGATTATTATTTATTGCTTCAACCTGTTTCGAGTAGTTCATGTATCTCTGCGCAGAGTTGTATGAAGTGGGGAAAAACTTAAGATCCGTCGAACAAGCTTGGTGTGTGGCTAAGCTAGGTGATCCGAGAAACTTTGAAGTATAAATCCTTGCGGGATTACCTATTTCTTTCGAATCATTCCTGAAGCCAGACGTTTCTGGGAAACGCTATGCCAGTCGTGGCTAGCGTAGACGACGAGTCAGAGCAAAATCTATCGTTGCATCCCTGAGCGCCAAGGCACATCTCTGCTACTACTCCACGGAACTTCCCAGTGTCACGTGTTGAGCGCTCATATACGGAGAATTCCGATTACGGTAACCCCACCAACACGCAACCTGGCGGCATTTAGGTCCTACAAAAGACGCCGGGTGCTCGAGGCGGCAGCCAGGACGCCTCGATTCCAGTTACCATATTCTCAAAATCTTTGAAACCATGACATTTTCATCTATTCCTGATCCTGGTGAGGATCCAACTACGCAGATACCTTGGCCCTCCGCGCACAGCAGGCATCGGTTACTGGAACCTGAACCCCTTACAGAAGAGGACACCGTAGTACCCCCAGAAGAGGGCTCCAAGACAGTCACAGCCACCACTGACCTTGGAAAGCAACGCCTATCGACATGGAATCTAATCACCCTTAGTATCTCCATGGCTGGCGCACAGGTTGCTTGGACTGTAGAACTTGGGTACGATCGAGTTGCCCGTGTTACGTTTCCGGATCCCCTCATACTTTTTTTGTTTTAGTTATGGAACTCCATTCTTGATTGGCCTTGGACTTTCCGAAGAATTAACAAGTCTGGTCTGGTTGGCGGGGCCCATAAGTGGCTTAGTCGCGCAACCTCTTATTGGTAAATCTTTTCTGCTGAATCGTTCCCCTAAATCCCTCAAACCAGGTTTTGCTAGGCGCTATATCTGACTCCTCTCCATCAAAGTACCGTCGTAGGTATTGGATTGCCACGTCGACAGCTGTGCTCGTTTTGTCTACACTCGCTTTAGCCTTTTGTCAAAGCATGGCTGCCTTCTTTGTCGATTTCTCCGGTGGGGGTGCAGGTGATTGGGATCCCAAGCGCGATAAGCTGGTAAGTGACCCCCGCCTTTGGCCTCTCTACCGCAATTAATGACAAACTCAGATCGCCAACACTGCCATTCTAATTGCCGTAGTCGCATTTTATCTCCTGGATTTTGCCCTTAATGCTTTGCAGGCGTCTCTGCGAAATCTGCTTCTGGATATTACACCTCCCGACCAACTCAATGCTGGCAACGCATGGCATGGTCGGATGACTCACGCCGGAAATATTGTCGGCTTTGGTTTCGGTCCGTGATCCAAATCATCGCACCCCATGGCGCACCAACCAACTAATTACCCATTCAGGATTTCTTCCGCTTGCCTGTTTACCCCTTCTTCGGTTGTTGGGCGGTGATCAATTTCGCAAATTTTGTATTGTCAGTATGGCAATCCTCGTCATTACAGTCGCCATTACATGCTTCTGTCATGAAGAGAAGCCTCATTCAATCATACACAAAAAACGAAGGTGAGCCCCATTGTAGTCGGAACGGTTACAACTTCCTGATGGAAAACAGTACGTTGCAAAATGTGCTCGGGAATATCTACAATGCCATTGTCAATCTTCCTAAACCCATTCGGAGAGTTTGTTATGTCCAAATATTTGCGTTTATGGGCTGGTGAGTTTTCCTTCTTGTGCTGGATCCTGCCATTAATGTGTCGCATTCAAGGTTTCCATTCTTATTTTATTCGTGAGTTTATCACACATTGGGGCCGTGCAGCTGCCCATTCTCCTTTGCATCTTAGAACAACCTATGTCGGACAAGTGATGGCTTACGAGCATAACGAGGAACCTGACGCTACATTTGCAACAAGGAAGGGAGAGTTTGCAATGCTTATCTATAGCATAGGTCAGTCATGTTGAGAGTTGCATATAGTGTGTTTTAAATTACTTATGTGTATTGCAGTTGCGGTAATTGCAGGCACCCTACTCCCTCATCTGGCTGCCCGGGATCGTCGCTTGATGCGTGATAAAGGTGATGTAAATGAGGACGCCGAGGTGACCCGCCTCCGAAGTACCGTCCGTCTATGGAGAGCAGAGGCTGTCCGACAAGGCAAACCACTTCGTTTACCTGTCATGCCATTTTTATTGCGAAATATATGGACCGGGGCTCTACTCCTTTTCACTGTGCTCACGTTCTGGACATTCTTCATCACGACTGTCATCCAGGTATGTGAATATCCGCATTCGTATAGCAACCATGTTAAAAAGCAAACAGGCGACTGTCATGATCAGTTTGGTGGGTATATGCTGGGCGGTAGCATGTTGGGTGCCATTTGCCATCATTATGGAGGTACCTGATCTATTATTCGTGTCTTTCCCCTCGTTTGACATTGGTTTGAGTTTTTGAAAGAGCAAGAGGCGCCAACTAACCCTACCGGTCGGCCGCCCCCAGTCACCTCGTTCCGTTCTCTACACGGACGCACCATTTCGACGCCTTCGTTGGTAAATCGGGAGACAGAACGGCAACCATTGCTTCGCCGTCGGTCTTTAGACGAGTTCGACTCGAGGGGAGATGATGTTGAAGAGAGGACGCCGGTAGGAGGCGGCACTGTTCTAGGCATCCACAACTTGGCCATTGTGTTTCCTCAATTTATTGTGAGCCGCCGTCCGACAAGATCAGCTAACAGAGATGAAAACCCGATCGTATACAGATTGCACTAGTTGCCAGCGTAATTTTCCGCATAGTGGATGGTGACATCGAAGGTGATTCTTCTGTCGATGATAAATATCTCGGCAAGAACGGGGTAGCTTGGGTTTTACGATTCGGAGGTCTGTGTACTTTGGTGGGTTCATTTTGTGACGATTCGAAAATGTTCTTCCATTAACTGTTTGATGTAGTTTGGAGCAATAATAGCTCGGATGGTTCCCCCGACACCCACCGAGAAGGAGATGAGGCGCCGACTGGGCGAGATGAGAGACCTCCAGCAGGAATCCGGGGCTTGAATTGGGGCTAATCACCTCGCTTGCGATATTCCTTTCATCCTTGATTTTTGTCAACCTAGCATGCACACGACGATCTACAGCGGCCCTCTTGTCAACCCACCTGTTCACCAGACTGCTATGAACGATGTGGATAATAAGCCCGCGTTGAATACAATAATACTAAAGGTGTACTACTGTCCTACCCTCAAAATATACATTGCATAGTCCCAATTGTCGCGCTCCATCGTTGAGATGAGTCGACAAGGAATAGATGTGATTGGTGGACATAATTCGGGACCAAACGAAGCTTCGATCATTGGGACAACTTGGACGTAAAGTCAGAATATTTTGAGGGAGGCCATGAAGAGGATGTTCCTTACGAGAGAGCTGTCGCGAATGTTGGTAGAACAGGCGGATTGATAGACAGCACGACTGAAATCTACTGAAGATCGACCTCAAGGATGATAAG
>Ga0209006_10005884_pt1 | contig 11141 bp, 10 predicted proteins | sample JacPin_JW_Ref_O2_FD_188567 | JGI IMG/M metagenome (GOLD analysis project Ga0209006, IMG submission 188567) | Forest soil microbial communities from Algoma, Ontario, Canada - Jack Pine, Ontario site 1_JW_Ref_O2 (SPAdes) (version 2) | ecosystem: Environmental > Terrestrial > Soil > Boreal... | reverse complement strand
CGACGGGCCGGACATCACGGTCGACGAACTGGGCCACGGTCCGGACAACTTCCCGCTCCTCCGCCGACAGACTGCTCACGCCGAAGCTCCTCACCCTGATCGATTTAACATAGATTAAACGGTCGACCCGTACTGGATGGAACCGTGCTTGGAACGGAGCGTGCCAGATGATGCCTCCCGCAGTCGAGGGCCCGTATTTCGAGGACCTCGCGGTCGGGCAGGTATTCGCTACCGCGCCGGGGATCACGGTGTGGCCGGGGCTGGCCGCGGCGCACCAGGCCATCATGGGGGACCGGCTCGCCCTGGCCCTCGATGGACCACTCTGCCGTGAGGTCACTGGCGGCCCGCAGCTCGTGACGCCGGGCCTGGCCTGGGACATCGCGATCGGCCAGTCCACCGTCGTGACCCAGCACGTGAAGGCGAACCTGTTCTACCGCGGCCTGGCGTTCCGGCGGGTGCCCAGGATCGGCGACACGCTGCGCACCACTACGACAGTCGACGGACTCCGGCAGAACCGGCCGCGCGAGGGCCGCGCGCCCACCGGCCTCGCGGCCCTCAGGATCACGACGATCGACCAGGATGACCGGCCCGTGCTGGACTTCTGGCGCTGCGCGATGCTGCCGCTGCGTGATCCGGACCGGCAGACCGGGCACGCGGACATCCTCGACGCCATCGGCGAGTCGCTGCCGGGGCCGGCACTGTCGGGCCTGGTCAGCGGCTGGCGGCTGCAGAGTTTCGCGCGGCAGGTCGGCGGGTCGCGGCTGGCGGGCCTGGCTCCCGGTCAGTCCTTCGAGGTTGCCGGGGGAGACGTCGTGACCAGCGGCCCGGAGCTGGCCCGGCTGACGCTCAATATCGCCGCGGTGCACCACGACAGCGTCGCGGCCGGCGGCCGGCGGCTGGTGTACGGCGGGCACGCGATCGGCCTCGCCCTGACCCAGGCGACCCGGGCCATCCCGTCCATCGCAACGATCGCGGGCTGGCATGGCTGCGACCACCTCGGCCCCGTGCACGAGGGTGACACGCTCCGGAGCACGATCACCGTGGAGCAGATAGATCCGCTGCCCGCCGGCGGCGGACTGGTGCATCTTCGTTCCCACGTAAGCGCTGACGGGCCGCAGAAGCGCGCGGTGCTGGACTGGCGGTACGTGGCGGTCGTCGCCTGACCGGGGCTGGTCAGCTGGGAGGGTCAGCTCGTGGCGCCCGAACCGGACGGCCGCCTGGGCAGGATGCAGAACTCGTTGCCCTCCGGGTCGGCCAGCGTGATCCACCCGCTGCCGTCGGGCCGGCGATGGTCGGCGAGGAACGTCGCGCCGAGCTCCATGACGCGCGCTACCTCTTCCTCGCGTTCGTGATCGGCGGGCCGGAGGTCCAGGTGGACCCGATTTTTCAGCTGCTTGGCGTCGGGCACCGTGATGAACAGCAGCAGCTGGCTACCGTCGCGCGAGGTGATGAGGCACTCTTCGTGCCCCGGCTCGTTCGGGTCGTCGGGATCCTCGACGAAGTCCAGTACCTGCGACCACCAGACCGACTGAGCGTAGGCGTCGATGGCGTCGAACGAAGTGTGCGAGATGCGGCTCGTCATCCGTGCACTATCGGAGCGAGCCCGGCGAGCGGTCAACCGAGTTTCGACTGCGACACTGGATTCATGCCTGACCGGTTCGAGCATGTCGTCGCAGTCCGGTGGCGCGATACCGACGCGCTCGGACACGTCAACAACGCGGTGTTCCTGACCTACCTGGAAGAAGGCCGGGATGCCTTCTACGCGCGGATCATCGGCAGCGAGCCAATCTACGTCGTCGTCCGGATCGAGGTAGATCTGCGGGCCGAGGTGTTGCATGCCGACCGGCAGGTCACGGTTCAGCTCGCGGTCGAGCGGGTGGGCACCACCAGCCTGACGACGTGGGAGACGGTCCGCACGGCGGCCGGGGCGGTGGCAGCGCAGGCGCGGGTTACGTCCGTGCGCTGGGACGCCGACCTGCGCAAGCCGATCCCGTTCACCGAGACCGAGCGCGACCGGCTCGCGGCCTACAAGAGCTCGTAGAACAGCTCGAGCGGGCCGTCCGCGTGAACCTTACGCCGGGTCAGTCCGCCGCCGGCAGATCCCGGTAGGGTGGCTAACGCGGAGCGGGCCGCGTCGGGGGATCTAGGAGTGCTACGTGAAGAGGCTAGTGGCGGCCATCGCGGCTGTCGCCCTGACCACCCTGGGCGGGATCGCCATCGCCGCGCCGCCCGCGCTCGCGGACGTGCTGGTGAATCAGCCTGCCAGCGCCGTCTGCGTCGGTAAGACCGTCACCGTCGGAGTCTGGTACCAGCAGTTTTCCGGCGGCTCGCGGGCCTACCGCGTCGACGTGTACGGCCCGACCGGGCGACGGATCTTCGCCCGCAGTGGCCAGGCCCCCTCGACTGGCTGGAAGTTCTGGCGAGTGCGCCTGACCCACGCCGGGAAGTACCGGACGGACTATCACGTCCGCGACCACGGCGCCTGGCGTAAGTACGGCGTGACGACGCGCGCGCGCCGCTGCTAGCCGTCGAGCTGCCGAGAATCCAGCCACAGCGCCCACGGCTCAATCGAGCCGATCCGCAGCATGTCCGCCTCGGCCCACGGGTCGACGGCGAAACGCGCCCTGACCTCGTCCTCGCCCGCCGCCTGCACCGCGTGCAGCGTCTGGCTCCCGTCGCCGAGCGGACCGCCGACAATGATCGTGCCGTCCGCGACGAGACCGTCCATGAAGTCCGCGTGCGCTGTCCAGCCGCGCTGCTCCCGGATCGGCAGCGACTCGTCCCACCCTGGCCCGTGCACCGTAGTCACCGCGAAATTCGCCATGACCGGCAGGCTAGCCAGCAGTACTGACAGTCGACCTCGCAGCGCACCGCGACCCGATATTGCTCGCGTGCGACCGGATCCCGCCGCGCTAGGCCACCGCCAACCCTGAGCGCGCCGCCGCGTTAAGCCACCGCCGACCCGGAACCCGCCGCCCGCGCTGACCGAGTAGCGGGGTTGCTCGCGCACGTATTCGATCCGCCGGGTCATCCAGGTGCTGTCGCGGCGGACCAAGAATGTCGGAGCCTACTGCTAGAGTATGACTATCGGTCGAAATTGTATTCGATTACTTGCTCTCAGGTGTGACGGGAGGTGCGGCCATGCGCGAGGCAGGCTCGTTCGCGAGCGCGGCCGACGCGCTGGCCGCGGTCAGCGCCGGACTGTCGCACCTGACGGGCCTCGACCCGACGCTGCTGACGCCAGCCGAGCAGGCTGACTGCCTGCGCGCATTGGGCCGGGCCGAGTCGCAGACAGTCGCGGCCCGCTCCGCGCTCCTTGCCACATTCGATCGCAGCCGCGGATTCGAAGACGACGCGGCCGGAGGCACGCGCTCGTGGCTCCGCTGGCAGACGCAGGTGACCTCGGCCGCCGCCGCGGGCGCCATGGCCTGGATGCGCCGGCTCGCCGCGCACCCGGTCGTCGCACGAGCGCTCGCCGCCGGCCGCGTGTCGCCCTCGTGGGCGCGCCATTTGTGTGACTGGACCGACCGGCTGCCGGAGGACAGCCGGGCCGACGCCGACGAGATCCTGCTCGCGGCGGCCGGCTCCGGCGCCGCGCTCAGCGACCTGGCCGGACTGGCCGAGGAAATGTACCGGCGGTGCGCGCGGCCAGATTTCGACGACGACGATGACGGCTTCAAGTCCAGGAGCGTGCGGCTCACCTCGTACTTCCGCGGCGAGGGCCAGCTGGAAGGCAATCTCACGCCCGATTGCACCGCGGCGGTTCGCGCCGTCCTGGACGCCCTCGGTGCCAAAGCGGGCCGCGAGGACCTCCGCACGCAGGAGGAGCGCGATCACGACGCGCTGGCCGAGGCGATGCGCCGGCTCATCGCTTCGGGCTGCCTGCCCGACCGGGCCGGCCAGCCCACCGTGATCCAGCTGCACATGAGCCTCGAGCAACTGCTCGGCCTGCCCGGATCTGACCAGGCGATCGCCGAGTGGGCCGGTTACGGTGCCGCCGCGGGCCCTGGCCATGACTGTGACGCCAAGCTCGTGCCCGTCGTCTCAGGTCACGTCGATCCGGCCGTGCTGGATCAGCTCGCCGCGGAACTCCTGCCGCCGGACCCCGGCCAGCCGGAGCCCGGCCAGCCGGAGCCCGGCCAGCCGGAGTCTGGGCAGCCGGGGCCTGGGCAGGCAGAGTCGGGGCCCGGCCAGCCGGAGTCTGGGCAGCCCGCATCGCAGCAGCCCGTTCCGGTACCGCCTGTGTCACTGCAAGCTGCCGCGAGCGCCGCGACCGCATCCGCGCGGACCGCGACGATCGCCAGGACCGCCGCGAGAGAGCTGGCGATATCCAGGGCGACCCGGCTGCTGTCTGGCCCGGCCGGGCTGGCGGCCTGGCTACGCACGAGTCTCACCGCCGGGCCGGCCGCGACGATCAGCCAGCCGCTCGACATCGGGGCACCCACCGAGATCATTCCGCCGCACCTGCGGCGGGCGATCGTGCTGCGAGACCGGCATTGCTCGTTCCCCGGCTGCCAGCAGCCGCCGGCGGGCTGCCAGGTACATCACCTCATCAAACGCAGCGAGGGCGGCCCGACCTCCCTGGACAACCTCGTGTTGCTCTGCGCGTTCCATCACCTGTGCGCGATCCACCGGTGGGGCTGGCAGCTGCGGCTGAATCCCGACGGCACGACGACGGCGACCAGTCCCGACGGCAGGCGAACATTGCACAGCCACGGGCCGCCCGGCCAGGTCGCCTGATCGGTACAGCCCGATGTCCTGCGGTGCGCGCCGGCGAAGCCGGAGATAATGGGCTCATGGGAGCAGAAAAGACCGCTGTCCGCCGAGCCGCGATCGTCGCACCAGTACGCACCCCGGTCGGCACGTTCGGCGGAAGCCTGCGCGCTGTGCCGGTGGAGGAGCTAGCGGCGACCGTGATCAAGGCGGTACTCGCCCGCACCGGCATCGACCCCGACCGGATCGACGACGTGGCGTTCGCCCAGTCCTACGCGAGCGGGGAGACTCCCTGCATCGGACGCTGGGCCGGATTGCAGGCTGGTCTTCCCGCCGCCGTTCCCGGCTTCCAGCTGGACCGGCGCTGCGGAGGCGGGCTGCAGGCCATCGTGACGGCCGCCATGATGGTGCAGACCGGAGCCGCCGACGTGGTGGTGGCCGGCGGCGTCGAGAGCATGAGCAATGTCGAGCACTACACCACCGCGATGCGGTGGGGGGCGAGGTCGGGGAGCCAGTTCCTCTACGACCGACTGGAGCGGGGCCGGGAACGCTCGCAGCCAGAATGGCGGTTCGGCAAGATCTCCGGGATGATCGAGACGGCCGAGAATCTGGCCAGGGACTTCGGCATTACCAGAGACGAGGCTGACGCCTACGCCGCCCGCAGCCACCAGCGAGCGGCCGCCGCGTGGGATGCAGGACTGTTCGACGAGGAGATCGTGCCGGTCTCGGTGCCGCAGCGGCGCGGCGAGCCCGTGCTCGTCAGCCGCGATGAGGGCGTGCGGCCGGACTCGACCCCCGAGAGCCTGGGCAAGCTGCGCACGGTCATGCCGGGTGGCACCGTGACCGCCGGCAACGCGAGTCAGCAGAACGACGCGGCCGCGGCCTGCCTGATCGTGGCCGAGGATCAGCTGGCCACGCTCGGGCTGGAGCCGATGGCCTTTCTGTCTGGCTGGGCCGCGGCGGGCTGCGAGCCAGCGACGATGGGGATCGGCCCGGTACCCGCGGTCGCCAAGGTCTTTGCCCGCACCGGCCTGGACTGGGACTCGATCGACCTGGTGGAGCTCAACGAGGCATTCGCGGCCCAGGTGCTGGCCGTGCTCTCCGCGTGGGGCTGGAACGACCCGGACAAGCTGAACGTCAATGGCTCGGGCATCTCCCTTGGTCACCCGATCGGCGCCACGGGCGCCCGGATGCTCGCGACCGGTCTGGCCGAGTTGCGCCGGCGCGGCGGCCGCTATCTGCTGGAGACGATGTGCGTCGGCGGCGGGCAGGGCGTCGCCGCGATCTTCGAGGCGGCGAACTAGCCCGAGGGCGACGGAGAAGCATCCGTCGGATCAGGGTCGACCGGCGGATTCGACGGGCTGGGCCCCCCGTTAGTCGGTAAGGACGATTGGGACGGCGATGGGGTCGGGCTCGGCGAGGGATCCTGAGTCGGGCTTGGCGTCGGGCTCGGGCTGGTCGGCGACGGGCTGGTCGGTGACACCGTGGGCGAACCCGACTTAATCACCGGCGGGCTCGTCGGCGGTTTGTGCGAGATCGGCGTCGTCGGCTTGGGCGACTTTGGCTGCGTCGTGGTCACCGGCGCGGAGACCGGCGTGGTCGGGAAGATCGAGATGATCGAGTGGTGTGCCTTCTGGCGTGGTGCCCCCGGCCGGCCGGAAGTGGTCGACGCGGTGGTGGAGGAGGGCGTCCCCGCGAGCGGGGCGATGGCGTAATGCTGGGAGCGCGACACCGAGTGCGGCGACGCCTCGAACGCCGCGTACAGGCCGGCCCCGAGCGCGGCCGGCGCGAGCAGCGCCGCGGCGAGCCCGACCGATGTCATCGCCATCTTCTTGTGCGACGGCGGCATGATCTGCACCGGGTGCGCGGGGAAACCGGCGGCCCAGAGCCGGCCCGCGTCGGCCGCGATCGCCTCACAGTAGGCAGTCTGACCCGGGTCGAACACGACGCTCGCTGTCTCGCGCCACAACGAGTCCGGCAGGCTCGCCAGCGGGGCGATCGCGTCGCGACTGCGCAGCGGGATCATGGTCGGAGCCGCCGCCAGGAGGTCCTCGGCGTCGTCGGCGGGAAGGTCGAGGATCGCGGCCAGCTCGGCCGGAGCGATCCCGTGCCGCTCCACGAGGTCCAGCACCTCGGCGTACTCGTCCGGCCGCTTGGTCCGCGCCGAGTCGACCCGGGGAACCATCCGCACCACCCGCTGGAGCTCGGCCTCGAACCCGGTCCGGGCCGGCGCGGGCGTCTCGACCCTGGCGAACTCCCTGGTCTCAGCGTCGGCGACGGTGGCGGCGGTCCCGTTCGGCCGCGGCGGCGGCCCCGCCCAAGGCTCTCGCCTGGTCGGGGCATCGCTCAGGCACTCGCGGCGAGCCAGGGCGAACATCCACGCGCGCAGCCGGCCAGGCTCGGTCATACGGCCGCCGAGCATGTACGTGGCGATGAGAGTCACCCTGACCGCGCTGGCGGCTTCGGCCTCGTCGCCGAGCATGCTCAGGCAGTAGTCATACAGGTGCGCAGCGTGATCGTCATAGAGGCCAGCAAACGCGCTGCGGTCACCCACGTCTGGCTGCTCTGCCTCAGAGCCCAGGCCGACCTGGCTTGCCGACACCCCTACCTCCCCATACGCGCCCGGACTCAGCGGGCTCCGGCACGCGCTCCCTACAGACGTTAGCCGGAGTATCGCAGCTGAGCCAAGCATTGGCGACCAACCGGACACGGCAGAAAAGTGACACCCTGTTTAGTACCCCCGCAACCGCGCCGGCCCCCAATAGCGGACCACGTTGCGCCGGGACGCCCCGACCCGTTTTAAGGTACCTGAGTACATACTGTTCCTTGATGGGGCGAGGGATAGGGTTCCGGCCGGTGCGGCGCGCCGCTAGCCGGGCCCGATAGTCCGGGAAGACCGGGCAATCGGTATGCGGGCGCGCGAGGATGGTCAGCACGCCGGAGAACCCGAGTCCGACCACCGGTTTGCTGGCTTGGATGACAGTGCAAGGAGGAGCTTTGCCCTTCGATGTTGCCCGGGTGCTTGCGGCCCGCTCCGGGGAGAATTTCGCCTTGCACGAGCGGTACATGAACCACCAGCTCGGCCGTACCCTGAGGACCCTCGGCTTTGACCGCAACTACGTGCGGGGCGAGGGCTGCTATCTCTATGACGACACCGGCCAGCGCTACCTGGACTTCCTGTCCGGGTTCGGCGTCTACGCCCTGGGCCGCAGTCACCCGGCGATCAAGGCCGCGCTCCACCAGGCGCTGGACTTGGATCTCCCGAACATGGTGCAGATGGACTGCGCGCTCCTGCCCGGGCTGCTGGCCGAGCAGCTGGTGGGCCGGGCGCACGGCGACATCACCCGGGCCTTCTTCTGTAACTCAGGCGCCGAGTCGATCGAGGCAGCGATCAAGTTCGCCCGGCAGGCCACCCAGCGGCCTGAGGTCCTGTACGCCGAGCATGCGTTCCACGGCCTGACCACCGGCGCACTGGCCCTCAACGGAGGCGCGGAGTTCCGCCGTGGCTTCGGAGATCTGCTGCCGGGCACCGCCTCCGTTCCCTTCGGCGACATCGCCGCCCTGGACGACCGGCTCCGCGGCGGCGACGTAGCGGCCTTCATCGTGGAGCCCATCCAGGGCAAGGGCGTGTACTGCGCCAGCCAGGAGTACTGGCAGGCGGTGCAGGAGACATGCCGCAGGCACGGCACGCTGCTGGTGATGGACGAGGTGCAGACCGGCCTCGGGCGTACCGGCCGGTTCTTCTGCCACGAGCACTGGGGCCTCGAGCCGGACATCATCACGATTTCCAAGGCGCTGTCCGGCGGCTTCGTGCCGATCGGGGCCATGCTGACCACAGAGAAGATCTGGACCAGCGTCTACGACTCGATGGAGGACGCGCTCAAGCACTCGACGACGTTCGGGCGCAATCAGCTGGCGATGGTGGCCGGCCTGGCCACGCTGGCGGCGTTCGACGACGAGGACATCGTCGCCGGCGCGCAGCGGTCCGGACTCGCGCTCCAGGACGGCCTGCGCGCGCTGGCCGAGCGGCACGAGCTGATCCACGACGTGCGCGGCCTCGGCCTGATGATCGGCATCGAGTTCGGCGAGCCCGGCGCGAGGGGAGCGGCTCGCCGGTTCCGGACCGTCGAGCGCCTGCGGACGGGCATGTTCTCGCAGCTGGTAGTCGTGCCGCTGTTCCACCGGCACCGCATCCTCACCCAGGTGGCCGCGGACAACGTCAACATCATCAAGCTGCTGCCCCCGCTGATCAGCGGGCAGGAGGAGGCCGACTACTTCATCGCGGCGCTCGACGACATCCTGACCGATGCGCAGAAGGTCTCGGGCCTCGCGGTCGAGGTAGGCACGACCATGGCGCGCGGTGCCCTGGGCCGCAAGTCGAGCCGCAGTGTCGCGGCCCGCGGATCGGCGACGCCGCTAACCGACCAGCCGAGCGAGCACTCGGCCCCGCCGCCCGCCTACAGCCACCGCACCGCCGCCATCGCTCCGATCGAGCCGGGTGACCGGGTCGTCATCACCGGCGCGTCCGGCTTCATCGGGTCGGCCGTGACCCGCGCGGTGCTCGCCACCGGCGCTCATGTCGTGGCGGTGACCGAGCCCGGCGCCGACGACCGGAACCTGGCCGGCCTGGCCGTCGAACGAGCCGCCGCGGACATCCGCGACCGGGACGCGATCCGGTCGGTCTGCGCCGGCGCGAGGTACGTATTCCATCTCGCGGCCGTGTACCGGCTCTGGGCCCGCGACCCGGCCATCTTCCATGAGGTCAACGTCGGCGGAACGCTGAACGTGATCGATGCCGTCCGCGCCGCCGGCTGCGAGCGGATGGTCTACACCTCGACGGTTGCCGTCCTCGGCCTGCACGGGACTAAGCACGGTCAGCCCGCGGATGAGTCCGCCTACGCCGACATCGCCCATCTGTTCGGGCACTACAAGCGGACCAAGTTCGCGGCCGAGCACGAGGTACTGCGGGCGGCCGGCGAGGGCCTGGACGTGAGCCTGGCCCTTCCGACCTTCCCGCTGGGGCCCGGCGACCTGGCCCCGACTCCCACTGGCCGCTTCGTGCTGGACTTCCTCAACGGCAAGATGCCCGCGTTTGTCGACACCGCGATGAACGTGTGCCATGTCGACGACCTGGCCCTCGGCCACATCGCCGCGCTCGAGCACGGCCGGAAGGGCCGCAGCTACATCCTCGGCGGCGAGAACATGTCCATGCGCGAGATCTTGCAGGCGCTGGCGGACTGTTCGGGCCTGCCCATGCCGCGATTCAAGGTCCCGCACAGCCTCGTCGTCCCGGCGGGGGTCATATCGGACGCGATCGAAGGCCGCCTGCTGCGGCGCGAGCCGCACGTTCCGCTCGAAGGCGCCCGGATGTCGGCAACGAAGATGATCTTCAATGACGACCGGGCCAGGGCCGAGATCGGGCACAAGTCGCGGCCGGCCCGGCTGGCCATCGAGGACTCCGCCCGCTGGTTCGCCGACAACGGGTTCGTCGCGCCGAAGCGCCTGGCGGCGATCCACTGGCAGCGGTAGATGCCCACGCCTGCGTTCGTCCTGGACCTGCGGGCCAAGGTTGGCCATCAGCTGCTGTGGCTGTCGACCGCCATGGGCGCCGTGTTCGACGACGAGGGCCGGGTGCTGCTCGGCCGCCGGGCCGACAATGGCGCCTGGACGCTGCCGGGCGGCATCATCGATCCGGCCGAGCAGCCCGCCGATGCTGCCGTCCGTGAGGTCTTCGAGGAGACCGGCATCGTCGCCGTCCCTGAGGTGCTGACCTCGGTCGGCGTGTCGCAGCCGATGACCTATCCCAATGGCGACCAGGTCCAGTACCTGGAGTACTGCTTCCGCTGCACGCGGGCCGGCGGCGAAGCCAGGGTGGGTGACGGCGAGATGTCCGACGTGGCCTGGCACGCGCTGGACGATCTGCCCGACCTCGGCCCGACCACCCGGCGCCTGCTCGGCACGGCCATGGGCGCGGACCGGGCCGCGTTCACCTTCTCCGGGCTCAGCCAGGTGCTCGGCCCGACTCCCTAGCCGAGGCGGTGGTGCGCGGCCAGGATGTCCGCGCCGAAGTCGCGGTTTGGCCTGCGCAGCACGGTGTGCACGTGGTTCGCGGTCGTGTTGTCGTACTCGGTCAGGAAGTCCGCGCCCTGGATCCGGTAATAGTGCCGGGTGCCGGGCTCGGCCGGGCCGGCCCAGGCGAAGTGCAACTCCGAGCCGGCGATGCGCGCTTCCTCCTGGGCCGCCAGCGCGGGCGCGAGGCGGCCGAGGTACAAGGCGATGATCTCCGCCAGCAGGTCGCGCGCGCCGGGCTTCAGGTCGGCGGCGGCCACGCCGAGCGGCGTCATCATCGCGCAGGCCGTCGGCGACGTGCCGCTGCGGATATCGGATGGCGCCGCGTCCGCGTACACCGCGGCTGCGCGCTGCGCGGG
>Ga0209006_10005883_pt1 | contig 11141 bp, 8 predicted proteins | sample JacPin_JW_Ref_O2_FD_188567 | JGI IMG/M metagenome (GOLD analysis project Ga0209006, IMG submission 188567) | Forest soil microbial communities from Algoma, Ontario, Canada - Jack Pine, Ontario site 1_JW_Ref_O2 (SPAdes) (version 2) | ecosystem: Environmental > Terrestrial > Soil > Boreal... | reverse complement strand
CCCCAGCCAGCAGCCGGAGCGCGAACGGAAGGTCGTCCACCAGATATCTGCGGAACAGTCGCCGCGGCTCCCTGAGCAGCCGGAACAGCCACTCCAGCCCGGCGCGCTGCATCCAGCCCGGAGCCCGTGGCACAATGCCCGCCGCGAGCGGGATGGCAGCGCCGCAGCCGACGAACCACGCAGTGGGCAGGTCCGCGACCAAGGCCGCGATCACACGTTCCTGCTTGGGGAAGCCGAGCCCGACGAAGACGATGTCCGGCTTGGCCAGCACCAGCCGTGCGCGTACCGCCGCCAGCTCGGCCGTGCCGCGGTCGAAGCCAGGTGGCGGCGCGGCAGCGCCCGCGATCCGCAACCCGGCAAATCGCCGCATCAGCTCGGTCGCGGCCTGTTCGGGTACTCCCGGCTCACCGCCGAGCAGGTAGACGGAGCGCGCGTGCCTGGCGGCGGCGTCGCTCAGCGAGATGATCAGGGACGAACCGGTCACCCGCTCGGGCAGCGGCTCGCCACGCAGTCGTGCCGCCCAGATCACCGGCATCCCGTCTGCGAGGACCAGCGACGCGTGGCCGACCAAGTTCCGGGCCGAAGCGTCCCGCCGGGTCTTCCGGCAGATGTCGATGTTGGGGGTGACAACCCAGCCGCCCCGGCCGGAGGCCAAGGCGGCGATGATGTGGTCGAGCACCTCGCGCTCGGCGAGCACATCGAAGTCGATACCGGCGATCCTGGTCCGGCGACCCTGTTCGCGGTGATCGCGGCTCTTGCGCGGTCCTTCAAGCTCTGTTGTCATTGGCTGGTCCCGGTGGGGTTGAAGTAGGGCATCCTGGCAATAGTCCGGAAAGCGGCTAGGGCTGCGGCATCGCCGCTGAGGGAATAGCTGCCCGCGGGGCCCTGGCCGGCCGGGTTGGCGTCGAAGTACAGCAGGGCCTTGATCTGGCGGTCGGCCGTCACCACGCGCTGGGCCGCGAGCAGCCACTGCGCGCGCTGCTGGGCACCGTAGCTGGCTGGCACCCCGAACTCGCCGATCATCACCGGCTTGTCGTGGTGCGACGCCCAGTCCAGAAACGGATCCACCGTGGACGCGAAGGAGGCGGTCGTGCCGAACTCCGGATAGGCGTCGGCACAGACCCAGTCGACCTCGCTGTCGCCCGGATAGAAAGCGTCCGCCCGCCCGTCGGCGAACCCCGTTGCCGTCGGGCACCACACCCAGGCGGCATTGTGCACACCCTCGGCGGCGAAAATAGCGCGGATGTGGTCCCAGGCGGCCACGTAGTCGGCGCCAGAGTGCATCTGCGACGCCAGGTTCGGCCGGTCCATTTCCCAGCGCCATTCCAGGAAGACCGGCCGGCCCAGGGCCTTGATCTGCGTGGCGCGGGTCTGGATCCAGCTGTCCGCCGTCCCGGAGATGATCGTCTTGGTGTCGGTCCCGGCCCAGGAGATGAGCAGCGTGCTGCCCTGGCTCAGGAAGGCATCGTCGCTGGGGGTAGGGAACGAGGCCTGCCATTTGAGGTAGGTGTGCACGATGCTGAGCTTGTGGCCGATCTCGGCTTGCAGCGAGTCGACCGCGCTGATCTCGTTGGCCTGAGTGAACACGTCCGGTCCGACCCAGGCCCCGAGGTAGGCCCCCTGCTTGGGCGGAGTCGGCGCTTGTGCCGGGTCGACGGTGGTGCTCACCGACGGGGCGGACGACGGCGGCCCGCTGCCCGTACCTGGCGCGGGCGAGGAAGCGAAGGGATTGACGGTGACGATGACCGCGACGGCCACCACGATCGCCGCGGTGATACCGCCGAAAAGCAGGTTCAGGCGTCTGGTCATGGCTCAGATCCCGTGCCCGCGGGCGTTGAGATGCCGGAGCACGGTTTCGCCCGACACCACCCCGGCCGCAACGGCCAGCGCGAACGGGACCCGGCGCTCGTGCCAATTGCGGCGCAGCGCTCTCCCGGCCCAGTGGAAGGCGTCACGGCGCCGTCGCAGGCAGGCATAGGCGAAAGACAGCTGGGCGTAGACCCGGGCGGCCCCGGCCGGGTGGCCGGTCAGCTCGGGGTGCCGCGCGAGCATCCAGCACAGTGATTCGGCCCTGCTCTCCCAGCGTTGCGCATAGTGCGAGGAGGCGCCCCAGAGCACCCGGACCAGCGCCGCGTCCACGTTCACGATCGGGTGGCGGCGCGCAGCCCGCAGGGCCAGATCCCAGTCTTCGTTCTGGCTGCCCGGGATCGTCTCGTCAACCAGGCCGATGCCGTCGGTCAGGGCGTCCCGCCGGGCCAGGTAGGTGGACGAGTGCACCATCACCATGCGCGACTGGAGCAGGTCGGCGTGAGTCACCTCGGGGGCGCCCACCAGCCTCGGGTGCCGGGCGCCGGCATAGTCCACTTCGATGCCGCAGGTGGCGAACTCGGCCTGCGGGCGGCTCTGTAGCGCTGCTACCTGAGCGCGCAGCTTGCCCGGCAGCCACTGGTCGTCGTCGTCACAGAACGCGACCAGGTCGGTGTCCAGACCGCAGATACCAGTGTTGCGTGCCCCGGCCAGCCCTGGTGTTCGTGTGTTGGTGAGTACCGTTACCTGGCCGTCCGCCGCCAGCGCCGGGTCCGGTTCGGCCCGGTCGTAAACCACCGTTACCTGGAGCTGGCCCGGGTAGTCCTGCGCCAGGATGGCGACCAGTGCCTCCCGAAGTGGGCCCGGGCGGTCGTGCGTCGGCACCACCACGCCGACCGAGGGCCAGGCCGTCACGACCGTACTCCCCTCGGGGCCGGGACATACCCGTAGCTGGCCAGCATCGGGAAGGTCAACGCGGTGATCGCGCACCGCTGTGCCTTGGGCATGCTGGTCCGCCAGCGGTCGTCCCGGCGGATCGGGATCTTCCCGGTGGCGAACCGCATCGGGTTGCCGGATACGCTGTGCACCCGGTCCAGTTCAGCCCAGTCCGTGCCGAGGAACGGGTAGTCCGCCGCCTCGGGGAGCCCAGTGAAGCGGGCTACCTGTCGCAGCCCTTCGGCCGGGTGGGCGATGAAGTCCTCGTACTTCAGCCGCATGGTGGGGCAGCCGAGCCGGGCCAGCAGGTGGAAGGCGGCGTTCTGCACGCTCCACTGGCCCGCCGCCATGACCGTGGAGTACCGGGTCATGTAGCTCTCGCTCTCGGAGTCCGGCCGGCGGACCGTCCGGCTCCAGGAGTACGCGACCGCGCGGCTGTCCCGGATCAGGTGCAGGACCCGCAGGTCCAGGTCCTCTTGCCAGCGCAGGCAGTGCGCCAGGCTGGGGTTCTTGCTCGAGTCCACGATGAGCTCGCACCCGGTCACCTCGACGATCGCCGCGTACAGCCGGGCGTAATACGACGTGTACTCGGTCAGCGTCTGCCGCAGCGTTGGGTCGACGTCACGTCGGGCCAGCGCGGGGATGAACCGGTTCCGGTCAACCCGGGATCGGAGGGTAGCGATGCGTCCGGTCTCGACCTGACCCCAGCCGCCGAATGCGACCATGCCGACCTGCTGCCAGAACGGGCACGCGCGGAATGGCTCGCCGCAGCCGCATCGCTCACCCTCCGCAATTCCTCTCTCCCACAGATGGACAAGCTCGCCGACCGGGCAGACGCCAGGCAGTTGTCCGATCAGCCGCTCGAGCAGCGTGCTGCCGCTGCGGCCGATGCCGCCGACGTACAGCACCCGAGTCTGCCTCGCCTGCATGACAGCCTCCGGTCAGCTGTACGGGAGGAAGCAGATGCCCGCATATCCGTAGGCACCCGCACACCTGCTCGAGCCGTCGAGGTTGTCACTGGCGATCCACAGTCCGGCGCTGGTGATCAGCATGTCGTCGGCTCCGAGGCCGCGATCGCGGGTGGGGTTGAAGGTGACCGCCCCGGTGGACGGGCTCAGCCCGACCATGCCGGGCGCGGAGATGGCACCCGGGCCGGGCGCGTCACAATCGTCCGCGTTGTCGGCCCAGCGCTCATGACCACCGAAGTAAGCCGTCGAGGCGTCGGCCGCGGTGGAGTACAGCGAGTCGCAGCCGGCGTAGTTGATCCACAGGTGCGAGACGCTGCCCTGGGTCGCGGGGAAGGCGGCGGCAACGTCGCACAGGCCGGTCCGCGGGGTCTGCCCGGTCGGCATGTTGTACGGGTGGTAACCGGTGGTGGCAATGTAGATCTCGCTGTCGTCCGGGGACCAGGAAGCGGCCTGCACGTAGTACGGCTCGACGGTCGCGCAGTCGCCGTCGAACTCGGTCGAGGTCCACGGAGTTACCGCGGCCGTCGAGCCGGACAGGTTCAGCTCGAAGATCTGCTGCCTGGACAGGCCGCCGACCGAGGTGAAGTCGCCTTCTACGAGGTCGAGGGTCCCGCCGTGGCTGAGCTGCTGGTTGTAGACCCGGGTCCCGTTCGACGACACCCCGGGGAACTGATAGTTACCCGAAATCGACAGGTGCAGGAAGCCGTCGTCCTTGCCGGTCGTGACGTTCAGGCTGGTGAAGTAGGGGTTGGCCGAGCTTCCGTTGATCGAGGTGTAGTACCCGCCGGTCAGCACATGGCTGCCGTAGGTCAGCAGGGTCTCGACCTGGCCGGAGGCGCTGTGCGCGAATGCGGTGTTCACCGCGCCGGTGGAGGTGGACACCTCGGCGATGTTCTTGACCGCGGTGCCGTCGACCGAGGTGAACTGGCCGCCCAGGTAGGCCTCGGTGCAGCTGGAGTTGAAGGCGATCGAATTGACGATGCCGTTGACGTTCGGGTTCCACGACGTCACCTGGAACGGCGAGGTCGCGGAGAAGCTGAACGCGTTGTTTCGGTCATATGTGGTGGAATAGCGTTTGATCTCGGTGAACGTGCCGACCGCGTACATGACGCTGCCGCACTGCGCGAGCTGGCGCACCTGCTCGGTCGTGCCGGTGGTGGCCAGCTGCGGCGTGCCGGCGGCCGGCGTCGAGGACACCGGCCCGGTGGCGGCCTGAGCTGGCAACGCAGACCAGGTCAGCGCGGCCACGGCGACTAGCACTAGCCCCGCCCGGCTAAGCCGAAAGGTTTTCTTCATGTGTCCTCCCCACGCAGGACTTCGTCGTCCTGCGCCATAAATGACTGATGCCGCTTTGCCCTGCCTGGGATCCATCCCATGGCCGGGCGCCCGGGCCCGATAAGTACGCTCCACGGCCCTTGATCACCGCCGAGCAGGTCTTCCACAGAATCTGCAGGTCCAGTGCGAGGGACCAGTTCTCCACGTAGCGCAAGTCGAGCCGCACAGCGTCCTCACGGCTCAGGTCGGACCGCCCGCTGACCTGCCAGAGCCCGGTCATGCCGGGCTTGACCACCAGCCGACGGCGGACGACGTCGTCGCCGTACCTGGCCGCCTCGCCGGGCAGCGGCGGGCGCGGTCCGATCAGCGACATCTCGCCCAGCAGGACATTGAAGAGCTGCGGGAACTCATCTAGCGACCAGCGGCGCAGCCAGGCACCCGGCTTGGTGATGCGCGGGTCACTACGGATCTTGAACAGCAGCCCGTCGCCCTCATCCGCCGCTGCCAGCGCATCCTTGCGCAGCTCTGCGTCCGGCACCATGGTGCGGAACTTGAGCACGTTGAACGGCTGTCCGTCCTTGCCGATCCTGGTCTGCGAGAACAGCACCGGGCCGCCGTCGTGCAGCACGATTGCGGCGGCGATCAGGATCAGCAGCGGGCTGGATACGCAAAGGACGGCGGTGGCGATGGCCTTGTCGACGAAGCTCTTGATCGCCCGCTTGAACCCGCTCAGCTCCGCGTGGTCTACGTGCAGCAGCGGCAGCCCGGCCACCGGCCGGATCGTGGTCCGCGGGCCGGCCACGTCCATCAAGGCCGGAGCGACGCACAGGTCGGTGCCGTCTTTCTCCAGTTCCCAGGCCAGCCGACGCAGAGTCAGCCCGTCCATCTCCGGGCAGGTCAGCACAGCTACCGTGTCCGCACCGGTGAGGGCCGCGACCGGCGCCGCGTCAGGCAGCCCGCCCAGGACCGGGACACCGCCGATTTCCGCGCGTCCGGCGTGGTCGGCCAGGCAGGCGTTGACCACCTCGAGCCCGTGGTACCGGTCATGCCGCAACTGGGCGATCAGGTCGGCGACCGCACCGGCGTGGCCGACCGCCGTCACCCGGCGCATGCACCGGCCGCGGAAGCGCTGCTGGTGCAACTGCTTGCGGACCGCGTAGCGGGCAGTCACGTCCGTCAGCCCCAGAACCGGCAGGGCGATCAGGACGTAACCGCGGGCAATGCCGAATTTGAGGGCATATGAGAGGATCGCGATGGCGGCCGTCAGGCTGACTGCAGCGTTTAGGACCCGGCGGAACTCCTCAGAGCCGAGCCCGATGAAACGGGCGTCGTAACCGCCGGCGATGGCGACGCACGCCGCCCAGACGACCGGCAAGCTGCCCGTGGCGCCAACGTACAGCGAGGGCGGCTCGGCGCCGGAGAAGCGTCCAGCCAGCGCAATTAGCCCAGCCAGCAGCGCGCTGGCCACGTCCACACCGAGAATCAGCAACTGATAGCGAATGATCCAGCTGAGGTGCGGACGCCGAGCTAGCCCCGGGCGTCGCAGAATGTGCACTGGGTGCTCTGTAATCGCCAATTAACCGTGACCTCCCCGGGGGGCGCCGAGCGGACACCACGTGATTACAAATTTACGCGTTAATGACCGCTCTTGTCCCTATTCACCTCGAGCTTTCTTTTTGGTTACTTTCTGTTAACCTGCCTAATTACCTACTTATTTAATAGAAAAAGTATGAATTGAGATGTGCTTTCCCACTGCGATTCGGACCGGTAGTGCAGGCGCCATCTTCAACTGCTGGCTACCGAGGTGGCCAAGATCGCCCCGAGCACGGGCCTGCTGCGCAAGGCGTATGCCGGACTTGTGATGGTGGTGTACGGACTGGCTAACTGGGGAGCCGAGCTCGTCCTTACCGTCAACTGACGGCGCTGCCACCGGTCCCCGCTGCGGGCCGGCTTTCAAGATCGTCTCGGTAACCGGGGTGTCGACGTTCAACGTGGGTGCGCTGACTTCGGCAAGAGCTTGAGCCGCTGGCACGCTGACAGCAGGTGTTTACCTTTGCCGCGAACAAACTCGACCGGATGGAATTGCTCGGCGCCCCTTATGGAATTCGCCGATCTGGTACTCGCTGATTCCGCCGGAATCCAGGCCGGTCAGCGCGACGGATTAATAGCCCGCCGGTCGCGGACCCGAGCCTCACCCGCCCCACCGTGCCCTATCAAAATAGCCCACTACCGTTGAGAAGATTGTCGCGATACTGTGCTATACGGCACTGCCTGACGCCGGAGGACAGCATGCAGGACAGCACGAAGCAGAGGGCATTTACATTGAGCAGCGCGGTAGCCGCATTGGCGACAGCAGCGATGATCTTCGGCGCCGCACCGGCCAGCGCGGCTGATGGATGGACGATCCAGCCCACACCGAACCCCTCAGGGTCGCAGTCGAGCCAGCTCCAGGACATCTCCTGTACTTCGGCTACGACCTGCACGGCCGTCGGGTATTACGCCCCGAGCTCAGGACCTGTCGCCCAAACGCTCATCGAGTCCTGGGACGGGACCACATGGTCGATCCAGCCCTCACCCAATCCGCCGGGTCCGACAGGCAATTTGGTCAGCTATCTACAGGGAGTTTCGTGTAATTCGGCCAGCAGCTGCATGGCCGTGGGTGAGTCTATAAACAGCTCCGGGACTCAGACACTGGCCGAGTCCTGGAACGGCAGTACGTGGTCGATCCTGCCAACTCCCAACCCCCCCGGCTCGACCATCAGTTTCCTGCTGGGCGTCTCGTGCTTCTCGAGCACCAACTGCTTTGCCGTCGGGTATCAGTCCACCACCGGGGCGAACACGGAGACGCTCGCCGAGCACTGGAACGGCACTAGTTGGTCGGTTCAGACAACACCCGACAAAAACGATTCCACTTCGGACCGCCTGGCGGGGATCTCGTGCGCCTCTGCCGCGAGATGCAGCGCGGTGGGTGAGTACCAGGACAACAGCGGAGCTGAAAACACCATGGTCGAGCACTGGAACGGGAGTAGTTGGCTGATCCAGCCCAGCCCAGACCCTTCCGGATCGGTGTTTAACGAGCTTGCAGGCATTTCCTGCACCACGGCCACCAACTGCGTGGCCGTCGGGGCTGCCGAAGACGCCTCACACACTCAGGTGAGTCTGGCTGAGTACTGGAACGGCACCACCTGGGTGATCCAGTCGACTCCCAACCGGCCTGTCGCTATCTATAGTGAGCTCGACAGTGTTTCGTGCACCGCGATCAGCCAGTGCACGGCAGCGGGGTATTTCGAGCCCGCGAGCGGGAGGTTCGAGACGGTGGCCGAGCACTGGAACGGGACCAGTTGGGTGCTCGATGGCACTCCGAACCCGGCGGGCGCGCGGGACCGCTACCTGTACGGAATTGACTGCGTCGAGCACGGAAACTGCAACGCCGTAGGGTACTACCAGCCCGAATCGGGTCCGAGTGTGACGCTCGCCGTCACCAGCTAAATGGATTGACTGAATCTCCTGGTTCAACTGGGCTGGACGGCAGGCCCGGCGATCATCCGCACTCCGGCGATGAACGGCGCGAGCAGGACCGCGCCGTAGACCAGTCCGGCGAGGATATCGCTGGTCCAGTGCTTTTCGAGGTACTCCCGGCTGTAAGCCTCGTTGAACGACAGTGCGGCTACCGCACCGACGGCCCACGCTTTCCCCTGAGGCGTGCCACTGAATTCCCGCCAGAGCAGGTAGGCGACCAGGCCGTAGAACAGGACCACGCGGTCGGTGCCGCCGCACGGATAGGTGCCAAGAGGGCTGCCCGGCGGCCCGGGCCGGCCGATTTTGCGCCTGAGTGCCAGCGTGACATAGTGGTCGACCAGGACGGCGGACGCCAATGCGGCAGGCGGCAGCCATTTGTGTTTCGGCCACGTCACCGCCAGGGTCACCGCCGCCGTACCAGCCGCGCCCCAGGTCGTCCAGGTATTGCCGACCTTGGTCAGCCGCTCCATGACGCTGGCCCACTGCTTTACCTGGTGCTCGGCGGTCCAGCGCGCGATGGGCTCGTCGATCTTCGGGCCATGGTTCACCACGGTCGGGCCGAGGAGTCGCATCACCTCGTACGCTACGCCGCCGCCGATGCAGCTGACGGCACCGAGCCGGACCAGACCCGGCACCCAGTCCGGCAGCGGAGCCGAAGCAGGCAGCGTAAGGCGGGTTGCTTTCCCGTTCAGTCGGCTGGAGCGACCCGGCCGAACCGAAGCCGGGGCGAGCTGCACCGTACCGCTGAGCCAGCTCTGGAGCGACCCGCCGACGTTACGGCCAGCCTTCTGGCGTAGGCCGGCTCGGGTCAAATTGTCGCCCGAGGCCCGACGGGCTGCCCGCACTGTGGCCGCAGCGATTGCGGCTTCACAAGCAGGCCAGAGGGCAGCGAGGAGATAACGGCGTGCGCTGGTTTTTCCCTTGCTCAAAACGGCCCCCGGCACGGAAAGGTGATATTCAGACTATATCTTCGGGCCGAGGCGCCCGAGGACGATCAGGTTAGTCAATAGTGCTCGCCTCGCGCCTCACCCGCGAACGACGTTATGCCGCGGTCGTTAGGCGAAGGCCAGGGTGTAGCCCGCGGCGCGCAGCGCGCCGATGACGTCGTCGCAATGCTCGGGTCCGCGGGTCTCGACCACCAGGATCACCTCGGCCTCGTCGACGTGCAGCCGCGGGCCGAGCCGTTCGTGCCCGACCTCGAGCACGTTGGCGCCCAGATCGGCGAGATCGCCGAGCAGCTTGGCCAGTGACCCGGGACGATCGGACAGCCGGCAGCGGAAGGCCAGGTAGCGGCCGGCCGCGGTCAGGCCGTGCCGGAGCAGCTTGGACAGCAGCAGCGGGTCGATGTTGCCGCCGGACAGCACGACCACCACCGGGGGGACGAAGTCGCGCGGATGCTCGAGCAGGGCGGCGACCCCGGCCGCTCCGGCGGGCTCCACCACCTGCTTGGCGCGCTCCAGGCACAGCAGCAGCCCGCGGGACAGGCTCTCCTCGGAGACGGTGACGACCCGGTCCGCCAGCGCGGACAAGATGGCGAAGGGGATGTCCCCCGGCCGGGCGACCGCGATGCCGTCGGCCATGGTCGGCCCGGCCTGGACCGATACCGGATGTCCCGCGGCCAGCGAGCCCGGATAGGGCGCCACGGCCTCGGCCTGCACGCCGACCACGCTGATCGCCGGGTCGAGGTCCTTGACCGCCACCGCCACGCCCGAGGCCAGGCCGCCGCCGCCCACCGGGACGACTACGGTGCGGACCTGCGGGCACTGCTCGACGACCTCGAACCCCAGGGTCCCCTGGCCGGCGATGACGTCCGGATGGTCGTAGGGGTGGATGAAGACGGCGCCGGTCCGCTCCGCGTAGCCCAGGGCCTCGGCCAGGACGTCTTCCACGCAGCTGCCGTGCAGCACGACGTGCGCCCCGTAGCCGCGCGTGGCCTCGACCTTGGGCAGCGGCGCTCCCTCGGGCATGACCACGGTCGCCTCGCAGCCGAGCAGGCCGGCCGCGAAGGCGACGCCCTGGGCGTGGTTGCCCGCGCTGGCCGCGACGACGCCACGGGCCCGTTCGGCATCGGAGAGCCGGGAGATCCTGACGTAGGCGCCGCGTACCTTGAACGACCCGGTCCGCTGCAGGTTCTCGCACTTCAGGTAGACCGGCCCGCCGACCGTCTCGGACAGCACCCGCGAGTACCGCATCGGGGTTTCCGAGATCACGTCGCGGAGCAGCTTGCGCGCGGCGACCACGTCCTCGGTGCCGACCGCGCCAGGTGTCATGGCCACGGGCGTAAGTGTGCCATGCGCGCGCCGTTTCGGCGTCCGCCATGTGACCTGGGCCATATGCGAACATCGCCCGGGACGACATAGCCTCGAATCGTGGACCAAGACAGCGAGCAGCACCCCGCCAGCCAGCCCCCCTCCGTCACTACCCTCGCCGAGCTACGCGCCAGCGGCCATGAATACCGCGGCGTGCGGGCGGAGATCAGAGCGAACCTGCTGACCATGATGCGGGCCGGGCAGGATCCGTTTCCCGGCATCGTGGGGTTCGGGCAGACCGTGCTGCCGCACCTGGAGCGGGCCCTGATCGCAGGCCACGACATCATCCTGCTCGGCGAGCGCGGCCAGGGTAAGACCCGCCTGATCC
>Ga0209006_10005882_pt1 | contig 11144 bp, 8 predicted proteins | sample JacPin_JW_Ref_O2_FD_188567 | JGI IMG/M metagenome (GOLD analysis project Ga0209006, IMG submission 188567) | Forest soil microbial communities from Algoma, Ontario, Canada - Jack Pine, Ontario site 1_JW_Ref_O2 (SPAdes) (version 2) | ecosystem: Environmental > Terrestrial > Soil > Boreal... | reverse complement strand
GAGGGCCTCAGGTCTTTATATCCAAGCACAATTGTATTCGCTCTGCGGGAGGAATTTCCGAGTGCTGCGCGAGAGGTAATAGGGCGGCCATTCAGCTCGAGATGCACAGCGGCGCCGTCGGCGGCGATGATCTGGAATTGTTGCGCGGCGGTGAAATGATGAATATCGCCGGGCATGACGTCGGCATCGAGGAGGGTTTGATCGTCGGCGAGAATGCGGACGTGCGAGCGGACGGAGGTGGAAACGGTGAGCTCGAGTTTGTCGGGTACTTTAATAGGAGCGGCGGAATCGGTAGACAGCGGAGGCAGCGTGGAATTCGCGGTCGGATGGTTAGCGCGGTAGCGTTGCCATGCGTAGGAGCTGCCGCGGAAGAATCCGTAGGCTACCAACACGAGAGCGAGTAAGGCTAAAGCTGGAATCCACCTGGGAGCCGAGGGGAGTTGATTCTGGTACGGCGCAGGCGCATCGGCTTTCTCGACGCCGCGAGCCAGATCATATTCCGAGAGTAAATCCTCTTCGTCCAAGCCGAGGTATTGGGCGATGGAACGGACGAATCCGCGAGTGAAGCTGCCGCCCGGGAGCTTCTCCCACTCCTCGTTTTCGATGGCCTCGAGGAATCGCGGACCGATGCGGGTCCCGGCCGTTAGCTCGGCTAGAGTGACCTCGCGCATGTCGCGTTCGCGTTTTAGATGTTCGCCGAAATTACCTTTGGCCATGGGAGGCTACCTGCCCCATACGATACCAAAGCGAAGAGCAATCGTCTCGCCGAAGAGAGGGATTTTAGGTGGCCAGGAGCGAAAACCTGTGAAAAGCATCGTGTGGCGGAGCGAAGGGCACATATTGATACCCAAGAATGAGGTCTAACCAACTGCCAACCTGGAACATCCTTCGCTTGTGTAGTAGTTTGTCGAAATGTGCGGCGGCAGATTACATCCGAGATCGGTGGGCATATGAAGCGTCGCGAATTTCTTTGGTCCGCGGGGGCGGTTTCCGCAGGGCTAGCCTTCTGTAAGACGGCGCGATTACGGGGGGAAGAGGCGAAAGCGGACCGGTGGCGAACGTTTGAGGTGACGACGCGCGTCGAGATCCTCGATACTTCCGGGCCCTCACGGATATGGGTGCCGACCGCGTTACTGGCGCCGATGCCATTTCAGAAAACGCTGGCGAGCGAAATCAAGGCGGATGGCGGCACGGTAAATCGCGTTGACAGCCAGGAGGACGGACTCGGAATTATTGCGACGGAATTTCCAGCGGGAGTCAGGCCGGTCCTCGCGGCCACAAGCCGCGTGGCGACGAGGGACTATGCGGTGGGGCTGTCCCATATTGGTCCGACGTCGCAAGAGAATCCGGAGTTGCAGCATTTTCTGCGGCCAACGAAATTGCTGCCTACCGATGGAATCGTAAAATCCACGGCTACGGAGATTACCAGAGGCGCGGACAACGACGCTGAGAAGGCGCGCGCCATTTACGACTGGATTGTTGACCATACCTTTCGAGATCCGAAAACACGGGGATGCGGGGTCGGGGACATTCGTTTTATGTTGGAGTCGGGGGACCTGGGCGGGAAGTGCGCAGACCTCAACGCGTTGTTTGTAGGCTTGGCGCGCGCCGCTGGGCTGCCCGCGCGGGACGTGTATGGCATTCGAGTCGCCAAGTCAGAGATGGGATTCAAAAGCCTGGGAGTCTCGTCAGCAAATGTAACCAAGGCGCAGCACTGCCGTGCAGAGGTTTACATCGGGGGCATTGGGTGGTTTCCCGTCGACCCTGCGGACGTGCGCAAGGTGGCGTTAGAGGAACCACCGGGGAATCGTCCGTTGACGGATGAGTTGGTGAAGAAAACCCGCGAACGATTGTTCGGATCGTGGGAGATGAATTGGATGGCTTTCAACTTTGCACATGATGTCGCGTTGCCGGGGTCCAGCGGGAGACCGATCGGATTCTTGATGTATCCGCAGGCGGAGACGAAGGAAGGCAGGCTTGATCCGCTTGCTCCCGAGGCATTTAAGTATGAGATCACGTCCAGAGAGATTACGGCAGAGAGTTAGTGAACGCATTTTGTTTTGTGGTACGCGCGCGGAAGATCTGGCGAAGATGTACACGCAGAGCGCGAGCCTCTAGTGGGGCTGCACTTCTACGGGGTCTGGCAGGTGCACAGTGTTGGTCATTAGCTCGCCGATGGTGAGGTTTTGTCCGCGCTGCACGTATCGGTTTAGCACATCGGGCTGCATCCATTGAAAGCCCCAGGCGTCTTCGACGGCGATCAGGGTATAGGTTCCGGGAATTACGGCGGGTAGAGTGAAGCTGCCGTCGGAGTCGCTTTGATCTCTGCGAAACATATCGAGATGAGACCGGGGATCTTTGGGGATCAGCGCGACCATAACGCCGGAGGAGGGTTTCCCGCCGCGATGGACAAAGCCTTCGACGGCGACGACGCCAAGGGCCAAAAATACTGTCCCAGAAAGGGATGAGCCGGCCGTCAAGGTTATGACGTGGTCAGAAGATTCCACGCCGGAAAAAATGCTGCGAACCACGGAGTATCGCTTATCTGGAGAAAAGGCCACGAGCGCGTATTTACCCGGCGGAACATTCTCTAAGGTTGCGTCGCCGGCTGCGTCGATGGCGTTGGTTGCGATAACCCGCGTGCGTGAATCCAGCAATCCAATAGTGACTTGCTGAGAGCCAGGGGACTGACGAGGCATCTTTACTGAAAGCTTGACGGACGCCATCGCCTCTGCGTGACTAACGTCGAGTTCTTGTTCATCCTTATCCAGAGTTATCTGACTTGATTGTTGCAGGCGACCCGTTTGTGGATCTGGCAAAAGGACGGAGTATTTCCCGGCTGGAACTCCGCCCAACTCAAAAACCCCCGGAGCTGTCGATTGCATGCCCTCATTTTCGACGTATTCGACAGTATCGAACACACGTTTTTGTAATTGAGGCCATTGGAGGCCACTCTGTTGTTGGTCCTGTGGAACACGAATCGTCAAATGAACGACGGGGACGGGGCTGAGATGTATATCCACTTGCACGTGGTCGCCGGCTTGAAGGAGAAAAGGAGTAGCGCTCTGACTGTCGGTAGCTCCGTTGTTGTAGGTGGTTGGATAACCAACGTCCAGAGTCGTGACGCCGGGTGAAGAACTCCCGCTGCTTCGCGCGGAAGGAGACGAATGAATGGCATACCACGGTTTCGCCGAAACGGAGACAAAGTAATTGCCGGGGGCTAAGGCGGCGAACTCGTAGTAGCCCTGGTCATCCGTAAGGTCCGCACTGCGTCTCTCGATGCGTTTCATCCCTCCCTGGTGGTTTTCCGCGTAGAGGATCACGCGAGCTTTGCGCACAGGGTCCCCTGATTCGTCAATAACTTTTCCACTGACGAAAGCGAGAGGCGTCAGGCGGAACATCAAATTTTCGGTGTTGAATCCGGGACCGGTCACAATGGCGGTCGAAAATTGCTCGTGCTGTTCATAGGCAGCAGAAATAAATCCGCGTTTGGCACCTTGCAAAGAATATTTGGCGCGGTAAAGAGAATAAAATTCAAAATGACCTTCGTCACCGGTGACCACAGAAAGCATATTTGTGCGATTTGCAGTATCCGTAAGTGTAATGCGCGCCTTCCCGAGGGGTGCGCCGGTGATGGAGTTCACTACCGTGCCGGCGATTTTGAATTTAAGGTCCACGGAGGATCCCTGTTCGGCGGACCGGGTTTGTGCGGGGAGAGAGGTACAAAAGCACTGGAGAACGAGTGCAATGGGTAGGGCTCGAAACCAAATCGATCGTACGAATGAGGGCATATTCACTCGCTAGCCGTAATCAAAGACAAATGTAAGTGTTCTTTTTGTTCCGCGACCACGCGCAGAACTTGAACTTTCGACTCGTGCTGCTTCAACCATTCTTCGCTGCCAGGTTGCATCACTTGATTCTCGACGGCAAAAACGTGATAAGTGCCAGGAGCAATTTGTGGAATTGCAAAAGCTCCGTCCGGATTAAGGCCGGTCATCTTGGTTCGGGAATCCATTCTGTCGATCGGCACCACATAAACGATATCTTGAGGCCCGCCAAAACGGCCCGGTGGAACCGACGCGGCCGCGCTGGACTTAGAAGAATCGAGGGTGCCGTCCAATTCGGCTCCGTCATCGCGCACGGTAATTTCCATTGCCGGTATGGTTCCGCCGGCGCCGATGACCAGCGGCTTTTGCAGCAAGTCGGTACTTCCGGAGGTGATTGCCGAGACGTATCCAATATTCGTGTTTACATTCACTCGGTAGCGGCCAGGAAGAACGTGCTCAATCACCAGCGACTCGTCATTCTCATCGACAGGAGGGCGCAGCGAAACTGGAGAAGCGAGACCAAACTCTTCATCTGGAGCCAAGTTCACTTGTAAATAATTAGGGCGCCGAGTGTTTTGTGGAACAGTGGTGGGGCCCTGGGGGAAAAGTGCGCCGGAGGTCGGCTCAGTTTGCTTCTGTTGAAATTCTTCTCTTACGCTAACGGTTACAGACACTCCTCGCAGCAATGTAACCGCTGGACCCACGGCAGGCGCTCCTCGCACAGTTAACGTTGCAGCACCCGCCGTCATCGTCGGGCCGTAGGCTTTGGCCTGGACGGTGTAAGTTCCGTCTGGCAGGGAACCTTGAATGACTGCTTCCTGCGGGTCGTAGCCAAGAGAAAATCCAGGACCGGGGTGACCTTCAGGCCAAACGGTTATAGCAAACCCGTTGGGTATATCAGTCGTAAACCCTAAATTCACAGGGTAGTATGCCCTCTTCGTGGGGGACATGGTGGCCTGGAAAGTCTCCCCCGGCGCCAATTTAATTACGGCGGCGCTAGCGAAATCGGAAGCGTTTGGATAATAAAGCGGGGAATAGCCGAACAATTGTCCACGGGGAACGGTTGTGAGAGGGTCGCGATCGAGATGTTCGAGAGTTAAAAGTTTGTAATCGCCTGGGGAAAGTTCGGCTAGACGGAATTGTCCATCTGCGCGGGTCGTCACACTGCCCGCTGAGTCCCACTGTTCCAGGCCGTCCCGCGTCGCACGCCGGTAAATCTCGACCCGGATTTTGTCGGAACCGTCGGAGCCAGGAATAATCACGCGTCCAACCACGCGAGCTTCCGGCAGAAGCGAAATAATAACGTCCTGTTGATCGGGACCGACGACAGAAAAAGCATTGTCAACAAAGCCAACTTTTCGAGCCATTAATTGGCTGGGACGATTGGGCGAGGGGTTTTGGAAGCCTCGGTTCAGTTGAAATCCGTCGGTAACCGGGGGCCCACTCTGTTGGGGTTCAGCGGTCGTGAAGGTGAATTCGAAACGACCGCGATCGTCGGTCATGGCGGCGAAACTGTTATCCGGGGAAAAAACCAGCGCATGACTTATAGGTTCGTGCGTCACGGAATTTATGACTACCCCGCGAATGTGTTCGGTGGCGTCGGTGTGAGTTGTGTTTTGGGCTGCGACCAGCGGTAGAGTGCTACAGGAAAGCGCTATAGCCAAGGCTATAGCTGCCAGTGAGCAGCGGCGCGAAACGGAAGGGTTTCTTCGCGAAAATTTTTCGGAACGGTCCTGCATGTCCAAACTTCCGGCGCGCATTATGACATGTTTACGTAGTTTAGTAATAACGTCGAGTGGCCATTAAATTTGCCGGCTAAAACCACAAGTTAGTGCAGGAGGATCAGGTATGCAGCCAACACACTCGCCTGTATAGGTTCGCGTGTAAGTCCCTACCGTTTGGAGCGGTGGAAGATGGATGGATTTTCAGGCTGCGGAACGGAACGGGGCCGAGGGGCTTAAACGACCGTCGCGCGGTTGGGTTGCAGCTTGGATGATGATCCGCACTCCGGTGCGCTGGTTGAGAATCAGGTAGTCGGCGGGTGCAGCAACGACGAGAACCTTGCTGACGTAGGACTTGGCGCGTTCGAGGTCGGCTATTGCACGTAGCCACCTGACACTGCCATTGTGCTCCACTTTAAAGATATCAAAAGGATCTAACATATCGATCACTCTCCCATCCGGCCATGCAAGTAGAGGTGCTCGTTCCCACCTTAAAATTGATTTGAATCGCGACGAGGAATACTGAGCGTCGCCGCGTCACCAAATGGGGTTTTGGGCCGATTGGGCTACGCGGGGCAATGCCATCTCCTTCCTGACGTTGGCCAGCGCTTTTTTGGGCGATTCTTCCTTCGTTTTCTGACGCATGCGGCATGATGTCATTCAGCCATAGCAAATAATGTTCAATCCAGCACAGGACTGCCGGTTGAAACTATTCGCTATAAGTTCGCTTCCGATGGTGGTGTGAGGCGAGTCAGCAACCTGAAACAACATGGTCTCAAGCCACTATTTACTGTCTGGACAAATGTCCTATTTTGAACAGTTGACGGTACCACATCGGTACACAGTGGAGGCGAGTATGAATACGATAAATATGCGGACTTTGCTGCTCATCGACAACGACGCTGCGCACGTCGACGTCTTTATGGACGCGTTATTGCACGCGACCGACGGTCCATTCCATGGTGAGTGCGTAAAGACTCTGGCGGAAGGCATCAGACGGTTGAGAGGGAAAGAATTCTGGGCGATTTTCCTAAATCTGTCAGTGCCCGACAGCCAGGGTGTGGAAACCTTCGACAAGCTGGCGCTGGCGGTCCCTGGGGTACCTACGCTAATCATAGCCGGCCAGAAGGATGTAGATGTTGCGTTGGAAGCGTTGCGCCACGGGGCCAAAGATTATCTGCTGGAGGACCATCTCGACAGGGACTCATTTGTTCGCGCAATACGAAATATGGCGGAACGGAAGACCGCGGAAGAGACGTTGTTCGCGGAAAAAGAGCGCGCCCAGGTGACGCTCAATTCCATTGGAGACGCGGTATTGAGCACCGACCTTCAAGGCAAAGTTACCTACCTCAATGCGGTAGCGGAAAAGATCACCGGTTGGACCCGAGAAGAGGCCGCAGGCAAGGACATTGATGAGGTCTTTGTAATCATCGACGGCACCACGCGGGAGCCTTGTGCGAATCCCTTGAGGACGGCAATCAGGAAAAACAGAACTGTTGGGCTCACTCCCAACTGCATTCTGATACGACGCGATGGAGCGGAATTTGCAATCGATGATTCCGCCGCGCCGATCCATGACCGGCACGGTTTGGCGACCGGGGCGGTGATCGTTTTCCACGACGTGTCGGTGGCGAGGGCCATGGAAGCGGAAATGTCGCACCTGGCGCAACATGACCTTCTCACCAATTTGCCAAACCGAACGTTACTGCAGGATCGCCTCACGCAGGCGATTGCCACAGCCAGCCGTAACGATTCCCGAATCGCGGTGCTGTTTCTGGATTTGGACGGATTCAAGAACATCAACGATTCGTTGAGTCATGCGACAGGAGACAGACTACTTCAGTTGGTAGCGAAGCGTTTGCTGGCTACGGTGCGCACCTCGGATACGGTGTGCCGCATGGGTGGAGATGAATTTGTGATCCTGCTTTCGGAGGTGGCACACCCAGGTGATGCGGGTGTTAAAGCAGGTAAAATACTGAGTGCGCTAAGCGCGCCGTTCGAGATGGAACAAAATACGCTGCGAATTACGGGGAGCATAGGGGTAAGCACCTACCCGGAGGACGGCCGGAGTGCGGAATTGCTGATCAGAAATGCAGATCTGGCCATGTACCAAGCCAAGGAAAAAGGCCGGAGCAATTACCAATTTTTTGAGAAGGGCATGAATGTCCGAGCCGTGGAACGTCAGTCGATCGAAGGAGATTTGCGGTTCGCGCTGGAACGGAATGAGTTCGTTATGCACTACCAGCCTAAAATAGATCTTACGACAGGAGAGATTACGGGGGTCGAGGCCTTGATCCGCTGGCAACATCCGGTTAGGGGGTTGGTTGGTCCGCTACAATTTATCTCCATTGCCGAAGATTGTGGGTTAGTGCTGCCGATCGGGAGATGGGTACTGCGCGAATCATGCAGGCAAGCGAAGGCATGGCAAGATGCCGGTTTGCCGGCTATTGAAATGGCGGTTAACGTTTCTTCAGTAGAGTTCCGCAACGACGAGTTTCTTGAAAGCATTGGCACAATTTTGAAGGAGACAGGTCTGGAACCTCGCTACCTCGAATTAGAATTGACGGAAAACGTGCTGATGCAGCATGCCGAGTTCAGTGTGCCAGTGTTGCAGAAGTTGAAAGCAATGGGGGTGCGTCTGGCCATTGATGACTTTGGGACGGGCTACTCGAGCTTAAGTTATTTGAGGCAGTTTCCGATTGATACGTTGAAAATAGATCAGTCGTTTACTCACGAGATCAATGCTGATACAGACGAGGCCACGATCATCAGTGCGGTGATCAATATGGGCTGTCACCTGAAGCACCGGGTGATTGCGGAAGGAGTAGAGACAGCCGAGCAGTTGGCCTTCCTGCGGGCGCACGGGTGTGATGAAGGTCAGGGATACTACTTTGGCCGGGCGATGCCTGCCTTAGAGACCTCGAAATTGCTTGACCTAGATACAGCACCGACCGTCTTTGACGAGGGCATTCAAGAATCTGGCTTTTTGCAGAGCGCTAGTCGGCAAATAGTGAATTGATCGATTCAACGATATTGGTCATTCCGTCGGGCTTGGAAAGCACGGCATCGACGCCGATGGCGGAACTCAGGAACTTCCCAATTCTTTCCGAATACATGGTGAACAGGATGATGCGGATATTCGGCATCTTGTTCTTCAGGATGGAGGCCACTTCCGCGCCGTTAATTTCAGGCATGACGAGATCCAGCAGAACCAGGTCGGGTTCCAGACGCTGAGCCTTTTCGAGAGTTTCCAATCCATCGACCGCCTCGCCACAGATTTCTATATCCTCGCGATCACGCAAGAAAGTGCGAAGGACATCGCGCACACTGGCACTATCGTCGGCAATCAACACACGTTTATGCATAAAGGTCAGATTCTGCCTGTCTTTAGGAGGCGGCTCAATACAAGGAATCCCGTATATAGGATAAAGCACAATTCCCAGGGGGAAACTCAACGCGAACCGAGCCGACAGGTTGTTGCCGCTACACTCGCTTCAATCTGCTGAATCCAAATGGATTGCAGGTTCAACTGAAGATTTTAACCTTGGATTATGCAGATCCGTGGATTACTATCCCAGCAGTTTCCGGGTCGCATTACCGTTCACCATCGTCTTCCCCTCGGTATCTAACTGTAATTTAAAGTGCGTTAATACTGCGAGTCTTCGGCTTTACTAGGAAACAACAGGGTCATGAAAATACAGACGTTTATATTCAACTGGCCTGGGAAAAAACAGCATGCCGCCAAGTTGGAGGCCATGTTTCGTCCTCACTGCGAGACGGTGGTGATCAACTCCGACGATAGTCTCCGGACACGGCATCCGCACTGGCAGCACATCGGCAATGATGGGTACTTTACCGACCAATGGAACGCGGCTCTGGAGAGATTTGGCGGCGACGTTTTCGTACATATTCAGGCGGACCTCTGGCCGACGAAGATTCCGCAGGTGCTAACGGAAGCCGCGCGCTACATCGCGGACTACGGAGTGGGCGTATACGCGCCAAACGTAGATTTCAATCCACACATTTATCGGCGAGCATCACTGCGGAAGTTGGCCAATGGTGTTTACGAAGTTCCGACTACGGATAATTCCTACTGGGCCATCCGCTCCGAGGTAATGCGAAACATGCCGCGCGTGGACCCGTGCGTGAATCGACTTGGATGGGGAATCGAATATCTGGTAAGCGCGGTGGCCCGGCGCTCCGGATTTAAAGTAGTGCGGGATTACCGCTTTACAGCGGGGCACTTGAAGAAGAGAGGATACAACAATGAACAAGCTTCAAAAGAGCTGGCGGAATTGAAAAACGGCCTCGATACAGACCTATACGAGGATATACGGGCGTTGGAGCAAGAACGCGATGGATTGGTCATTCACCACACGTGGCAGAAACCTGTCGCGAGGTTGCTGAGTGCGGCGCGGAACCGCGCCAGTCGAGGCGCGCTGATCCTGCGAAGGCGGGTGTTGGAGTTCTAAGAAGTACGCGAGAGCAGTGCAGACGATTGGAAAGGAAACAGTGGGCGTACGTCACAAAATCGTAGTTACCGGGGCTGGCGACTTCATTGGAGGCGCGCTCGTGGCGGAACTGCACAGGGAAAATGGCAACAACCTCCGTGCTGTGGACATCAAACCTTTTAACGAGTTGTACCAGTGTTTCCCGGATGTTGAGAATCTTTCGCTCGACTTGAACTTAAAAGAAAATTGCGAGGCGGCTGCCGAGGGCGCCTCAGATATTTATAACCTTGCCTGCAACATGGGTGGGACGGGATTTATATCCAGTAAATGTCATTTCAGTCCGCCTTATTAAGCTCACAACCAAAACGTGCTGGTAATTGTTCGCGAACACTTGTGGTTCGACTGCTGAGGGTACAACCGAAGCAGAGGTATAATCCGCGTGTCTATGGCGTTGGCGGCAGGCACGAAACTGGATGACTACGAGGTTCTTAGCCTGTTGGGCGAGGGCGGGATGGGAGAGGTATACCGCGCTCGCGACCCAGTTTTAAAACGCGACGTTGCCATCAAAGTTTTGCCTCCATTTGTTTCGCAAGATCCTGAACGCATGCGGCGATTCCAGCAAGAAGCGCAGGCCGCCGCGGCCCTCAACCATCCAAATATTCTAGCGGTCTACCAACTCGGTAATTTCGAAGGCACGACGTATCTCGTCTCGGAATTGCTGGAAGGCGGCACACTGCGTCAGGAATTGACACACGGTGCGTTGCCCACGCGCAAAGCCATCGATTACGGGGTGCAGGTCGCGCACGGATTAGCGGCGGCGCACCACAAAGGAATCGTGCACCGGGATCTGAAACCAGAAAATATTTTTATCACCAAGGACGCGCGGGCGAAGATCCTCGATTTTGGTCTGGCGAAGTTGATACTCCCTGAAGACAGCGACACGATGACGGCGCACGAGCAAACCACGCCGGGGCAGGTGATGGGCACGGCAGGTTACATGGCGCCGGAGCAAGTGCGCGGCGAAACAGTTGACCATCGCGCGGATATTTTTGCATTTGGGGCGATCCTGTACGAATTGGTGACGCGCCAGAGAGCATTTAAGAAGCCAACGTCGGCGGAGACGATGACGGCCATTCTGCACGAGG
>Ga0209006_10005881_pt1 | contig 11144 bp, 8 predicted proteins | sample JacPin_JW_Ref_O2_FD_188567 | JGI IMG/M metagenome (GOLD analysis project Ga0209006, IMG submission 188567) | Forest soil microbial communities from Algoma, Ontario, Canada - Jack Pine, Ontario site 1_JW_Ref_O2 (SPAdes) (version 2) | ecosystem: Environmental > Terrestrial > Soil > Boreal... | reverse complement strand
GAACTCGATTATCTGTTCCGCTCAAAAGCGGCGCAGACCGTGTTCGCCGAGAATTACGTGGGGCTGCCTTACTAGCGAACGTGACACCAGCGTGCTTTATCGTGCCCTCTCCCCTTGCGGGAGAGGGCGTCACCAGCCTTTCCACAACCACGAGCGGGTGAGGGCGGGACGGCCCGCACCCTCACCCGATTTTTGTTGGTCGACGTCCGAGCAGCCCTCTCCCGCAAGGGGAGAGGGCCCATGCCGCAACGTAGTTAGAGCCTATCTCGATCAGAGAGAATCAGGCGGCTCGCCGCCCCCACAAGGCTTGCGAGGCGAGCCGCGCACCTTCCGCAAGCGCCTCAAGCTTCGCCCACTGAATCGAGGGATGCACCCGCCGCGCGTAAGGCGATTGCGAGAAGCCGCAGTCGGTGCCGCCCAAGACGTTCTCCCGTCCGACAAGCCGGGCAACACGCGTCAATCGCTCGGCCACGAGCTCGGGATGCTCGACGATATTGGTGGCATGGCTAATGACGCCGGGGATGAGCTTGCGGCCCGCCGGCAGCCTCACAGTTTCCCACACCCGCCACTCGTGCTCGTGGCGCGGGTTGGCCATTTCGATGCAATAGGCGCCGGCTTTGACGCGCAGCACCAGATCGACGATGTCCTTGAGCGGCACGTCGGTGACATGCGGCGTGTTGAAGCTGCCCCAGCAGATATGATAGCGGATGCGATCTTCCGGCAAGCCGGCGATGGCGTGATTGAGCGCTTCGATGCGGACCGCCGCCCACTTGCGATAGTCCTCGAGCTGATGCGCCGCAAAGGCCACGTCGTACATGTAAGGAAGAAACGCATCGTCGATCTGCACCATCAGGCCGGCATCGACGATCGCTTTGTATTCCTCGCGTAGCGCCTCGGCGAGCTTGAACAAAAATTCTTCGTCGTCCTTGTAATATTCGTTCGCATGCCGCGGCACGGCACTCGCAGGCGCCACGACGGGAAGGAAAGCATCCGCAACCGCGGCGTCTTTCAGACCGGCTTTGAAAACCGCGATGTCCTTTTGCACAGCGGCCTGACCCGTGTAGGTGATCGGCCCGACGCAAACGACTGTCCCGCGCTTCGGCAGCTTCTGTGTGGGAAAATATTCGGCATAGAAATCGGCAAACATCTGCTGATCGCGGCCGGCGCCGCGCGCGCTTTCAACCGCGCGCTCTTCGATCCCGCCGAGACGGTCCAGCACGTAGAAGGACCAGCTGCGGAATTTGCCGAACTCGCCATCGCTGACGATATCGACCCCGGCCCGCTGCTGCCGTTTGACCACGTCGGCCACCGAATCGGCCAAGCAACGATCGAACGCCGCGGCATCGATTTTGACGCCCTGGTCGATCGCCTCGATGTAGCGGGTCAATTCCGGCGGGCGCACCAGGCTGCCGACGTGGGTCGTGAGAATGCGCTCTTCGCTGATAGGCATGATGCGGACACCTCCCCGGATGCGACAAGAATTATTTGATCGGTTCAAACATGTGATCGGTTCAAAGCTTGCGTCTTGCTTTCGCCTGTTGAACGAGAAATTTTGACAGACGCTCGCGAACCGCGGCAGCGCTCTCGGCAGTCCAGCGGCGCAGCCCCTCGCCTGTTTTCATCCCGAGCTTGCCGTCATCGACCTTTTGCCGGAGAAACGGATGCGCGCCCGCGGTGCGATCGAGATCCGCATAAAGCACCTCGGCAATATCGAGCGTGAGATCGAGGCCGACGAGATCGGACTGCTCCATCGGACCGAGCACGGCCATGCGCGCGCCCGGCCCCTCCTTCACCACGGTATCGATGGTTTCCGCGTCGCAAACGCCGGCGGCAAGAAGCGCGATGGCCTCGCGTTTGAGCGCGTGCTGCAGCCGGTTGCCGACAAAGCCCGGCACGTCGCGGCGTACGTGCACCGGGGTCTTACCAACCGCGCGCAGCAATTCGATTGTCGCGTGCACGACTTCGCCGCTGGTTTCTTCGTTCTGGATCACCTCCACCAAAGGCACGAGATGCGGCGGATTCCAGAAATGCGTGCCGATGACGCGAGCGCGATGTTTGAGATGGCGACCGATCTGCGTCGAGGGAATGGCCGACGAATTGCTGGCCAAAATGGCATCCGGCGCAGCCGTGCTTTCGAGCTCGGCGAAGATCTTCTGCTTGAGCGGCAGCTTCTCGGGCGCCGCCTCGAAAACGAAACCCGCGCCCGCGACCGCGGATCCGAGCGCGTCGTGAACCGAAATGTTGTTCAACAAGGCCGCATCGTCATCAAACAGATCGGCGATCGCCGCCAAGCGTTGCGGCAACGTCGCGCGGATGTCCGCCGCAGGCTCGAACACGCCAACCGCATGACCCGCGGCAGCAAACAGATAGGCAATGCCGTGGCCCATGAGTCCGCCGCCGACAACGCCTATTTTCTGCGCACGCATCGATGATGCCTCATTTGCTGTTAAGCTTCTCGCAATCGTTGTTGAGGGAACTTCAAAGAACTCAGAACGTTGTCGTGCCAGTTCGGTCCGCTATGGAGTAAGGTAATGCCTATCCTATTGTGGATCGCGTTCTGGTCCAGCATGACGGGCGTCGCGAGCGGTTGGCAAGAGACTGTGCTGCCGGTTCGTGTCAAGGCAAAAGACCGTCGCGATCACCGGCCAAGCGAATAGTTAAAGCTGGCGGTTTGAGCCGGGTCGGGCGGCATTCGTGGCGGCCTCCGCGGAAGCGGAGCCTCACGGGCTGCCGCCGGCGCGACGGGTGTTGCAGGGCAGGCATCGCATCGCTATGCATACGCGCGCTTTTGCGCCGACACAGCCCTTCCGCTGCGGCGTATGAGCGGTGGAAGCATAGACCCAGCATAGACTCTTGCCATGGCCCGTCTGGTAATGAAATTCGGCGGTACCTCCGTCGCCGACATCGACCGCATCCGCAACGTTGCGCGGCACGTCAAACGCGAGGTCGATGCCGGTCATGAGGTCGCCGTGGTCGTGTCGGCGATGTCGGGCACCACCAACCAACTCGTGGGCTGGTGCGAAGCCGCGTTGAAGTCGCGGCAGATATTCGACGCCCGCGAATACGACGCGGTGGTCGCCACCGGCGAGCAAATCACGTCCGGTCTGTTGGCGGTCACGCTCCAGGACATGGATATCAACGCCCGCTCCTGGCAGGGCTGGCAATTGCCGATCCTCACCTCCGATACGCATGCCTCGGCCCGCATTCTCGACATCAACGGCGAGGAAATCGTCAAGCGCTTCCGTGAACGCCACGAGGTGGCGGTCATTGCCGGCTTCCAGGGCCTGCACAAAGAGACCGGCCGCATCACGACGCTCGGGCGCGGCGGATCGGATACCTCGGCGGTCGCGATAGCGGCCGCCATCAAGGCCGATCGGTGCGACATCTACACCGATGTCGACGGCGTCTACACCACCGATCCGCGGGTGGTGCCGCGCGCGCGCCGGCTGCAGAAGATCGCGTTCGAGGAAATGCTGGAAATGGCTTCGCTGGGCGCCAAAGTCATGCAGGTGCGCTCGGTGGAGCTCGGCATGGTGCACCGGGTGCGCATTTTCGTGCGCTCGAGTTTCGAGCGGCCCGAGGAAATTGACCCGCATGGCACGCCCCCGGGCACGCTGATTTGCGATGAGGACGAGATCATGGAGCAACAAACCGTTACCGGTATCGCCTTCTCGCGCGACGAGGCGCAAATCTCGGTGCGCCAGGTGGACGACAAGCCCGGCGTCGCCGCGGCGATCTTCATTCCGCTTGCCGACGCCAACATCAACGTCGACATGATCGTGCAGAACGTGTCGGCCGACGGCAAGACCACCGACCTCACCTTCACGGTGCCGGCCGCCGACTATCAGCGCGCGCTCGACGTGGTCACCAAGGCCAAGCCCGCGATCGGCTATAAGCGCCTCGACAGCGCTACCGACGTCGCCAAGATCTCCGTGATCGGCATCGGTATGCGCAGCCACGCCGGCGTGGCCGCACAGGCGTTCCGCGCACTCTCCGAGCGCGCCGTCAACATCCGCGCCATCACCACATCCGAGATTAAATTCTCACTGTTGATCGATGCGGCATTCACCGAGCTCGCGGTCCGCACCCTGCATTCGCTTTACGATCTCGACCAGGCGTCGGCGTAATCGGTCCGCGGCTGCGGCAGGCCCTTGGCGGCGGCCCCGAATAGGGGCCTCGCGGTTTTGATCTTTTCTCCCTCTAAATACCGCCTAACTCTCGCTGCGGCGCACAAAATTCGCTTTCGTCATCTGGGCGTCTTTGGCTTGCGGTTTGCATACCGCATTCGATATAGGCTGCAGGGTGATCGCCGCGGGCTTACCGCCCCGGGCGTATTCCTCTTCGAATGACGGCCGGCGCGATTCGGGCGACGCTCCGGTTTAAGCAGGCCCGAGGGACCTCACGCCATGCGTGGCTCGCTCGGCGGTCCGCGCGTGCTGTTGCGGCGCCTCCGCGAGGTCATGGCGGAGCCGGTCAGCGCGCAGGAACGCCTCGACAAGATCGTGGTGTTGATCGCCGCCAACATGGTGGCCGAGGTTTGCTCGGTCTACGTGTTGCGCGTCGACTCGACGCTCGAGCTTTACGCCACCGAGGGTCTCAACCGGGACGCGGTTCACCACACAGTGCTGGGCTCCGACGAGGGCCTTGTCGGCTTGGTGTCGAGCCAGGCGACGGCAATCAATCTTTCCAACGCCCAGGCCCATCCGGCCTTCGCCTACCGGCCGGAAACTGGCGAAGAGATTTATCACTCCTTCCTCGGCGTGCCGGTCTTGCGCGCGGGCAACACGCTCGGCGTGCTGGTGGTGCAGAACCGCGCCAAGCGCACCTATTCGGAGGAGGAAGTCGAGGCGCTGCAGACCACCGCCATGGTGCTTGCCGAGATGATCGCTTCCGGCGAGCTCTCGGCGCTGGCACTTCCCGGCGCCGAGCCGGCGGCACGACGCTCACTTCATCTCAAGGGCATGGCGCTGTCCGAAGGCATCGCGCTCGGGCATGTGGTGCTGCACGAGCCGCGCGTCGTCGTCACCAATTATATCGCCGACGATGTGCCGAAGGAATTGAAGCATCTGGAAGCGGCGATCGAGACGCTCCGCACCGATCTCGACCAGTTGCTCGAACAAGGCGACGTGGTGGACGGCGGCGAGCACCGCGATGTGCTCGAAGCCTACCGCATGTTCGCTTACGACACCGGCTGGGTGCACAAGCTGGAAGAAGCGGTCATGACCGGGCTGACCGCGGAAGCCGCCGTCGAGCGCGTGCAGTCGGACACCCGCGCCCGCATGCTGCGGCAGACCGACCCGTATTTGCGCGAGCGCCTGCACGATCTCGACGATCTCGCCAACCGTCTGATGCGGCAATTGACCGGGCGCGATCATGCGCCTTCACGAGAGAATTTGCCGGAAAACGCCGTTCTGGTTGCCCGCTCCATGGGGCCTGCCGCCTTGCTCGACTACGACCGCAAGCGGCTGCGCGGTCTGGTGCTCGAGGAAGGCGGACCGCAATCGCATGTCGCCATCGTGGCACGCGCGCTCGGGATCGCGGCGGTCGGCGAGATCGACAACGCCACCGGCATCGCCGATCCGGGCGACGCCATCATCGTCGATGGCACCGCGGGCGACGTGCATCTGCGGCCGATGGCCGATCTTGAAGCGGCCTATGCGGAGCGCGTGCGGCTGCGCGCACGGCGCCAGCAGCAATATCAGGCGCTGCGCGATCTGCCGTGCGTTACCAAGGATGGCGAGGAGATCACGCTGCTGATCAATGCCGGCCTGAGCGTCGACCTGCCGCACATCGCCGACACCGGCGCCGCCGGCATCGGCCTGTTCCGCACCGAGCTGCAATTCATGGTGGCGCCGAACTTTCCGCGCTCCAGCGAACAATACTCCCTGTATCGCGCCGTGCTCGATGCCGCCGACGACAAGCCGGTCACCTTTCGCACGCTCGACATCGGCGGCGACAAGGTGCTGCCCTATATGCGCAATATCGAAGAGGAGAACCCGGCGCTGGGCTGGCGCGCCATCCGTCTCGGTCTCGACCGGCCGGCACTGCTGCGCACGCAATTGCGCGCGCTCTTGCGCGCCGCCGGCGGACGCTCCCTGAAGATCATGTTCCCGATGATCGCGACGGTCTCCGAATTCGACCAGGCCAAGGGTTTGGTCGAGCGAGAACTGACGCATTTGCGCCGTCACGGACACAAGCTCCCCGATGCGGTCGAAGTCGGCAGCATGGTCGAGGTGCCCTCCCTGCTCTATCAGCTCGACGAGCTCCTGGAGCACGTGGATTTCCTGTCCGTCGGCTCCAACGATCTGGTGCAGTTCCTGTACGCGGTCGACCGCGGCAATCCGCGGGTCTCCACGCGCTTCGACCCGCTGTCCGCGCCGGTGCTGCGCGCGCTCAAGGACATCTCAGAAAAATCCCGTGAGTACGGTAAACTAGCGACCGTCTGCGGCGAACTGGCGTCGCAGCCGATCGGCGCGCTCGCGCTCACGGCGCTCGGCTATCGTTCGCTGTCGCTGGCGCCGTCGGCGGTCGGACCGGTCAAGGCGATGCTGCTCGATCTCGATGCCGGCAAGGCCGCGGAGTTTCTCTATCCCCTGATCGAGAAGCCGAACGCAGCTATGTCGATTCGTGCCCATCTGGAGAAATTTGCCGCCGACGGCGGGCTCCAGCTTTAGTATCTGGCGGTCTCGCTGCGGGCGGCCTTGTCCCGATCGGCGGCGTCTTCTACTTAACCTGCAAACAACGACTGGAACCGGTCCTCAAGAGGACCATGCACAAACAAAACGCTGGAGTCTGCAAAAGCTCGAAAGAAGAGTTTTCGCTCCAAGCCTGAAATTCGGCACTAAGGCCGACTCTTAATGCAGAGACCATGTTACCCGATCAGAAACTGAACGCGCTCGTCGCCCGGCACGGAACACTCGAACGCGAGCTCACGGCCGTGGTTCCGCCTGAGACCTATGTGAAGCTCTCGCGCGAATTCGCCGAGCTCACACCGGTCGTGGAAGCGGTGAAGTCCTATCGTGCCGCCGAGCGCGAGCTTGAAGGCGTCACGAGCCTGATGGCCGACCCGGCAACCGATCCTGAAATGCGCGAGATTGCGGAAGCCGAAAAACCCGCGCTCGAAGCGCGGCGCGCCCTGCTCGAGCATCAGTTACGGCTGGCGCTCCTGCCCAAGGACGCCATGGACGAGCGCAACGTGATCCTCGAAATCCGCGCCGGCACCGGCGGCGACGAGGCTTCGTTGTTCGCCGGCGATCTGTTCCGCATGTATGAGCGATACGCCGCCAAGCAGGGCTGGAAGGTCGAAGTGGTGACCGCGAGTGAAGGCACGATGGGTGGCTATAAGGAAATCGTTGCCGAGATCTTCGGCCGCGGCGCTTTCGCCAAGCTCAAATTCGAATCCGGCGTCCACCGCGTGCAGCGCGTACCCGACACCGAGGGGTCCGGGCGCATTCACACATCCACGGCGACTGTTGCGGTGTTGCCGGAAGCCCAGGAGGTCGACGCGCCGATCAACGACACCGATCTGCGCATCGACACGTTGCGCTCAGGTGGCGCCGGCGGTCAGCACGTCAACAAGACCGAGTCGGCCGTGCGCATCACCCATATTCCAACCGGCATCGTCGTCATGATGCAGGAGGACCGCTCGCAGCATCGCAATCGCGCCAAGGCGATGGCGGTCCTGCGCACCCGCCTCTACGATTTCGAACGGCAGAAGCTCGACGCTGCGCGCGCGGCCGAGCGCCGCGGCCAGGTCGGCACCGGCGACCGCTCCGAACGCATTCGCACCTACAATTTTCCGCAAGGCCGCGTGTCGGATCACCGCATCAACCTCACGCTCTACAAGCTGCCCGAAGTCATCGAAGGCGAAGCCTTGGGTGAGCTGGTCGACGCGCTCGTTGCCGAGCATCAGGCGGAGCAGCTCGCCGCGCAGGACACGCAATGAAACCGGCGGAGCGCGGCGCCATTCCGGTCCACGGAGCAACCGGCACGCCTACCGTCGCCGGCGCACGGCGGCTTCTGGCCGCCGAATTCCGCACTGCTGGAATCGAAACGCCGGAACTCGACGCGCGCATTCTTGTTGCTCACGCCCTTTCCCTCGATCACGCCGGGATAGCGGCAGCGGGTGCACGCACTCTCGAAGCCGGCGAACGGGATTTGATCGGCCGCCTTGCCGAGCGGCGGCGCCGGCGCGAACCGGTCGCGCGCATCGTCGGCTTTAAGGAATTCTGGAGCCTGCAGCTCGCCATCGATTCCACCACGCTGGTGCCGCGCCCGGAGACGGAGACGATTGTGGAAGCGGCGCTGGCCGAGGTCGATTCCGCGGGAATGCGCTCGCGGCCGATGCGGATTGCGGATCTTGGCACCGGATCGGGCGCAATCCTCTTGGCGTTGCTTTCGGAATTGCCGAACGCATTCGGCGTCGGCACGGACACGAGCTGCGGCGCGCTGCGGATCGCGCGCGACAATGCCCGGCGCCTGCGGCTTGAACGCGCGGCGTTCGTCGCCTGCGACCTGGCCGCTGCGCTCGGCGGGACGTTCGATCTGATCGTCGCCAACCCGCCCTATATCGCATCGGCCGATATTGCCACGCTCGCGCCCGACGTTCGCGACTACGATCCGCGGACGGCGCTCGACGGTGGGGCCGACGGACTCGACTGTTACCGCGCGATCGCCGCCACGGTCCCACCTTTGCTTAACGCGGCCGGAAGGCTGGTGGTGGAAGTCGGCATCGGCCAGGCCGCGGCGGTCGGCGATTTGTTTTCGCAAGCGGGCCTTGCGCCGGGCTATCCGCGTAACGACTTGCAGGGTACGCCACGCGCCCTGGTCGCCGGAAAAGTGCCAAATGCGTCCAGGCAGGGTCATGATCGTAAAGCATTGGACCCCGGCAAAAAAGCACTTGGAATATCTGCAGGAACCGACTAGTTTGCCGGCACGGAATCGGCCCGAAACAATGGGTGCCGCGCAGCCTTGAACGCCCGGAGCTTTGCTCCTTGAGGTTTCGGCCGCGCAGGCCAGATGAGACGAGAGCCGGAACAGCGAGAACCGGAACAGCAACAGCCGGATCGGACGGCAAACGGGATCGTCAGATTCAGACCGTGAAGTTTCATCGGTTTTGTGCGCCTTGATGAATTTGGCGCGCAACGAGGGTTGGCGACGTGCGGCGAAGCCGCCGGCAGGGGCTGTATTGTCGGAACGCGGACTTGAAATCATCAAGAGCGACGGACGAACGCAGAGCGATAAACGAACAAACCGTTCGGATTCGTGCGTCGAATTGACCTGAGCTGGGGGGCTCTAGTTCTTCGTGAGACGGCGGCCTGCGTGCTGTCGTAAACAGGGGGTTGGCGGGAAAGCAAGTCATGAGAAACGGTCAAAACAAGAGAATGCGCAGTCGCAACCGCAAAGGTGGCCATCACCAGAATCCGTTGTCGCGCATGTACGAGTCCAACGGACCGGACGTGAAAATCCGCGGCACGGCTTCCCACGTCGCGGAGAAATATCTCCAGCTTGCACGCGATGCGCAGAGTTCCGGCGACCCCGTCGCGGCCGAAAACTATTATCAGCATGCCGAGCATTATTTCCGGCTGATCGCCGCCGCCCAGGAACAGTTTCGCCAGACCCAGCCCTATTATCAGCAGGGCGGCGACCAGCGCGGCAACGACGAAGGATATGACGACGGCGACGACCAGCCCTCGATCGGCGAGCCGTTTGCGCCGCGCGAACCGCAGCCTTTTTATCCGCGCGAGCAACAGCAACAACCGCAAAATCACGGTCATAGTCAGCGCGCGCAGCAGCAGCCGGCCGAGGACGAAGACGTCGAGCGCCTGCCCTCGTTCATCACCGGTGGCGGTGGTCAGCCGCAGCAGCAGGCTGCACCGGCTCAAGGAACCAACGGTCAGCATGCCGCCAACGGCCAAGGCGCTCCGAATGGCCAAAACGGATTTGACGGCTCAGCCGATCGGTTTCCGTTGCATCGGCGACGTCGCCGGCACCGCGGCCCGCGCGATCATGCGGCGCAGGGCAGCGACGGCGGCGATGCGCCGTCCGGACCGCGCTCGGACGACTGATCCGCTCCTGCCGATTTATTTTATCGTTGTGGAATGATCTCCCTGGCTCAGGGAGATCGACGTGGTTGCGTTCTTCGCCGCCGCTCTGAGGTTTAGCAGGCAGGCGGTTAGGCTCCGGCCAACTCAGAGCAATTGCCGCCGCATGCCGCGACGAAGATCGAGCCTGCACGGCACCAAGCGCTAACGCCCGCGCGGCGCCTTGGCCAGGCGGACCAGAAGCCAGATCGGCACGACGATCACGGCTCCTAGAAGGAAATAGCGCCACAGCCCGCGCAGAATGTCGAAGCCCATATCCCAGATATGGATGATGAGGGCGCGGACCGATTCGATGATATTCCACGGATCGAGCCCGATCGCGGCCAGGATCACGCCCACCAGAATCGACAACAGCACCAGGCGTCCGGCGACCGCGAGCGGCGGACCGCCCAGGAAGCGGTGAATGGGTTGGTTGGCCTCTGCCTGCTCTTGCGCCATCGCAGTCTCCGCCAGCGCCACTTAGCTAAGGAACGGAGCCGGGGCAAGCACTACCTGCAAGCCTACCGGGCCAAAACGGCTGGGGCCGTTGCTTCGCATTCGCAAGTGGCGCTAAGTTGCGGCCCCGCCAGAATTTGGGTGCCCTGAAGGATATTCAATGGCCAAGATCGAGGATCGAGCCGCCGCGGCGGCCGCGCTCAACGACGATATCGGCGAAGAAAAGCGCCTGGAGCTGTACCGCACGCAGGTCGTGATCCGTGAAGCCGAGCAGCGCGCCTACGATCTCTTTCTGCAAAACCTGGTGAAAGGCACGAGCCATCTCTCGCTCGGCCAGGAGGCGGTTGCGGCAGGCTTCGCCGGCGCCATGAAGCCGGGTGATCTGTCCTTCTGCACTTATCGGGGTCACGCGCATACGCTGGCGCGTGGCGTGCCGGTGACCAAAGTGCTCGGCGAGCTGATGCAGCGCGACATCGGACTGATGCGCGGCAAGGGCGGCTCGATGCATCTGACGTCGGTCGAGCACGGCGTCATGGGTTCCTACGCCATCATCGGCGCGCACCTTCCGATCGCCTGCGGCGCGGCTTGGCGCGCGCAATATCTCGG
>Ga0209006_10005880_pt1 | contig 11144 bp, 10 predicted proteins | sample JacPin_JW_Ref_O2_FD_188567 | JGI IMG/M metagenome (GOLD analysis project Ga0209006, IMG submission 188567) | Forest soil microbial communities from Algoma, Ontario, Canada - Jack Pine, Ontario site 1_JW_Ref_O2 (SPAdes) (version 2) | ecosystem: Environmental > Terrestrial > Soil > Boreal... | reverse complement strand
CATTGAATCCCCGAATGGTGTCGTCCTCTAATTGTTGCGCGTCGAACTCCGGCACCGTCACGCGAACCAAAGCACCCGCGGAACCAGACTTAGCGGCTTTCTGCAGGCCATCGTTATATCGCTTCACCAAAGCCAGAAACATCGCCGACTTCGCCACTCTCGCCGGATAAGCCTGCGCCTCCCGTTTTTTCTGGGTATAGAGAGCCACTCCCGCTTTCACATTCTCTCGCCAGTCCCAAACCTGATCATCCGTTGCCGGAGGGTTCGTGATCTGGCAAATCCCGACACCCAGTAGCCCATCCGCACTGAATTTCGGATACCACGCATCCCCTTCGCCCTCTGCCCACACAAACTGCTGCATCGAACTCTCTGCACATGCGATCTTCCTGTGCGTATCGTCGGGCAACGCCCTGCACACCTCCTCTTTGCTCGGATTCGTTCCCTGAACTCTCCATCCTTCCACCACGCCCCTCGTCGTGATCCCGCCCACGTCTGCTGTCACCGAAATGGTCAAGGTGCCTCCGCGAATCTGGCCGAACTGCAGCGAGATCATTCCACCAACAACTTTCCCTTGCGCCGTAACTGTTGCAGTGGTGCGCGTGTCACCAGCTTTGTAGGAAACACCATTACCTTTCCGGGCTGCTTTCGCGGTGCCATGCAAACAATGCCTCGAATCGAAACTTAGCGTGGCGAGCCATTCGAACTGAGTGGTCGGCGTAGGGTCCGGGCCCGTGACTCCAACCACGCTCACTTTTAACTCGATCACGGGCATCCTGGGCTCGGCGCTGATCGAGAACAATGGTTTTCCGTCCGCGGCCTTCTCTACTTCAGTTGCGGGATCAATTCGGATCGACGGGACAACATTCGACGGCTGGACATGAACAGGAGCGCTCTTGATTGGCGCGATATCGATCGGAGCGACAGTAGTCGGTGCGACAAGATCGGTTAGCGGCTGGCTGGAGGACATCCGGCAAGCCTATGGAGCAAAGCTGCAGAAGTCTGTGACAGTTGACCCGGTCCCGTCGCTGCAAAAACGACGCACCCTCTCAATCGCGTTCCACGTTTCCGGGAGCAGCTTTTCTAGTATGTGAACCTTTGGATATCCGTCACCCCTGCATCCGGACCATCCACGTACCCGCTGCGGTTATTCGGATTCAACGCAATGTGTGTGAACACCACGTTCGACGCGTTCGAGAAATTAAAACCATTCAGCGACTCGACCAGCTTTCCGCTCGTGTTATAGACCTGAATGCTACTTCCCGTCCCTGTGCTTGATACCGACTGCGCCACAAAGAACAGTTTGTGCACCGGATCAAACTCCACATCCGATCCACTCTGCAACTGGCCATTCGCTTTCGGCAATACCACGGAGAATCCTGATTGTGTCTTCAGATCGTAGAACTCTACCCGGAAATCCAACTCCGTTGTCGTGCAAGCAATTCCATCTTCTGAATCCACCGCCAGCCCGTTAATGGAACCCTGTCGGTATGGCGGTGGTCCCGGGAGTCCGGTAAATTGTTCCACCGCCCCGGTTGTCAAATCGACCAGCGCAATCTGCGGCGGCGGACCGCCTACCTCCGAGTTCGATGACGCTACGACTGCCTGGTTCGTCACGCTGTCGTAAGCCACCTGCGGAAAATTGCTGGACGTGAATGTAGGGTCCGTCAGGTCAACCGCCGGCTCAAACGTGTTTGCCCCTACGTTCGAACCAAATACGAACGTGTCAAAATTATTGCCGCTGTTTTCGAAATAAAGAACCGCCGTGGTGGGCGTCCCCTGCGCTCTGCTGACTCCCAGCACGATGTCCTTCGCCGTCAATGGCGGCGTCCACATAGCCGTGAACTTGTTCGACGAGAGCGGATTCAACACTTCGTAAATGCGCTTGGTCACGAAGATTCCCATAACGTGTTCACGTTCCACCAGTCCTACGCTACTGCCAACTACTCCCAGCGTCAGGAAGTCATCTTTCGTTTGCGTCTTCGTCACTACTTTCAATATCTTTCCGCTCACCTGATCGAACGTTTCTACCGCCGCCAGTACGTTCCCGCCGCTAATGTCTTGGGCCTCGCTCAGCACGCCTTCGGTTCCATTCTGATCGATATCGAATCCGAAAATCTGTCCCCCAAACATGCTGTGGACAATCGTCGACCCTGCTCCCGCCGGCTTCTCGGCGCCCACCCCGGACACCTGTGCCGCGCTCTGCATCGGCGCCAGCCCGCCGATCCATATCAGTGCAACCGCCCCCACTCGCAGCAGACAAATATTCCCGGATCTCATGTTGATCGCTCCTGGTTCACACGCCGCTTCAACATCCGCTCGCGTCACCGCCCAAGAGCCTACAATCCCGCCCCGACCCAAATGTCAGAACTTTGTAAAATACGCCACTCCAACAAGGCGAAATTTGTTCGAGAAAAAGCTTGATAGAGACGTTCTACCCCCCAGGCTTGAGAGAGGGTGCGTAGATTTAGCCACGAATGTAAGTTCGGGGTAGAACAGAAAGGTAAAAACAGGCTTTAGGACCGATGGACCGCTTTACGCCGCTGCGGCGCCAGAGACGACTAAAGATTAGTAGCGCTCTCGAATGAATTCACCGATCGAAGCGTACGCCTTGGTCAAAGTCGCTTCATCCGGCAAGAACACAATCCGGAAATGCTTCGTTCCTGCCTTCTGCCCAAAGCCCGAACCATGCACTACCATGACATGTTTCTGGCGAATCAGTTCCTTGACGAAGACTTCATCGCTCTCCGGAATGTCGATGCGCGGAAACGCGTAGAATGCGCCTCGCGGCGCAACGCAACTCACTCGCGGCGTGGTTTCGCACCATTTCTGCGTAAGGTCGCGCCTCGAACGCAACTTCCTCCGCACTTCCACCAGATGATCCTGCGGCCCTTCCAGCGCCGCCTTGATCGCATATTGCTCGGGATGGTTCGCGCACAACCGCGCCCGCAGCAACCGGTGAATCCCTTCGGTATAGCCTTTCACCGCCTTCGCGTCGCCGGAGACGATGCCCCACCCGATCCGCCATCCCGGCACAAGATAATTCTTCGACATCCCCCCGAAAGTGATACACGGCACGTCCGGCGCAACGCCGGCGAAAGCAATGTGCGGCGTGTCTTCGAGTATAAGTTTGTCATAGATCTCATCCGAGAAAACAACCAGATTATGGCGCCGCGCGATCTCTGCCACTTGCTCCAGCATCGCGCGCGAACACAGCGAACCCGCAGGATTATTCGGATTGATCAGCACAATCGCGCGCGTCCGAGGCGTCAGCTTGCGTTCAATATCCGCCATGTCCGGCTGCCACGCATCGTCTTCGTTCAGATCGTATGCGTTCAGCGCGATGCCTAGTTTGCACAAAACCGCCGAATAAAGCGGATAGTCCGGCTTCGGCGTCAATATGTCTTCTCCGGGATTCACCAGCGCAGAGATGCACAGATCCACCGTTTCGCTCACTCCGGAGGTGACGAAGATGTCCCGCACCGTCGTGATTCCCTTCCGCTCCGCTTCGCCACGGATCGCCTCAATCGCCTCCGGAATTCCCGGCGATGGCGCATACCCATTCTTTCCATCGCGCATCGCCTTGTAGACGGCTTCAATGATGTGCGGCGGAGTCTGGAAGTCGAAGTTCAGCGGATCGCCCACGTTCAGCGGCAGAACTTTGTGTCCCTGCTGGATGACTTCATCCGCCACACAAGCCAGATCGCGTATGGCGTAGCGAACGTTATCAAGGCGCTTCGCGGCGGCAATTTCGTGGGTTTGGATAGAAGACGTCATCGCTCACTTGTGAGCGATTGTACAAGACTTGAGTCGAAAGATGGTGCGAAACGACAGGAGGAACGCGGAACCTGGGCAGGTTAATATCGGTCGTTGAAATTAAGCACGATTTCTTCCCTTGTTTGAGAAGCCGCCGGAGCGTATTTCCAGTTCTTTACCGCCTTGACTGCATTTTCAACGAGGATCGGATTTCCTCCACGCACGTCGATGTCGGCGACATTACCGTTGGGAAGCACGGTTACGCTGAGCCGAACCAATCCCTCAATGTGCAGGCTCTTTAAAGTTTGCGGATACGCTGGCTTGACCGTCGCCACGATCTTGCGGTCTGAGCTGGAGCCTTTTTGAGCCTGAAGGGCAGGCGGAACGTACAGCGCGAGCATCACCGTCGTCAAAGTGAAACTGGCCTTCACCATTCCCGCGAGTTGATAACCAAATTGTTGTTTCAAGGTAAACCGGCGCCTTCCGTCTGGGAATGGGTCTCCCAGCGAAGACGTTAGGTCACCTTGGATTATCGATCAAGAGTACTTAGGTACCCGGATCACTGTTGCGTCAGCCTACTCCCCGCGGTCGATCTGCGCCTTTTGCAGCGTATCGGAATAATCGACGTATACCGACTTCCACTCAGTGTAGAAGTCGATCGCGCCAATTCCGCCTTCGCGGTGCCCATTGCCGGTTGCTTTCGTTCCTCCAAAGGGCAGGTGCACTTCGGCGCCAATGGTTGGCGCATTGATGTAGGTGATGCCTGCATCAAGATCCCGTATAGCCCCGAACGCCTTGTTCACATCTTTCGTGTAAAGCGCCGACGAAAGCCCGTACTCGATTCCGTTGGCAATCTCGATCGCATCTTCTATGTCGTCGCAGGGAATGATCGATACGACCGGTCCAAAGATTTCTTCCTGCGCGATGCGCATCTTCGCGTCGACGTCAGTAAATACGGTTGGCTCCATGAACCAGCCATATTGATACTCACCCTTGTCGAGGCGATTGCCGCCGCACATCAGCTTCGCGCCTTCATTCTTTCCGATATCAACGTAGCTGAGATCCGTCTGCAGCTGTTTCTCGTTCACCGCCGGACCCATCTCTACCGTTTCATCCAGTCCATTGCCAACTTTCAATTTCTTGGCTCGCCCAACATAGCGTTCTACGAATTCGCTATACACATCCTTCTGCACAATGATGCGACTGGTCGCGGTACAGCGCTGGCCGGTCGTGCCGAATCCGCCCCACAAACCGCCTTCGATCGCCAGGTCGAGATTCGCGTCGTCCAGCACAATCATCGGGTTCTTTCCGCCGAGTTCTAGCGAGCAATGTTTAAAACTCTTCGCCGCGATGCCCCCGATGATGCGGCCCACGGCCGAAGACCCCGTCAGAGAAACGGCGCGCACGTCAGCATGCTCCGCCAGCGGCGTTCCCACGTCCGCTCCGAATCCTGCGACGATGTTGATTACGCCTTTCGGCAAGCCGGCATCGGTAAGAGCGCGAACCAGATTAAAAGTAGAAAGCGGAGTATCCTGCGCCGGCTTGATGACGCAGGTGTTGCCGCAGACGATCGCCGGCAACAGCTTCCATGACGAGATTGCCATGGGAAAATTCCACGGCGTGATCATTCCGCATACGCCAATGGGCTGGCGCACGGCCATGGCAAACTTATTCGGCAGCTCCGACGGGACAGTCGGCCCAAACATCCGGCGCCCTTCGCCGGCGTTGTAGTAGGCGGCGTCAATCGCTTCCTGCACGTCGCCGCGCGTTTCTTTGAGCACCTTCCCCATTTCGCGGGTCATCTCGCGCGCGTAATCTTCTTTGCGCCCGATGAGAATTTCCGCCGCGCGAAATACAATCTCGGCACGGCGTGGCGCAGGCACCAACCTCCATCTGCTAAACGCACGCTTTGCAGCGTCCACCGCCGCATCCACATCCGCCTTCGCCGACTTTTGAAATATGCCAACAACGTCGCGCGTATCGGCGGGATTGCGGTCTTCAAAGGTCTCGCCGGTCGACGACTCTACCCACTCGCCGTCGATGAAATTCTTGAGAACTTTGGTCGGATTGTGGCTGAGAACTGCGGGGGACGTCAGAGTGTCGGTTGCCATAATGTCTCCTTAGATATGAGAGCCCAAATATTGATGCTACAGAAGGGAGGGAAGGTGCGGCAAGGGACGGCGATTGGATTTACCGCGAGATATTCTTGGATGTCCCGACCCCGCTTCAATGAACGCTGAGGTTATGACTATAGTATAATGACCATGATCGAAAGGACGTTTGCAATGAAAAAGATGGCGGCCGGTAAGTTCAAGGTTCATTGTTTGGCGGTCATGGATGAAGTTCAGTCTAAGCGGGAAACGGTGTTGATCACCAAACGCGGCAAGCCGGTGGCGAAGCTGGTGCCTGCGGGCGAAAACAAAGGTAAGGACGAGATTTTCGGCTTTATGGCCGGAAAGATCAAAATCGTTGGAGACGTTGTCGCCCCTGCATTTAGCCCTGAAGAGTGGGGCGATTTGTATTGATTCTGCTCGACACACACGTGGTGATCTGGCTCGCCGATGACGAGACTCGAATCTCGAAAAAGGCAGAAGCGGCCATCGTGCAAGCGCGCCAGGCCGGAGATGGCCTCGCCATCTCCGCGGCTACTCTTCTCGAGTTGGCTATGCTCTACAGTAAAGGCCGCATCCAACTGACGATCAGCCTGGAATCGTTTATGGTTAACGTTGAGAGCCGCTTTATCGTTCTGCCGATTACTGGCCGCATTTGCGCTCAAGCTTTTGATCTACCTACGAACTACCCAAAAGATCCTGCAGATCGAATCATTGGGGCGACGGCTCTGGTGGAGGGCCTCACATTGATCACGGCTGATCGGGCGATCCGGAGTTCTCGCGCGCTTCCTACCATTTGGTGAGGCGTCAGCGCACCAACCTTCGCTGCTGGCTCCTTCTGTCCCCGATTGAGACCGCCTCAACCTTCCGGGTCTTCTCAAATCACTCCAGACAGGATTAACAAAATTCGCCGCTTTTCTCTCCGCGTCTTCTGAGCGATAATGCCTCGTCCCGGAGCCTATCAAGGTTCATTCGCGAATGAGGTGACCAATGCTCAAGTCTCTCGGCATCGTCATAGGCAGCTATTTGCTCTCGGTTGTTCTTGTGCTGGCAAGCGACCCGCTGCTCTCTTTGATCTTCCCAGGCGATTTCGTCAAAGGCCACATTCCTTCTGACGCCGCTCTCCTCGCGAGCACTGCGTTTTTCGTCGTCGTCTCCATCCTTTGCGCGTGGCTGTGCGCCCGTTTTGCCCCGTTCCCCGCTGCGCGCCATGTGCTCTGGTTCTTCATACTCGGAGAAGCGATGGGCATCGGCGCGATTATTCCCAACTGGAGCAAGGGCTGGCCGCATTGGTACTGGCTGTCCTGGCTCCTCACCTGGCCCGTGAGCTGTTGGATAGGCCTTCTGCTCGCTAAACGGCACCCCGATCAGCTGCCTGCCTGAACTTTTCAGCCTCCTGCCGCCGACCGATAGCAGCCGGTGTCCAAGTCACGTAATATTTTATGAGGCACACAAGGAGGCTCACGGATGCTGGAATTCCAAGGCTTGACGATACCCCGGACACTGAAGGAGGCGATTTCTCCGCAGAATACGGCGCTAATCGTTTACGACATGCAAGCCGGGATCACGCGGCAAGTTGCCGGCGCCGCCAAAACAATCAGTCGAGTCAAACAGCTCTTGCAGGCCGCACGGCGCGCCCGATTGCCGGCCTTTTTCACGCGACATATGTCGCTTCCGATCAATCTCATGGGAGCTCTTCAGATTCGGACAGCTCTCGCGTGGCAACGCACGGACGATCCCCGGAAAATCCAGCCCATCTTTCTGCGTGACAGCCCCGCCTTCCAAATCATTCCGGAACTGGAACCCTTACCCAGCGAAGCTATCTTTGACAAGATCACGATGTCGGCGTTTGAAGGAACTCCGCTGGAAATCGCTCTGCGGGATTGCGGCATTCGCAGCTTCATCATTGCGGGCATAGCCTTGGAGATCGGGATTGACCCCACCTGCCGCCACGCTTCCGATCTAGGCCTCATGCCGATCATCGCTCAGGATGCCTGTGGCTTTGGCAATGCCGAGGCGGCCGCTCACAGCCTGGCATCGCTGGCGCACATGGGGGATTCGATCGTCAGCGACGTAAATTCGCTTTGTGATCTGCTGGCTGGATTTCCTTCCGCCGAATAGTCGCGGAACACGAGAGTTCGTTACACGTTGTCTCGATCGAGCGCTTTCTCTTTCCTCGCGAATCTGCTTAAATCAAATTTCGAAGGTAACGCCAGTGGCGGCGAGCGTCTCGAATCGTGGTTGACATTCACTCACACATTCTTCCGGAAGTAGACGACGGTTCCAAGTCCTGGGAAACATCCGTCGCGATGTGCCGAATGGCCGCCGCCGATGGCATCAGTCACCAGGTCGCTACTCCACACTCCAACGATCGCTACCACTACGACCGGCCCTATCTCGAAGGATTAGTTGCCCACTTGCAACAACTTGTCGGCAACGCGCTCACGCTGACCCTGGGCTGTGACTTTCATCTCTCCTACGACAGTTTGCAGGATGTGCTGGCCAATCCGGCGCGCTACGCCATCGGCGGCACGCGCTACATGCTCGTGGAGTTGAATAACTACAGCGTGCCGCAACAGATCAACGAGTGTTTTACCAGGCTTGGAGATTGCGGCGTCACGGCGGTGATCACGCATCCCGAGCGCAATCCTATTCTGCGCGAGAGCCCGCAGCGCGTGCTGGAGTGGGCCGAGCAAGGTTGCGTGATCCAGGTAACTGGCGGCGCCCTGACCGGATTCTGGGGTGAACGCGTCCGCCGCGCCGCCCAGTGGTTACTCGATCACGATGCTGTCCACGTCCTGGCCACCGATGCCCACGACACCGAAAAACGGATTCCGGTGCTCTCGACGGCGCGCGATGCCGCCGCGGAAATTTGCGGCGAAGACGTCGCCGACGCGCTGGTGGAAGCCAACCCCAACGCGATTGTCCAGTCACAACCGCTGCCCTACTTTCCACGACCCGTCCTCGGCAGCTATCGGAAGGGTTCTGGTAATTAGCAACGAGCGGTTAGCAAGTACGCATGCAGAATTTGGTGGAAGAGACTGCGAAGCAGCGAGCCGTGGGTAATTGCTGATGGCCAGTGGCTAGTCGCTGGCTGCTTACTGCGGACCGGTCGCATCATGGTCGCTGGAACCAGAGGTGGCGCTATCCGGCTGCATCGCCGGCGTCGAACTCATGCGCGTTCCCGGCTCGGCTGTTCCCGGGGCTACTGTTCCCGGGTCAGCGCTGTGTGAAACGGGTATCTGCGACGACGAGCTCGCCGACGCAGCATGGTTAACGCTTGGCCCCATAGTCATCGCGCTTTCAGGATTCAGCAGGTGATCCTTACTCGGGCCTAGCCCAAGGTTGATCAGAGCTCGCGAGTCTGGCACCTGCTTGGATTGCCACCCATGATCCGCCTGGTAACGGCGCATGGCCTCTTCACTTTCCTGATTCCACGTCCCCGTCGGTTCACCGCTCATGTAATGTTCGCGAATCAGCGCTTCCTGAATCGCCTGCGCGCGTTCCGGTTCAATCTTCTGCTGTCCGCGCGCCGTGGTCCTCTTCTTGCCGCTCTTGCGCGAACTCACGTACTTCGATTTCGTACTGTGCCCTGCCGAGGCGCCAGCCTTGGTCCGCTTACTGGTTGCAGCATGGGTGGTATGAGCCTTCGTGGATCCCGTTGTGGTTGACTTATGCGAAGCAGTCTTTGTGGAAGTCGCCTTCTTGGTCGAGGAACTTGCAGCCGGCGCGCTGGTCTGTGCCAGTGCAAACGGCGATAAACAAGACGCCGTTAGCAGCACCGAGACCGCGCTGAGCATTCCCGTCATCTTTTTCGCGCCAGCTTTTTGTTCCAAACGGATGACCTCAACACTTCGCCGCAATGTCCAGCCTCACCATCGCAAACGACAGCTGGCATTGACATCATCCTCTATCGGATGACGCAATGCCAGTTCCCGTTGGCTAGCTCCTGGTTACGGAAGTGTTCCGGCCACAAAGATAGTTCCATCCTGCCGTGTCGACCCGCGCGGGCGCACCAGGAAGACCACGTCCTGCCCACTCTTGAGGGCGGATTCAATCCGGGTGAAGTCGTCTTCGCTGTTCACCGGCTGCTTATTTACTTCCAGAATCACATCGCCCCGGCCTAAGTTGATGTCCTCGGCAAACGATCCTGGCTTCACGTCCTGCACAATCACGCCTTTCCCCGCAGGCATATCCAACCGATCAGCCATCTCGGACGTGAGCTTGCGTACCGTGATCCCAAACTTGCTCTGCTTAGGAGTGCTCTCGTCGTTGCCGCCTTCATCGTCGTTCAGGCGCGCTGCAAATAGCTTCGATCGATCGGCAATGGTCACGGTCGTATCTTGCTTCTTGCCGTTGCGCAGGAATTCCAGTTGCACCTTCGCCCCGGGTTTACGCGATGCTATATCGGCGACCAACTCCGATCCCTTCGTGACCTTCTTGCTATCCACAGTGGTGATGGTATCGCCCACTTTCAGCCTGTCGATGTCCACTTCAAGTTCCAGTCCGTCCTCATGAACAAGCCGGGCCCACGTTGCCCGCTGCCGGTGGGTGGCAAAAAGTCGGCGCTGGCTTCTGGTCATCGTCTGATAGGCCCAACGCGGCCACAATTGCATCAGCAGCGCCATCATCGAGGCAGAAAAGGGCATCCCGCTCAAGAGGGTAAAGGTCAGCGTCCCAGTGTATAAGACTGGGAGCCCGATCTTCCCGCGCACCAGCAATTTGAGGGCGCTAAGAACATTGGAAGCACCGTAGATAGCCACTCCGGCCACCGCCAACGGAAGCAAGGCCGGGACAAAAAACTGCGCCACGAACGAAGTCGTGATCAAGGTGGAAGAAGCGTAAAATCGTCTGCTCGGGGGCGGTCCCTCCAAACCGTCGAGCAAACGGGGTAGAGCGTTCTCGAGATGACGCACCAGTCTGTCCAGGTTCAGGCGGCGAGGGTTGAAGCGGACCACGACGCTAGAGGCCAAGAGGTTGGTCCTGAAGGCCCGCACGCCCAGGATCGCGGTTAGCTCTTCTTCCAGGCGATAGGCGACATCCCTGCGGTTCCGCAGAACAGGATGGGCAAGCCGCACGCGGTCTTCACTCTGAGACCGCAACTGCCAAGTCGACAAATAAGAACCGACCCGGCTGACGCGGATCGGCAGCGTTACCGGACCGTCAAGGTAGAGTAGGTCGACTCCCAGAGCGGTGGCCAGATACTCACTCCGGATTTCGTCATCGCGGTCCCGATGAGTTGTCGTGGTCTCCGTCAACACCTGCTTGAGTTTGCGCCAA
>Ga0209006_10005879_pt1 | contig 11145 bp, 7 predicted proteins | sample JacPin_JW_Ref_O2_FD_188567 | JGI IMG/M metagenome (GOLD analysis project Ga0209006, IMG submission 188567) | Forest soil microbial communities from Algoma, Ontario, Canada - Jack Pine, Ontario site 1_JW_Ref_O2 (SPAdes) (version 2) | ecosystem: Environmental > Terrestrial > Soil > Boreal... | reverse complement strand
AGACGATATTTTTGCCAACAACATCGTCTATGCCGGATCTCGCTGTCTTATCTCGCTGAACAAATCTCAGGTTGAAAAAGACCACCCGGCCGTTGCTATCGATCACAATCTCTATTACTGTGCGCCCGGAGCGAAGGCGAGCACCTGGATAGGACCATCAGCCACCGTGACTGGATTCGAAAACTATGTTCAGTCAACCGGGAGTGACACTCATTCGAGGTTTCTGGATCCGCATTTTGTTGACGCTGCGGCGCACGACTTTCATCTGCAATCAGATTCTCCCGCGCTCGCTGCCGGTACAACGAATGGAGTGCCCATCGGGGAACTGGATCTCGAAGGCTCAGCCAGAGTCCAATCCGGAAAAATAGACATCGGCTGCTACCAAAGAAAAACAGGAGAGAAATAAGGCTCTAAAAGCGAGCATTGCGATGGCGAGCCTTCGTTCTCTCTGATCCGATCCAGCGGTGGCTGCTTCTCTCTAGCGCGCGGTCGGCTATCGAAGAGTCGCCATCCCTGACGAAGCGCTCGCTGCCCCCAATAAAAACAGGCGTAGCCCGGACGACGTGACGCTCCAAAAATAGCAGTTGACTATTTGAGACCAAACGCATAATCTGCCGCAAGCCTCTCCCCTAGCCTTGTTTGGGCGATTTCCATTAGACGATCCCAGGTAATTTCGATCCCCAAGGTTTGGAGGCGAACGGCCAGTTGTCATCTTGCCGGCTGTTCATGAATATTCAGTGAGTCTGTCTCAATCGTCCCAAACTTGCGCCGGGAAAGGGAGCGCAGACTCTTGGCTTGATCGAGACCGCGACATATTGGAATCAACTAGCTAAAAGGAGAATTTATGCGGGTAGGTAAAGGGATGCTCGCGGCTGCGGCCGCTATCGTGGTCTTCGCAATCGCCGGATCTTCTACAGCTTTAGGACAGAACTGTCCAGCCTCTCCCAATTATTCTCCGGATTTTTCCTCGAGCCAGAATTGCATTACGCCGAACGGCACTCCCGCGAACTCCGGGTTTCCAGGCTTCTACGGTCCAGCTTTCACCCTTACGCAGCCGACTGGCACGTCAAACCCGGCCCAGCCGGCGCCGAGCGGTGTGACAACTGTGCTGCGCCTCACACCAGATTCAGGCGCCACAACAGGGTCTGCCTGGTTCAACACGGCCCAGCCGGTCGGATCCGCATTTTCTACCACCTTCACTTTTCAGCTGAGCGGGTCTCACCCCTCGATCGACGGGCCTGCTGACGGCATCGCATTCATGATTCAGAACTCCGGCTTGAACGGCCTGGGGCCCATTGGTTGCGGACTCGGCTTCGGCGCCTCTCCCGAGGGAAATTGCACGTCTGCTGGTGGCATCGCGAATAGTCTTGCAGTCGAGTTTGATACCTACCAGAATACCGACATCGCTGACGTCAGCAATAGCCACGTTGCGATTCAAAGCTGTGGCACGGGCCAGAACAGTGTGGACGCCCTCTGCCGGCTCGCGGATATCAATCTTCTTGGATTAACAACGAATGGAGCGCCGTCTCCGATCAATCTGGCCGATGGTTTTGTGCACACGGCGACCGTCACCTATCTGCTGCAGGCCACAAGCACCCAGACAGCCTGCTTCATAAACAATACTGCAGGGCCGTGCCTGGATGTGGTCCTGGATGGCACGGATTTGTTTCCGGCCGGTGTCCCCGTGAATCTGGGCACCTTGCTGAGCCTGACAAGCGGCGACGCCTTCGTCGGCTTTACGGCGGCGACGGGCGGCGGAGACGACAACCAGGATATTCTGAGCTGGACCTTCGTGCCGCAGGGACAGACGCAGACAGTTACGACGAATCAGGTAACGACATATCAATTTCAAAATAATGCGTACCAATATCTGGCGCAGCTCAACTCCGGCTCGCCGACAGAGACCACTATCACACCGATATACCTGACTGCTCAGGCGTGCGATCAGCTGGTGCAGCAGACCTATCCCAACGCGCCGACTCTTCCGCATTGCTTTGTTTACACGGGATTGACTCCGAATCCGGATTCTGCAGTCATGTTTGAAGTCACGTGCCCTAATCTGCCGAACGACCAATGCAACCCGTTCTCGGCAACGCTGGCAACGGCATTCACGCTTTCGACGCAATCAGGAGTGAATATGTACAACCCCGTCGACCCGTTCCCCGGCTGGCTTAAGGGCTTCGGGGGTGTGAATGCTCATCCCTGCACGCCACCTGCTTCTGGCCCCCTGTTCCAGAGCGACCAGATAAGCAGTCTCGATATCGATACGAAAACGAAGGGCAATAGTGGAGGCACCGGATCCTGCTGGGTAGCGACTTACAACCAGCCCGATCAGATTCCGCCGCCGATTACGATTACGTCTCCTACCAATACTGTTTATGCCCAGAATGCGCCGGTCCCGGCGAACTACACCTGCAGCGCCAACTACAAGCCCACCAGCAGTCCCGTTGGCCCGTATCTGACCGTTGCCAGCTGCACTCAGTCAACGGGCGCGCAATCCAGTTGCACGCCGACCCCCACCGGATTGGCATGCACGGGTAGCGTCAACACATCAACACCTGGCACCTTTAATTTCCAGGTGACGGCCATGGATACAGGGCTGAATACCAATACGCAGACCGTGAGCTACTCGGTCGTAGCCCCGACGAACCTGCAAATCGCGAACCTTGCTCCTGGGGGACCGGTGTCCAACGGCGGCAGCATAACCTACCTGATCGGAGTTGCGGATGGTGGTCCGGCCAACGCGGATGGAGTCATCGTGACCGATCCGCTCCCGGTCAACACCAAGTTCGTGAGCGGTTCGGGGAGCAATGTGGCCTGCAGCATTGTCAACCGAAGGCTCTCTTGCACCACCACTCAGATCCCGTGCTCAGTAGTCGGAAATAACGTCACGTGCAGCGTGGGAATGCTGGCGCCGTTATCGATTAGCTCGTTGAATGGCGGGCTCATCGCGATTAAGGTGCAAGTGACCGCTCAGCCCACCACAACATGCGGTACTGGTAAGAAGGTCACCCCTTGCACCATCAATACCGCGACCGTAAGCGCCATCAATACGGATACCAACAAGAATCCCACGGGCACCGCTCAAACCATCTGGTGAGAAGCTGTAGGAATTTGGGAGAAGCTGGCCGTAGGTAAAACAAAAAGGGGGCTGCCGCGAAAGCGGCGGCCCTTCTGTTTTGGCAGTCGCGCAGCTAAGTACCTGCGGCTTCAGTCGAATGGCGTTGTCCCGAACGGAGCCGTTCTTCAAACGAAGTGAGGAATCGCATGCATAATGCTCAGCCGTCCCCGCGAGGTTCCCCTGGGCTTCGCTCGACGCGGGCTCTCACCGGGGTTGAAGTAGGCCTGGTCCAGGGACGAGGATGCCGCTGCCTGAAGAGGGGCGAGATGTGTTACTGGGCCGATCGAGTGGACTGTTCGTACATCGCTTTGAAATCCGCGCGATCGAGCAAGTGCTCCGCTCCCGGATCTTTTTTCATGCCATCCAGCAAGCGAACCACTTCGCGGTAATCCTGTTGCGCTTCGAGCCGGCTGCTGGGATCCTGCTCCGTGGTTGCTAGCAGATAATGAGCGCGGGCGCTTAGCGGCTGCATGCCGAGCTGGTCAGCGCGAAGCGTGGCCCGCTTCAGTTCGTCGCGACCTCCCGCTAAGTCATGTCGCTGAATCATCGCTTCGGCGATGAAGATGGAGCATTCCACCGAAACATACTTGAGCCCGAGATCGTCCGCGCGCTGCAGGAGCGGCTTCAGGGCGGCAATCGCTTCCGGGGAGCGCTGTTCGTCGACCAGAACCTTCGCCAATTCGAAATTCGCGATCAGAATCGTCCCCGGCTCTTTGCTGCGCTTGGCGGCCTGCAGCGCTTCCGCGTAGGACGCCTGAGCAGACTTGAAATTTCCCGCATAAAAGAAAATGTCCCCCTGGACGCCGAGGGTCTGTGCCATCACGCTATCATTCTTCAAGTCGCGCGACAGCTTGAGTAATTCGTCCAAATCGCTCTTGGCCTCTTCTCCGCGTCCTCCCAAGATGAGCGACTCCGCGGAAGCATTCAAAATCTGGGCCATCAGGATGCTCTGATCCTTGATTTCGCGGAAAGTCTTCAGCGCGTCCTGTTCGGACTTGATCGCCGCGCCGAAACGACCCTGATAATCGAACAAAATGCCCAGGCTATTGGACTCGATAGCCGCGCCGCGCTGGTCGTCCATGCTGCGGCGTAAATCCAGCGCTCGCAGGTAATACGCAACCGCCTTGTCGTACTGCCCCATGTCGACAGACGTATCGCCGAGGTTGTGCACCGCCTCGACGATGTCCTGCGGCGCCTTCGATTTCTCGCGCAGCTGCAGGGCTTGCTGGTAGTACGTAAGCGCGTCTTCGTACTGGCCTTTTTCGGAATAGGATGTGCCAATATTGTTCAGGCAGATCGCCTGCAGGCTCTCATTCCCGACCTCACGCTCCATCTCAAGCGCTTCCTTGTACATCTTGAGAGCCTGGTCGTGGTCGCCGCTGTCGTCGGCGAAGTTGCCCATCTCGATCAGGGTGTCGCCCAAACCACGCTTGTCGCCGATTTCACGGCGAATCTGAAGCGCCTCTTGAAAGTCGGCGATGGCCTCTTTGCTCTTGCCGAGAGCGGCCTTGGCTTTGGCCATTTCGTTGAGGCTGAAGGCCAAGCCGCGTTTCTGGCCAATCTGGCGCCAGATCGCGAGTGCGTCCGTTTCATTGCGTACAACTTCATCCGGCTTGTTCAACATCCTGTAGGCGACAGCCATAAGGTGAAGACTGGTCGCTTTCTGTTCCTCGTTGCCCACCTGAACAGAGAGGCTATAGGCGCGGTTCAGTGGATCGAAGCTGGTCTGCGGGTTGCCGCTCTTGATCTCGATGCGGCCGAGATCAAGAGTCGCAGCCAGGTCCTTGGGATTGGCCGACAATATCTTCTGGTAATATTCGCGGGCTTTCACGAGATCGCCGGAGTCCTGATACAGGCTGGCCAGCGCGACTTGTACGTCGTAGTTGTCCGGCGAAGACTTGGCGAGAGTCTCGAACGCCTTGATGGCGTCTCCATAGTTCTTGACCACCAGCGAATGAATCGCGGCGATCAGATACTTCTCTGCCTCAGGTAGGTTCAGGCTAAGCGTTACAGCCTTTTGCGCCGTCTGTTCTGCCTGATCGTCGTAGCCCAGCTTGCTGTAGGTCTGCGCCAGCCGGGCATAGGCGAGTGCGAAATTCGGATCTGCCTTGGTCGCTGTTTCGAGTTGCTGCTGCGCATCCAGGCTTCTCCCGTCTCGCTGGAAACCGACGCCCAGATTGTAGGCCCGCAGAGCTTCGACCGAGACCGAGTTCGGCTGGAATGAGCTGGCCTTCAACTCCTTTAGCACATCGCTCGGGAGCGCGAGCTTTTCACGGATCGACTCAGCCAGTTTATCGATCGCGGCCGGAATCTCTTTTTCATTCGGAATTTCGATTTTGAGCGGAATGCTGCGATCGTTCTTGAAGTCCTGCAGCGTGGCATCGATGCGTATCTGGTCGCCGAACCTGGCGTATTGTCCCCAAATCACGCGCTGGGCGTTGCTGAAATCAGCCACGCGGTGGATGGTCGAGGGATCGAGTTCGGTGGAGGAAGAAATGCGGAGGTCGGTAAGTATCTGGTGCAGATTGCTCGGACTGACCGTGCGCAGTTGCGCCGATTGCCCAATGTCGGTGCTGAGCATGTCGGCAAAGCTAGGCCCCAGCCAGTCCAAGCTGGAGTCTCCGGAAGCATTGCGAAATGGCAGGATTGCCAACGATTGAACCGGGCCTGACTTAACCGCAGGCGGCGAGAACAGACTTGCGCGAAAGGTGTATCCCACAATTGCCAGCACGAGAACAGTCGCAACACCGGTCAGAAGCGGCCAAGGAATTGTCTGTCCCCACGGCTTCACTGCAGGATGAAAACCCAGAGTCGCGGCCGCGCGCTTACCCTCCCAGGCATCAAGGTCGCGCAGCATTTCCGCGGCGTTCTGGTAGCGCAAAGTGGCGTCCCGTTCCAGGCATTTGCTCACGATCCCGCTGAGCGCGCCTGGAATACTCTCGTCATGGTCGGAAACAGGAACGGCCCTTTCCTGGGTTCGCTTGATCAAGCTCGCCAGGGCGCTTTCCGCCTTGAACGGCATCTTGCCGGTCAATAATTCATAAAGAATCAAGCCGGCTGTAAAAAGATCCGAACGCTGGTCGAGCTCTTTCGCCAGCGCCTGCTCGGGGGACATATATTCCATGGTCCCGACCAGGGCGCCGACCTGAGTCATGCCTTCGCCTTCCATGGTGCGCGCCAGGCCGAAATCCATCACCAGAATTCGCCCGCTCCGATCGCGCATAATATTCTGCGGTTTCAAGTCGCGGTGAATCACACCCACTCCGTGGGCGGCCTCCAGGGCCTGGCAGACCTGGCGCATAATTTCCACTGCCTCTTCGGGAGAAAACTTTTTCTTCTCATGGATGAGAGTACGGAGATCCTCGCCCTCGACGAACTCCATAGTGATGAACTTGACGCCATCGGCATCGCCCAAGTCGAAAATGCGGATGACATTTTTGTGCGTCACTTGGCGCGAGAGCAGAAGCTCCTGTTTGAAGCGGGCCAGCATGGAAGGATTTGAGGCCAGCTCGGGGCGAATCAGTTTCAGTGCCACCGGGCGGTCGAGTTCACGATCACGAGCTTTGTAGACGGCCCCCATTCCGCCCTCACCGAGGAGTTTCTCGATCTCATAGCGGTCACCCAGAACATCGCCAGGCTCAAGCATTGGGGCGGTGATCGGGACTCGCGTGTGTCTCTTCGGAAGAGCGGGAAGCGGCGGCAGCATGCCTTCGATAATCGTGGCATCTGGATCCACGAATGTCGCTTCGGGATCAGACGACGGCCTGCCAAAATCGATCAGCGTAGGCGCATCAGAGTCGCTAGGAGGATTGGAGCTGGAACTGTCGCCTTTTACAGGCACTCCCACCGCCCCATGCTGCGTAGCTTTTCCGCGATCCTTTGGATCGAAGTTCGGGTTCCCGTCTTGCATGTATCGGCCTATCTTGGGGGGAAAGTGAAACGCCGCACTGCGTTTCAGGAAGAATCCGGAAAAGTATATAACGGCGGAGGCCGCGATGCAGCACTAAAGGAGTGAAGTGTGCCAAAACAAATCCGGACTCGCGAAGACTTCGGTTTGTGAGCTCTACCCATTCGCCCCATCAGCCTTCGAAAGTCGGACTTCTCACCCGGCGAAGCCGTAGGAGCCAGCGTGGACCGGAAGAGCAGTCCGCTTTCTCTGGTTCGACTTGCTTGGGAATTATCGCGAACAAGGGCGTGCTTCGCGTATTTCTATGGAATATCCGCTGATATTCGCAGCGGTGCAGACGAGGGTGGCGGCACAGGAACGATTCGAATATTCCGTACAAGCTCCCCAAGGCTCTAAGCCCATGCGTCCGTAAGTTGCAAGCTGTCAATAGCTTGGCCGGAAATTGCAGTTCGGCCTTAGTCCGGGCACCCGGCCAAAATCGCGGGGAAGGCTCCTACACCTTCACGTCCGATTTGCCCAATACCGATCTTTGTGCACCACTAGCAAAGACCGCGAAGAACCGCTTAAGATGTCCAGTCCGTCTCTTCCCGTCAAAACCGGCGCGGTATTCATTGGGTAGGAGAATTCACGATGATGGCGAGCGCAAGCCCAACGCAAAATGTGGCCAACCGACTGCCCGCAGCAAACGGTCTGGCAATCGTGCGAGTGACGATCGGCGCAATGTTCGTGTCGGTCTTTTTTGAGAATTTGGGGAAAGGCCTCTACACGCCGGCAGGCTATGCCGGTCTAATCGGCTACTACCTCAAGGCGAGCCATTGCCCGGCGGTGTGGAAGTCTGTAATGGAGCTGGCGGCAAACCATGCCTCGATTGCCGCCCCTCTGCAGGGGGTGACCGAGATCTCTCTCGGTATCCTGCTCGTCATCGGCCTGCTTACCCGGCCCGCCGCAACTGTGGCCTTTCTGTTTCTGGGCAGCCTTTGGATTTCGGAGTACGGCACATCGTGGATATGGGAGTTGCTGGTTCCGGTGGTCGCCTCGCTCGGGCTCGCGATCGGTAGCGCCGGTCGGAGGTGGGGCGTTGACGCGTGGCTGGCAGAACGGTGGCCATCGTCGCCTTTGTGGTGACCGGAACGAACTCCCGTGCGAGTGTCCGTCATCATCCCCACCCATAATGAAGCGGGCGCGATTGAGCGCGTTCTGGCGGATCTCCCGGCCGATCTCACGACGGAGATCATCGTTGTAGACAGCAACTCAAATGACGGGACTCCCGAGATCGCCGCAAGAATGGGAGCGCGCGTCATTCGGGAACCGCGCCGCGGTTACGGGCGAGCATGCCTCACCGGAATAGGCGCTGCAAATTCTCCCGACATTATTGTCTTTCTAGATGGCGACTACAGCGATCGACCCTCAGAATTGCCGATGATTCTGGCGCCAATCATTGGGGGACGTGCGGACATTACGCTCGGTTCCCGGCTGCATTCGCAGAACTCTGCTGGGGTGTTGCCCTGGCATCAAGTGTTTGGGAATCGTCTCGCTGCGGGCCTCATTAGACTTCTTTATGGACTAAACATCAGTGATCTCGGCCCGTTTCGCGGTGGCCGCGCCGATGTGCTACGCGCGCTTGCGCTCCAAGAAACCACGTATGGCTGGGCGGTCGAGATGATCCTCAAAGGCGCGCTCGCCGGATTCCGCATCGTGGAAGTCCCGGTGAGCTACCACCAGCGCATCGGAAAATCGAAGATCAGCGGTACGCTGAAGGGTACTGTCGGCGCGGGTTGGTTCATTCTCAGCTTGATCGTGCGCTATTATTTCCGCCGTCGGTCCAGACCTTCTCGAGGGAAGGCATCTGATTGAGCGGCGGGTAATCCGATCTAAGACGCGGCGGTGACGGTCCGGGCCGCCTTACGCTGAGGACGCACCAGCCAATAGACTGCGACGATGTGCGTGATCATCAGGATGGGCACGTAGATGATCGGGATTGCATACCCGGCGCCCAACTGCCCCGCCACCGCAGGAAGCCCGACCCGGACAGCATGGTAATAGTCAACGATGAGGTCGGCGATCCCTACGAGGTTGAAGGCGGCCACGAACAGCCAAAAGGCCGGGCGTATCCTCACCGTGAGAAGCGCCAGCATGGCCAGCACCCCTGTTGCCAGGTCCCAGTAGGCGGAGAACGTGGCAAAGCCAGCCGGAAGATTAAGGCCGACGAAGCCTGGAACGATGAATACCAGCCCGAAGAAACGGAAGCTGTGCAGAGTAGCGATGGCGCGTTGCGCTTCAAACCGGTCCATTGCCTTGAGTCTGGGCAGGATGTAAACAGCGAAGCAAAGCAGCCACGCGACATAACCTAAAACGAGATGCATTTGAAAAACGGTCTGCGTCGACATTTTGGGGCCTCCTGACTGCATAGGATTATGTAAATAATCCTACAGATTCACGATTTCTTCCTGCCCGGTTCGGGGCAGATAATTGCAGCGTGAGATGACCACCAGCATCCTATAATCAGACATGCGTTACCGGCCCGAGCACAAAGTCAAAGTCCATCGGAAGATTCTGAAAGACGCCTCTCGGCGGGTTCGCGCCGAAGGCATCGCTGGCGCCGCGGTTTCATCCGTTATGCGTGCTGCCGGCCTGACCAACGGCGGTTTTTACAAACACTTCGGCAGCAAGGATGACCTGCTTACGGAGTCGTTAAGCGAGGCATTCCGAGAAACCGCCGACCGCCTGACTCAAGTTGCCGAAAAGTCCAAACCTGGGGAGGCGTGGAAGGCCATTGTGAAGGCCTACCTGAGTCCGGAACACTGCGATCATGCCGAGTCCGGATGCCCGTTGGCGGCACTTGCGCCCGAGTTGGCGCGGGCCGAGCATGTAATGAAGGCCTCCATCCGCAGGGAGATGATCAAATACAAAAGCCGAATGCTTCCCTTGATGCCTGGCCGGCGGGCTGCAGACAAAGAGCGCGCGTTCTCTGCGATCTTTTCAACGATGATCGGGGCAGTTGCGATGACCCGAATCCTGCCAGACCAAGCAGCACGATCGAGAGTGCTCGCGAGCGCACGCGATTTTCTCTTGCGTAGCTTCTAAAGGTCCACGGGCCAATCACTCAGCAGGCGGGAAGCCGATTCACGCCTGATCGCTTGAACGCGGCAGTGGGCCACCGTTCGTATATTATTGCGCGAACAATTTATGAAGTCTTCAGGCAAGACCGTGGAGCGTTCGCCCGGCAGTGATCGTGTGCTGGTAATCATGGCGAAAGCCCCAAGGCCGGGCGCGGTCAAGACCCGCCTGACGCCCACCCTTTCTCCTGAGGCTGTCACCGAGTTCTATTGCTGTCTTTTGGACGACACGCTGGCGCTGGCGCGGTCATTGGGCGATGTGGAAGTTGCCATCATGTGTCCGGACTCGGACGTGAAAGAACTGGCCCGATTAGCTGGCAATGAAGTGAACGTAGTTGCCCAGAAAGGTGAAGGACTGGCTGCAGGCCTCACGTCGGTGTTTGCACACTTCACGGCATATTATCAAAAAGAAGATCATCCTCAAAAAGAAGATCATCGAAGGGACGTCCATAAACGACGCTCCATTGCCTTTAATAGTGACAGCCCACACCTGCCGCGTTCTGTTCTCGAAGGCGCGTTTGAAACGCTGGCCGCACATGACATAGTCGTGGGGCCAACACACGACGGAGGCTACTATCTCGTTGGGGCAAAGGCTTCGCATCCGACGCTTTTCGCAAGCCGCGGGATGGGCACCAGCAGCGCGCTGGAGAGACTCCTGGCGCGCACTCGAACTCTGGAGCTATCGGTGGGGTTCGTAGATCCTTTTTACGATATCGATGTTGCGGACGACCTGAATCGGTTGGCGGCGGAGTTGCGTTTGGCTCCGGCCAGGGCGCCCCGAACCGCGGCTTGGCTTCAAGAATGGGAACTCGCAGCGGGTCAATCCTGGACAAGATCTCGGACGGGCACGGGAGAACTGTAATAGTGAAGACTACCTCCCAGTGGAGAGTGTGCGCGCTCGGCACCGTGTTGTGCGCGGCGCTCACGATCTGCTCCCGCAACTTCGGAGATAGGGGCGGGCCGTACTTCATGGCATCTTTGGCGGTTGCGGGAATCGCGTA
>Ga0209006_10005878_pt1 | contig 11147 bp, 10 predicted proteins | sample JacPin_JW_Ref_O2_FD_188567 | JGI IMG/M metagenome (GOLD analysis project Ga0209006, IMG submission 188567) | Forest soil microbial communities from Algoma, Ontario, Canada - Jack Pine, Ontario site 1_JW_Ref_O2 (SPAdes) (version 2) | ecosystem: Environmental > Terrestrial > Soil > Boreal... | reverse complement strand
TTCAAGTAAAAAGTCTGGCATCTATAAATCCAGAGTTTAGGTGGTGACCGGTGCCAACTGCTCCTTTTTTTGTTTCGTCTTCTTCTCAGCCGCAGGTTCGGGCTGGTCTGATTTTCTAGACGACGCGGCTTCAGCCTTCTGTTGATCCACCCACGCCTTCGCAATTCCGACCGCCAGCGCGCGCACCCGCGCGATGACGCCCACGCGCTCAGTCACGGAGATCGCTCCCCGGGCATCGAGGATGTTGAACAGATGCGAGCACTTCAGGCACAGATCGTAAGCTCCCAGAAGAGGGAAGCGGTGCTTGTCTTGCGCTGAAGACCTGGCTCCGTCGCCCTCCGCTTTTTCGCTTTTCGTGAGCGCAACATATTTATCGATTAGCCCCTTGCACTCGGCTTCATATAAATCGAAATGCTTCCATGCCTTGTCGACATCCGCATCTTCGAAGTTGTAGACGGAGAACTGTAGTTCATCCGCCAAGCGCACATCGCCATATTTGACCTCGGCCCCCGTATCCGGATCGCGTGCCCAGACGATGTCGTAGATCGAATCCACATCCTGCAGAAACGCGCCGATGCGCTCGAGCCCATAGGTCAGCTCCGCGCAGATCGGGAACAAATCTACGCCGCCACACTGCTGGAAATAAGTGAACTGCGTAATCTCAAGGCCGTCGAGCATGACCTGCCAGCCCACGCCCCACGCGCTGAGCGTTGGTGCTTCCCAGTTGTCTTCTTCGAACTTGATGTCGTGCTGGCGCAGATCGATCCCGATCGCGCCCAGCGATTCGAGGTACAACTCCTGCACATTGTCCGGCGGCGGCTTCAGGATCACCTGCAGCTGCATGTGCTTGAACAGGCGATTGGGGTTTTCCCCGTAGCGGCCATCCGCCGGCCGCCGCGACGGCTGGACATACGCGACCTTATAAGGCTTCGGCCCCAGCACGCGCAGAAACGTCTCCGGTGCCATGGTGCCCGCGCCGACCTCCACGTCGTAGGGCTGCTGCAGGACGCATCCGCGCTCGGCCCAAAAGGTCTGCAGGCGCAGTATGAGTTCCTGAAACGTCAGCGGGTTGGGATGATTTGGATGCACGCCAATTCAGAGGTACGAAAGTTAATCAGTGATTGTAAAGGATGCGGTGGGGAATCGTCAGCTTGTGTATATCAACTTGAGTCTAGAAGTTACCCTTCTCCAGCATTCCCGCCGTAACCAGCTTCTTTTCTAGCTGCCGCTGCAGAATCTGGATCAGCAATTTGCGCAGGTCGGCGGCTTGCGACCTTGGCCAGGGCATTCCCGCGAAAGTTTCTACCGGAGCACGAAACATTTTCGCGGCCAGCGAGCGCGACTCGCTTGAAATTTCAGACGACGCCAGCCGCTTGTCGTCGGCGCACATCAGGCCGTCGGCCAGGGCGTGGAACCAGGCGCGTTCACCGTTGAGCTTCCGGCCACAGACTACGCACTCGCTGAGTTCAGGCAAAAATCCGACCAGGCGCGTCAACCACAGGTCGAAATATGTAACCGGCATCCATATCTCGGGGCCAGTCAACACATGTAGGACCGAGAGCGTGAGGCGGAAGACGGCGTCATTGGCCTCGCGGTCGGGAAGAAGTTCATCCAGCAACTCGGCGATGTGGCCCAGCGCGACCGCGCGAGGATAACTTACCTCCGAGGCCAGTGGTGACTCGAGCACCTCGCAGGCATCGAGCCGCGCCAGCTCCTGGCGCTCGCGAACGTCGTAGAAAGCGCGCACGTAGGTCAGCGGCTCGAGCGCTCCGCCGAAGCGGCGCTTCGATTTCTTGGCCGAGCGCGCCACCCCGCGAACTTTGCCCTCCACGCGCGTAAATAATGTGACCAGCAGATCGGCCTCGCGCATGGGATAGGTGCGCAGCACGATCGCCTCCGATTCTCTGAGCGCCATGTCTGTGCGTGATTCTACAGCTTCGAGCTATGAGCTATGAGCGATGGGTTGCACGCCGATGGGTGCTACTTCGGACTGACGCTGTAATGCAGATTCACGACTCCGTCGGAAAATTTCTTCGTCGATAGCAGCTTCAGAGGGATCAATCGATGGCGCGGTGCGATCAGAGGTAAGCCTTCGCCGATCAGGACCGGAATCACGTTGATGTGAAACTCATCAATTTCGCCCTCGTCGAGGAAAGACGCAATGATCTCGCCGCCGCCCATCATCCAAATATGTTTTCCGCGCTCTGATCGCAAGCGTTTGATGAAAGGCTTGATCGGCTCGTCCACGAACTCAAATCCCGGCAGGGGCGATTTCGGCCGACGATGCGAGAAAACATAGTTCTTCATGCCCGGCCACATTGCCGCATCCTTCATGCCCAGCTCGATGCCCTTGCTGTACGTCTTGCGCCCCCAAAGAATCGTGTCGACGGTTTTGAAGAACGCTCCCATGCCATAGCTGCCTTTGGGCATCGGACGATCTAACCAGCCGACATCGCCGTCTGGGCGGGCAATGTACCAATCGGCGCTGATCGCAACGTGGACGATGATCTTTCTGTTTTGCTGGGTTTGCCCGGTCTGGGGGTTGCGGCGAGTTTTGACACTCATAATCGCAGGCTGTTACGATTAGCTGTTCCGTAATAGCCTGCCTCAAAGCCGTCCCCGTCGTCTAGCCCGGCCTAGGACACCGCCCTTTCACGGCGATAACACGGGTTCGAATCCCGTCGGGGACGCCAAATCTAATCAATGAGTTACCGGAATTTCTCGAGAAACTCGCGGTACAACGACGGTACAAGTTGGTTTCGAGCGGATCATTCCGACCACTTTGCTTTGCGCCGCTCGCTTCTGCAGACTCAGGGCTTGGGTGTAAGTGTCCAACGTCATCTTTGCTGTTGAGTGGCACCTGCGATTGGATTACTGTTAGTGAACTCCCAACGTATCGCGTGATTGAAAACGCTGTCCATAGGCTGCCTATACCGCTGCCCATGGGGAAGAACTTGGATTGCTCGGCGGCCAAATTGTCCGTATCGATCTTAAGAAGGTGAAGACGCGAAAGGAAACGATTGTTCTGAACTCTCGCAGGAACAATGAGTGGCTCACTGCAACATGGCCGGATTAACCGAACTTCAGCGAAGACGAGCCATGTTGAGCGCTAGAGTCGGTGCGTCGTTTCGCACTTAATTACTTCGAGTTCTAGTTTCGTTTCTCATGAGCACCAGCATCCTGGATCTCGAAGTTATTCCAGAGCACCTGATTGTGATCGGTGACAGCTATTTAGGTCACCGTAAGTTTTTCCGGATTGTTCTATGAATCGGTACCACTGGGCGTGCACGCTCGATTCGAGAGTGGATGTGATCCAAATCATCTCTGCGATTCGTTTCTCGAGAGCGACATACCTCCTATTTTCACGCTCCATACGCCACAAACCGCGGTACAAGAACGGTACAAGCAAGACTCCTTCCTCAGCGTTTCTAGTCGTTCCTTACAGGGCGTGCAGAGCGACCGCTGCCTTGAAATTACAACGTGATACAGTCTGTCAGCGCCCTTTCACAGCGGTAAACACAGGTTCAAATCCCGTCGGGGACCGGCCTCAATCGACCACATCATGGTGACGGCCGGGCGGCCTTCTTTTGGTCGCCTTATCGAGCTGGATTTGGCTCACGCGCGCCGTACACTCGACGAACATTTTTCACTCATCATCGAAGTCGCCCGGAACGCAGCTGACAAGGTGAAACCCGGCGGAACTTTAATATTTATGGGAGGCACTGGCGGCCGCCGGCCGGCCATGGGCCTGGGAATCTTATCGACATTAACTGCCGCACTTCCGACCCTTACGGCCAATCTTGCGCTTGAGCTGGCACCTGTTCGCATGAGCCTGATCGCAGCCGGATTCGTCGACACGCAGTTGTCTGCATCATTGTTAGGCGATCAACTCGAAAACCATCGTAGCCAGCTGCGAGCTAAACTTCCCATCCGGCGGGTTGTCCAACCAGCAGATGTCGCCGCACTGGCCGTACATCTTATGATCAATACCGCCCTTACGGGCGCAACCTATGATATCGACGGCGGCCAGCAGTTCGTCGCTGCCTGAGCCGAAGACATCAGCGTTTAGAGATTGGGCGATAATAATAAGGAGAACTATGGCAACTCTGCGCGCCTTTCCAAGCCGTGAACCGATCAGCAACGCTACAGCCGAGGAAGTTGAAATGAAGTTTGAGGCTGTCGTCATACCGGTTGCGGATGCCGACCGGTCGAAGGAGTTTTACACCAAACTCGGGTGGCGGCTCGACGCCGACTTCCCGTTTGATAACGGCTTCCGCGTCGTCCAGTTCACGCCGCCTGGTTCTGGATGCTCGGTTCAGTTCGGCGCGAAGATAACATCCGCTGTTCCTGGATCGGCCCAAGGTCTCTATCTGATCGTCTCCGATGTCGAGGCTGCGCGGAGAGATCTTGCCGCACGCGGCATTGAGGTGAGTGACGTGTTCCACGCCGGAACGCCGGGTGCCCAGTTCCAAAGCGACAGCAGCGGGCGGATAAGCGGGCCGGCGCCGCAGCATGCCAGCTACAGTTCGTTCGCGACGTTTCTTGACCCCGACGGCAATGGATGGCTTTTCCAGGAAGTCACAACCCGGCTGCCCGGCCGTGGACTCCGCAATCTGGATGTTGCGGCGCTAACGAAACTTTTACAGGAAGCAGAGCAACATCATGGCGAATACGAACCTACGGCTCCGAAGCACCACTGGTCAGACTGGTATGCTGCCTATATTGTCGCGCGTCAGAACGGCAAGAGTCCCGAAGAGGCAGCCAAAGACGGTAAGATTCACATAGAGGAAACACTCTGACTACTACAACGAAACACTTCGACGCAATCATTATCGGGACAGGCCAGGCAGGACCGTCGCTGGCAGCGCGCTTTGCCGGTGCTGGAAAAACTGTGGCTATTATCGAACGCCATAAATTTGGCGGCACCTGCGTGAATACGGGATGCATCCCGACAAAGACGCTCGTGGCGAGCGCCTACGCGATCCATGTTGCGGGCCGAGGTGCGGAATACGGTTTTGCGGTTGGAGATGTCCGCGTCGATATGAAGCGGGTGAAGGCTCGCAAGGATGCAGCCTCCGCGAGGTCAAACAAAGGAGTGGAGGAATGGCTCCGGGGCACGAAAAATTGTACGGTCATCGAAGGCCATGCCCGCTTTCAGTCGTCGAACAGTGTTGTGGTCAACGACGAAGTTCTCGAGGCCGATAAGATCTACATCAATGTTGGAGGGCGCGCTCGTGTTCCCGACATGCCGGGGATCCATGATGTCCCATTTCTCGACAACTCATCGATGATGGACATCGATTTCCTGCCCAAGCATCTTGTCATCGTCGGTGGAAGTTATGTGGGACTGGAGTTTGCCCAGATCTATCGCCGCTTCGGGAGCGAAGTCACGGTTGTGGAAATGGGACCTCGCTTGATTGGGCGAGAGGACGAAGACATTTCCCAAGCTGTACGCGAAATCGTGGAGGCTGAGGGCATACAGATCCGGCTGAATGCTAAATGCATCTCGCTGGCGAAACACGGTGACGGTGTCGCCGTCCGCATGGAATGCAGTGATGATCCGAAGGAAGTTGCAGGCACGCACGTGCTTCTCGCGGTCGGCCGCGTCCCCAATACAAGCGATCTGGATCTCGAACGGGCCGGGGTCACCACCGATCAACACGGCTACATCGTTGTCGATGATGAGCTCCAAACCAACGTGCCCGGCATCTGGGCGCTGGGAGACTGCAACGGCCGCGGCGCCTTCACGCACACTTCTTATAACGACTACGAGATCGTTGCCGACAACCTTTTCAACGCCGACCATCGCCGGGTTTCCGACCGGATACAGGCGTACGGGCTTTATATCGATCCGCCGCTGGGCCGATGCGGCATGACGGACGCAGAGGTACGGAAATCCGGACGCCGTGCTCTGGCTGTGAAATATCCGATGAGCAAAGTGAGCCGGGCCTACGAAAAAGGTGAGATGCAAGGTCTCATGAAAATCTGCGTCGATGCCGAAACGAAACAAATCCTGGGTGCTGCGATTCTTGGAGTCGGCGGAGATGAAGTGATTCACGTGCTGCTGGACATGATGTATGCGAAGGCGCCTTACACGGTCATCCAGCGCGCGATGCACATTCATCCGACGGTCTCGGAATTTCTGCCCACTATCCTCGCCAAGCTAGAGCCATTTGTGTAGAAGGGCAGAACCTGGCCAAATCAATTAAGAAACCCGCTAAGAGTTCTCCGCCTTGCGGGATTTGTTACTGGAGGAATGGTCCCGGGGCTTTCCGCGCAGATTCTGATCCTGCCCGGGATTGACAGCATCTTCGGGTTTGCCCTCTTTTTTGCGGCGGGGACCGCGATCGCAGCGTGGTTCGCCACCTCCAGCCCGCGGCTTTCCTTTTTTGGAGTGCAGATTGCGCTCGCCTTTACTTCGTCAACCTGCAGGATTTCCAGATCAGACTGACCTTACGATCGCGCGCGACAAGGTACTCGGAGTGCTATTGGGTATTCTCGTCATGGGATTCGTCTTCGACCGCCTCGGAACGAAGAGTGATGCGGAGCAGTTGCAGAAACTGCTGGTGCGGAACGTACGGATGCTGGCACAGCTCGGAGTTTGTCCGGTCGCAAGAGATAAAACCCTTGCGGTTTCCCAGATCGGCCGCCTCCGCAGTCAGATCAATGACAACTTCGCCAATCTGGCATCGCAGGTGGATGCCGCGCGCTTTGCGTTTCAGTTTCGCCACCGGCGCGAGGAAGACGTTGCCGAGTGGGAGCGGATTCAGAGGGCTCAGCCAGAGATGCGTTCCATCTACCTGCTGGAACTCAGTCTTCTCTCCCACCGCGGGAGGCGGGAGGCGGATTCCGAATTGGCCGAGCATCAAAATCAAGCGCTGGACCATTTTATAAGCAAGTACAGCGATGAACTCATGCACATAGCCGCATGGATCGCACACGATGAGGGCGCACCGATGCGCATCACTGATGATTCCATCAGGCTATTAGAGCAAGCTTTCGAGGGCCACAACTCCCCGAACTCGCGGGCTATCGCAGACATCTGTCAAAAGATGACCTCCTCTCTCCTCATCTTGCAGAACAAATGCTGACTCGCATTCTGATTGCTTCGGAGCCTAATACCAAGGTCCAATGGCGCTCTCGCACTGGGCGGAGCATCTTCGTAGTGGCGCGTCGCTGTCAAGCGTGGAGCGCGATAAGCGAACATTCGGACAACGAAGGCAAACTTATGGATAAGCAACAAACGACGGAACTCATTCCCGACTTCCTGGGTGAGGATCGGCATGAGTTTGTAGAAAAGCTAGCTCACCAGCTTTGGGAGGAAAGGGGACACCCTTTCGGTTCCGCTGAGGTCGATTGGTTCGCAGCCGAGGTAGCTGTGTACTCGTCGTTGCTTGCAGCAGGATTGATTGCCGCATCTGCGGATGGACTTCACCACATGGCAGAAAAAATCTACAAATGATGCACCTGTCTCCGGCTAGTTCAATCGCAGCAGGACAGTCACGGATCTCGGCGCCACGCGATAACTAAGCGCGTTTAGAGGCTCGCTGGACTCCGAGAAGTCGTTTGGAGTCGGCAATGCAGTGTCGACGACTCTGGTCCATTCGGATGCAGTACCTTCCTGGATTTGAAACTCGAGGTTCTCCCAGTAGGCATTGATCATTACGTAGATGTCCCGGTCATTTTGAGATGCGCCGTGGAGGCAGAACGCCAGGCTGTGGGAGTCCGGGGACAAGTCGGCAGCTCCGCCAGTCCCGTACCACGCCACATCTTCGCGCCAGAAACGGCTGCGGCTCAGGGTCGGGTGGTTCTTGCGGAAGGCGATCATGCACTTGAAGAAACGAAAAACATCCTGATTGGACTGCAACTGGGACCAATCGAGCCATCCCGTTACATTGTCCTGGTTGTACGGGTTGTTGTTGCCGAATTGCGTATTCAGAAATTCATCTCCGGCTCGAAACATCGGAGTTCCGTTCGACAACATCAGCAAGCAGAAAAAATTCTTCACCTGCTTGCGGCGCAGCGCCAGCACTTCGGCAGTGGCCCCGGCATCACCCTCATGTCCGGAGTTCCAGCTGTAGTTCTCGTTCATCCCATCCTGATTATTCTGTCCATTGGCCCAATTATGTTTCTCATCAAAGGAGACGAGATCGTACAAAGTGAAGCCGTCATGCGAAGTGATGTAGTTGACGCTCTGATAGGCGTGATACGCGTCGTCGCGGTTATCGGGGAAGAAATCGTCGCTGCCGTAGATCCGCCGCATGAGGTCGGGGACCATTTCCGCATCACCTCTCACAAATCGGCGCACGTCATCGCGGAACCTGCCGTTCCACTGCAGCCAAGTGATGCCAGGAAAGCCTCGTCCGAGTTGGGACGCTCCCGTGTCCCAGGGCTCGGCGATCAGACGTAACAGGCCCAATTCCGGATCAGCGGCAATTTCCGCGAAAATCGGAGCGTGCCCCCAGTTCAACGATCCATCGGCATTGCGGCTAAACACTGAGGCCAGATCGAAGCGGAAGCCGTCGATGTGCATCTCTTTTTTCCAATGACGCAGGCTGTCCATCACCATTTTGCGCACATGCCCCCGGCCAAAATTTAAAGTGTTACCTGTGCCCGAATAATTCGCATAGGGCTGTGCCGGGTCGGAGGTCATCATGTAATAGCTTGCGCTGCCCAGGCCTTTATAGCTGTAAATCGGACCTTTATGATCTCCTTCGCAGGTGTGGTTGTAGACAACATCGAGTACGATGCCGATCCCGGCCTCATGAAATGCCTTCACCATATTCTTGAATTCAGTGTGCTCTTCTTCGTCCCGCTGGCTCGCGTATTGCGCATGAGGAGAAAAGAAGTTCAGAGGCATGTAGCCCCAGTAGTCTCCTTCCTGGGGATCGCGCTGGAATACCGGCATCAACTCGACCACGGTCACGCCAAGATCTTTCAGATAAGGGATCTTGTCGACCAGTCCCGCATAAGTCCCCGCCCGAGATGGATCCACGCCTGAATTCGGATTCTGCGTGAAGCCTCGAACGTGCAGCTCGTAGATGATCGCATCGGCCTCATGAAGCGGCGATTGAGATTGGCCCCAATCAAATTTCGCTTTAGGATCCGTCAGCACACCGAGGGGAGCTTTTCCCGCGTTTGAGCCTTCCCGCATCGCCAAGGTACGGTCGAACGCGGGCGGAAAGAAAACAGCTCTCGCATACGGGTCCAGCAGAATTTTCTGTGCGTCAAAGCTATGCAGGCCCGCCCAATCTTCCCCCGACACCGAGTACGCATAGTAGCGGCACTCGCCTATCGCTGCGATCGGAATCCGGCAATGCCAGATACGGCCAGATTTGTTCCTCAAGAAGTCGAAGCGGTAGGTGAAGGCCGGAGTGACGAGGTCGGGCGAAGCATATAACAGCAGCGTCACGCTGTCAGCGTGTTCAACATAAATTGCGAAGTTGAATGCCTGCTCCTCTTCAATCCAGGTGGCGCCGAAGGGCAAGGCGCTGCCCTCGATTTGCTCCCAACTCGGAGGCTTCAGTTGTTGGTTACGATCGCTGCGGGTCCCGCCACCAAGCGTAGAGCCTACCTCTTGGCTTGAGTTCTTCACACTGCCTCGCTTACTGTCGACTGAGCGATAGGCTCATCAATGTCTTCTGGTTGCATGCGCTTCGACATCTCAGTCAGTTCGCGCAACCACCGGGAAGATGGAGATAAATCCATGGCGTCCGGACATCGCCAACGCCAATTCCCGCCGGCGAGACCCGGGATGTTCATGCGACTCTCCGCTCCGAGGTTCAGCAGATCCTGAAGCGGCGCAACCGTCAAGGCCGCGATCGATGACCAGGCCAGATTCACCAGGGACGGGGCGGCGTCATCGACCGTGCCCGGTGCGCGTTTCAGATAATTCCAGAAGTTCTGGCGCTGGTATTCGGGCAGTTGTTCGTACCATTCCCGGGTTGGAGCATTATCGTGCGTGCCTGTGTAAGCGACGGTGTTGCTGACAAAGTTGTTGGGGAGATATGGATTGTCAGAATGCCCGTCGAACGCAAACTGTAAAATCCGGGTTCCAGGCAACTGGAATTGTTCACGCAGCGCGTGGACGTCGGGTGTGATCAATCCCAGATCTTCGGCGATGAAGGGAAGGCTGCCGAGTTCTTCTTGCACTGCGTGGAAAAAACCAGAGCCAGGTCCCTGCACCCATTGACCTGACTGGGCGGTCGGAGCACCCGCCGGAACGTGCCACGCAGCGGCGAATCCTCGAAAGTGATCCAAACGGATCGCATCCACATGCGCCAGGAGTGCGCGCAGCCTGTCGATCGACCAACGATAGCCTGTGGCGCGCAGCGCGTCCCAGTTGTAAACGGGATTGCCCCACAACTGGCCGTTTGCGCTGAAATAGTCCGGAGGAACGCCCGCGACGAAGCGCGGATGGCGGTGTTCGTCGAGCAGAAACAATTCCGGGTCCGCCCAAACATCGCTGGAGTCCGGAGAAACAAAGAACGGCAAATCTCCGATTAGCCTCACGCCTTTGGAGTGCGCATACTCCTTGAGTTGATCGGTCTGCCGGAACAAGAGAAATTGCGCGAAGCAGACTCGGTCGACTTGATCGGCCAATTCTCCTCGTGCCTGGGTCAGAGCGTCGCTGTGGCGCTCGATGAACTCTTGCGGCCACTCGAGATAATGCTCGCCGTGATATTTGGTCTTGAGTGCCTCGAACAGCGAGTAGTCGTCGAGCCAATGCGCCTGTTGCGATCGGAACTCGTCATAGGCCGCGCGTAGATCTTTGCGTGCCCCTGCTTTGAAATTCGCCCGAGCTGTTTCGAGCAGACGAGTTTTGAAAGGGATCACGGCGTCGTAGTCGACGACATCGGAAGGGAGGTCAGGCTGATAATCTATCCTCTTCAACAGTCCTTCCGAGACCAGAGAATCGGGACTGATCAATACAGGATTCGCTGCGAACGACGACATCGACTGATACGGAGAATTTCCGTAGCCCGTCGGGCCGAGCGGCAGCACCTGCCACCAGCGCTGGCCCGCAATGTGAAGGCGATCAATCCAGGAAAACGCCGCGGATCCCAGATCGCCGATGCCGTACGGCGACGGCAACGACGTAATGTGCAGCAACACTCCCGAAGCGCGGTATCCATGCGAGAATGGCG
>Ga0209006_10005876_pt1 | contig 11147 bp, 6 predicted proteins | sample JacPin_JW_Ref_O2_FD_188567 | JGI IMG/M metagenome (GOLD analysis project Ga0209006, IMG submission 188567) | Forest soil microbial communities from Algoma, Ontario, Canada - Jack Pine, Ontario site 1_JW_Ref_O2 (SPAdes) (version 2) | ecosystem: Environmental > Terrestrial > Soil > Boreal... | reverse complement strand
CAGCAGAATCACCGTGGGGACCGCCCCGAGCAGTAATTCCCCTAGTTGATGAAGCGTCTGATCCATGCTGTGCTGATATAGACCGGAAAAATGAGGGCTATGAAAACTGTTAAGTCTAGCGTCCCAAGGAATTTATGTCAACGCGGAGAAGACCTCATCCAGCCGGACCCTGGCAGCAGCCGTAAGCCAGCGCGAAGCCCGTTTCGGGACGACCTGGTTATCCAAAACTCTCCTCGCGTGCAGCCGGTCGCATTGCCCTAACTCACTAAAAATACAGGATTTATACAGGCTTCCCGGTCAGTACACAAAATCCCAAGGCTGCACTTTCTCAGGTCCGGCGCAGGTACTATGCAGAAATCTGCAACTACCCCTTGACTTCCTCATAAACAGGACTAGCATGGTGGTATCACCTCCGATCCAATTCAGGATCGAATGGGCCGATAGCCAAGGAATGTCACCGCTTCTTGGTTGCCGGCCCATTTAATTTCAGAGACGCTCATGTGGGAACAGCCATCCGCAGCTGTCCGGTCGAGCGAAGCTCGACGGTTGCTCCGTCGCCTCCGGCAACTGAGAGGGCATGATTCCCGCCATCCCAACCATGTATACTCCCACCGAGTTTCCGCCGAACCCTGTTTCCGCCAAACTCTGGATAGGCTCTCACCAACGGCTCAGTCCGCCGTCCAACATTCTTACTGAGGAGTAACTCATGCGTGCGTTTCGTCTGCTATTGATTTCTGCCGTCGTCGCTCTCTGCGCATCGGGGCAGGCCCAGAACATCGATATCCCGTACCAGAAAGTCGTGCTCGACAACGGACTCACCCTGATCGTCCACGAAGACCACAAGGCTCCCATCGTGGCCGTCGACCTCTGGTATCACGTCGGCTCAAAGAATGAGAAGGTTGGCAAGACGGGGTTCGCGCATCTTTTCGAACATCTGATGTTCGGCGGCAGCCAGCACGCCAAAGACAGCTATATCAAGGCCCTCGAATCCGTGGGCGCGACCGATCTGAACGGCACCACCAGCGAGGACCGCACCAACTATTTCGAGAACGTCCCCACCTCCGCGCTCGATTACACCCTGTGGATGGAAGCCGACCGCATGGGTTTTCTCGATCTGAGCCAGAAGACGCTCGACCTGCAGCGCGGCGTGGTTCAAAACGAAAAGCGTCAGGACGAAAACGAACCCTACGCGCTGGCTGAAGAGGAGATTCAAAAGAATACCTATCCCGCCGGCCATCCCTATTCCTGGCCCGTGATTGGTGACATGGCGGACTTGGATGCCGCCTCGTTCAAAGATGTCCAGGAGTGGTTTAAGACTTACTACGGCCCCTCAAATGTCGTGATTGTGCTGGCTGGCGACGTCGATGCGAAGACCGCAAAAGAGAAAGTCGAAAAATATTTCGGCGATATCCCTCCCGGCCCGCCCGTCACCCACCAGCAAGCGTGGATCGCGAAGATGTCGGGGACTCACCGCTCCGTCACCCAGGACCGCGTGCCGCTCCCGCGCGTCTCCATGGTCTGGAATGTGCCGCAGTTCGCCAGCGCCGACGCGAACTATCTGACGCTGGTCAGCGCCTGCCTCGGCGAAGGCAAGACTTCGCGCCTTTACAAGCGCCTCGTCTACGACGACCAGATCGCCAGCGACGTTACCGTCTATCTGGAGGCCCGCGAGATCGGCGGCCAGTTCGAGATTGAGGCGAGCGCGCGCCCCGGTCACAATCTGGATGAGATCGAGAAAGAAATCAAGGAAGAACTCGCGCGCTTTCTCAAGGACGGCCCCACCTCGGAAGAGCTGCAGCGAGTGCAAACGCAGTACGTGGCTAATTTTCTGCGCGGCATCGAGCGCATAGGCGGCTTCGGAGGAAAAGCCGACCGGCTCGCGCAATACGCCACCTTCACCGGCAACCCCGAGGGTTACAAGATCAGCCTTCAACGAATCCACGAGGCTACTGCGGACGATCTGAAATCGGTGGCGAATCGCTGGCTCAGCGACGGCGTCTACATCGTGCAGGTCTTGCCGTTCCCCGATTACAAGCCGGCGAAGGAGGAAGTTGATCACGCCAAGACGCCGGCCCTGGGCACGCCGCCGGAACTCAAGCTTCCCCGGCTGCAGCGCGCGACGCTCTCCAACGGACTCAAAGTGATACTGGCTGAACGCCACGAGGTTCCGCTGGTCGAATTCTGGATGGCCACCGATGCCGGCTATGCCGCCGACCAGTTCACCAAACCGGGCACGGCGAAACTCACTGCGACGCTGCTCAACGACGGGACAAAGACGCGGAACGCTCTCCAGATCAACGACCAGGCCGCAATGCTGGGAGCTAACCTGTCGACGCGCTCCAACCTGGACTACAGCTATGTGAGCCTCTCCGCGCTGAAGGCCAAGCTCGACCCGTCGCTCGATCTGTTCGCCGACGTGATTCTCAACCCGTCATTCCCAGAAGCCGATTTCAAGCGCGAGCAAAAACTGCAGCTGGATTCCATCGAAGAAGAACAGAAAGATCCCATCCAGATGGCGCTGCGCGTTTTCCCCGGCCTGATTTTCGGCGCGGGCCATGCCTATGGGAATCCTTTAACTGGATCGGGCACCGCCGCCAGCACCCAGGCCATTACCCGTGAAGATCTAATCAAATTCCACGACGTCTGGTTCCGGCCGAACAACGCGACGCTGGTCGTAGTCGGCGACACCACTCTCGCCGAGGTGACGCCGAAACTCGAAAAGCTGTTTTCCGGCTGGAAAGCCGGGCAGATTCCTGCCAAGAATCTTTCCACGGTGAAGCTCGCGACCGAACCGGTCGTCTACATTCTCGATAAACCCGGGGCCAGCCAATCCGTAATCATCACCGGCAACGCGTCCATCCCCGCCAACACGCCGCAGGAGATCGCCATTCAGGCCATGAACGATGATCTCGGCGGAACCTTCAGCTCCCGCCTGAACATGAATTTACGCGAAGACAAGCACTGGTCTTACGGCGCGGGCAGCTTCTTCTGGCAAGCCCGCGCGCAACGCCCGCTGTTCATCTACGCGCCCGTGCAGACCGACAAAACCAAAGAGTCGCTGGTGGAAATGACCAAGGAAATTAACGGCCTCGTGAAAGACCGTCCCGTAACCGCGGACGAACTCGCGCGCATCCAGGCCAACGAAACCCTCAGCCTGCCCGGCTCGCGCGAGACCATCGGTTCGGTAGGATTTTCCACCCTCGACATTCTGCAATACGGCTGGCCCGACAATTATTACGAAACCATGGCCGGAAAAATCCGCGCCCTGAAAACCACCGACCTGGATGCCGCCGCCAAGCAGGTAATCCATCCCGAAAGCATGGTGTGGGTGATCGTCGGCGACCGCGCCAAAATCGAGCAGGGAATCAAAGACCTGGGAATCGGCAAAATTCACTTCATCGACGCCGACGGCAAGCCGATCTAAAAAAGTTTGACTGAAGTATTCGAGATTCTGGGTGCAATTTTCTCGCGCCTTTTGCGAGAAGTGGGGCTTTTCGTCGAGGGACCGTTCAAGCCGAATGCTTAACCACCCACTCTCTCACGTTCCGCACCACCGACTCCGGCGCCTCCACGTCCAGCAACACTGCCCCGTCCTTATACTTCCGCGAAAAAATGCGCGCCTTCGCTTCCAGCATCGCCAGGATTTTTCCTTCCTTCTGCGGCACGCGCAGATGCACGCGGCTGACCTGGTCTTCTTCGATCATCGCGTCAACGCGCTCCAGGAGCCGATCCAGCCCTGCACCCTCCGCCGCCGAAACGTAAACTGTGTTCGAGTCGCCCCGCAGCGCGTCCCTCATCAGGCCCGCAGCCACTTCCACATCCAGCAGATCGACTTTATTCATCACTCGCAAGCGCGGTTTCTTCTCTACTTCCAATTCCTTCAACACAATTTCCACCTGCGCGTCTTGCTCGGCAGAAAGCCGGTTGCTGGCGTCGGAGACATGCAGAATCAACGACGCCCGCTGCACTTCCTCAAGCGTCGCGCGAAACGCCGAGACCAGCGTGTGCGGCAAACTGCGAATAAATCCCACCGTGTCAGAAAGCAGCACCTTGCGCTTCGACGGCAAATCCACGCCGCGAATCGTCGGATCTAAAGTCGCGAACATGCGCGGCGAAGCCAGCACCGCCGCCTTGGTCAGCGCATTGAATAGCGTTGACTTCCCCGCGTTCGTATATCCCACCAGCGCCACCGTCGCCACCGGAGTCGACTCCCGCCGCTGCCGCTGCTGCGCGCGGATGCGCCGCACGTTTTCCAGTTGTTGCTCCACATGCCGCACGCGACGCGCAATTTTTCGCCGGTCAGTTTCCAGCTTTGTTTCACCTGGACCGCGCGTCCCGATGCCGCCGCCCAGCTGCGACATCTCCGCGCCGTGTCCCTTCAGCCGCGGCATCATGTATTGCAGCTGCGCCAGCTCCACCTGCAGCTGGCCTTCCCGCGTGCGCGCGTGCCGGGCAAAAATGTCGAGGATCAGCTGGGTGCGGTCAATCACCCGCCGCTGCACGATTTTTTCAATATTGCGCTGCTGGGAAGGACTGAGATCGTGATCGAACAGAACCACGTCGGCGTTTACCGAGGCGGCCGCGCCGGCAATTTCTTCAAGTTTTCCCGCGCCGATTAAAGTTGCAGGATCAGGACGATCCCGGCGCTGCAGAATCTCGCCTACAACCAAAGCGCCCGCGCTATCCGCGAGTGTGCGCAGCTCGGCCAGCGACTCGTCCGCATCGAACTCCGGAATGCTGGGCTTCTTGCCGTTCTGGGAGAAGTTCGAAGATACGTTCGACTTGCCCGCGGCTCCGCCCGCAGATGAAGCTCTGGCCTCGTCCGGTCCCGCCGCAGCGTCCCGCGCAGCCTGCGCCTGAGCCGTGACCGCGCCCCGAGCTCGCCGCGACCGCACTTCCAGGCCTACCAGAAATGCGCGCTCCTGCCCGGTGCGTTCGAGCTCAGCCTCAGACTGCGTCTCCAGAGGCACGCGTCTGCGCGCACGCGTCACCTCGCGGGAATTCTTGGACTGAGCACTGCGCAATCGGAAACGCCTTTATCCTTCCGTGCCCGAGGCGCTCGCCGCCACCACTGCGGAAGGCGTCGCCGTCCCGGCCGCCACCGCCGGCTTCGTCTCCGAATGCGTCAGGTGGGCACCGTGTGCCGTTCGTCCCATCACAACGGTGGAGATGGCGTGTTTGAAAATCAATTGCTCTTGCCCGCTGGCTTCGAGCACCACCGAATACTTGTCGAACGAGCGGATGCGGCCCGTTAACTTCACCCCGCTCAAGAGATAAATCGTGATGCTGGTTCTCTCCTTGCGGGCCGTGTTCAGGAACGAATCCTGAATGTTCTGCGCCGGCTTGTTGCTTTCCATTGCCGATCTCCTTACTGGTTAAACGTTGCACCGTAGAGCTACAACCAAAAATGCAACCCATCTCTGCCGGCAGCGCCGTCAGACTGAGTTCAAAACAACAGCATGTTTCCGTGGGCCTTCCGCCCGGCCAGAAACAAGGGGGGACATCCACTGGCTGCGTCGCGAGATCCGAAACATGTCAAAAAGCATGATCCGCAAGCGCCGCCGCCAGAAGTCAGCTTCGAGTACGATACGGCGTCCCCCGCAGCTTTTCAACCGCGAACTGTGGGGAGTATTCCCGCTCGTCCCAATCTAGCCCGTCCAGGCTTTACCCAGCATCTGTGTCCTCTGTGGTAACGAATTCAGGCTGTCCTCGGATAACCCGGATAACCGAAATAGTTGACATCCAACCCCCTAGAGCGCGAGACTGGCCTCGCTTGGCGCGACCACCATTGTGCTGAAATAGTTGTCGGTTAGCTCCAGCCCTCTTCGTCCCCGGTTCACACGGAAATTTATTCCCGTAACAGAAACAGAAGCTAAGGAGAAACTTGATGCACCACCTCACCGCACTGGCCGCCTCGTTCGTACCGCCGCAACACAGCGGCGCAGAAGTCACTCAGCTGTTTCTGCGCTGGGTCCACTTTATGGCCGGCATCACCTGGGTCGGGCTGCTCTATTTTTTCAACCTGGTCAATGTCCCCTTCATGAAGCAAGTGGACGCTCCCATGAAGCCGAAGATATTCCAGTACCTGACCTTGCCCGCGCTGAACCTGTTCCGCTGGAGCGCCCTGCTAACCGTTTTTGTCGGCTGCTGGTACTGGGCGCAATTTTTCGTGGGTCCCGACGCCAATCGTCAAGGTGTGAGCCCGCTGAGTACGATCGGCCTGTTCTTGCTTCTCTGGATTGCCGTCTGGGCGATTCTGTTCTTCATCATCAAGAAAGCCGCCAGCGGATACGTTCTCGGCGCCGTCACAGCCGTCTTGGTCGTTGCAGCCGCCTGGGCATTCCTGAACTACACGCCCGTAGGACAGGACGACAACCACGTCCTCTCCATCGGCGTTGGTGGAGGCTTCGGCATCGTCATGCTGTTCAACGTCTGGGGCATCATCTGGCCCAACAATAAAAAGATCATCAAAGGAACGCTCGCTGGAACGCCTCCCGCCAACGCCGCCGCGCTGGCGCGTCAGGCCTTCCTGGCATCGCGCACCAATTTGTTCCTGTCCGTCCCGTTGCTGTTTTTCATGGCCACCAGTTCCCACTTCGCATTCTTCGGCCGGTGAAAAACGCGTAGAGCCGCCAAGCAGGACAACGAGGAGATGTCATCCCGAACCGGGCGGAAGGCCCGGTGAGGGACCCTACGATGCCCATGCAGCGCCACGGACGTCGCCAGGCGCCGTCAAAATTTGCCTGCAGCCGAAGCGTTCGCAGCCGATACCTGTCTAAACCAAAAGATCACACCTCTCCGCTCACAGGTGTACAATCCCGCTCATACCCTGCTGCTTTCAGGAGGTGCGTATGCCCGCTCGCCTCGCTGGTCTGCTTCTTGTTCTCATCGTGGTCCCTGCCCTCAGCCAACAAACCAACGTCCAGGCGCGAATCGAGAAAAAAATAGACTGGCACAACGACATGGCGACCGGGACAACGCCTCCGCCTGAACTGGACGCCAATGCGGCCCGCCGGCAAACCATGCATCAGGACGCCGCGGAACTATCAGCGTTGAGTGTGTCCCTATACCCCGATCTGCAGCAACTGCGCAAGGGGCTCTTGGCCAAAGACATTGCCGAAAAGCTGAAGAAAATGGAAAAGCTTTCCAAGAAACTCCGCCGCGATATGGAGCCCTAGCCCGTGTAGCGCCGTGGTCCCGACGGCTGGGAGCCTGCCCTGAGCGAAGTTGAAGGGGAGGGCGTCCTCGCCCGCGATTCCGATCTCTTGAAGTTTTGTCATCCTGAGCGGAGCATGTGCTTTCGCGAAGCAAAAGTACAAGTGCAGTCGAAGGCCCCTTGCAGCTCAACCGAGGCTGGCGGTGCCGATTTAACTAGAAATCCCTGGGCGCAAAAAAAACGGTCCCGGAATTCCGGGACCGCATAACCACAAAGTTCAACCTAGAACACGATCTTTGCCTGAACCTGACCCACGCGTCCAGCCGGCAAACCGTTGAAGAACGAGCCGTAAGGCCCGGTCGGCGGTGCCGCCTGTCCCGAGATCTGTCCGCAGGATCCTCCCAGAGGTTCGCCTGTGGAACAGGTGGAGCCGACCCAGGTGTCATTCGGGTTTTGGAAGTTCGGATGGTTGAAGATGTTGTAGATGCTAGCTCCGATCGTCATCTTCACCCGCTCCGAGACGTGGAAATTCTTCCCGAACGAGAAGTCCGAGTTGAAGAATCCAGGTCCGCGGAACTGGTTGCGCCGTTGCGTCGGGAACAGTCCCAAATCATTGGCGCTCTCAAAGTCTGCGGAGTTGAAACACTGGCTGTGCCCGTTCACGCAACTTTGCTGTGGATTCGGAGCGACCAGCTGTGCCGGTGTGTAGTTGATTGGGGTTCCAGAGTTGTTCGCAATCGCGGTCGTTCCGTCGACCACCGTGAACGGCAGGCCGCTCCGGGTGATGAAGTTCTCGGAGAATATCCAGCCTCCCAGAATGCTGCTCGCCGCCCGGTTGTTGAAGTGGTAGGGCTCGGTCCAGACCCAGTTTGCATTAAATTGGTTCCGGATGTCGTAGTCGGCATTGCCGTAATTATTCGCTCGCAAGCTCAGCGGGTTGATCTGGCCCAGGATATTGTGCACGCCCACGCCAAGGAGCCCGCCGTTTGAGATTTCGTCCAGAGCATGCGCCCACGTGTAATTGGCATTGATCACGAATCCAGCCGACATGCGGCGGGTATAGGTTGCGGTCAGTTCGTTGTTGTTGGCTACCGCACCTGAATTCCACTCGGTAAAGGAAGAGAACCGGGGATCGGGTGTGGTGGTTGGGTAACCGACAAGCTGGGAGCCGAAGCCCGGACCCAACGCTGAAGGCCCAGTGCTCGCGTTGAGCGTTCCGTTCGGGTAAGCAATGTGGTAACCATGTTGGGCCACGTAGGCGAGCGTGATCCTGCTCTTGCTGTCAATCGCTTGCTGCACCTGGAAGTTCCATTCCTGGTACTGCGGAGTGCGCAGCTTGGTCGGGAACCCGGTAACGCTTGGCGGTGACCCTCCGGCAGCGAGCAACTGAGTAACGGTCAGACCATTGGCGAGGGAAGGAATCCCCAGCGCGGCGTTTCCGTTGCGGATGGTATTTGCAGTGTTGGTAACGGTAGTCGCGGCGCCCGCCGGATCCGCCCAGTGCACCGGAGATCCCCCAAAGTCGGGTCCGATCAATTCGACCGGAACCAGGTAAGGAAGATTCACGAACTGGTCCGTGATGTATGCCGGGAAAGCATCATAGAAAATTCCGAACCCGCCACTGACCACGGTCTTGTCATTGCTCCGAGGCGACCAGGTAAAGCCAAAGCGCGGAGCTAGGTTGACGTTGTCGGTCGAGCCGAACGCATCTTTTCGTCCCGTTTGCAGCGCCTGATCGTAAGGCGTGTTTACGCCTTGCAACTTGAGTTGCGAGAACGGCGCGGTGGGCAACGTGAAGCAGTTGATATCGCAGGTCGGATTAAAGTTATGCTCCGCGCGCAGAGCAATAGTCAGCTTCAATCGCGGCAGCACAGACCACTCGTCCTGCGCATAGAGGCCGAAACCACCCGTGTTCATCGGTTCCCTCGGGTGAAGCGGATTGTTCTGTTCGTAAATCGTTGCGTTGCCGCTGAAGTAATCCTGAAGACCGGGCACGACCTCGGGAGTCACGAGCTCAGACTGGTCGTAGTTGGTGATGTCGTAACGGCGGAAGTTGGCGCCGAACTTCAGGCTATGCCGCCCGATGGTCTTGGCAAAATCATCTACAAACTGGTACTGCGTTACGTTCCGGCCCTGCGGGAAGGCAAGGTTGTCGGCGTTCAGGCCGTCCACCGGAGCATCCGCCTCCAGGTACAGTGAATAGGGGAATGGTGAGTTGCCGCCGGCAGAGGCGGGCCCGTTCGTCATCTCCGTGAAAATCGCGCGGTAGTAGCTGATGGCCGCGACAAAGTTGTTGGAGGTCGTCCCGTTAAAGACGTGCGACCAGTTTAGGCTGTTGTTGTATTCCGGTTGGTAGCTGGCAGCGGAAAAGGCAGCGGGATCGATCGGGTCCGCATAGGTGGCTTGTTTGCCCGTATCAATATCAAAACGGAAGAACAGCCGGTCCTTGGTTCCGAAGTTCTGGTCGAAGCGGCCGATCAGCAGCCACTCTTTCGCCGGCAGCGCCGGACTCGCCTGATAGGACTGCATGCAGCCCGCAGATACCAGGGGATTCGTGTCGGCAACCGCGCCCGTGAAAGCATCCGTGCAACTGGATGCACCGCCGAACGCAACGCCAGCCCCGAAGCCAGGAGCAGCTTCCCAGATCGAGGCCGCCTTAGCGTAGGTTGTAGCGGTAGGGGATGTCGATCCAAATAGCGAGTTCACGTTGGTTTGCACGTCAGTCAGGAATTGCGCTGTCGGCGTGTAGACCGTCTGCGTCGCGGGCACGATGTAGCGAATGCCCTCGGTGTCGATGAAGAAGAAAGTCTTGTCTTTCCGGATCGGGCCGCCAAAAGACGCCGCCCACTGGTTGTTGTTGGAGAAGGGACGAGCCACATTCGGGCTTACCGCGGTATTGAACCAGTCGTTCGCGTTCAGAACATCGCCATTCCACTGGTACTGCACGTTGCCGTGGTAATTGTTGGTGCCGCCTTTGCTCACCAGGCTTACCTGGGCCCCCGCCTGCTGTCCGTACTGGCCGGAGTAGGCATTCGTGACGACGTTTGCCTCATCAATACTGTTCTTGCCGAGCATCAGGTTGGTGGGACCGGAGTTGTTCAGATTGAGGAACGGGTCCATCTGATTTTCGCCGTCCACCGTGAAGACGTTCGAGGTGGCGGGCAGCCCGTTGGTGTTGAAGTTGCCGTAACCGCCGCCGGTGTTCATATTGACCCCAGGCGCGGTATAGGCGACGGCCGTCAAATCGTTCCCGCCGTTAGGTAGGTTCTCGACCAGGTTGCGGTCGAAGTTCGTCGACATCTCGGCAGCTTCGGTGTCGAGCAGCGGCGCCGCGGCGGAGACTTCAACCGTGGTTCCGGCCGCGCCCACTTCCAGCTTCACATTCACCGTGGAGACCTGGCCGTTGTTCACACCGACCTTCGCCGCAAACTGCTTGAACCCTGCGGCGGTGATTACCACCTCATAATTGCCCGGGTCGGTCAGTTCGAACTGGTAAACGCCTTGGGCGTTGGTGGTGGTTTGGGTCGAACCGCCTTTATCCAGACTCTTCAGCGTAACGGGGGTGCCGGAGACAACCGCGTTCGACGCATCCGTAACCGTTCCGCTCACGGCGCCTTTGGTGGCGCTCTGCGCAAATAGCATGCCCGGAACTAACAATAGAACGGTGATCGTCAGCAGAACAAAGCTCGCCGACGCTTTTGTAAATCGCATATTACTGACCTCCTGGGAATTTTTCATAGCGCAAATATGTACCGGCCGCCTTGGCTTCCTGGCAGCCCCGGTGCGATCCGATCGATCTGAGAAACTAAATTTGTGATTGCGTAAACTCTTGATTCCGTGCTGGATCTGGGAAATTATCTTGCGAAACCCGGCCCTTCGAAGCTCGCCCTGCCGAAACCCGCTCTATCGAATTTCGCTTGTCGAAGCCGATCTTTCGAAATGTGAACCCGGTGCCACCTGGTCGCCCGTTCTATCGCGAGCGTACCCAACT
>Ga0209006_10005875_pt1 | contig 11148 bp, 11 predicted proteins | sample JacPin_JW_Ref_O2_FD_188567 | JGI IMG/M metagenome (GOLD analysis project Ga0209006, IMG submission 188567) | Forest soil microbial communities from Algoma, Ontario, Canada - Jack Pine, Ontario site 1_JW_Ref_O2 (SPAdes) (version 2) | ecosystem: Environmental > Terrestrial > Soil > Boreal... | reverse complement strand
GCGCGGCTGCTCGCGGCGATCGAGGAGTTTTGAACGCCGGCTTCGCCGCTTGCTTTCGAATTCGCGCGGCGACAATGTGTCGACAAAATCGTGACCGGAAAGGGTGCGGAAATGCCTGGCATCAAAGTGACCGACATCGCGTGGGGGCGGTTTCGTGCGCCCGATCTCGACGTGCAGGAGGAATTCTTGACGCGATTCGGCCTCGTCAGGACCGAGCGCACCGCGAACGCGCTCTACATGCGCGGGACCGATCCGAACCATCACATCCATGTCACCGAAAAGGGCGAGCCGAAATTCGTCGGCTTTGCGTACCACGCGGCAAGCGAAGACGATCTCGAACGCCTCGCCACGGCGCCGGGTGCCTCCGGCATCGAGTCGATCGACGAGCCGGGCGGCGGCAAGCGCGTGCGGCTGACCGAGCCGAACGGCTATCAGATCGACGTCGTGCACGGGATCGCGCCGGTGGCGCCGCTCAAGAGCAAGCCGCGCCAGAGGCTCAATACCGGCGAAAATCCGTTGTCGCGCGCCGGCGAGCTGATGCGGCTGCCCAAGGGGCCCTCGCACGTCAAGCGGGTCGGCCATGGCGTGCTGATGACGCCGAAGTTCGCCGAGACCGTCAAATGGTTCCGCGAGACGCTCGGCTTCATCTGCTCGGACGACGTCTATGCGGGCGAGAAGGAGAACCTGATCGGCTCGTTCAATCGCTGCGATCGCGGTGACGCCTATGTCGATCACCACGTCTTGTTCTGCCTCAATCACCCCAAGACCGGCCTCAATCACCTGTCGTTCGAGGTCGAGGACATCGACGACGTGTGCATGGGTCACGAGTGGCTGCAGCAGGCGGGCAAGTACGAGCACATGTGGGGGATCGGCCGGCACGTGCTCGGCAGCCAAGTCTACGACTACTGGGCCGACCCGTGGGGCCGCGTGCACGAGCATTGGGCCGACTCCGACCGTCTCAACCTCGCCAACGGCTCGAACCTGGTCGCCGCCGAGGAGGCGCTCGTCTCGCAATGGGGCGAGGCGCCACCGGAGAAATTCATCAATCACGCGAGCGCGTGACTGGCGCTCACGACTTTTTCCGCCATGGCCGGGCATAGCCGTTCGAACAACGGCGTCGCTTCGCTCGCCTATGTCCCGGCCATCCAAGTCTTGCTTGGGGAAGGTCCGTAAGACGTGGATGCCCGCGACAAGCGCGGGCATGACGCGGGATGGCTAGGATTCGTGTTCGCCATCCGCGTGCAGCGCCCGCAATCCCTCGCGAAACGTCGGATGCCGCAGCCGCACGCCGAGCACCTGCTTGAGCCTGTCGTTGCGCACGCGCCGGTTCTCCGCATAGAAGCTCGCGGCGAGCGGCGACATGGTCTTCACCGCCTCCGCAAACGAAATGACCGGCGGCGGCAGGAGGCCGAGAAGCTCCGCCGCAAACGCGATCGGATCGCCCGGCGGGCTCGGCGCATCGTCCGTGACGTTGAAGGCGCCGTCGGCGCGATGCGCGAAGGCCGCATCGATCGCCTGGGCGATGTCGTCCACGTGAATGCGGTTGAACACCTGGCCGGGCTTGTCGACATTGCGCGCGCGCCCGAGCCGCACGTTGACGAGTGCATTCTGTCCCGGCCCATAAATGCCGCCGAGGCGCAGCACCGCGATCGCGATCCCGCGCCGACGCCCGAACGCCTGCCAGGCCTGTTCGGCCGCCATCCGCGGCCGCACCCGCTCGTTGGCGGGATCGAGCGCCGCGGTCTCGTCGACCCAGCCGCCGCCCCGGTCGCCGTAGACGCCGATGGTCGAAAGCAGCACCACGGCATTGAGCCGCGCCGCCGCCGCCAGCGCCTCGTGCAGCGCGCCGAGCACCGGATCGCCTCGCTCGTCCGGCGCGGCCGAGATCAGCAAGGCATTGGCCTGCTCGACTACGGCAAGCAGCGCGCGCGACGCCGCACAGCCGTCAAACACCATCATCTCGAGCTTGCGGCCGTCGAAGTCGCGGGCTGCCAAGTCTGCAACGCGCTCGGCCGTGCGGCTGGTGCCGACGATGCGGGTGAAGCGCGCGCCGAAGGCCGCCACATAGTGCTGCGCCGAGTAGCCGAGGCCGAGGCAGACGAGGGTGGACATGGCGCCGATTCCGTGCGGCCCGATTCTGCGTGCGCGATATGATAAGGTTGCGCTGAAAAGTACAGCGAAAACGCGTTGCGGGATCGCGACCGGCGGCTCGAGGCGGGCACTCGCGCGGGTCCTGGCCGCGACATCCGCTGCGCCGGCCGCTGCGGGATTGCCCGATCCGCGAAGGAGGCAGGCGATGAAGGTCTATCTCGCTGGACCGTTAGGCTTTTCCGAAGCGGGCCGGGTATTTCATGAGAAGGTCGTGGTGGCGGCCGTCCGGCGCCTGGGCCATGTCGATCTCGATCCATGGAGCGCAACCAATCCGCTCGGCATCGAGCCTGGGCTCGCCGCGGAGATGACGGCGGCAGCGCACATGCCCTATGGCGAGGCACGACGCGACACGTGGCGCAGGCTCAACCCACGCATCGGCGCCAAGAACCGGGCGTTGATCGACGGCTGCGACATGGTCTTTGCGGTGCTCGACGGCGTCGACGTCGACAGCGGCACCGCCGCCGAAATCGGCTACGCGTTTGCGCAAGGCAAGCCGATCCTCGGCTATCGCGGCGATTTCCGGCTATCGGCCGATAACGATGGCTCGATCGTCAATCTTCAGGTGGAGTATTTCATCCGCCAGGGCGGCGGGGATATCATCACCCGGATGTCGGAATTCGACGCGGCGCTGGCGAAGATCAAGATTGCCGGTCCATAACCTCCGAATTAGCGGCCCATTCGTCCACGACGGTCGCATCCGTTTCATGCGAAGCCCGCGCCGCCGCGACCGCGGCGAAGCGATTCTTCGGCGCGAGCCGGCCGAGCGCCCATACGGCGGCGCCGCGCACCAGCGGCGACGCGTCGTCGAGCCGTGCCTCGGCGGCCGCCGCGAGCGCCGGCTCGCCGCTGTTGCCGATCGCGATCAGCACGTTGCGCACGAAGCGGTCGCGGCCGGTGCGCTTGACCGGCGATTTCGCAAACAGCGCGCGAAACGCGGTGTCATCGAGCCGCGCCAGCTCGTCGAGCCGCGGCGCGACCAGTGCCTCGCGCGCCGCGAGCTTGGCGTCGCGGCCCAGCGTGGCGAACTTGTTCCACGGGCAGACCGCGAGGCAATCGTCGCAGCCATAGATGCGGTTGCCCATCAGCGGGCGCAGCTCGCGCGGAATAGGTCCCTTGTGCTCGATCGTGAGGTAGGAGATGCAGCGCCGCGCATCGAGCCGGTAGGGCGCCGGGAAGGCGGCGGTCGGGCAGACGTCGAGGCAGGCGCGGCATTGGCCGCAATGGTCGGTCTCGGCCGCATCGGGCGGCAGGTCGAGCGTCGTGAAGATCGCGCCGAGAAAGAGCCACGAGCCGAAGCGGCGCGACACGAGGTTGGTATGCTTGCCTTGCCAGCCCAGTCCGCCGCTGGCGGCGAGCGGCTTCTCCATCACGGCCGCGGTGTCGACGAACACCTTCACGTCGCCGCCCGCCTTCTCGACCAGCCAGCGCGCCAGCGTCTTGAGCCGCGGCTTGATCACCTCGTGATAGTCATCGCCCTGCGCGTAGACCGAGATCGCGCCGCGCTCGCGCTCCTTGAGGATCGCGAGCGGATCGTGCCCGGGGCCGTAATTCACGCCGAGCATCACGATCGAGCGGACATCGTGCCACAGCGTGCGTGGATCGCCGCGCCGCGCCGGGCTTGCGGCGAGCCAATCCATGTCGCCGTGGAAGCCGTCGGCAATGAACCGCGCGAGCGCGTCCTCGGCGTGCGGGATCGCATCGGGCCGGGTCACGGCAAGCACGTCGAAGCCGAGCGTGCGCGCCTGCTCGCCGAGCGCCCGCTTGAGCGCAGCAGCATCGTTCAGAAGTCGAGGTTCGCGTAGGTCGGCGACGGCGGGATGCCGGCGTGGGTGTCGACCAGCAGCGGACGGAACGACGGGCGCGACTTCACCCGCGCGTACCAGTGTTTCGCCGCCTCGTTTTCGCTCCACGGCACGTCACCCAGATAATCGATCGACGAGAGGTGCGCGGCGGCCGCGAGATCCGCGTAGGAAAGCCGCTCGCCCGCGAGCCAGTCGCGCGTCTGCACCAGCCAGCCGATATAGGCGAGATGATAGCGGATGTTGCTGAGCGCCGCACGGATCGCGTCGGTGTCGGGCGCGCCGCCCCCTTGCGCGCGGCTCATCTGCCGCTTGAGCACGCGCTCGGTGGTGAGCGGGCCGCTCACCTCGGCGAAGAACTTGTCGCAGAACCAGGCGATGAGCCGGCGCACCTCGACCCGGGCATGCAGGTTGCGCGGCAGCAGCCGATGGTCGCCGAGCTCCGTGCCGCGCGTCTCGTCGAGATATTCGGCGATGGTGCGCGCCTCCGGGATCGGCGGGCATCCTTCCTCGACCAGGACCGGCAGGGTTCCGGCCGGGTTCATCACCAGGAAGTCGTGGCGGCGTTCCCACGGACGCTCCTCCACCAGCCGGTGCGCCAGCCCGTATTCGCCGAGCGCGAGCCGCGCGAAGCGGGAGTGCGGGCAGAAGCCGTGATGAAACAGCGTCAGCATGGGCTTTGCGGAAGACGCGCCCGGCCGTCGCCCCGGGCGGCGCGACACAATCGGGGGGCAAACGTATAGAAATCCTTAATATGGTGGCATCAGGGCAGCAAGAGCTGTGCGGAATCAGCCGTTTACCGTTGCCCGCGCGCCGCGTATCGGCGAGAAAGCGCGGCATTAGCCACGATTCGACATAGTCCGCCGTCGGCGGGCGACCAATCGGCGGAGCGCAATCGCGATGCTGGACTTCATCAAGGCGGTCGTCCTCGGCGTCGTCGAGGGCTTCACCGAATATCTGCCGGTGTCGTCGACCGGGCACCTGCTGCTGATGCAGCATTTCTTCGGCTTCGGCGACGAGGCTTTCGGCAACACCTTCGCGATCCTGATCCAGTTCGGCGCGATCCTCGCGCTGCTGTCGATCTATTTCATGCGCATCGTCGGGCTGACCGTCGGCGTCTTCATCGATGCGACGGCGCGCCGCTTCGTGCTCGGCATCCTGCTCGCCTTCCTGCCCGCCGCCGTGATCGGCGCGCTGCTGCACAACTTCATCAAGACCGTGCTGTTCAACCCGTGGATCGTCTGCATCTCGCTCATCGTCGGCGCCGTCGCGCTCGTCTGGGTCGAGAGCCTCGAGCTCAAGCCGCGCCACCGCGACGTGATCACCTTCCCGATGCCGATGTATTTCCTGATCGGCGTGTTCCAGTGTCTCGCGATGATCCCGGGCGTGTCGCGCTCGGGCGCCACCATCGTGTCCGCCATGCTGCTCGGCTCCGACCGCCGCGCCGCGGCCGAGTTCTCGTTCTGGCTCGCCATGCCGACCATGGCGGGTGCGTTCGCGTTCGACCTGTGGAAGAGCCGCCACGAATTGTCGTGGGATTGGCACAGCGGAGGGTTGATCGCGATCGGCTTCCTCGTGTCGTTCGTCTTCGGCTGGATCGTGGTGAAGACGTTCCTCGGCTACGTCTCGCGGCACGGTTTCATGGTGTTCGCCTGGTGGCGCCTGATCGTGGGTGCGCTGGGAATTGCCGGGCTGACGCTGGGCTTGAGCTGGCGGTGATTTCCTGACTCTCCCCTGCAGGGCCGCAGGGGCGGTGCCTAGCCGTGCCGCAGCCGCTGAAACTGGCCGGAGCGGCGGAAGCGCCAGAGATAGGACGGCACGATCGCCTGCATCGAGGTCGGCTCGAGGCCGAGGCCGGCGAGCGTGCGGCCCTCGCGCTTTGCCTCCTCCGACACCACGCTGTCGCGCCTGAGCAGCTCCACCTGGTCGCGCGTGAGCAGCGGCGTCGGCATGAGCTGCAGGAAGGCCGCTTCGAGCTTCGCCAGCCAGAACGGGATCGGCAGCAGGAGCCGCCGGCGCTCGATCGTCGCCAGCACGTACTCGATCACCTCGCGGAAGGTGAGCACCTCGGTGCCGCCGAGCTCATAGGTTGCGCCCGGCTTGGTCTCGGCGGCGACCGCGGCCGCGACCGCCATGCCGACGTCGCCGGCGAACACCGGCTGGAAGCGCGTCTTGCCGCCGCCGATCAGCGGCAGCGCCGGCAGCATGCGGGCGAGCGCGGCGAACTTGTTGAAGAAATCGTCCTCGGGCCCGAACAGGATCGAGGGCCGGATGATTGCGGCACTCGGCACGGCCGCAAGCGCCGCCTGCTCGCCGGCCGCCTTGGTGCGCGCATACGCGGAAGGAGAGCTCGCATCGGCGCCGAGCGCCGACATGTGCACGAGCCGCGCGCCATGCAGCGCAGCCGCACGCGCGACCGTTTCGGCGCCCACGTGCTGCACCGCCTCGAAGCGCTGGCGTCCGTGCTCGTACAGGATGCCCACCAGGTTGACGACCACGTCGGCATCGCGCACCGCGACCGCAACCGAGCCGGCGTGGCGCAGATTGGCCTGCACAGCGTGGATCTGCCCGACCCGGCCGAGCGGCTGGAGATAGCCGGCGAGCTCCGGCCGGCGCACCGCGACGCGGACGCGGTACTGGCGCTTGGCGAGCGCCCGCACCACGTGGCGCCCGACGAATCCCGAGCCGCCGAAGACGGTGACGAGCGTGTCGTAATTCGATTGGAGGGTCATGCGGCCTCTCTCGTCGCGTGCGCGCACGGCGATGGGCGGGAACTCGCGAGCGGGATACAGGATCGGTCGGGGGCTGTATAGGGCCTTAACGAGCGTCGCGTGTCCCGGGCGCGGTGCAGCGCGCACCGCTGCACCGCAGAACCGGGACCCAGGGGCCCACCCGACGGGTTTATGTGCGTGTTTGTCCCTGGGTCCCGGGTCTCGCTTGTGCTCGCCCGGGACACGAGGGCTTTCACAACCAAATCCCCCGCCCTCGGCACACGGGGGATTTGACAACCCAAATCCCCCGCCAGTATGTCTGCCCCGTTGCCCAGGTGGCGGAATTGGTAGACGCACTAGTTTCAGGTACTAGCGCCGCGAGGCGTGGAGGTTCGAGTCCTCTCCTGGGCACCACCCCGCACTGACGCCCCCCTACATCTTCGCCATGCACACGGCGGCGTTGCCTTGCAGGCCGATCGCCTTGGCGGCGCCGCGGCTCAGGTCGAGCGTCACGCCGCGCGTGAACGGGCCGCGATCGTTGACCGTGACGGTGACGGATTTGCCGTTGCGCGGATTGATCACGAGCAGCTTCGTGCCGAACGGGAAGGTCCGGTGCGCCGCCGTCATGCCGTCGGGATCGAAGCGCGCGCCGGTCGCCGTGTATTTGCCCTCCCAATAGAACGCCGTGATGATTCGCTCGCCGCTGGTGCATTCGCTGCGTCCATGACGCGGAGGCACGATGCTCGCCGTAGGCGGCACCACCGTGATGGTCGCGATTGTCCGCGGCATGTTCAGGTTCAGCGACGCCGGCGCGGGTGCGGCCGCAGCTTCGGCTGGTGCAGCCGAGGGGGCAGGCGCGGCCGATGCGGTCGTCATCACGGGTGCGGCGGGTTCCGCAGGTGCCGCGGGAGCGGCCGGTGCCGCAGGCGCAACCGTTGCGGTTTTGGGCGCCTCGGTCTCGGGCACCTTGTGATGGCGCGCGTAAGACCGATGGTGCGCATAGGCCTCGGCGGGGTGACGCGGAGCCGCCTCGGCTGCGTGCGTCGTTGCCGCCTTCGGCGCTGTCTTCGACACCGTCGCGGTCTTGGTCGCAAGCCAATGGCGCAGGGCGGCGACCAAAGATGGATTTTCCCGGCTCGGATTGGCGGCGTGCTTGTCGGCGGTCTGCGCCTGTGCGGCGGCCGCGAGCGTGGCGAGGCCCAACGCAAACACGAGCCGTTTCATCGCGGTGCCCCCAGCCTCACGCTCTTACGGCGCATGCCGGCGAGAACATGCGCGAGTAACCTTACTCCCGACCACGTCCCGAGGTACGCCCGAACGGGACCTGATTTAAGGAAAATTTTCGCATGCCGCGCGGCCAGCCCGCAACCCTGCGATTTGACGAGTTCCCGGGGTGTGCTAAATATCGCACGCGGCGCGCGGGAAAAGCCCTGTAAATTCAATCGATTGCTTGGCGCCGCAGCGCGGCGCCGGAGAGATTGTCCGATGACTATCCGCCTGCATCGCGGAGACCTGCCCGACCTCAAGCGCTATGCGGGCGCGGTCGCGATCGATACCGAGACCATGGGGCTTGATCCGCGCCGCGACCGGCTGTGCGTCGTGCAGCTGTCGCCCGGGGACGGTAGCGCCGATGTGGTTCAGATACCGCCGGGCGCGCGCGACGCGCCCAACATCAAGGCGCTGCTCGCCGATCCGGCGCGGCTCAAGATTTTCCATTTCGCGCGTTTCGACGTGGGCATGCTGTTCAATGCTTTCGGCGTGATGCCGCAGCCGGTCTATTGCACCAAGATCGCGTCGCGGCTGGCCCGCACCTATACGGACAAGCACGGGCTCAAGGACCTCAGCCGCGAAGTGCTGGGCATCGATATTTCCAAGCAGCAGCAGTCATCCGATTGGGGTGCGGCCGAGCTGACCGATGCCCAGGTCGCCTATGCGGCCTCCGATGTGTTGCATCTGCACGCCCTCAAGGACAAGCTTGACCTCATGCTGGCGCGCGAGGGGCGCACCGAGCTTGCCGCCGCCTGTTTCCGCTTCCTGCCCGATCGGGCCCGCCTCGACCTCGCGGGCTGGGCCGGTGAGGACATTTTTTCCCATTCCTGAACAGGTCCGCAGCGACGGGACCGCCGTGCCGCAGCCATAATTGCAGGGTGATTTGTTCGGGGGTGGCGCAGCGTTGAGGTACCCACGCGCGGACGATTCTCGTCCGCACTCGGCGGGTCCACGGAGGGGGTAGGCGCACTGAGCCTTGCAGCGACCATGCGCGATCCAGGCGGGGCCTCGTTCGGGCGCGGTGACGACCGTGCGGGCGCCTTCCGCGCCGCGCGGCGTCACAGCCGCTATGTGCGGTTCTTTCGCCGCGCCATTCCGGTAATGCTCCTCGCCATCTTGGGAGGCGTTGCCGCGGCGGCCTATTTCCAACCGCTGAGCATCCTGGCCAGTCTTCCGCTCGATCCCGCCCACTTGGTCCTCTCGGGCTCCAAGATCAACATGGAGTCGCCACGAATTGGCGGGTTCACGCGCGACGGCCGGCCCTACGATCTTACGGCGCGCACCGCCGCCCAGGACATCACCAATCCTGGGGTGCTGGAGCTCACGGACGTGGTCGCGCACGTGGCCATGCAGGATCATTCGACCCTCGAGCTGCATGCCGCGACAGGCGTCTACGACACCAAGGCCGAAATCATGGATCTCAAGACCAACATCGTCCTCATCACGTCGACCGGATACACGGTGCGCCTCGACGAGGCCAGGATCGACAACAAGGCCGGCCGCATTTTCTCCAATCACCCGGTCTTCGTGACGATGTCGACCGGCACCGTCAACGCCAACGGGATGGAAGTGGTCGACGGCGGCGACCTGATCCGGTTCACCAACGGGGTCGAGACCCACCTCGTGCCGCAGAAGGCGTCCGCGACTCCGGCGGCGGATGCGCACACAAATTCGACAACGGGGCAGTGACGATGCGCAGGACACCCGATGGTCTCGGTTTGTTGGCGTGCGCTGCGGCGCTGCTCGTCGCGAGCGCCGTGGTGGCGCAGCAGCCGAACTCGCAGCCCAACGCGCTGCAGGGCTTTTCCCAGAACCGCGATCAGCCCGTGAAGATCAACGCGATGAGCCTCGAGGTGCGCGAGAAGAAGAAGGTCGCGACCTATTCGGGCAACGTCGTTCTGGTGCAGGGCGACACGACGCTACGCTGCAAGACGCTAGTCGTGTTCTACGACAACGACCCGTCCGCCGCCGCCACGACCGTCAAGGCGGCGACGCCCGGTCCTGCCGGCAGTCAGCAGATCAGGCGCATCGAAGCGACGGGCGCCGTGATCGTCACCCAGAAGGATCAGACTGCGACCGGCGAGACGGCCATCTACGACATCAAGGACGACACGGTGACGATGTCTCCCGGGCCCGGCGGCTACGTCGTCGTGACGCAAGGGCCTAACGTCGTGAGGGGTCAACATCTGACGGTGTTTCTCGCCACCGGCGTGTCCCATTTTGACCACGGGCGGGTCGAAAGCATTTTCGTGCCCAGCTCCACGAAGGGCGAGAATCATGCAGCCACGCCGCCGGCCCATCCGGCGCCGCACGTGGCGCCGAAATCACGCTCCACCAGTCCCTCGGATTTGTATTGACGCCCGTCCGAGCGCGCGGGCAGCTCGGTTGAAAGGAACCCGGTGAGCGACTATCACGAGCCGGGGCAAGCCGCATCGCGGCGCGAGACGCGGACCACCCGTCGGGCGGGACGCTCTCGGCATTTTCCGGCCTTGAGGCAGGTGTGCTCGACTTATTCGCTTGGTTCCGGCGCAAGGGCGGGCAGTCGCGCAACGTGCCCGGCGGCGGCCGGCGTAGCATCGCGCGACCGGTCAGCGGCCCGATGTTCACGGGCCGCGTCGAGACGATGAGCTACCAGCGCAACCCGCCGCAGAATCTGCGCGATCCGCGCGTGCGCCAGGAGCCGCGCCTGGAGGCGGACCACGACCCACGACAGGACCCGCGCCAAGCCCCACGCCAGGCCCCACGCCAAGATCCGCGCCAAGAGCTACGAGAGGACGCGCGCTACGATCCGCGCCAAGCTCAACGTCAAGCCTCACGGGAAGAGACACGCCAGGAGCCACGCCAAGAACGACGTCAAGAGCCGCGCCAAGAACCACGGCACGCTCCGCAGCCTGATCAGGACCGGTATGACCGGTCTGCGCCCGAGGCGGCCGGGTATCGGCACGCAAACGAGGACGGCGGCGGCGCCGCGTGGCAGCCGAGCCCGCAGGGCTATCTCGCGGCGCATGGGGTCGAACGCAGCTTCGTCGGCCGCAAGGTGGTCAAGGGGGTCAGCCTCTATGTTCGCCGCGGCGAGGCGGTCGGCTTGCTCGGGCCGAACGGCGCCGGCAAGACCACGGTTTTCTACATGATCACCGGGCTGATCACCGCCGACCGCGGCCGCATCGAGCTCGATGGCCACGACGTGACGGGCCTGCCGATGTATCAGCGTGCCCGCC
>Ga0209006_10005874_pt1 | contig 11148 bp, 9 predicted proteins | sample JacPin_JW_Ref_O2_FD_188567 | JGI IMG/M metagenome (GOLD analysis project Ga0209006, IMG submission 188567) | Forest soil microbial communities from Algoma, Ontario, Canada - Jack Pine, Ontario site 1_JW_Ref_O2 (SPAdes) (version 2) | ecosystem: Environmental > Terrestrial > Soil > Boreal... | reverse complement strand
CCGCACGCAGTCGACCCGGTTCTGCTGGCCGGCGCCGATCCCGATCGCGGCCCCGCCGCGAACGAGGGCGACCGAGTTGGACTGGGTGTAGCGCAGGGTCACCGGCCCGAGCAGCGCGTCGGCGCGGGTGCCCGCGTCGAGGGTGCCGTCGTCGGGCAGTACGGCGGCGGCCGGGACCCGGTCGCGCTCTTGCTCGATCGTGACGCCGAGGACGTCGCGCCGCTCGGTGGCGGGCGGCGTCCGGCCGGGGTCGGCCTGCAGAACCAGGAACCGGCCGTCGCGTTTGGCTGCGAGCATTGCGGCCGTGCCCGGCTCGAATCCCGGCGCGATCACCGCGTCGCAGATGACCGTGCGCAGGAACTCGGCGGTGGTCAGGTCGACCGGCCGCGACAGCGCGACGACGTCGCCGAACGACGACTTCGGATCCGCATCGCGCGCCCGGACCTAGGCCGACAGCAGCCCGCCGCCGGCGGTCTGCCACTCGTTCGCTCCACGCCGGTCGGTTCCGGCTACGCCAGTCGCTCGTCCTACGATACCGATGTCTCCTGGAGGACGATGCGGTACCCGTCCGGGTCGTCGAAGGTGACGAACCGCCCCCACGGCTGCTCTTGGATTCCGCCCTCGATGGTCACGCCGCCGGCGGTGAGCGCGGCGACGTCGAGGTCGTCGGTCTCGAGGACACCGCCCTTGGCCGACCCGGCGGCATCGTCGGGAACCAGGTGACGAGCGTGCTCGCCGTCTGGGCGCCTTTGGGCGCGATCTGGACCCAGCGCTGACCGGGGCCCATCGGGTTGTCGCGCACGAGGTCGAAGCCGAGCACGTCGACGTAGAACTCGCGGGAGATGCCGTGCGCGGCGGCGCTGTCGGCGACCTCGCCGGCGCGAGCGCACCTAGCCGGTTTTCGCTCAATGTCCGTGGAGCCCGCTCCGGCGTATTTTGCTCGGCTTGTTTTGCTCTCGCGCGCAGGCAAGCTGGCGCCCGGTCTGGACTGACTGCAGCCGCGCTGCGGCGGACATCGCCGTGCCAGGGCACGCCAGCGAGCCTGGCAGGGTCAGGCCGAGCGTGAACAACGCCACCGTCACCATGGCCAGCCCGACGAAGGGCGCTGGTCTCGACGACATCCTCCACTGCCAGCGCAGCCGCCACCGCCTGGCGGCGACCCGCTCAGTCACGGGCATCGCCTCGTGGCCGGCCAGCCTGGTGAAGATGGCGAACATCGTTCCGAGACCAGGATGATCGTTCGTCAGCGTTTTCTCGATCTCTTCAAGCGCGCGCCGCTGTCCGGTCGGAAGGCTCATTCGGGATCGGGACGTTCTTGGAGTGTTGTCTTCACGACTTTCCTCAGGTAGTGAGGCTGCGGGTGGCCAGCGGCCGCAGCCCTCGGCGGCGCAGCTTGCGCCGTTCGTCTTCTGTCAGGCCGCCCCAGATGCCGTGCTCGTGGCCGCTGGCCAGCGCCCAGTTCAGGCAGCTGGCGCTGACCGGGCAGCCGCGGCAGATGAGCTTGGCCGCCTTGGCCTGAGCACGGGCGGACCTGATGTCGCCGTCAGGGAAAAACAGCTCCGGGTCGGCATCCCCGCAGGCCGCATCTCGCCGCCAGTTCGGGCGGCCGTCGCTGGCCGGCTCGGCGACCGCGATAGACGTGCTCATGGGGCGCCTCTATATCTGCTGCATCCGCGCGGCCCGGCGGCCCTCGGGAACCGACAACCCCGCCGGAGCCGACAACCCTGCGCCGTGGCCTGTCCGCTGGCCGCCCCCGGCCGCGCCCGCCCGGTCCTGGTCGCTTACCGCTCGCACGGCCGGCGGGACCTGTCGGACCGCGATGATGCTGCCCAGCGGGCCGACCAGCGCTGTCTGCTGATACGGGCGGCCGCCGTCGGCCTCCTCGAAACGGAAGGCGGGCACACCGTGGTCCGCCCCGGCACCGAAACCCAGCGGTCCGGCCCGGAACGAGCCGGCGACGATCCGGTGCCAGCCGTCCGCTAGCAGGACGGCGACGACCCGAACGCTCGCGGCAACGTCGTTGTCGCTCATACCGCTGCTGCCTTTCGCTTGTCTGACTGGAGAAATGGGCCTGCCAGTTCGCCGTGCGGGCGGAACAGCGCGGCGATGTCGGGGTGGGCGTTGCCTTCGGCGTCGGAAAGCGGGGTGCCGCCCCAGCGGTCCACTGGTCCCGGATCGGCGCCGACCGCCAGCAGGTACCTGACGACCTCAAGCTGGCCTTCCGCGGCGGCCAGGTGCAATGGGGTGCGGCCGTCGTAGTCGGCGGTGCCTGGATCGACGCCGCTGGCGATCAGCGCGCGAACCTCGTTCAGGTCGCCCTGACTCGCCGCCCAGATCAGTGCGACCACGGCCTCTGTCTGGGTCTGGTTCTTCTTCCGCCGCGGGTCCCGCTTGCCGGTTCGGCTGCGGCCGGTCGTCAGCGAGTCGAACACGTGCACGTTGTATTCGGCGACCAGCTTGCGGCAGAACTCGATGCCGCGGACCGAGTTGCCGTGCTCGTCCAGCCGCGGGGACCAGACGCAGATGCCCATCAGACCGGGGACCACCAGCATCACCGCCCCGGACACGCCGCTCTTGGCGGGCAGCCCGATGCTGAACGCGAACTCGCCGGAGAAGTCGTACAGGCCGCACGAGGACATCAGCGACAGGCAGCTCTGCACCGTGCCCGGGGTGAACACCGGGTCCTCGGTCAGCGGGCACACTCCGGCGTTGGCCAGCGAGGCCGCCGCGACGGCCAGCATCTGCGCGTCCACCTCGATCGAGCAGCCCTGGAAGTAGAACTCCAAGGTGCTCACCAGGTCGGTACCCGCAGGGAACGCGCCGCTTTCGCGCATCGAGTAGCCCAGCGCGAAGTTCCGGTCCGCAGTCTGCCGCTCGGACAGGTACACCGCGTTGTTGAACCCCGGCCTGGCGCCGCCGGCCAGGCGCTGCCACGTGGCGGCGACCAGGTCAAACCGGTCGGCAATGTCCTCCTGCGGCCGGATCAGCGAGGTGGTCATGATCGCGCCGGCGTTCACCATCGGGTTGTGCGGCAGGCCCTTGGGGTTCAGGGCCAGCTCGTTGAACGACTGACCGGACGGCTCCCGGCCCACTTGCTTATGCACCGCCTCGGTGCCGTGCTCATCGAGGGCCAGGCAATAGCTCACCGTCTTCGACACCGACTGCAGGCAGAACGCGGTGGTCGCGTCGCCGACCGAGAACCGCTGCCCGTCCACGGTGCACACGGCGATCGCCAGCTGATCGGCGTCAACGCGCTTGAGCTGGGGGATGTAGTCGGCCACCGAGCCAGACCGGACCGGCAGCAGCTCCTCGTACAGCCGCGTGACGTCGGCGGTCAGCGCGGCGAAATCCGGGACCGCGAGGTTCCCCTCGACAGCGCGCCTGATCAGGCTGCTGTTGCGCTGGGCGAGGGCCTTGAACTGAGCGAAGCTGAGCTGCCTGGACCCGTCCGCGCCGGCCAGCCCGGCCAGCGCCTCGGCGATGCGCGGATCGTCCGGGCGAAGCCCGGAGCGTTCCAGCCGGCTGAGTACCTCCAGCGGGGAGATCCCGTCGCCGGGGCCGGGGTTAAACGAGTTGAACAGGTTGCGGTAGATCACGTCGGCGCCAGGGTGGCTGGCATCCGGCTGGCGGGCTGCGGTAACCGCCTTGGCCATCATGGTTTCCTCTCGTGTCTTCGGTGTCTCTCGTTGCTGGGCGGAGGTCAGGCGGCGAGGCCGGCCGGCGCCCGCTCGAGCGCCTCGCGGGCGGCCGCACGGCCGGCCTCGCGGGCTGTGTCGAGCTGGTCGAACTCAAGCAGTCCGACGCCCTCCGCCCGCGGCCTGATCACCAGGTCGGCGTGCTGGCGGGCCGCCGCGGACGTGTTCTCGCTGCCGAGCAGCAGCAGCCGGGTGACCGTCGCCCCGAGGCCCGGCGGTCGCGCGCCTGCCCCGGTCGGGTCGGCTTGCGGGCGTCTGGGCGTAGCCTTTACATCGACCGCGATGATGGGGCCTTCCGCCATGGCGGCCATCGCCTTCACCGGCAGGTTGTCGACCAGCGAACCGTCGATGAAGACCTTGCGCCCGCGAACCTGCGGAGGCGCGATGACTGGCAGGTTGATGCTGAGCCCGACCGCCTCCCACAACGGCCCGTGCCGGGCGATCTCCAGGCGTCCGCTGCGCAGTTCGGTGCTGCCGCACATGAAGCTGCGCGGCAGTTCCTCGATCAGGCGTGCGCCGAAGGTGCGGTGCAGCATCGACTGGAAGCGCGCGCCGCGGATCAGCGAGTGCCGCGGGATCGTGAGATCCCGCAGCGGCCGACGCTGCACCCACTCCTCGTAGCAGATCGCGTCCATCTCCTCGGCGTCGTGGCCCATCGCGAACAACGCGCCGACCATGGCGCCCATGCTCACGCCGGCGACGCGGTCGATCGTCACGCCGGCGGCGGTCAGCTCTTCGAGCACGCCGATGTGCGAGAACGCCCGCGCGCCGCCACCGGACAGCACGATCCCAACCGAGGTGCCGGAGAGCCGGCGGGCGATGCGGGCGATGTCGGCGCTGAGCTCCGCCTCCCGGATCAGGTGCGACCCGGCCGGATCAACTGCGGCCGCCCAGCCGGCCAGTGCGCCTGGCGTGGCGCCGTACGCAACCAGGTCACAGGCTTGCAGCTCGGGATACTGGTCGAGCGCGGGCGGGACCGCCCCGCCGGCTGTCACCGCGAGGATCCGGTCGGCATGCTGGAGGCAGAACTTCGTCCAAGGATCGTGCAAGGAGGATCCGCTAGAGAGCAGAACCAGGTCGTGGGCTGCCTCCGCCCGGTCGAGCATCGGTCCGTAGATGGCGGCTGGCTCACCCGGCACGGCCGCGGCCGGCACATCCGCGCCGCCGAGAACGGCGACCGACACGTGAGCTGACAGGGCGCCGGCCAGCCGCGCGGTGAGCCGCCAGAGCGGGATCCGGTCGTCGAGTGCGATCAGCGCGACCGTACCGGGCCGCGGCCGCGGCCGGGTCGTGGCCACCGTCGCGCGCGTGGCTTGGAGCCGGCGGCTCAGCGACCGGTTGAGCGCCGACGACAGGGCCGGCGAACTGTGCAGGAGTTCGGCGAAATCGTCCTTGTCGATGACGATGACCTCGGTGGCGCGCGCGGCGCGGGCCGAGACGGATCGCGGCGAATCGGTCAGCAAGGAGAGCTCGCCGAGCGCGTCTCCGCGGCGGTGCTCGCGGATCACCGCGCCGGCCCCCTCGTCGACGACTTCGAGCCTGCCGAGGCGGACGACGTACATCTCGTCCCCGGGGTCATGCTTGCGGAACAGCCATTTCCCCGCGGCCAGGCAGCGGGTACGTGACTTCGCCGCGAGCCGCGCAACGAGTTCCGGATCGACGCCGGAAAACAGCGGGGTCCTCGAGAGGAACGCGGCCGCCGACTCCGCTCCCGGGTCCGCCGGGTGGCCGCGGTCCGGCGCGAGCACGCGTCGCGGAAGCGGATGCGGCGGGCGCACGGTCCGCCGCGTTTCAGTCTGCACGGGGACCGCCGGGACGGCCTCGCCCCGGGTGGCCTCGCTTTCCGCCGGGACCGCCGCCTCGCCCGCCTTGACGTGCCTGACTAGCAGGCAGCCAAGTCCGGCAGCGAACAGGCAGATCGCGCCGAATGTCCAGGCATCGTGAAACACCGCGTCGCCTGTCGCCGGCGTCGCCGTCCCGATGATCGCTACGACCACCGCGACACCGAGCGCGGCTCCGACCTGGCGCGCGACCGAATTCATCCCGGTCGCCGTCGCGAAGCTAGTGCCTGGCGCCGAGGCGACCGTCGTGCCGGCGAGGGTGGGGAACGCCGTGCCCGCACCGATCCCGAGCAGCACCATGCCGGGCAGCCACTGGCCCGCGAAGTCGGGCGTGGTCCCGACTCGTTCGACGAACCACAGCACCGCCCCGCCCCAGAGCGCGCAACCGGTGACGAGAACGGGGCGGGACCCGATGCGCTGGGCCAGCCGGCTCGCCGGCCCGGCGACCGCCACCGCCACGAGGGGGCCGATGGTGAGCGCGAGGCCAGACTGGAGGACCGAGTATCGCCAAACGCTCGTGAGGAACAAGACGTTCGAGAGCGTGTAGCCGTAGAAGCCAGTCGCCCCGACGACCATCATCGCGTTGCCGGCGCTGAACGTCCGGATCCTGAGCAGTGAGAGGTCGAAGACCGGCGAGCGGTGCCGCCTGCAGCGACGGCTGACCACCCAGCCGGAAGCGAGCGCCACCGACAGGCAGCCGATGATCCGGGCACTGCCCCAGCCCCAGTCCTGGCCCTTGACCACGCCGAGGACCAGCGCTCCGATCGCGATGGCGAACAGCAGCGCGCCCGGCAGGTCGGGAATCCGCCGCAGGCCCGGTACCCGGCTCTCGGCCAGCCGCCGCCGGGCCAGCAGTGCCGCCGCCACGCCGATCGGGATGTTCACCAGGAAGGCCAGGCGCCAATTGGCGGCCGTGACGAGGAGTCCGCCGAGCGAGGGGCCGAGGCCGGCGGCTGCCGCGCCAACGGCGGACAGCAGGGCGACGGCGTGCGCCCGGCGGTCAGGCGGAAATGCCTGCAGCACCAGGGCCAGGGCTGATGGCACGAGACAGGCGGCGCCTGCCCCCTGCACGATCCTGAAGGCAATCAAGGCCCCCGCGGACGGCGCGATCGCGCACAGCAGCGAGCCGACGGTGAACAGCTGCAGGCCGAAGACGAAGACGCGCCGCCGGCCGAGCAGCTCCGCGATCCCCGCGGCCGCCATGAGAAACGCGGCGAACACGATGTTGTAGGCGTTCAGGACCCATGACAGGGTCGAGATCGGCGTGCCGGGAAACGAGCGTGCGATGTCCGGGAACGCGATGTTCACGATCGTCGCGTCGACGAAGGCGACGGCGCTGCCCAGGGACGCGATCGCGAGCACGGTACGCGGCGATGGCCGGTGCCGTACCCGGATGCCCGGGGCCGGTGCCGGTGCCGCCGACCCGGCGGGAACGTGCCCGACCGGGGATGACCCCGCCCGCCGGGCGGTGCGGGCCAGGATGGCACGCTGGGCCTGGCGGCGCAGGTCGGCTGCGCGGGCCTGGGCCAGGCAGTAGCTGATGGTGGGATGCAATGCTGTCTCCTCGGTGCGGCCTTGTGGGCGGTGTCTTCCGAGGACGCGGCTCAGCGACATCTCGCTTTCCTGTCAGCGGCTTCGCCTGCCAGCGGGCAGTCTGCGGCGAACCCGTTGCCCCCGTTGTTTCCTTGGTATCCGCAGGCGCGGCGCCATGGCTTCGCCCGTCCGGGCCAGATTCACCCGGACGGGGCAGATGGCCCGATCGGGCCAGGCTCAGACCAGGCCGGTACGCACGCCCCAGGCCGCGGCTGCCGCGCGCGAGGAGAGGCCGAGCTTGCGCAGGATGTTAGCCAGATGACGGTGGATCGTGTGCTCGCTCAGTACCAGCCGCTGCGCGATGTCGGCGTTGCTGAGCCCTTGGGCGACGAGCCTGAGCACGTCGAGCTCGCGCGGTGTCAGCACCAACGCGGCCGCGCTTGATGCTGCGGCGTCCGGTTCGCCCGCGGGCGCCATCGTGCGCCCCGCCTGTATTCCTTCCATGGCCTGGTGAGCCGCGCGCGCCAGGTCGATGGTGCGGCCCTCGGCGTATTCGGCGTCGAAGGCCTCATCACCCATCGCGGTGCGCAGCCGCTGGCGGTCCAGGGCGGCGAGCTGTGCTTCCAGCGGCTCGAGGACGCGGCCTAGATCCGCGAGGGCCTGGTCGGCGGCGCCGTGCAGCCGGGCCGACCAGGCCGGGTCGGCCCGGTCGTGGCCGACCAGGGCCGCGCCGAGCAGCGCGTAGGCGTTAAGCGCCTTAATCCCCATGCGCCTGGTCAGATCGAGTGATTCGGCGAACAGCTCTCCGGCCGCGGCCGTCGAGCCGCCGAGATACTCGGCCAGGCCGAGGTTGAGCGTCTGGTAGGCGATACCGTCGCGGTGGTTGAGCGCCCGGCAGATGTTCAGCGATTCGGACAGGTGGGTGCGGGCGGCATCCAGGTCGCCTGTAGACAGCTCGTAGTTGCCGAGGTTGCCAAGCAGCGTCGCCACATGCTGTCGGTCGCCGGCTTGGCGGAAGAGCCGCAGGGCCTCAGCCGCGTCGCAAGCGGCGCCCGCCGTGTTCCCGGCAGCGTACGAGGCGTGCGCCCGGGTAGCAAGCAGGAGGGCGGTGAGGTGGGACGATCCGATGCTGAGGGCCAGGTCAAGGCCCTGCTCGATCAGCGGTAGCGCTTCGGCGCGCTGCCCTTGGCGCAGCAGGACCCAGGCTTGGACGTACAGCAGCTGGCCCACGAGGCCGCTGTCCCCGGCCGCTCGGGCAATTCCCAGCGCTTCCTGGCAGTAGTCACCTGCGATCGGATAGCTGCCTAGCTGCTGGAGCAGGTTGGCGGCCACGGCCAGTGCCCGCGCGCGCGGCAGCGTGGGCTCCTGGGCGCCCGGCGCGTTCAGCAACGCCTGCAGCGCGTCGGCTCCTTCGGCGGCGTGCCCGCGCGCCCGCCAGTACGTGCGCAGCGAGGCGGCCAGGCGCAGGCCCGGCTCGAGATCAGCCAGGGTCAGGCTGAATGCGATCGCCGCGCGCAGGTTGTCAAGCTCGACATCGAGCCGGTCCAGCCACGCGCCCTGGTCGGCGGCGACGAGCTGCGGGGCGGCGGTCACCGCCAACGCCAGATAGTAGTCACGGTGCGCGATCCGGGCGGCGCCGGCTACCGCCGGGCCGAGCGCGTCCAGCTGCCTGGCCGCGTACTGCCGGACGGTTTCCAGCAGCCGGTACCGGCCCGTCCCGGCACCGGTGTCGCCGAACTGCACCAGGCTCTTGTCAACCAGCGCGCCCAGCTGCCCGGCCACCTCGGCAGCGGGAATATCCGGGCCTGCGGCGACCGCCTCGGCGGCAGCAAGCCCGAACCCGCCTGCGAACACCGACAGCCCGGCCAGCACCGCTCGCTCGGTGCCGGTCAGCAGCTCCCAGGACCAGTCCACCATCGCCCGCAGCGTCTGCTGCCGCGGCAGCCCGGCCCGCGACCCGCCGGTCAGCAACGCGAATCGCTCATCCAGCCGAGCCTCGAGCTCGCTGGCAGGCATCACCCGCAGCCGGGACGCCGCCAGCTCAATGGCCAGCGGGATGCCATCAAGCCTGCGGCAGATCCGCCCCGCCACGGCAACGTTGTCCTCGTTCCAGGCTAGCGGCATCCCCTGCGCTGCGGCACGGTCCTCAAGCAGCCGCACCGCCTCGCTCGCCCGGATGGCCCCGGCATCAGCGCCGTCGGCCGGAACGCCCAGCGACGGTACCCGGTAAACACGCTCCCCGTCGATCCCTAGCGGCTCACGGCTAGTCGCCAGCAGCCTCACATTCGGGCAGCCGCGCAGCATCGCGTCGGCCACCTTTGCGCACTCGCCGATCACGTGCTCGCAGTTGTCAAGCAGTACGAGCAGGCCTCGCCCCGCGACCGCCGCCACCAGCGCGTCCAACGCCGGGCGACCCGGCTCCTGGCGCACGCCAAGCACATTCGCCACGGTCACCGCGACCAGGCCGGGGTCCTGTAGCGAGGCCAGATCGGCGAACCACACCCCGTCCCCGGCGCGATCGAGCAACCCGGCCGCCGCTTGGAGCCCAAGCCGGGTCTTGCCCGCCCCGCCTGCCCCGGTCAGCGTGACCAGCCGTGACCCGTCCACAAGGCGGCGCACCTTCGCCAGCTCAGTGTCGCGGCCGATGAAGCTCGACACCTGACCCGGCAAGTTGTGCGACGTCTGCGTGGCCATAGTCCTAGGCTTCTCGTCGTCGGTGACGCTAACCGCCCTGGCCAGCGGGGCCGCCTGACCGCGCGGCGCAATTATCATACGTCCGCTGCCGCTCTCCGGAATCGGAGGCTAGCGCTGGGCGAGCGTCTGCTCGAGGCGGCGGCCGAGGTGCCCGCCCCAGCCGCCGCCGAGGATGCGCAGCGTCGCCTGCTGACGGGGATCGTCCTCGTCGAAACCCTCGTAGGTCAGCAGCAGCCGGGTGCCGCGCCCTTCGGGGACGAGGTCCCAGGTGACCGTCGTGTCGAGGCCGCCGCCGCCCAACTGATCCGCAGCCGTCCGGCCGGCACCAGCTCGACGACCTCGCAGCGGACGATGCCGTCGAAGCCGTGGGCGGGGACGGGATCGGTCTTGACGTGAACTGATGCCCGACCCGCGGTTCGAAGTCGTTGGGCATCAGCCAGGAGGCCAGCAGTTCCGGCAGCCCGGTCACCGTGGTCAGCCAACAGACGTCTCCTGGAGGACGATGCCGTTCCCGTCCGGGTCGTCGAAGGTGACGAACCGCCCCCACGGCTGCTCTTGGATGCCGCCCTCGATGGTCACGCCGCCGGCGGTCAGCGCCGCGACGTCGCCGTCGAGGTCGTCCGTCTCCAGGACGATGCCCTTGACCGAACCCGGCGGCATCGTCGGGAACCAGGTGACGAGCGTGATCGACGTCTGGGCGGCCTTGGGCGCGACCTGGACCCAGCGCTGGCCCGGCCCCATCGGGTTGTCGCGCACGAGGTCGAAGCCGAGCACGTCGACGTAGAACTCGCGGGACCGGTCCTGGTCGGCGACGGGGAGCGAGATGAGCTGCAGGTGAGTGATAGCCATGCGGCCCATTATGGGTAAAGCAATCCCTACCGGTGGTCGATGGCTCAAGCTGGATGGCGGGACGCCGGGCCGGCTTCGCCATCCAGCTTGAGCCGCTCAGGGGCGCTCAGTCCTCGCCGAAGGGGCGCAGTTCCATCGCGCCGCGGCGGGCGAGCGGGTGCTTGGACGCGACCTCGATCGCCTCGTCGAGGTTCTTGCAGTCGAGCATGTCGTAGCCGACCATGAACTCCTTGGTCTCGGCGAACGGGCCGTCGGAGATCAGCGTCTCCCCGCCCCGCACCCGGACGGTGGTGGCGTCGCTCTGGTCGAGCGCCCGCCCCTCGAGGCGCACGCCCCGCCCGTCCATTTCCGCGCACCAGGCGTCGATGTCCATGCCGCCGGTGGCGTCGGCGGGGTCGACGGTCGGGTCGAAGCAGACGATCATCAGGTACTTCACGGTTGCCTCCTACTGTCGTTTGAGGTTCTTCCCTTTGCCCGGCCGACGAACGGGAATCCGCCAGATCGACACCCGCGTACGCTAGCGGCCATGACGTCTG
>Ga0209006_10005873_pt1 | contig 11149 bp, 7 predicted proteins | sample JacPin_JW_Ref_O2_FD_188567 | JGI IMG/M metagenome (GOLD analysis project Ga0209006, IMG submission 188567) | Forest soil microbial communities from Algoma, Ontario, Canada - Jack Pine, Ontario site 1_JW_Ref_O2 (SPAdes) (version 2) | ecosystem: Environmental > Terrestrial > Soil > Boreal... | reverse complement strand
CGTCTTGTCGTGGAACTGGAGGCTGTTGACGAGGGTGGTCGCGATCCGGGCGCCGGTCATGCCGAACGGGTGGCCGACGGCGATCGCGCCGCCGTTCACGTTGAGCCGCGACGGGTCGATGCCGAGCTCGCGGGCGGACGGGATGACCTGCGCCGCGAACGCCTCGTTGATCTCCACCAGGTCGACGTCGTCGATCGACATCCCGGCCCGGCCCAGCGCCTGCTTAACCGCCTCCACCGGCCCGAGGCCCATGATCTCGGGCGAGAGCCCGCTGACGCCGGTCGCGACGATCCGGGCCAGCGGCGTGAGGCCGAGCTCGGCCGCCTTGGTGTCGCTCATCACGACTAGGGCCGCCGCGCCGTCGTTGAGCGGGCAGCAGTTGCCCGCGGTCACGGTTCCGTGCTCGCGGAACACCGGCTTGAGGGTCGAGATCTTCTCCAGCGTCGTCCCCGCCCGGGGGCCGTCGTCGGCCGACACGACGGTGCCGTCCGGCAGCGTCACCGGCACGATCTCCCGCTGCCAGAACCCGTTGGCGAGGGCCTTCTCGGCGAAGTTCTGCGACCTGACGCCGAACTCGTCCTGCTCCAGCCGGGTGATGCCGCGCATTGCCGCGACGTTCTCCGCGGTCTGCCCCATCGCGATGTAGACGTCCGGCACCTCGCCGTCGGTCCGGGGGTCGTGCCACCGGGTCTCTGTCTCGGCGGTTGCCTGGGTGCGAGCCTTCGCGGCGTCGAACACCGGGTTCTGCGTGTCGGGCAGCGAGTCGCTGCTTCCCTTGGCGAACCGGGAGACGCACTCGACGCCGCCGGAGATGAACACGTCACCCTCGCCGGCCTTGATCGCGTGGAAGGCCATCCGGGTGGACTGCAGCGAGGACGAGCAGTACCGGTTGACGGTGGTGCCGGGCACGGTGTCGAGGCCGAGCAGAACGGCGGTCACCCGGGCGATGTTGAACCCCTGCTCGCCGCCGGGCAGGCCGCAGCCGACGATAAGATCTTCGACAGAGGCGGGATCAAGTGCTGGAACCTTCGCCAGAGCCGCCGACACCATCTGCGCCAGCAGATCATCGGGCCGGATTGAGGTCATGGATCCCTTGAAGGCCCGGCCGATCGGGGAGCGGGCGGTCGCGACGATGACGGCTTCTGGCATGATTTGGGGCCTCCTTGCGCACGTGTCACAGACACGTTAACAGCCAAATCGACCCGCAGCAGATACCGTCTGAGCTTGCGGTGCCCGCTCTTGAGCGGCTAACCAGGGGGAGAGCCACGTGCAGGTGTACAACTCGCTGACCGATGTGATGGGGAACACCCCGCTGATCCGGCTGAAGTCGGTCGTCGCGGACGTCGCGAGGACGGCGAATGTCCTCGTCAAGGTCGAGTACCTAAACCCCGGAGGCTCGATCAAGGACCGCATCGCCCTCCGCATGGTCGAGACGGCGGAGCGGGACGGCAAGCTGCGGCCGGGCGGGGTGATCGTGGAGCCGACTTCGGGGAACACCGGCGTCGGGCTGGCCATCGTCGCCCAGGAGCGCGGCTACCGATGCGTGTTCACCTGCCCGGACAAGGTAGCCGGGGACAAGATCGCAGTGCTGCGCGCGTACGGGGCCGAGGTCGTCGTGTGCCCCACGAGCGTGCCGCCCGACCACCCGGACTCCTACTACAGCACCGCCCGCCGCCTCGCCCGGACGACGCCCAACGCGTGGCACCCGGACCAGTACGCGAACCCCGACAACCCGGCCGCTCATTACCACTGGACCGGCCCCGAGATCTGGGCGCAGACCGACGGCAGGATCACGCACTTCGTGGCGGGCATCGGCACCGGCGGCACGATCTCGGGCACCGGCCGTTTCCTGAAGGAGAAGTCCGGCAACCGGGTCAAGGTCATCGGCGCCGACCCGGAGGGCTCGGTCTACTCGGGCGGGACTGGTCGGCCCTACCTGGTCGAGGGCGTCGGCGAAGACATCTGGCCGACCACGTTCGACCGGGAAATCGCCGACGAGGTGATCGCGATCAGCGACGCCGACTCGTTCTCGATGACCCGGCGGCTCGCCCGCGAGGAGGGGCTGCTCGTCGGCGGCTCGTCCGGCCTCGCCGTCGCCGCCGCCCTCAAGGTCGCCGCCACCGCGGATCCCGACGACGTCATCGTCGTCATCCTCCCCGACGGCGGCCGCGGCTACCTGTCGAAGATCTTCAACGATGACTGGATGGCCGACTACGGATTCCTGCGTGAAAGCAGCGCCGGGCCGACGGTCGGGGACCTTCTCGCTGCCCGGCAGACGCGCATCCCGGCGCTGGTGCACGTCCACCCGGACGAGACCGTGGCCCAGGCCATCGCGCTGCTGCGCGAGTACGATGTCTCGCAACTGCCGGTCGTGCAGGAGGAACCGCCGCTGATGGCGGCCGAGGTGGCCGGCTCGGTCGCCGAGAGCGACCTGCTCGACGCCCTGGTCAGCGGGCGGGCCACGCCCCAGGACCTGGTCAGCGGGCACATGTCCCCGCCGCTGCCGGTGCTCGGCCAGGGCGAGCCGGTCAGCAGCGCCGCCGCGGTCCTGGAGAAGTCGGGCGCGGCCCTGGTGCACGTGGACGGCAAGCCCGCCGCGGTGCTCACCCGGGCGGACCTGCTCGCCTACTACGCCACCGCGACCAGCAGCGCCATCGTCCCGGGCGCGGCAAGCACCGGAGGAGAACAGTGAACGACGAGACGCTCGGCTTCGAGACGCTGGCGATTCACGCCGGCCAGGACCCCGACCCGATCACCGGGGCGGTCGTGCCCCCGATCTACCAGACCTCGACCTACAAGCAGGACGGCGTGGGCGGCACCCGCGGCGGCTACGAGTACTCGCGCACCGCCAACCCGACCAGAACCGCGCTCGAGACCTGCCTGGCCGCGCTCGAGAACGGCGCGGCGGCGCTCGCGTTCGCGTCCGGGATGGCGGCCGAGGACTGCCTGATCCGCACCCTCTGCCGGCCCGGCGACCGGGTGCTCATCCCTGGTGACGCCTACGGTGGCACGTTCCGCCTGTTCGACAAGGTGCTCGTGAACTGGGGGGTGGAATACCGGTCCGTTACCCAGACCGATCTCGAAGCCGTCGCCAGGGCCGCAGCTCAATGGCGACCGAAGCTCATCTGGGCCGAGACCCCCACCAACCCGCTGCTGTCCATCGTGGATATCCGCGCGCTGGCCCAGATCGCGCACGACGTCGGCGCGCTCCTGGTGGTGGACAACACGTTCGCCTCGCCGTACCTGCAGCGCCCGCTCGACCTCGGCGCGGACGTCGTGGTGCACTCCACTACCAAGTACATCGGCGGTCACTCCGACGTTGTCGGCGGCGCCGTCATCGTCCGGGACCTGGCCCACATCGGAGATCTGCACTTCACCCAGAACGCGACCGGGGCGGTGGCCGGGCCGTTCGACGCCTGGCTGACGCTGCGGGGCGTCAAGACCCTGGGAGTGCGGATGGACCGGCACTGCGCCAACGCCGCCCGGGTCGCGGCGATGCTGGCCGATCACCCGGCCGTCGAGTCGGTGTTCTACCCGGGCCTGGCCGGGCACCCGGGTCACGAGGTCGCCAAGTCGCAGATGCGGGACTTCGGCGGAATGGTCTCGTTCCAGGTGCGCGGCGGTGAAGATGCGGCCGTCGGGGTCTGCGGTCGTACCCGGCTGTTCACCCTGGGCGAGTCGCTCGGCGGGGTCGAGTCGCTGATCGAGCACCCCGCGCGGATGACGCACGCCTCCGTCGCCGAGTCTCCGCTCGCCGTGCCGCCGGATCTGGTCCGGCTGTCGGTCGGCATCGAAGACCCGGCGGACCTGCTGGCCGACCTCAGCCAGGCACTCAGCTAGCCCGCTGTCGGCCCGCGAGGGTAAGACGTTTCTTTTCGGTGTTCCACGAGAAGCCGGGACCAGCGCACGTGGTGACTTTGGCCGCGAGCGACCTTGGCCGTTTCTCTCGTGCGGAATAGCGCTTCCTCCAACACAAAGACCCAGAGCGGGATAATCGTGCCGCTGCGCGTCGGTGGGCCGGCCATGTACACACGCGCTGAGCGCACGGCTGCCCGACATGCGAGCGGATTACCGCACGGAGGCGCACTTCTTCGGCGAGAATCGATTGAGGTGACAGGGGAATCGATTAAGGTGACAGGGGATATGTCATTCTCGACGGTGGACCTGCCGCTGGCCTCTGGCGCAGCCGGGGGTAGTCGGGTTCGCGGGGACTGGGGCGGGGGGACAGGCTAGTGCCAGAACGAACGATGCAGGCGGAGCCAGGCTGGCTTGACGAGGCGCAGGGAAGTATCTGGATCACGTTTATGCAGGCGTAGCCGGGGGGCTCAACCTGACCTGCATCGGCCGCGCGAGCATGGCAGCCGCTGTGAGGTACCCGTCTGGTCGAGGACAAAGTCGTCGCCGAGTCGACCTGCACGAGATGAGGTCGCGCGCCGCCCAAGGTGTCTTTCGGCGCGCGCGGCTTCTGGCCTGGGGCCGTACATGACCTCAGAGAATTGACCGGCGATGTATCGGCGGGCGGGCGAGCTCCATCAGATCAACGTGATGTGCGAGCAATCGTTGCTCCGGCTCGCCGCAGGCGGGCAGACGGTCAGGAGGATTACTCCAGGCAGACCTGGTAGCTGCTGTCGAAGGAGCTCTGGCACCGCCAGATGCGTGCCGCAGGCGTCGGGCCGTAGTGTGGCACTCCCGAAGAGAGGAATAAAGTTGGCGACGAACATTCAGGAAAAGTATTATCTGCCGCACATTGATTACCGGAGAGGAAGCCCGCATCTATCTCATCCGGGATTGTATGATCGGTTGATTGAAGTGCTGCGTGGAATGATTCAGGAACTCGCAGATCAGCGTATGCCCTTGCGGGTACTTGATGTCGGCGCAGGGCACGGTGGATTTACCGAGCTTGCGCTCGCCATGGGGTGCGAGGTCACGGCAGTGGATATGTCCAGGCCTTCGGTCGATGAACTACGACGCCGATTCGGCACGAATCCTAAATTTCACGCGGTCTACGATCCAGACGGCACGCTGCGCGACATGGACGACGATTACTCGTTGATAATGTTTGTGTCGGTGCTTCACCACATTCCTGATTACATGTCCTGCCTTAAGATGGCATGCCAGCGAATTGCGAGCGGTGGCTCACTCCTCACCTTGCAGGATCCGTTGCTGTATTCGCGGCATAAGACCGCCCACCGCGTTGACCAGGCAGCTTACCTTGCCTGGCGCCTCGGCCAGGGCAATCTATCGCGGGGGATGAAAACCAGGCTGCGCAGGATCCGCGGGATTCTCGACGAGACGGACCCCGGCGACATGGTCGAATATCACGTCATTCGCGACGGAGTCGACGAGGAAGAAGTGCTCTCGTTCGCTACGATGGAATTTGCAGAAGCTTCACTTCTCACGTATTGGTCGAATCAGCTCCGTCTCGGGCAGCGTCTCGGTGATCAGCTTGGCCTGCGCGATTATTTTGGAATAATCGCAAAAGGGTATGGATCTGGCCTTGCTTGAAGTAGCTGATTACCCCACCGATCTGAATGTGACTGCCCGCAAATTAGTGCCAGACCATTAGAACCAGGATCACCAGCCAGATCACCGCGGTGATCCCGCCCATCATGGCGATCCGCCCGCGCTCGACCGCCGCCAGCCGCAGTCCGGTCCTCGGATCGGTGGTCATGGCCGGCCGGGCATCGGAGGCGATCGCCGTGGCCGGCTGCTCGCCGCCCGCCGGGTCGGTCTGCTGGCCTTCCGTCGCCGCTTCTGGAGCAGCGGCCGCTGCGGCCGACGCGCGGGCCACGTCGGCGGTCCTGGCCACTTCGCCGCGCTCGGCCGCGACCGTGTCGTCGGCCGTGGTGAGCGCGGTCAGCGCGGTCCGCTGATCGCGGATGATCAGTATGAGCAGCACGAACGCGACGACGAAAAGGGTGAGCGAGACCGAGATCCACCACTGGCTGAACTTGTGGGTCAGGCCGGCCAGGACGGCGCCGAAGATGAGGGTGAGCAACGCGGCGATCGAGTAAATCCGCGTGGTCCGGTACAGATAGCCAACCAGAACGGTGTTCTGCCTGCGAATATAACGGGGCGTAGACATGATCGCTGCGGTACCTGGGCCGATGGTGAAAATCGCGGCCACCAGGTGGAGCCACAGGACTGCGTGGTCGGCAAATGACATGGTGCGATCCTAGGGGATAAGGCAGATCTGCGCTGGCGGGAATGGCCGCGCTGTGCTACCCGAGCGGGTTGCCGGCAAACGCCGCCTCGACTGCCCGCGCTACCGGGGCGCCGACGGCGCGCTCAGAACCCTCGCCGGCCGCCTGCTCCGCCGCCCCGGTCCCTAACCCGGCCGCCATCGCCCGCGGCGGCCCCGCCGCAGCTCGAACACAACACGATAACGCGGTGGCTGCTGGTGGCTGCGCTTGCGGAGCAATCGCGGTGCTGATAGAAATTGTCAGCTTATTTCTTGTCATTGTGCTTAGAGGTGACGTCGCATGCGTTTTTCTGGCGGGTTGGCGGGGGTCGCGGCGGCGATTATCTTGATTGGCGGCGTCGCCGTCATTCCCTCGGCTTCGGCCGCCGACCGGGCGGCGGTCAACGCCGCCCCGGTCTCCGCGCCCGGGACGACCCTGTACGTGGACACCAGCGGGACCTGCAGCGACAGCGGGCCGGGGACGGAGGCCGATCCGTTCTGCACGGTCCAGGCGGCCGCGAACATCGTCGACCCCGGGCAGACGGTCGACATCGGCACCGCCCGCGGGACGCTTGCGGAACAGCCGCTGACCATCGCCCGGTCAGGGACGCCGACCGAGCCGATCACCTTCCAATCGGCGGCCGGAACCGGCAGCGATCCCGACCTGGATCTCGACACCCAGACCGGGAACGCCGCCGTCACCCTGCAGGACGTGCACGACGTCGCGCTGTCGGGCCTCAAGATCAGCAGCCTCGGGACGGACGATGGCATCGACGTGATCGGCTCCTCCGACGTCACGCTGACGCATCTGGAGATGGATCACGCTAGCTCGTCGGGAACATTGCCGGAGTCGGACGACATCATGATCGACGGCGCGTCATCCGACGTCACCGTCTCACGGACCGAGTTCCCTGACGAGGTCCATGGCGCGGTGCTGGCGAAGCCGGGCGCGCAGCAGGTGACCCTGACCACCAACATGGTCGAAGCGTCGGCGACGGAATCGGGATTCACGCTCGACGGCACGACCGGCGCCACCGTCACCAGCAACACACTGCTCCTCGTTTGCCTCAGCGGCAGCAGCGTTGGCCGTAGCCCGGTCACGTTCGCAGACGGCAGCTCCGGCACCGTGGAGAACAACATCATCGAGTCGTCAGCGGTCGCGGCCGGATGCACCACGCCGACGGGGAACCTGACCGTGGATGCGACCTCGGCGAACTCGGCGGGCGGGGTCACGGCCGACTACAACGCGTTCTTCACGAACGGGTCGGCCTCCGATTACTCGTGGGCGGGCGCCAGCTACGCCGACCCGGCCGCGTTCACCGCCGCCACCGGCCAGGGGGCGCATGACCTCACCCTCACCACTGCGGTCACCGGAATGCCGTCGGGCGGTTCTCCGGCCGTCAACTCGGCTGACTGCTCCGCGCCGAGCGAGCTCAGCACCGACATTGTCGGCAACTCGTGGGTGGCCGATCCGGAGGCGACCGACGCCAGCGCCGGGAGCGGGACCTGCAACGCCAGCCGGGGAGCGTACGCGCCGCAAGACACGATCTCGGTTACCGACACCCCCCCGGCCGCAGACTCGGCCGGCTACGTGGCCGGGACGGTGCCGTACACCACCGGCCTGACGGTCACCGGCGACGCCACCAGCGGCTGGGGCGAGCCGGTCAGCTTCACGGTCAGCTTCGGCGACGGCAGCGCGCCCGCGCCAGCCGCCGTCGGCACCCCGGTGAATCACACCTACGCCACCACGGGCGAGTACACGATCACGATCACCGCCACCGATACCAGCGGCTCGACCAGCAGCGTGATCTTGCCGCTGGTCTACGCCGTCCCCGACCAAGCCCCGGTGGCCGGGCTCACCGCCGCGCCCCTGGGACTGGGCAGTTCCCGCGGCATCCAGCCCGACACAGCCGACTTCACCGCATCGCCCGCCAGCACCGGCTGGAACATCGCCAGCACCACGATCAGCTACGGCGGTGCATGCACGTCATTCACCGGCCCCGCCGCCCCGGCCGGCGTGACCTGGGAGTGCATCTACGCCGAGCCGGGCACCTACACCGCCACGATCACCGTGACCGACAAGCTCGGCCGCACCTCGACCGCGAGCGCCACGATCACCGTGGGCGACGAGCCGGTGGAGGTCCCCCCCTCCACTGATGACGACCAGTCGGTCCCGGCGCACGGCACGGTCAGCCTCCCGATGCAGTCGCTGGAGGGCGTTGGCTGCTGCGCCTTCGGCACCTTCGTCGAGGTGATCGTCAGCGCCGCCAAGCAGCCCGGCTACATCACCATGTACCCCGACGGCACCACCCGCCCCGACCTGGCGACGGTGCAGTTCCACGCCGGGCAGCCAGCCGAGAACACCGCCCTTGCCACCGGCAGCACGGTCGACTTCTACAACGACAGCACCGGGTCAGTCAACCTCCAGATCGTCACCTACGGACTCGACCAAATCGTGAGCGGGAAGGGCTACGGCGGCTACGGGAATACGTTCGCCCCGGTCACCCCGGCCACCGCGCTCCCGGCGACCAAGATCACCGGCGGCCGCCAGATCGCGTTCCGGGTGGCCGGGAAGTACGGCGTCCCCGCCAACGCGACCGCGGTCGTCGTCGACGTGACCGCCTCGGGCGGCTCGAGCGCCGGGACGTTCGAGTCATCCCCGGCCGGGACGGACTGGGCCGAGACGGCCCTGGCCAGCCCGGCGGGCGGCTGGGCGAAGGGGCAGACGGTCACCAGCCTGGTCACCCAGTCGACCAACAACGGCCTGATCCAGCTCGAGAACATCAACCCGTCCCCGGTCTCGGTCTGGTTCACCGCCCAGGTCGTCGGCTACTACCTCCCCGGCGGCTCGGCGGCGGTGTTCCTGCCTGCGGCGACGCAGAGCAGGCTGGACACGGTCACGATCGGCGCCCGGTCGTCGGCCGCGTTCAAGGTCAGCGGCCAGGACGGCATCCCCGCCAGCGGGACCACGGCCGTCGCGGTCAACCTGACCGGCTACGCCGCCACCGCCCCGGGCACCCTGACCGCCTACGCCGACGGCACCACCCTGCCGCCCTTGGTGAGCCTCAGCTACGGCACCTCGGGCCGGACCGACGGCGAATCGATCGCGGCGGTCGGCGGCGACGGCGAGGTCCGCCTCTACAACGGCGGGTCCAAGCCCGTCACCGTCACCGCCGACCTCATCGGCTCCTACTACGCCTACCCCTGACACCAGCAGATTTCCCGGCCGCAGGCGTCATTGTGCTGAGCCAGGGGCCAGTGACCCGAACTAAACACAGTGACGCCGTTCATGGGGTGGTGACGGCGGGCGCGTCGTTCGGCTTCACTAGAGTGATCGCATGACGTCTGTCAGCGACCCGGAAGTCAGCGCGTTTCTGAGCCACGGGACCAGAACCGGCATCCTGGGCTATGCCAGCCCCAGCGGCAGGCCGCTGGTGACGCCGGTGTGGTTCATCGTCGAGGACGGCGGCCTCGTCTTCAACACCGGAAAGGAAACGGCCAAGGGCAAGTCCCTGGCCCGCGATCCCCGGGCCACGATGGTCGTGAACCTGCAGGAACCGCCCTACGGATTCGTCCAAGTGCAGGGCGACGCCGAGCTGTCGGAGGATCCCGCCGAGCTGCTCCGGACCGCGATCGCGATCGCCGCGCGCTACATGGGGCCAGACAAGGCGGAGGCGGTCGGCCGCCGCAACGCCGTCCCGGGTGAGCTCGTGGTCAGGCTGCGCCCGACCAAGGTCATCGCCGCTCTCAACGTCACCGCCTGACCGGCCAGGGCAGCAGGAAATCGGCGCGTTCCCGACCGACTCGCCATCGGGTGCCAGAGCGCTGTTCGTCGCCGTTGATGTGCACTATTTGGACGACGGCGGCGCCCGGGCGGCGATGGTGGCCACTGGCGATCGGCGATTCTCCCTGGTTACCCAGACCAGGACCGTAATGATCCCTGCGGTCGCGCCGTATACGCCCGGTGAGTTCTACCGGCGTGAGCTGCCGCCGCTGCGGGCGGTCATCCCCGCCTCCGACGAGCTCGCGCTGATCGTGGTGGACGGCTACGTCGACCTTGATCCCGGCGGCCGGCCCGGGCTGGGCGCGCATGTTCACGCCGAATACGGCGTCCCGGTCATCGGCGTGGCCAAGACGGCGTTCGGGACCGCAACGCACGCCGCCCGGGTTCTTCGCGGGCAGTCCGCACGGCCCCTGTACGTGACTGCGGCCGGGATGACCATTGCGGACGCTGCGGCCCTGGTGGCGCAGATGGCCGGACGGTTCCGGTTGCCCGATGCCCTCAAGCGCGTCGACCGGCTGGCCCGCGGGCTGGAACTGCCGTGCCCGGCCGCCGTTCGATTACTGGAGCGAGGTTGCCTCCGCGCTGGCCGGCGCCGGCTTGTACCTGAGCGTGAACCACGCCCCGATCGCGAACACGACCCCGGCGATCAGGCTGCCCACCGCGCGCAGCGGGTGGTAGCTGGTCGACGGCAGCTGCCGGTTGCCCACCCACATCGTCTCGTGACCGAGCCAGCTGGGCAGCGACCCCGCCGGTTCGACGCTGAAGATGATGCCCACGACGAGGAAGGCGATCGCGACGACCGCGAGAATCACCGCGGACGCAATCCGGCCTGTGGTCGCTCCGGATCCTGTCGAGCGGCTCACCCAATCCCCCTGACGGCTAATAAACGCCGATGGCGCTCACGCAAACGTGTGTTGCAAATCTACCGCCGCCGCCGGGCTCCGCGGGTGCGAAGGAAGTCGTTCACTACGTATTCCCCCAAGTGCTCAGGAGTGGACCGAAGGACCCGCCCGCCGTTCCGCTTGGCGACGTTGTCGACGAAGGCGGCCAGCCGGTCGTCGTCGGCCAGCATGAAGATGTTCAGGGCGGCGTGCCGCCTGGTCATCTTGTCCACCTCGGCCAGCGTCAGCTCGATCGTCTCCGGCGCGGGCGGCCAGTCGAACCAGGGCCTGCCGTCCCGCATC
>Ga0209006_10005872_pt1 | contig 11150 bp, 10 predicted proteins | sample JacPin_JW_Ref_O2_FD_188567 | JGI IMG/M metagenome (GOLD analysis project Ga0209006, IMG submission 188567) | Forest soil microbial communities from Algoma, Ontario, Canada - Jack Pine, Ontario site 1_JW_Ref_O2 (SPAdes) (version 2) | ecosystem: Environmental > Terrestrial > Soil > Boreal... | reverse complement strand
CTGTTCACACCGCCACTAAGCGCTTTACTCCCCGCCATCAAAGGATCGGTTGCGAACATGAGCCCGCCATCACTGCTTCACCGCTATCGCCCCGGCGATCCCGTCCAATTCCGCCAAGGTTTGCGGCGACAGCGTCAACTGACTGGCGGCCAGGTTCTCGCGGAGATGGGCGACCGACGAAGTACCGGGGATCAGTAAGATATTGGGCGACCGGTGCAGCAGCCATGCAAGCGCAATCTGCATCGGCGTGGCACCGAGTCGACTCGCGACAAATGCCAGGGTCGACGACTGCAGCGGCGAGAAGCCGCCGAGCGGGAAGAACGGCACGTATGCGATGCCCTGCCGGGCCAAGTCGTCGATAAGCGCGTCATCGTCGCGATGGGTCAGGTTGTAGTTGTTCTGCACGCATACGATGTCCGTGATCGCTTGCGCCTCGGCCACCTGGGCGGCCGTGACGTTGCTCAAGCCGATGCGTCGGATCAGCCCTTGGCGCCGGAGGTCGGCGAGCACCGTCACCTGCTTGGCGATGGACCCTTCCTCGGGGCCGTGGCCCGCCGCCATCACGCGGTAGTTGACGATGTCGAGCGCGTCCAAGCCCAGGTTGCGGAGGTTGTCGTGGACGCCGGCGGTCAGGTCCTGGGGCGAGATGGCCGGCTGCCACGACTTGTCGGGAGGGCGGCGGCCCCCGAGCTTGGTGACGATAACCACCCCCGTCGCGTACGGGTGCAGGGCCTGTCGAATGATCTTGTTGGTGACGTGCGGGCCGTAGTAGTCGGCGGTGTCGATATGGTTCACGCCGGCCGCGACAGCCTCGCGAAGCACGGCGACGGCGCCGTCCGGGTCCTTGGGCGGCCCCCACACGCCGGGGCCGGCCAGCTGCATCGCGCCGTAGCCTATCCGTTGGACCATCAATGACGTGCCGGGGAATGTGAAGTGGCCGCCGAGCGAGGCTTCACTCATGGTGGGACTCCTTTCAAGCCTGAGACGAAACAACTATACGACGGAGATGGTTCAGGCGCCGGACTGCGCGCAAACGATCGCCGTGGTAAATACTAACAACTGACGGACCGTGAGGCGCAACTCACGGCTCGTAAGACAGCTGCCAGATGCGCTTGATCACGACCTCGTCGTTCGCGGTCGGCCTTAGACATAACTGACGGACGCTGAATGGAACGATTGGCTGTCGTCTGGCAGACGAGAAACCGGGCTAACAGTTCAAATCCTGTTCGCTCCACCATCCAGTCTGGCATGTTTCCCTATATTCTGGAGAAGCGATGAAATCGGCGCGCGGGGCACGATTCACGCACGGCGGTGGACGCGGAGAATGCCAACGGCTGCGGCTGAGCCCAAATTCCACGCAAGATTCTCTGTTCGCGATTTTGGCATGTCCATCTGCGAACCGGGCCGACATCTAGTAGGAACCCGATACGTGCATTGGAAAAACGCACGACGCAAGCAACTCCGCCGCTGAGACTATCGGATGTCGAGAGCTTGCTCCTGCGCGGTCCAGAGCGGGGGCAGTTCGATTCTTTGGGTCATCGCTATAGCGCTGAGGTCGGTAATGCGCAGAAGCACGAAAGCCTGGTGGTCGCGCGCGACTCTCATGAACGGGAACCCTGACCAGCGCCCGCTTGCAGTCGCTCCGATGGAAGCGAGTTCATCGTTGCGCGAATGCCCGTTATCGCGGCGCAATCGATGTACTTGCGGCTCCGAGTGTGGATTTCTCTCGAAAGCTTACAATTTGGAGTAGCAGTGGCGAAATGGTAACTAAGACATCGAAATCGCGGATTCCAGGGGGAATACATGCCCAACGAACATCAATTCCACGCGATCGTCTCCGGGTTCGCCAACACCGCAGCTGACTTCAAGGCTTGGGCGGAGTTTCTCAACATCAGGGTGATCGCGATCAATCCGCCGCCGCCTGCGCCGCCTCCAACGCTTTTCGACAAGACGGCTAACAAGCACATTCCTGTACCGCCTAGGAATGTGAGGCCCTATCGGACAGTCGACGTCTCGATCGAAGACGCGGCCGTGAAGCTGGCCGACATTGCCGATTGTCAGGAGGCGATGATCGCGCACGTGGCGGCGGGATTGGGCTTCCCGTTCAACCCACCGACATTGCCGGCTCCCGCCCAGTCAATGCTGGGAAACCCCACCGGGCCGCAGCTGCTTCATCTGATCCTCGGATGGCAGCAACTGGACCTTGGGATGTTCAAGACCTTGATGCGACTCTACGGCCTGGTGCCGTCCGATCCGACGGTCGCGCTACATCCCGGACTTACTTCGGATCAGCGGCTCGCTGAGGTGATCGTGAGTTGGCTGGCGGTCATCCAGGCTGATTCGAATGACTTCGTGACAAAACAGAAATTTAACAAGCAACAAGGGCCGGCGCCGGGACTGGCCACGCCGCTGGCCGACCTGGAGCAGCAGTATCATCGTCTGGTCAACAACTACCTGCTGCTATTGGCGTACTTGCCCTATCATCTGCATCGCGCGAACCCCTGATCTTGAGAGGGGTACCGGCGCGACCAGGTATACCCATGCCCGAAAAGGAAGTCGCAACCTCCGGTGGGTTATCGAAAACTCCCGCGGCCGGCCGCGCCGGTACTTTTGTCGGACGGCGGCATGAGCTGGAACAAATGCGCACCGCGCTCGACGCGGCGTTGTCGGGCTCAGGCGGATTACTGTTGCTGTCAGGAGAGCCAGGGGTCGGCAAGACGCGGCTAGCCGAGGAGATCGCGCGCGAGGCCCAGGTGCGCGGTGCACAAATCGCGTGGGGGAGATGCTGGGAAGGCGGCGGCGCGCCGGCGTATTGGCCGTGGGTTCAGATAGTGCGCGAGGTCGCCGGCCGTATGAGCCCGGGGTGGCTGGCAGAGATGGGCGCGGTCGCGCGCAACGTCGCTCAGATGATCCCGGAAGTTCGGGCAGCACTGCTGCTTCCCGAGGGTGGCCTCGAAGCGCATGCGATGCCGTCTGTGCCGGCTGCGCCAGATCGTCCCGAGCAGACGCGGTTCAAATTGTTCGACTCGATAAGCGTGCTGCTGCGCTCGGCCGCGACGGCTAATCCTCTGGTGCTGGTTGTCGATGACCTGCACGCCGCCGACGCCGACTCCTTGCTGTTGCTGAGATTTCTCGCGCGCGACCTGCCACAAAGTCGAATCCTGGCAATCGCGACCTATCGCGAACTGGAGGTCAGACGGTCGGCGCAGCAGGCGGAACTGCTCGGCGAAATTATCCGCGAGGCGACCGGCATCCCGTTGCGGGGACTGAGCCGCGAGGAGATCTCGGAATTCATCGAGCGCTATGCCGGCTTCGCCGCGGATTCAGCGTTGCTGGAATCGCTCACGAAGACCACCGAGGGCAGTCCGTTTTTTCTCGACGAGATAGTCCGCTTGATGAAGGCTGAGGGCAGGCTGCTGTCGAGCGGCATGCGGGAACCGCGACTTACTATTCCGGACAGTATCCGGGCCGCGGTACGACGCAAGCTGGCGCCGCTTTCGGAGAACGCTCGGCGCGCGCTCTCTGTCGCCTCGGTAATCGGGCTTGAATTCGACTTCGCGCTGTTGCAGGAAACGAGTGAGCTTGCCCGCGAGCAGCTGATCAAGTCGCTCGACGAGTCGATCGCGTTGGGGCTTGTGGTAGAAGCGTCGGGCGCCGCGCGCTATCGCTTCAGCCATGCGATGATCCCTGAAGTGTTGCGGGCGGAGCTTTCCCGGCCGCAGCTGCTCAGGTCGCATCAACGCGCCGCGACCGCGATTGAGCAATTGCATCGCGGCGATCTGGACGCCCATGCGGCGGCGATTGCGCTTCATGGCGAGCAGGCGCTGCTGCTGGAAGATCAAAAGGGGCGCCACATACCGACGGCGCGGCAGCGAAAAAAAGTTGCCGACTACGCCCGACGGGGAGCCGAGCGCTCGCTCAAGCAGCTGGCATATGGAGAGGCCGCCCGGCTGTACAGGTTAGCTCTCGACTCCGTCCCACCCGCGCGAGCAAACCGGGCTGAGCGCGCGGAGCTGTTGCTCGGCCGCGGCGAAGCTTTAAAGAAGGCAGGAAACCTGGCGGAGGCGAAGCAGGCGTTCACGCGGGCGACGGAACTGGCGCGTGAGCTGGACGATGCAGTCCTCCTGGCGCGAGCAGCCTTGGCGGCGGGCACGTGGTCGACGACCTTGTTCGGCGTCAACGTCAACACGGAAATGGTTGCGTTGCTCGAAGAGGCGCTGGCCGCGATCGGCGACGCTGCGAGCGGGGTTCGGGCGATGTTGTTGGCCAGACTGGCGCAGGAGCTGGCAGCGACGGAGCCACGGAATCGAGCGTTGGAGCTGTGCGAAGAGGCGATCGAGACCGCGCGCCGGGTCAACGACAACGCGGCGATGGTCTCCGCATTGTGGACGCAGCATCAACTGCTGTGGGGACCCGATGGCGTCGAGAAGCGGTTGGAAGCCGCCAGCGAAATCGTACGCCTCGCTGAAAAGGCGGGAGCGATCGACTGGGCGCTCAGCGCGCGAGAATTCAAGTTGAGCGCCTTGCTCGAACTGGGAAGAATCGAACTGGCCGACCGCGAAATTGAAAGCTACGCATCGCTCCAGGAGCGAGCAGGGCAGTTGTCGGGCACGGTCGAGAGGTACCGCGCGATGCGTTGCCTGATGCGCGGCGAATTCCCGAATGCGCAGCGATACGCGCTGGAGATGCTCAGAATCGCGAACCGACGCCATGATCAACCACTGACGGTGGCCTTTGGCACCTTGATGATCCATGTTCGCACTGAGCTCGGGCGGGAATCCGAAAACGAACAGATAATTCGTGAGTACGCGTCGCAGTTTCCGAACCTGACTGTTCCGCGCTGCGGTTTGGCGGCAGTCTCGGCCAATTTGGGGCGCGAAGCTGAGGCGCGGCGGGAATTCGAACGATTCGCCGCCGACAACTTCGCGGGGATTCCTCGCGATTGGAACTGGATCTGTGCGCTGACCTTTCTATCCGAAGCGTGTATCTACCTGAGCGACCGAGATCATGGCGCAACCTTGTACGAGCTGCTGCGACCCTACAGCGGCAGAAATATTACGATCGGATGGGGCGACGTTTCATACGGTGCGTTGGACCGGTACCTTGGCCGGCTTGCGGCGCTGACGGGGCGTTTGGATGACGCAGAAGCTCATCTGGAGGCCGCGTTGAGATTCGAACAGCAAATGGGAGCGACGCTCGCGGCAGCTCATACGCGTTACGACTACGCCACGATGATGCTCGAGCGCGGGCGGGTTGGCGATCGTGAAAAGGCGTTGAGCCACCTGCGCCAGGCGCTGGAAACGGCGGCTGCCGTGGGGATGAAAGACCTTGAGCGCCGCGTGCGTCGAATGATTGCGACGGCCGGAGCGGACAGTGTCGGCGCCGCCCCAATAAGCTTCGAGAAAGCAGGCGCAGAGGTGCCGACGCGCAGAGCAATCGCCAGCGTGTTGTTTACCGATGTGGTTGGATCGACTGAACGCCTGACCGAGCTGAAGGATCGCCGGTGGTCGGAGCTGCTGGAACAGCTGCGTCAAAGTCTGCGCAAAGAGATCGCGGACTTCGGCGGCCGCGAGATCAATACCGCGGGCGACGGCATGTTGGTGATCTTCAACGACCCGGGGCAAGCGATTCGATGCGCTTTTGCGATTGCGGCCAGCGCAGAGGAGCTTGAGCTGCAGGTGAGGTCGGGTATACATACTGGCGAGTGTGAGTTCGTTGGCGCGGACGTGGCGGGAATTGCGGTTCATATAGCCGCTCGGGTAGTGGCGCGCGCCGGCGCACGAGAAGTGATGGTCTCGAGCACGGTACGGGACCTGCTGGCCGGGGGCGAAATGACATTTGTTGATCGCGGCCTCAGTGTGCTGAAGGGAGTCTCAGGCCAGTGGCGCTTGTATGCCGTCGAGCAGCCGAACTGAAGCTCGGCTAGCCGGAACGCCTTCCATTTTCCAGCGGCGAGAGACGAAACCAACCGCCATCGAATCGCAGCGGCCGGTCTCACCAGCACGATGACAGTGGGTAAGCCCTCGAATAGTAGTTTCAACGCCACGGATTCGAGCTACCGGATCAGCATCGTGAACTCAGCCGCGGAACTTAGCACGCAGTTCGCAACCACAGTCTGAAGGGTCAGTCAGTGACGGCGTCCCTGGCGCGACGGTTTATTTCGAAACGGGCGTCGGACTCCTTATCGATTTGAGCTTTGATTTCCGGATTGCCTTTGAACAGGCGTTGAAAATCGTCCTCCTTGAGCACCAGCACCTGGCAATAACTTCGTGCAAAGACGGGGTCCCTCGCAAGACCTGATCGGGCCGAGCCGTTCGCCTTAGTCACGTCGCGGATCGGCCCGCAAGACATGAGCGCTGGCATGAGCATTCATGGAATCGAGAAGCTTGGCGACCTGCACGACCATCTGTCTTCCCTGGCGCATCATCAACTTTTCGCGCTCCAATCGCGCCAGATGCTCGGTAACTCTTGGCCGCGAGGCGCCGACCAGGTTGGCGATGTCCTTATGGCTGAAAGCTACGCGCAGCAGCGTGCCGCGCGACTCCTCGACTCCAAAGTCCGAGCATAGTTCCAGCAGCGCGATGGCTATTCGTTCGTACAGGCCAAGGTTCAGAAAACTCGAGCTGCGCAGCAGGAGGCGGTACCACTGCTTCAAATCGTTGCTGTGAAATTGCCTGAAGGCGGACTGGGGAGCATTTGGGGTAATACCGCCGAAATCAGCCCAGCTCACAGTTCCAACGCGGCAATCGTTGTAAGCCTCGCATTGAAAACCGGACCGACTGAGTGGCAGGGCGGGGAAATCGGGAATCGGTCCCGGCGCCAGCAGCGCCACTGTGACACGCTCCTTGCGCGCGGTGCGGCAGGTGATACGTGCAATTCCTGCCAACAGGATGTGAGCACCTTGGGCCAGATCGACGTCGCGCAGAATTAACGCGTGTCGTTTGTAATTGGAGAGCGAGAGCGCGCTCGCCAGAAGTTTAAGTTCAGATGGAGAGAGCCAGGACAAAGCCTTTATCCGGCTTAATCGGTCGAGGTCAGTTTCGCGGGAAGGTTTTTTCTCATTCAAGATCGCACCGCGCCGGATCGGGGGTGTACACCGTTGGCGCCAAACAACGGATAAGACTGAAAACGGAGCCGGAAGCATGTTTTAAGCCAAATGAGGTTAGGTTCAAGGCCGATTCTGTTACAAAGGGAACAAATCCTCCGTTGTTTTATCGGACCAATTGTCGTTACATCCGGCGATTGCGATCGACGCCTACGATTAATGGATGTGAGTTACACTTTAAGAGACACGAGATCGCTTCAATCTTCGTAGCCATGGAACCACGCTCGTCACGCCGCAAATCCGTCAGGCAAAGTGGCGCCAGGCCTCCTCAACCTCGCGCAGTCAGCGCTCAAGATTTAGCGAAATTGAAAGGATTGGCTGGCCTTTCTCTGCGGAAATTGGAAGCCTTGCGCGCCAGGATGAGGATTCGGCAGTTTTCCAGACACTCGATCGTCTACGAGGAGAGAGAGTCAGATGACGCCGTGTACATCCTGCTCTCGGGCATTGCCCGGCTTATCTGCCTCAATCGAAAAGGGAAACGCAACCTACTCGAGGTGCTGGGACCCGGCGACGTGATCCAGATTCCGTCATTGTTGCCCGATATTCATCACAAACTCACTTGCGAGGCGTTCTCGGATTGTCAAATCGGGTTGATAAGCCCAACGGCGCTGGTGGAGGGCATCGTCGGCATTCCATTCCGGGAGTTCAGCGAGGCGCTCAATTTGACGGTTGGCCGATGGTGGGCACTTCTCGAGCGCCATTCAAACTTTCTCAGCCAAACCGTTCGAGAGAAAATCATGCTCGCCTTATTCGACCTCGGCCGCAAGTTCGGTCAGCGAGACGACCACGCGATGATCATAGATTTGGGTCTAAGCGGTCAGGACATCGCGGACCTGGTCGAGTCCTCGCGGCCGAAAGTTAGCGAGTGCCTCAAGAAACTCGTTGCTGAAGGCGTCGTGAAACGCGAACACCGCCGCTTCATCATCGATTCGGCAAAAATTCAGGCCAGCCTGCGATCCTGACGCTGGTCGCGACCAAAAGGAGGACCAGAACCGAATCCGCAGAATACAGCAAACCCCCCTATCACGGCGCGATTTGGCTAGCTTCGTGGAACCTCGCGGTAGTTCGCTTGTTGGTCAAACCCCGCCAACGGCCCGGTCAAGGCCCACTGCAATTCGCGGCCGAAGACAGTTAGAAGTTCCTTACGAATCAGCTCGCGATCTTTTCCTGGTAGACGAGAATCTCGACCCGGCGATTCTTACGCCGACCGCTCGGTGAGCTGTTGTCCTCGATGGGCTTACTCGCGCCGTAGGAAACTACGCGAACTTGCGTCGGGTCGAGGCCCTTTTTGCCGACCAGATATCCGGCGACGCTCGTAGCGCGCCGCTGTCCGAGATCGTAGTTGTAGGCCTCATGGCCGACGCTGTCGGTATACCCAGCGATCACGAAAACGCGATCCGCCGGCGCCGGCTCGGAGCCGGTCGGTCCCTCCATATCTCCGAGGAATGCATCGATCTCGCGCTTAGCGTTCGGACTCAAGGCAGCCGATCCGGACGCGAAGGTCGGTCCCGTACTCGAATCCAGGACCAGCTTTCGCTCGAGGTGGAGATTGTTCACCTGAGTTTCGAGCTGCTCTTGCTGGCCCGTGATTGGTTTCAGCTGATCATTGACCCAATTGCGGGTGGCAAGGCATCCACTGGCTGTGAATAGCAAACCCACCCCGGCGAAGACTCCGACCCCGACACGTACAGCGTCCGATAAACATGCGATTCGCACTGTAAATCCTCCTTTGCGTTAGTCGCAATTCTGTATAATTTTCCAATCAGTTGATTTCTGGGTCAAGTTCATTAGGGGATGGCCTGGACAAGGCGAGTTCATCTTCGGCCAGAGAATGGCTCGCATGCACTGCGTCATCCGGCAGTCAGTCCGCGATCTTTGTTTTGTCTCCCAAAACCCGAAAAATAATGCGCACGTCTACGCTGAGTACGCGGGTGCGGTCGTCGAGTCGGGCAAGGCACTCGATGGCCTGGCGCAATCGGACTTCACCATTACCGCCGCAGGCCGCGAGGTGCCGGTGGTTTATCTTTGCGATCAGAGCAGCGGGGGGCCGATGTCGGTAGGGATCGTCATCGACGCGTCGGGCATGTAGTGTACGCTACGCCCTCATAGTCATGTCAGTTCTGATGATGGACATGGTTCGCCGGGCTCCTCTCCGACTCATACTATCGCTCAGCCATAACTGCGTGTGACGAGGCGACGACGCTGCGATTCGGAGAGCCAACCGCGAAGGTGGAAGATCTTCCGGGAGGGACGGCTTGCAATCGCCGAATCGTCTTCTGAGGGCTGTGATTATTCTGGTTAAAGTCCCAGTTCTTCAGCAGAACGTATTGCTTTCCTCGCCGCGTAAGCAACCCGGATTCGATCATTTCGGCTATCAGTCGGCTTACCAATGGCCTGGAGCAACCGATCATCTCGGCTAGATCCTCGTGACCGATTTCCGGAATCAGGATTATGCCCTTCGAGTCCCTTGCCCCGGCCCGCATCGCCAAATCGCTCAACACCATCGTGAGGCGGTCCCAGTAAGAAAGGTTCAACAGGATCGTAAAGAAGCGGAGGTTCTCGGACCAGAAAGTGTTCAGGGCAGTAAGGATCGAGATCAGAGTATCCACCGGAAGACCGGCCAGCAGCCGTGCCACATGTTCGCAGCTGAAAAGAGCCAACGTGCATTTGCTCGCGGCCTGGGCTTCGAACAGGCGCGCATGACGGCCTTTTTCGTCGACATAGTCGGGATAGCCGATGATCTCGCCCGGTCCAGCCATTCGTACCAGGGTGCGATCACCGTCGCCGACCGGGCAATATATGTTTACGTACCCACTCAAGATGCAGGCGAGCATACCGTCGGTATTACCCTCGCAGAACGCCAACGCGCCCTTCTCGAAGACAATCGCAATGTGGCGCTCGATCAGTTCTTCGACCAAGTCCATTGGCAGATTCAAACGGCTCAGGCTTGCCCGAAGGATTGTATTAACTTCCTGACGTTGACCGGTTGACCTAGGCTTCATCTGTTGCCAGTCCTCCTTTGTTGGATTCGGATCGTTGAACTTACACGAAGTGCTTTGGGCGCATCGTGAAAGGGTGCTGTCGGGGATCCTCCCGGTCGAAAGCGGACAGAAGGACGCTAGAGCAGGGATGGTGCCAGTGAAAAAGACTGTCTTATTTCGAGCCGGAGGTCAGGAAACCCGGCAGGTGCAGCGCAAAAGGCTACGGCTGCCGAGGCATTTCGCCACACCAGCTATTATCAATCGCTGTCTGAAGCTCCGAGTTTCCGATAGAGGGTCTTGCGATCGATGCCGAGCAGAGTGGCTGCCTCGGTTTTGTTTCCGCCCACCGATGCCATGATCGCGTGGATGTACTCCTGCTCCAATTCCTCGAGAGTCATAGCTCGCGCCACGGCGAATTCGAGATTCACCGAAGGCCGATACTCGCCGGCAATCTTCGGTGGCAAGTCAGAGATTTTTATGCGCCCGTCATGGCACAGAATAAGGGCCCTTTGAATCGCGTTTTGTAATTCCCGGATGTTCCCCGGCCATGGATAGCGGAGTAGACGTTCCATCGCATCGTCTGAGATTTCGGGAATGCGCCGCCCAGACTCGCTGCTGGTCCGCGCGAGGAAATGCTTGATCAGCAGCGGAATGTCCTCAGGCCGTTCGCGCAACGGCGGAATCGCAATCGTCACCGTCGCGATTCGATAGTATAAGTCGGCGCGGAACCTTGCTGAGGCGATTGCGTCTTCAAGCGAGGTGTTGGTGGCGGCCACTATCCTGACCTCGACCGGAGTCTCTTCGGTGTCACCGATTGGACGCACGCGTTTGTCCTCGATAACGCGCAAGAGCTTCGGTTGTAGAGCAATCGGCAATTCGCCGATCTCGTCGAGAAAGAGCGTCCCTCGATTCGCGGCCTGGAACAGGCCGGCCTTGTTCTGCCGGGCGTCGGTGAATGCTCCTTTGACGTGGCCGAACAATTCACTTTCGAGCAGGTTCTCCGGGATCGCGGCGCAGTTGACCGCGACGAACGGGCCACCTTGCACCCGGCTATGATAGTGCAA
>Ga0209006_10005871_pt1 | contig 11150 bp, 7 predicted proteins | sample JacPin_JW_Ref_O2_FD_188567 | JGI IMG/M metagenome (GOLD analysis project Ga0209006, IMG submission 188567) | Forest soil microbial communities from Algoma, Ontario, Canada - Jack Pine, Ontario site 1_JW_Ref_O2 (SPAdes) (version 2) | ecosystem: Environmental > Terrestrial > Soil > Boreal... | reverse complement strand
GAAGGCATGTTCAAGATGTTCATCGGGGTCTACATGATCATGGTGTTCGACCCCCAGATCCTGTTCAACGACGGCTTCTATGATCTCATTCACGTGACCCTGCCCAAAGGCTCGCTGTTGCATCCCAACTTTCCTGCTCCTCTAGGCTCCCGCACCCACGCACTGTCACGGCAATTCGACGTGCTCGGCGGGGCGTTGAGCTACAATGCGCCAGAGATGGCGACGGCCGCAGGCTATGGTTCGAGCCCGCATTTTCTCTATTCAGGCGTGGACAAGTCCGGCCGGCCGTTTCAGCTTATGGAAATTCTTTATGGTGGCATTCCCGGCCGTCCGGTCGGTGACGGCCTGGACGGCCATTCGTGGTGGCCGTTGTTTCAGAATATCCCAAGCGAATACTTGGAGACCTACTATCCGATGCTGGTCGAAGGCTACACCACGATCATCGATAGCGGCGGTGCCGGCAAACACCGCGGTGGTAACGGCGTGGAAAAGGTCTTTCTCTTTCTGGAGGAAGGTGACATCTCGATCCACGACGACCGTCACTTGACGCAACCCTGGGGCATTCTTGGCGGGCGGCCGGCTGCATGCTCGGAGAAATGGCTGGTGCGCAAGGACGGTAGCCGCGAGCCGCTGCCCTCGAAAATCGACCATGTGCGGGTCCGCAACGGCGATCGTATCGTCTTCCGTACCGCCGGCGGCGGCGGCTGGGGCGATCCGCTCGAGCGCGATCCGATCCGCACGCGCAACGACGTGGCGCGCAAGCTGATGACCGAACGCAAGGCGCGCGAGGAATACGGCGTCGTCCTTACCGGTCCGAAGCTCGAGGTCGACCGCCGGGCCACGGACGAGCTGCGCGAAAGCATGCGGCGAAACAGAAAAGCTCCGAAGCTATTCGATTTCGGAGAGCGCAGAGCAAATGCTTCGACCCGTGCCGTTGCAATGGTGTGAACGGCCACGGACATGACATCAACGCTGGAACGGCAAGAAATGGGACGCGTGCGCTATGCTTGAGCTCGTTATCAGTCTCATCGTCATCGCGATCATCGTCATCGCGATTCTCTACATCATCTCGATCTGGATCTATAAGCGCGCGCCCTCCAACATGGGCTTCATCCGCACGGGCTTCCTGGGCACCAAAGTATGTCTGGGCAAGGGTGCGGTGGTGCTGCCGGTGTTCCATGAGATCACCTGGGTCTCGCTGGAGACGATCAAGTTCGCGGTCAGCCGCGCGCGCGAGCAGGCAGTGTTGACCGCGGACAATATCCGCGTCGACGTCAATGCCGAGCTTTACGCCCATGTCGGTCACACCGAGCAGGCGGTGCTGACGGCAAGCCGCACGCTCGGCGAAAAAACCTTCGACGCCGACAAGGTTCGCAACCTCCTGGAAGCCAAGGTTGTCGGCGCGCTGCGCAGCTACGCCGCCACCAAGACGCTCAAGGAACTGCACGAGAACCGCGACGCTTTCGCTCGCGAGATCAAGCAGAATGTCAGTGAGAGTTTCGCCGCCAACGGCCTGATGCTGGAAGAAGTCACGATCGTTACGCTTGAGCAATCGACCAAGGAGTATTTCCGCTCCGACAACGTGTTCGACGCCGAAGGTCTCAAGGTTATTACCGAAATCACTTCGGAAGCACGCCGCAAGGTGCACACCACCGAGAAGCAGACGACGGTGGCGATCCGCAACAAGGATCTCACCACGCAGCTCGAACTTCTCGAAATCGAGCGCCAGGAAGCCATCGCGCGCGCGAGCCAGGACAAGGAAATCGCCAACGAGCAGGCCAAGCAACTGCGCGAAAAGCAGACCTTCGTGCTCGATCAGCGGCTCGCCGTGGAACAGCGCGAGATCGAAAACGAAAAGGCGCTCGAGCAACTGCGCACCGAGCGGGATATCGCTTTCACCGCAGAAGCCAAGCGCCGGGAAATCGCCCAGGTGCAGAAGGAGCTGGCGCTCGAGCAGGAGCGTCGCGATCGTGAAATCGCCCTGATCAGCAAGGCGCGGGAGTCCGAAATTGCCGAGATCGAGCGCAGCCTCGCGCGCGAGCGCGCCGAGCGCGACAAGGCGATCGAGCTCACCGGCAAGGAGCGGGAACGCCAGGAGGCCGACATTGCCCGCGCAACGGCTGTGGCCGGCGCCGAGGAGCGTGCGCGTGACGAACGTCACCAGATCAGCGAAGAGACGGCGCTATCGCTGCGCAAGCGTACGCTGGAGACCCGGCTCGGCGTCCTGCAGCTTGATCGCGACGAAGCGGTCGCGGCCGCCAAGCAGGAGAAGGAGATCTCCGACGAGCGTGCCCGCATCCTCAGCGAGCAGCAGCGCTTCGTGCTCGAACGCCGCTGGGAAGTCGAGCAGGAAGAAATCCGCAAGCAGCAGGCGCTGGAAGCGGCACAGATTCAGAAGGATGTCGCCATCATCGAAGAGGCCGACAAACGCGAGGCGGCGGAAATCCGCAGCACGCTGTCACGGCAGCTTGAGGAAATGAGCCGCGAGATCGCGCTGATCGGCAAGGAAGGCGAGCGCGAGCGCACCGACATCGAGCGCTTTCTCGCCCGCGAGCAAGCCGAACGCGATCGCGAGATCGCACTCGCAGCCAAGACGCGCGAGCTCGAGGTCGCGGAGACCGAACGTCTCGCCAGCACTGCCGAACGCGAGAAGGCCGAACACACGGCCGAATCCGTGCGCGTGGTGGCGGATGCCGAGCGCGCGCGTCAGGTCGAACTGATCGTCGCGGCGAAAGAGGCAGAAGCGCGCCGCATCGATGAGGAGAGCAAGGCGCAGGTGCTGCGCATGCACACCGTTACGCAATCCGAGGCGCGCAAAGCCGCCGCCGCGCTCGAAGCCGACGCGACCCTGACCCGCGCCCGCGCCACCACCGAAGCGCAGAAGATCGGTGCCGAAGGCATCGAGCGCGAGGCGGGGGCCAAAGGCCGGGCCGAGATGGAAGTCGAGCAGTTGCGCATCGCCAACTCGCAGCGTCAGCTCGAAGCCGAGGCTGTTGGTCTTGAAGCGAAGGCCGAAGCGCTCAAGAAATACAACGAGGCCGCGACCTTCCTCGAGCTCGCGCGGCTGCGGATCGAGGCCGACCGCGACGTTCACATCGACCAGGCCAAGGCCATGGGCAGCGCCTTGTCGCAAGCGCAGATCCGCATGTATGGCGGCGGTGGTGGCGACAATACCATGGACACCATTCGGGGCCTGTTCACGCAAGGCTTCGGCATCGGCGAGGTAATCGAGGGTCTGACGCAATCGCTGCCGGACGGCCTTCGCCAACGGCTGAGCGCCAACGGCATCTCCGGTCTGCTCGGGCGGCCCTACAACGGCAGCTCGTTGAAGCAGACCTACGAGCATCTCAACACGTTGGTGCAGGACACTCTGCGCACCAAGAAAGCGAGAGAAGTGCCGTTCCCGGAGGCCGTAGCAAAGCTGCAGGAGCAGGCGGGCGAGAACGAGGACTTGCGCAGGGCGATCAAGCTTTTGTCGGAGTTCAATCAGGAAGGCGCGCTCGATGCCGTTCCGTTCGACTCGGTCTGGACCATGGTCAACGCCGTGGCGAAGTCGGCAGGCTAGAGCATGTCCCGGAAAAGTGGAAACCGGTTTTCCGAAAAGGACATGCGACAACAAAGGAATCTAGAGCACAGCCCGATTTCACTCAATCGGCTGAGCTCTAGTCCTTACGCATGAGCGAGTTCGACGTCCTCCTCGAACACGTATCGAAGACCTTTCCGGGCGGGGCGCGCGCGGTCATCGACTTCAATGCCGAATTGCGGCATGGCGAATTCGTCGCCATGCTCGGGCCGTCGGGCTGTGGCAAGACCACGACGCTGCGCATGATCGGCGGCCTGGAGGAAGTGACCGAAGGTAAGATCGTCATCGCCGACAAGGACGTAACCGACCTGCCGCCGGCCCTACGTGACACCGCGATGATGTTTCAGAGCTTCGCGCTGTTCCCGCATCGCACCGTTTTCCAGAATGTCGAGTTCAGCCTCAAGATGCGCGGCATGGACAAGGCCGAGCGGGACCGGCGGGTCTGGGAAATGCTGGAAATGGTCGAGCTGGCCAAATTCTCGGAACGGCGGCCGCGCGATCTGTCCGGCGGACAGCAGCAGCGCGTAGCGCTGGCACGGGCGCTGATCAGCCGGCCGACGGTGCTGCTGCTCGACGAGCCGCTCGGCGCGCTCGACTTCAACCTCCGCCGCGCCATGATGATCGAGCTCAAGCGGGTGCAGCGCGAACTGAACATGACCTTCGTTATGGTCACGCATTCGCAGCAGGAGGCGATGTCGCTTGCCGACAAGGTCATCGTCATGAGCGATGCGCTCGTCCAGCAGATCGGCACTTCTCGTGAGGTGCACGAAAATCCGCGCACCAAATTCGTTGCCGAGTTCATCGGCAACAACAATCTGTTCCAAGGCAAGATCCAGTCGCGCAGCGGCTCGATCGTGTTCGTCGAAGCGCTCGGACAGTTGCTCTATGTCAGAGTACCGCCGACGATCCGGCAGGTGCCCGTCGGCAAGATGGTCTGGTTCTCGGTGCGCGCCGATCTGATGAATACCGGCGAGCACGACAACATGGCGAACAAGGTCGAAGGCAAGTACGTGGCCAGCGAGTTCCTCGGCTCGCTGGAGACCGACGTCTTCGAGCTCGCCCCCGGCCAATACGTCCACGTCGAGCAGCACCGCCACGCGCAGGACTACGTCTACAAGGTCGGCGAACGCGAGACGATTTGCTGGCACGCGGAATCCGGTATCCTCCTTGAAGACACCCGTAAGCCCGCGGACCTCGACGCCGCTTAGCAGCGGTTTTTCGCTTAGACCCGCCCACGCCGACGGTCGCGCTCCGCAGCCACGCGCGTGGGCAATGTCGTTTGTCGTCGTGCCTATGACTCAAGTCATACGACCAAAGACAACTGTCGGCCCTTCGACGCCATCGCTAGCATCGTTACCGATCATCGGCGGCCGCAATCCTCGAACGCCGCGTCGGAGGTGGAGATGGACTCAATTCCGGTCATCGATATCGCGCCGTTTCGCAACGGCTCGGCGCAGCAACAACAAGCTGTAGCCAAGGATGTTGCCGATGCGTGCGCGTCGCTCGGCTTTCTGATCGTGTCCGGCCACGGTGTCGCCGACAGCCTGATCGACGACATGCGCAAGGTCTCGTTCGCCTATTTCGACCAGCCGGTGGAAGACAAGATCAAGCTGCGGATGCCGCCCGATCGTTACCGTGGCTACATCTCGCTCGGCAGCGAGGCTCTGGCCTATTCGCTCGACGAGGAAACGCCGCCGGATTTCAAGGAATCGTTCTCGATCGGGCCGGTCGACCCGCCCGACGACGCCTATCATCGCGCCGCCGGTCCCGGAAAGTTCTTCGCGCCCAATCTGTGGCCTGATGCGCCGTCCGGCTTCCGCCCGATCTGGGAAACCTACTACCGCGAAATGGAACGGGTCGCGACCACGCTGATGCAGTCCTTCGCGCTTGGGCTCGGCATGGACAAGCACTATTTCGACGACAAGGTCGATCGCCACATCACCAATTTCAGCGTGCTGCATTATCCCGAGCAGCCGAAGCCGCCGCTACCGGGGCAACTGCGCGCCGGCGCACATACCGACTATGGCAGCCTGACCATTCTCAAGCCCGACAATGCGCCGGGCGGCCTGCAGGTGCAGAACAAAGACGGCGCCTGGATCGATGTGCCGACCTTGCCGGGAACGTTCATTGTCAACCTCGGCGACCTGATGGCCGAATGGACCAACGACCGCTGGGTGTCGACACTCCATCGTGTCATCAACCCGCCGCGCGACCAAGCGCTGGGCAGCCGCCGCCTGTCCATGGCGTTTTTCCATCAGCCGAACTACGACGCCGTGATCGAATGCCTGCCGACCTGTTCGGACGCAGGCCGGCCGCCGCGCTACGGCAAGACGACGTCCGGCGAGCATGTCTGGATGAAGATCAACAAGCACCGCACGCCCGAATTGGCGGCCGCCAAAGCCTGAGATCGCCGGCGGCGGTCTATTTGTTGTCGCATGTCCTTTTCGGAAAACCGGATTCTACCCATCGGGACATGCTTTAGCGCAGCCTTGGCTCTATGATCGTTGGATGAATGAGCTGCCCGACGGCGCCGCCGCTCCCTGGGATCGCGAAGATGCGGCGAGCCGCAGCCTTCTGCGGCTGATCGTCGAGAGCACCAACGACGGCATCTGGGACTGGGATCTGCGGACCGACGCGGTTTACTATTCGCCGCGCTGGCTCGAACTGATCGGTCATCTGCCCGGTGAACTTCGCGGCCACATCGAGACGTTCATCGACCGGCTGCATCCGGACGACCGCGCGGCGGTCGAGCAAAGCATCGCCGAATATCGCGCCGGCGAGCGGCCGGACTACCGCGCCGAATTTCGGCTGCGCCATAAGGACGGCTCCTGGCGGTCGATCATGACCCGCGGCATCGTGCTGCGCGACGGTAGCGGCCGTGCTGCCCGCTTTGCCGGGACGCATACCGATATCACCGACCGAGTGCGGGCCGCCGAGCGCTTGGAAACGATGGTCGCTGAGCGCACCACCGATCTGCGGGCCGCGCGCGACCGTGCCGAAATCGCTAACGCGGCGACCACGAAATTTCTGGCTACCGCAAGCCATGACATCCGCCAGCCGCTTCAAGCCATGGCCTTGCTGCTCGGCGGGCTCAAAGGCGAACTGAAGACCCCAGCAGGCGAGCGAAAATTGCTGGCGGTCGAGCGCTCGCTCGCGTCCGGAATGGAATTGTTGGACGCGCTCTTGGAATTCAGCAAGCTCGATGCCGGAGCGCTGCGGCCGCGCCTGACCAGTGTCAACATCGGCGATTTGTTCGATGTCATCAGCGATACGTTCGCGGTTGAGGCCGCGCAGAAGAAGCTGCGCTTCACCGTCAGGCCGACGCGGCTGGCGACGCGCAGCGATGCCCAGCTTCTCGGCCGCATCCTGCGCAACCTTGTGTCCAACGCCATCAAATATACCGATCGCGGCGGCGTTCTGATCGCTTGTCGTAGGCGAGGCGATCGCGTGCGCATCGAAGTGTGGGATACCGGCTGCGGCATTGCGCCGGATCAGCAGCGGCAAGTTTTCTGGGAGTTCGTCCAGATCAAAGAGCGCGGGCGTGCGCGCAGCGGGCTCGGTCTCGGGCTTGCGATCGTCGACCGCCTTGCCAGGCTGCTGGGACACGGCGTTGAAATTCGTTCGCGTCCGGGACGCGGGTCGGTGTTTGCTGTCGACATGGCTCTCGAACACACGGCGTCGCCGGCTGCGGGCGGCGTGCCGGCCGGTATCGTTCCGGATGCCATTTTCACCGGCAAGCTGATCGCGATCCTGGAGGACGATGCCGGCGTTGCGGATGCGCTGACCGAGTTGCTGCGGGCATGGGGTTCAGTGCCGATCGCCGCCTCCGATGACGCCACGCTGTTGCGCATGCTCGGCGGGCGTAAGCCGGATGCGATGATCGCCGACCGCGATTTGGGCGCGGGTGGCGACGGCTTTGTGGCGTTGGGCCGTCTGGAAACAGTGCTGGGCGTCTCGCTGCCCGCGCTCGTTCTTACCGGCGACTATGACGTCCGCGACCTCGAACGCGTCAATCAGGCCGGCCGGCGCGTGCTGCATAAGCCGGTGTGGCCGGCGGTCCTACACGCGGTGCTCCGCTTCGAGCTTAGCCGCCTGGACGAGGCCTGAGTCCGCGTCGCTCGGCCGCCAGCAAAAGCTGAACACGGTTGCGAACGCCCAACGTCCGCATGATGGCGGTGATATGCGCCTTGACCGTGCCCTCACTGGTGCCGAGCCGGTGGGCGATTTCCTTGTTCGCATGGCCGTCGGCGATCAACGCCAGCACCTCCTGTTGCCGCGGCGTCAGTACGCCGGCGCGATCGGAAGCAGCCTCCGATGGAGCCAGCGGCTTGCCGGCGCCGGAAACAAGTTCACGCGGCACATAGACGCCGCCGGCAAGCACGAGCCTGAGCGCCTCAACGATGACAGCGGCGGGCGCCGATTTCGGCAGGTAGCCCGAAGCGCCCGATTCCAGCGCCCGGAACAGGTCCGCGGCCTCCTCGGATGCAGACAAGACCATGATCGGCGTGTGCGGCAAGACACGTCGTAGGGCGCGCAAGCCGTCGAAACCATCCATCTGTGGCATGCGCAGATCGGCGAGAAGCAGGGACAGATCCTGCACATGCCGCGCAAGGGAAAGCGCCTCGCCGAAATCGGCCGCTTCCACGATCTCGACGGCCGGATCCAGTTCGCCGAGGACCACACGCAGACCCTGGCGAAAAATCGCGTGATCGTCGGCTACCAACACCTTCACGGCGGATACGCTCAACGGGCCCAAAGCCCACTCGGCGCACTATGCCAAAGCGTGCCGCCGCGTGAAATACCGATGAGGCAATGCGGACGCCGACCCGCTAGACTGAATGCGGATGCTGAGGTTGCCGAGTTTCGCTGAAGGAGGGGTGTCTCATGGAACGTTTTCTCACCGTCGCCGGGGGCCAATTGGGCCCGATCGGGCGCAACGAGTCGCGCCAGCGGGTCGTCGCGCGCCTGCTCGAACTGATGCGCGAGGCGAAAGCACGCGGCAGCGACATCGTCGTCTTTCCCGAACTCGCGCTGACCACCTTCTTTCCGCGTTGGTGGATGGACGATGAGGCCGAGGTCGATAGCTTCTTCGAGCGGGAGATGCCGAGCCCTGCGACGCAGCCGCTGTTCGAGGCGGCGAAATCGCTCGGCATCGGTTTCTATCTGGGCTACGCCGAACTAACCAAGGAGAACGGCGCGACACGCCGCTACAACACCGCGATCCTGGTCGACAAGAATGCGGATATCGTCGGCAAGTACCGCAAGGTGCATCTGCCCGGCCATGCCGACGACCGGCCGAACTATCCCTTTCAGCATCTGGAGAAGCGCTATTTCGAGCCGGGCGATCTCGGCTTTCCGGTCTGGCGCGCGTTCGGCGCTAATGTCGGGATGTGCATCTGCAACGATCGGCGCTGGCCCGAGACCTATCGGGTCATGGGCATGCAGAGCGTCGAGCTCATCCTGCTCGGCTACAACACGCCGACGCATCTGCCCTGGATCCCGGTCTACGATCACCTCGCCGGCTTCCACAATCACTTGTGCATGCAGGCGGGTGCCTATCAGAACAGCACCTGGGTGGTCGGCGTCGCCAAGGCCGGCAACGAGGAAGGGAGCGAACTCCTTGCCGGCAGTTGCATCATCGCTCCGTCCGGCGAAATCGTTGCGCAAGCGACCGGCAGCGGCGACGAGGTTTTCATCGCCAAATGCAATCTCGACATCAGCCGCTTCAACAAGGAGGCGATGTTCAATTTTGCCCAGCATCGCCGGGTGGAGCATTATCAGCTCATCACGCAGCGAACCGGCGCCATTCCGCCCGCCTGACGCCGGTTTATCAGAAGCATTAACGCATCAAGAGTGAATTTTTCTCCTGAATGCCGAGCAAGCGCGTGTAGTATTTCGATTCCGGAAGCCTGCAGCGTAACTTTGCATCCGCCAATGAGAATTTTCGAAAGTGACGCTGTTTCGCAGCTGAAAACCATCGTCAGATTGCGAAAATAATATATTGGTTCTATCGACTACGAAGTGAAATTCGCGTTTGAATACGTGCCGCGAGCGAGCAGCGCCGCGGAGTATTCTTGATGACATCTTTCTCTATTGTCGGCGTTGCCGGCAACATCACGCGGCCTTCGCGGACGGCGGCGCTCGTCAGCGCCATCACCGCGCAGGTTGCCGCACTGACCGGCGCCGACAGCAGGCTGATTGAGCTTGTCGATGTCGGGCCGCACTTGTTTCAGCCATTCAGCAACGAGGGCCTGAAGTCGTTTAATCGGGAGAGTCTGCCGGTGCCGGGGCGGTCCGCCATCGAGGCTATCGAAGCGGCCGATGCGCTTATCGTCGGCACCCCGGTTTACAAAGGCTCCTATAGCGGCGCGTTCAAGCATTTGTTCGATCTGGTGCGGCCGAACGCGCTGGTCGGCCGACCGGTGTTGCTGGCCGCGACCGGCGGAACACCGTTGCATGGGCTCATGACCGAGCATCAGCTCCGGCCGCTGTTCGGCTTCTTCAACGCGCTGACGCTGCCGACGACGATCTTCGCGCTTGAGAGCGACTTTCGCGACCATGAGATCGCAACGCCCGAACTGGCGGCGCGCACCAAGCGCGCCGCAAATGAATTCGCCGAACTGATCGCAACGACCTCGGCCAGAAGCGTTCCGCAAAGCGCTCTGGCATTCGCCTAACATCGTGGGGAGAAAGAGATGACCGTTCGTAACGAAGAGCCGATCAAATTCGCCTACTGGGTGCCGAACGTCTCCGGTGGTCTCGTGATCAGCAACATCGAGCAGCGCACCAGCTGGGACGTCGACTATAATATCGAGCTCGCCAGGATCGCCGAGCGGGCTGGCTTCGACTATGCGCTGAGCCAGATCCGATTTACCGCCGGCTATGGCGCCGAATTTCAACACGAGCCGGTGTCGTTCAGCCAAGCGCTGTTGAGCGCGACCGAAAAGCTGAAAGTCATCGCCGCCATTCTGCCGGGCCCGTGGACGCCGGCGGTCGCCGCCAAGCAGATCGCGACCATCAACCATCTGAGCAAAGGCCGGGTTGCCGTCAATATCGTGTCGGGCTGGTTCCGCGGCGAATTCGCCGCCATCGGCGAGCCGTGGCTCGATCATGACGAGCGCTATCGTCGTTCGGAAGAATTCATCCGCGCGCTGCGCGGGATCTGGACTGAGGACTCGTTCACCTTCAAAGGCTTTTTCTATCACTTCGACAACTACGCCATGCAACCGAAGCCGCTCGAGCCGCTGCCCGAGATCTTCCAGGGCGGCTCTTCGCGCGCGGCCCGCGATATGGCGTCGCGCGTTTCCGATTGGTATTTCACCAACGGCAACACGCCCGACGAAATCGGCAAGCAGGTCGACGACATCCGGGCCAAGGCGGCGAAGAACAATCATTCGGTGCGGGTCGGCGTCAACGCCTTCGCCATCGCGCGCAACAGCGAAGCTGAAGCCAAGGCGGTGCTTGCGGACATCATCCGCCAAGCCAATCCCGAGGCCGTCAACGCCTTCGCCCACGAAGTCAAGAATGCCGGCAAAGCTTCGCCGGAGGGGCAGGGGAACTGGGCCAA
>Ga0209006_10005870_pt1 | contig 11151 bp, 9 predicted proteins | sample JacPin_JW_Ref_O2_FD_188567 | JGI IMG/M metagenome (GOLD analysis project Ga0209006, IMG submission 188567) | Forest soil microbial communities from Algoma, Ontario, Canada - Jack Pine, Ontario site 1_JW_Ref_O2 (SPAdes) (version 2) | ecosystem: Environmental > Terrestrial > Soil > Boreal... | reverse complement strand
CGAGGAACAGGAGAGTTATGCCTATTGTCACTCACTCCACGTATCCGGGATAAGCACCAAAGTTACCGTCAGGTTGAGAATTCATGATGGTGGTCGTCATTCCTTCAAGAAACTCTATGGTATCGCTGGGATAAGGAAGTACGCCTACGGCGTAGGCTGCAATTGTGTACTTTACAAAGAGAGAGACGTGAGGCGGTAAGTAGAACTATCAACAAAGCGACTTACTAAGGCATCGCGCTGTGCATAAGCCGTATCACTATTTGAAAAGTCGCTGATGCGACCTCCTTCGAGATCAGCTGCGAGGGGTAAGAATGAGCTGATATACTGATACAAAATAAGGTCGGATATGGTACCCAAAATTGTCAGAAGCTGCTCAACGAGGGATGGTCAAGATCGAACGGAAACCATCAAACAAGGGAATATCGCACCGAGTCATCTGTAGTTTTAGTATTGATGTACGTGAACCATGCATCGATGGTCTCGGATGTCAGAGGCTGAGACTGCCTCACAACGAGATTCTTGACATAAAGAGGAATAGACTATCGCGACAGCTTCGACCCATGTGTGGTATGAGCGGAATGGAAGGGACTCACAACGCCCCCTGCGAAATTCTCGGCTTCATCTGTCGCCCACGCAAGGATGCTCGCCAGCCAATCAAGTTCTGAAATTTCCAACTTTGCGCTTAGTTTCTTGAGATGGATGTACACTGCGGAGGCTTCAAGCTCGGCCTTGGTGCCGAATCGTGTACCTTGTATCAACACTGCCTTTGGGGTTATCGTAATGACGCTATTGAAGGCCCGATCAGTCATGACAGCAGGCGTGGAGATGAATGTTTGCCAAGTCTTGAATGCGTTAGCAAGGTCAGAAGGAGATCCAATACTGCAGAGACAGGTCAGAGGATGGATTGAGTAGAGAGGGAGAGGGCGTATTACGTGAGTTCGAAGGAATAATGCGTTGTCGTCTCTGGGGCAGGATGGGTTTCAACGACGAACGTGGTGATAATGCCGAATGAAGCTCCAGCACCGCGTAGGGCCTGTAGAGTCAGTTGAGTGTATTGATCCTTCGAGGAAGGAGTGATGTTGGGAAGTGAAACTGGGTTCACGCGCTCACCCAGAAAAGATCTGCATTTTGATCTTTGTTCGCACGTATGATAGAGCCGTTGGCTATGACGACCTCAACTTCTATGACATGATCCAGGCAAAGGCCCCACATGCGACTGAGAGGTCCTTGACCGCCTATGGTGGCGTGGCCACCAATACCGACCTGTGGGCAGGTACCATGTGCGATCGCTCGTTTGCCTTGGTCGTGGAGCTTGTTCGTCACATCTTGCAAACGCGTACCTCCTCCGATTGTCGCCTGCCAAGTGGTTTGGTTGACCTCAACGGAGTTTAGAGCTGCGAGATCGACGACTAGCGCTCCGTCCGTTCCGCCAAGGGAGTAAGAACCAAAACTGTGACCACCACTACGAGGTTGCACTGGAATGCCGAAAGAGGCGGCTACTGTTACTGCGAGAGAAACGTCTTGGGCGCTCTTTGCATAAACTATGGCGAGAGGTTGAGGTTTGCACCGGAGGTTCCAAGGGAGGGCGTCAACAGTGTATTTGAGACCACCTTTGGCTACTATTGATCCATCGATGCGAGCGTTGGAGAGGGCGGTAAGGAAGTTTTTGTTCTGAACAGTGCCAGATGAAGTGCGAGAGAATGGGTGTTGAATAAACTGGGTGATCTTGCCCAGGAAAGCACTCAAAACCCCAATGCATGCAGGCATGTTCAGAGAAAAGTTTACGTCACTAGGCTAACCATATCTGACTCGTCCAACTACCAGAGACGCAGAGAGGGACAGAAATGCAGCGATATTGGCAACGGGTGATGAGACTTCAACGTTCAGCTCGGACAGTGGAATAACATCGTCGCAATGACCTCGGTCGCGGTGGTTAGGGGCAAAAGCGTCCCTGATTTCAAATTTTAATAGCCGAGCTCATGGTAGATATTGGCTATGTATCTATATCCATGTGCATGCTATTATTTCCTTCAATGGCTTCGTGTTCTCCCAAGCCCATTTCATTCCCTAAACCATCACGGACACGGTCGAGCGAACTAGAGGGTTGATCGGAAGCCACTGACGAAGGACTTGACGATGAACGGGGTGGCCGGGTCGCCGGTGACGAAGTACTAAGGGGGAGAGAAAAGAGCGAAGACGGAAGTGGCGATGAAACACCTTGCTTTCGTGCTCGTGCTGATACATTGAAGTGACCGCATTTTAGGCATATGTATTCTGCAATATGAAATTAGAATGCGAGGAATATGAGCAGAAATGCGATGGCGGTACTCACGCGCGTCCTCCCACAAGGACTCTTTCACTAATCCGTTGTGTGTAAAGCAGTTTTCACAGATAAGGGCGTAGCGGGTGGCAGCATCCGTTGGTCGTTCGTCATCATCCCCCAAGATAGCGTCAACGAGCTTGTCGTACCATTGTTTGCGTGGAATCGGGAGGGGCTGCGGTTGAACAGATGTGGGCGCTGAGTCTCGATTAGATTCTGTGACACGCAACGAAGGGAGCCAAATACTTGCGAGGAGTGTGTGCCTTGAGCCCACCAGGAACGGATGGCGTCTGGAAGTTAGGATCTTGCTTCAGGGGAACGCGTTGAGGGGTGATTGGCGGTAGTGTTTGTAACTGAGAGGCAACTGCTCGAGGTTGAAAAGGAGAGGGAGACGAATCATCATATCGCTCAATCAAATTTCTGGTAGAATAGTAGTTTGTTTTCTTCTTGATGTCTTCCACTTTGTTACGTTGCTGCTTTAACAAAATTTGTAGTGTCTTTTCTGTAGGATTTCTTCAGACAAGGGAGAACAGCGGCAACGCCGTTCTGGTCCGTTACCTTCTGTGTCTCCTTTACTTTTGTACCATATTTGCACGATACGACGAATGAATAATATGCTGTCGCTATGTGTAAGTTATCCCTCTGAGAGAACACCGGTTTGAGACTCACATAATGGGTCCTACTACCACAGGCGCGCCCGCCACTGCCTTCCTGACTGGGCTTCCTCGCCGGTGGCCGCTAAAGTTGGGGATTGCGTTTATATACCACAGGCTGACATAGGCACCCCAAAGGGCGAGCGCGTATAGAGTGGTCAATAGCGTAGAACGACGTTCTCGGAGACGGAGTTCGGAGAGTTTGGTTTTGCGCTTCTCAATATCTCGAGCGAGGGACGAAAGAACTGTTTCGTAGTCCTCCTCACGGTTCTAATATCATATAAGTTCTGCCAAACGGCTGAAGGGATGTGACCCACTTTTCTGAACCATCCAGTGAGAAATGGCATAATATTTTGGTGATGCGGGAGCGAGCATGTGACCATCCAAACTTCCGAGTCAGCGCTTCAGCCATGCCCAAGGTGATCAAGTTTTGCTCACGTTGCGCCATTGCACTAACCCGACTCGTCCTTTGCATAGAATAAAGGAAAGGTGTGAAGGGCTAAACTTCACCTTCATCATCCATCTGATTATCTCATAGGGTGGTAAAAATCGTAGGCGTGGAAAGAACGAGAATGATGATGATAAGCGAGAGCTAGTATTCCGGGAAGATGGCCAAGAGTACGCGCAAGTGACGAAGATGCTCGGAAATGGTCGATTGGAAGTCCAGTGTTTCGATGGCGAAAAGCGATTGGCACATATACGAGGTAAGATGCGGAAAAAGGTAACACTCGACTTTCAGGAAATGTGCTTTACTTATGTGACACGTCAAGGTTTGGATCAATCAAGGCGATATCGTGTTGTTGTCGTTGCGAGACTTTGAGGACAATAAAGCGGACGTCATCGTCAAGTACACTGCGGATGAAGCACGGAATCGTATGTGTCTACCTTGCAAAGATATGCTTCATATCATTGAATAATTTTTATAGTAAAAGCCTATGGCGAACTGCCAGAGAACGCTAAAATCAACGAAACAGATACCTTTGGTGAGGAAGACGGCGAATGTACTTTCGAGTTCGGAGACGAAGGGGAGGTGGACATTGACGACATCTAAAATGATTTGCAAGAACCTGTACTTTTTATTCAATTTGCCACTTTATCTGATCTGACAAGAAACAGTTATGCTTGTGTGTTTTAGGAGCAAATGCAGTCAGTCGAAGTATAGAATGTTCCTTGTCCCTTCATCTGTGTAGGGTTGCAATCATTCATCCATCTCACTTGATTTGAGTGGGCATTCCCTGGCATAGGGCCGCGTCAGTGAGGTAGAATCTAGCTTACCGCTTTTTTGGTTGGTATGCCCGCTGTCATACGGAATTCATCAACATCCGATATATCGCTGGCAGACAGCGTCCTCTGCAGGAAAATGTAGTTTTATTCGCCCTACGCACGTTTCGATGCGTTTAGATACCAGAGGTATATAGATCAGTCAGTCCCTAATACCCGGATTGAACAAGAACCCTTCCTCTCCCTCTCATCTCTCCATCTCATTTGTAAGCCATAGCTTGTTGATTTTGGGCCTGATTCATGTGCGACATGGCGACCGCTTGATTTGATTGAGCGGCTAGTCTTCTGGCCCGAGCCGTCCTCCAATAGGCCAAGCCAACCAATACCACGAAGCCTACGACTCCTCCTATGATAGCACCGATATTTATGCAAGTTGCGGACCCAGAGCATATATAGCCATTCGCTTCCAGACCGATTCAGGTAAGCTTGCATGTAAAAACAGGAAGAATATCATGAGTACGCACGGCAGCACCAAACACCATTCGAGCAGAGGAAGTAGCCAGGGACGCAAGTTTCATCGAATTGGCGTCGCTCTGAGGAACGGACGAGTAACTGTTCAATTCTCTTTGCGGACGAGAACGATAGGGTGGCAAGGAGAAGTAGGAGGGTGAACATGATGTCGAGCTGGCGCAGGTTTAGCCTGTAATTCCCTTGTTTATACTGAGCCGTCTGATGTCTAATCTATCATTTTCAGGTCATCGTCTCCTTGGATACTGGATCATTTGACTATGTGCGGCATAACAAGCCCGATACACAGCTTGGGGCCACTGAGACAAATCACCCATAAGTAGTCACGGACGAACATTCATCGCTGGCCGATTGAATTTGACCGTTCGGTTCGCACAGCAATCCATTTCGTGGGACCTCAGCGCTTCAGCGCTTCAGCGGGTCTCAGAGCGTTTAGGGGATGTCTTCAAGTCGTTTATCATAGGCTACGGCTACGTGTGTACTGCTATGTAGACCGTGCATTCTAGTATTTCTAAATATGGTAAGAACGACAGCAAAAAGGCTGTGTACGTCTTAACCACGACCACCTGCATACTTACGTTCCGTATACCCCCTGATGGTGTCCTGTGCGTCCGATAATACCGAGGCCATCGACCAGAGCTCATTCTGGACCTTTGACGGCCACTGGGACAAGCATCGCATTGGATGGCTCATTGCTGGAGTCTGTTCAATTGTGGTGGGTGATTGTAGTGCTGATGTTCTCCGAGGAAACGCTCATAATGTCTTAATGGATAGACGATCATCATCTCTACCATTAGCGTTTTGCAGCATTGCAGGTGTGAATCTTCGAGGCTAGTTCTAACCTCGTCTGACATACGAGAGCAGAAGCTACCGAAACCCAAGAGAACAACGCCAGATGTACGCTCCTCGAAACATTCCAGCCCTCTAACAGTTGTCGAAACTCATCGACGTTGTCATTAGCTTGCGAATACTATATATGCCTCCTGTCTACGCAATAATATCGTTCTTCTCTTACCGATACTTCCGCGAATACACCTATTACTCTCTCATCGAAGTTGGTTCGGATCTTCCTCCTTTATCTGTCTTCGATGCGTCTCACTACTCATTCTATAGCCTACGAGGTTTGAATCCATCCTCTGTGATTTACCTGGACTGAATCGTTCATTTTGCTGCTCAGGCAGTGACTATCACCGCTTTCCTGTGAGCAGTCTACATACAAATTCCACGAGATTTTGAGTGACCCATCTCCGTTAGCCTTTTGTTGATTGAGTACGTCGCGGATACGGCCACTGACCACCTTGCGGAAAATGCTATCCTTCGCAAAGACAAGAGATCCCTTCCGTTTCCCGTTTGTAACCCGTATTCCTTTTCACCTTTACTCACCTTATAGCTTCTACTCCATAGTTTTGTTTCTGGCGATACCGCCCTACAAAGGTGAACAAGGAGTTCGCCAATAACTTTGGCTTATCATTTGACGTTGCCTTCTTTCACAGCCATACTTCATGTATACCGTCAAAGTATGCTGTTTCTCTTTCCTCCACACCCCTCTCTCTCTCTCACCCCTTTGCGTGGAATAGTGGTCCGTTTTGCAATATGTGATAGTTCGACCTCGTAAGTGGCTATGATTATTTGTCCGCGAACCTGCTGGTCTAATCTCTCACATAGTGGTATCCCTCGTGGGCATCATCACCCTGGCACTAGGCGTCCTGTGCGATAGCGGCGGCTACAACCCCCATTTTGCCAGTGTGTACCTTGATGCAGTCGATTTCGTTTCCATAAGGTGAGTCTCATTGCCAGTAATTCACAAGCGCCGCCATCGTCGTGAACGAGACACGGGCTTCAAGCTGTCTTCACTCACAAGGGTGTGCTAACTTCTCGCTCTCAAGCTCCGCTCTGTATGGCCTTCTACTATTCTACGGCCTGACCAAAGATGAACTCGCTGGCCGTCGTCCGCTTGCTAAATTTCTTTGCATCAAACTTATTGTCATGTTCACATGGTATCAGTCGTTTGTAGTAAGTTCTTCCTTGTCTCAAGCTTTCATGATCCTGATTTACTGGCTCGTAGTTTACTGCATTGGAGGGCAAAGTAATCCACGGTATCGTTTTGCTATTACAACACCCTTGCAACGGTAATTTTGACTTTTATACCCCCAAGAAACGGAATATTGGACCGCTACTAACATTGCCGACGGGCTAAATGCTCTTGCCATCTGCATGGAGGTAATTCAATTCTCTGAACCTTTTCACCAACGCCGTGACTCGACGCCACCTTATTGGTAGATGGTCATTTTCTCTAGTTTAATGTGGTGGGCCTACCCGGCACGAGAGTACAGAGAGGAAGGCGCACCTCCCACGAGTATCTGGCGACCTCTTTTGGATAGGTTCGTATAGTATCAGCTCTCATTCCCAAATTGTACTCATTCAACCCTGCTAATCCAGCGTAAACTATTGTACGTCCACTCATACACATAGACCTCATCCCATCTCACCTTACACGCTGTTATCAATAGCCGACTTCGGTCACGAAATCTTAGGCTCTCTTCGCTTCTTTGTTGACTTCGTCCGTGGCAAGCCCTCGACGCATAGCCACCACCCTTCCACGGACAGCTCGGGGCGCGCCAAGGTGGATTTCGGGCGGGCCTTCGGACTGTACCGCGGCAGGAGTAGCGGAATAAGCGGAGCAAGGGGCGGAGATGCAGGCCCACTATATGCGAAGGGGCGTGGCCCTAACGGTGAGTACCTGCTTGATCATTGCGAAGCGATCCAGTTTTATATTTGTGTGTGTATATACAGCTACAGATGATCCCGCCTTGGATCCTCCGAGTGTATCGACTGGGAGTCCTTCACAAGAGCCCCATGATTACTTGTAGGACACATCAAGAAGAACGATGAGTTCGTTTATGTTTCAACCTGGATTTGACCCTCATTTTGTATCATCAGTTGTGTATATTGTCCCAAGTATAGTCCCTTAATGCGGACTCGTATATACCGTGGATTATGGATGACTTTGATATCCCGTTATCTATACATTCGTTCATATAATATTTAATCGGTCTTTTTCTGGAATCTCGCACAGCATACTGAGTGAGTGACGTCATCTCTTTCCTGATAAGTAGTAACGCGATCAGTCATGTGATGCTTATCAGTGTGCCACTGGGAAGTCTGCAGAGTTGGAGGTTCATCGCCTAGAGGCTAAACCTGCGCAAGGTCCCTCCTACTCCTCAACTTGAACTCTATCGTTCTCGCCCGGCATGATAATTGATGAGTTACTTATCCGTTCTGCCGAGCGACGCCAGTCCGAGTCTGCTCCGAGTCCTTGCCCGAGTGGCTGGTTCGTCTGCTCAGAGGATACCTTCGATGCTTGGTGCTGCCGTGCGTATATTTCCTTTCCCTGTATCCACTTACCAACTTACCTGAATTTTTCTGGAAGCGAATGGCTACGGATGCGATGGGCTCCTTTGCACACAACCCCAAGGAGGGGGTCTAAAGACTGGTGCTGTCATAGGAATAATTGTTGGATGCGTGGTGTTGCTCCTTTGTATGGCCTGTCTGAGGGCGGTTCGGGCCAGAAGAATAGCCGCTGCTACTTAAGCGGTCGTCATGTCGCTGATGAATCAGGGCCTCAAATCAACAATGAGATGAGAGGGAACGTTCCCAGTTGGTCCTTTTCGGAATTTTCGGAAGATGGTTTCAAGTCAGGACATTTCTGGATCGATCTGTAGTCGATTATGATATGTATGTGGTCATTTTTTGATGCTATTGTAATACCTCACTGGAGGGCGGGATACGTACGCGTACGTCCTTGCTATGTATGACGTTACTTACGAAAACTGTGTAACAGAAAAAAAAACAAGGAGTCCTTGATATGTGATTTCATCAGGCATGTGATGATTATCTTGTTCCCTTGATATCATTTCCCTTTATGAAAGGCCAGTTTAATAGGTTGGTCTGTACAGGCTGAACCTGCGCCAGCTTGACATGTTCACCTTCTTACTTCTCCTTTCCACTCTCTCGTTCTCATCCGCCAGGATAATTGAACAGCTACTCGTCCGTTCCTCAGAGCGGCGCCAGGCCGAGGAAACTTGCCTCGATGATGACTACTTCCTCTGCTCAAATGGTGTCTGGTGTTGCCGTGCGTGCTCTATTCTTCTTATTTTTTTACATGCAAGCTTACCTGAATTGGTCTGGAAGCGGTTGGCTATATATGCACCAACTCCAAAGTTTGCATAAGTATCGGTGCCATCATAGGAGGAGTCGTAGGCTTCCTGATATTGGTTGGCGCGTTTAACTATATGAGGGACCGGGCCAAAAAACTAGCCGCTGCGTCAAATCAAGCGGTCGCCATGTCGGACATTAATCAGGCCCAAGATCAACAACCACCTCTGGTTAACGAGGCCTAACCGATGAGAGGGAGAGGGAGGGTCCTTTTCTGACTTGATTGTTTCGATCAGAGTATTTCGATCTATACCATTTCTAAACGTATGTCGATGATGATACGTATGCGGTCGTTTTTGATGCTATTGTAATACCTCACTGGTGGGGGGATATTTTCTCGAGCTCGTTATGTATGTACTGGCAGTACTTACGAGAACCTGGTAACAGTGTTGCCTCAGGGGCAGAAAAAGACAAGGAGCGTGATGTCATCAGTCACGTGATGGTTATCTTGTTATCATTTCCCTTTATGGAATGTCACTGTGGGAGTCTGGTTAATAGGTTGGCCTCTGCAGTCTACGGTAGAGCGCCAGCTCGACATGTTCACCCTCCTACTTCTCCTTGCCACCCTATCGTTCTCGTCCGCAAAGAGAATAGAACAGTTACTCGTCCGTTCTTCAGAGCGACGCCAGTTCGATGAAACTTGCGTCGATGGCTACTTCCTCTGCCCTAATGGTGTTTGGTGCTGCCGTGCGCACTGTATTCTTCCTGTTTTACATGCCAGCTTACCTGAATTGATCTGGAAGCGAATGGCTCTCAATGCTCTGGGTCCACATGCATAGATGTCGGTGCTCTCATAGGAGGAATCATAGCCTTCTTGGTAGTGGCTGGCTTGGGGACCTATCTGATCACCAGAAAGATAGCCGATGTGTCAAACCAAAGGGCCCTCATGTCGCAGAGGAATCAGGCGTTGCAGATGAATCAGGCCCCAAACCAACAACCACCCCTGGTTAGCGAGGCCTAGACGGAGGCTCCTTTGTTGCTTGATTGTTTCGATCAGCACCGATCTATACCATCTAAATGTATGTCGATTCTGATTCGTATGTAGTCCTTTTTGATGGTATTGTAATACCTCACTGGTGGGCGTGATACGCGTGTACACCCTCGAGCTCGTTATGTATGACAGTACGAAAACCTTGTAACAGAGAATCTCGACTCTTCTTTCTCTCACAAAAGTTGAAGCAGGTCAAAAGCACAAATTTATTCAACTTGAACCAAGATCTGCTGAGCCCTAGGCCCAGCTTGACTGACACCAGGCACAGAGGGAGTGAGTAATGAACAAGTGGGTATGTACTGTACGTATTGTCGGTGACGTGATGTGTGAAATATTATAAGCCCAATAAGACAAAGAAAAAGGGGGAGGGGGTGACGTGAGTGGACACACTGAGTGCGTAAACCTGGTACATCCGATGGCACAGTACACCAACCAGGTAAGGAAAGGGTTGGGTTAGAAACACATAAACAATGTCTCTGACGGTCAGGAATCAAGAAGAGAAGGGTACAGGCAAAAGTGGATTTTGGAAAAAATATGGCGTGAAGGAAAAAGTGTTGGCTTTGGGGCGGGAAATCAGCCTTCTGGATGTCTTCACCGCGCTGCTCACTCGGCAGTGCCGATGTAAGCGCTGTAAACATCCTCGGCCTCGCTGTATCGACTTCCCAATGTGTGCGGAACACTCATCCTATACTCTTGTCCTTGTATCTGCGCCGGCATAGTCGGGGGCACATTAGGCGACGTGGGTGAATAGAGCGTGCGCATGCCGTTGCCGTTGTAGTTGGCGACGGGAGCAGGGTAAGACACGACAGTCGGGCTGGTGGCAACGGTTCGGCGTTCGGCGTAAGCACGCAGCATTTCGTCGGGAGACATAAAGTTCGCGGGCATCGGTTGCATCGGCATCATTCCAACGGGAGATTTAGGGTGAATGGGAGTCGGAGGTTGAGGCGTCTGGGGTGTAGGAGGGGTATCGAACAGGTAGTCATTCCCATCATCATCGTCTCCAGTATCGCCACCAGTGCGCATCACTTTTGAAACACATACACGAATGAGCTTCTTACTATGGGGTGAGATAACAAAAAAACAACATACAGCTAAGAGCGGGCATAACTTCGTCAACGCCAGGGTTCGAGTGAATTTGGTGGCCAGCGATACGTGCGCGAATGTCTTCCGGAGTGAGTGTAAGTGGACCTTGTGTTTGAGTGGGTGACATCGTGCCTGGCGTG
>Ga0209006_10005869_pt1 | contig 11151 bp, 7 predicted proteins | sample JacPin_JW_Ref_O2_FD_188567 | JGI IMG/M metagenome (GOLD analysis project Ga0209006, IMG submission 188567) | Forest soil microbial communities from Algoma, Ontario, Canada - Jack Pine, Ontario site 1_JW_Ref_O2 (SPAdes) (version 2) | ecosystem: Environmental > Terrestrial > Soil > Boreal... | reverse complement strand
CCGCAGTGGAATAGAAGCGCAACGCGCTAGTGAAGGTCGTTTTAAGAACGCAAGACGGCTAATGCTTTCCCGTTCCGAGGTTCGGCGAAGTTCGTTCATATTCGAAGGCTCCTTTTTTGATCGTCGTGGACGCCGGAACGGGCGAGGCAAAATCGAGCGAACTGAAACGCGTTCCGGCCAACAATCATTATGATGTTATAACGTCATAACGGTTACAGAGTTTCGAAAATTCTTTTTGCCGACACATCAATCTAGCTCTCAGGCCCTGGGATGCCGCAGATGAACGATTCCGCTGGAGTGCAGCGCCCCTCCTTTGAGGGTTATTCAGACCCGAAAGACGATGGTTTTTTCAACGGGGACGACTATCCGAGCGGAGGCTGGCGCCCCAGAGCCGGAGTGCAGCGTGGGAGCGTGATGGACACGGACTACTCTACCCGGGCGATCCCTTAACTCCTGCTGTAGGTGCACCTGCTGAAGCGAAGCGGCTCACGATTGGAGAGGCAAAAACAAGTACGAAGATATCCGTAGCTGCCAATCTCCTATGCCGATGCAATTGCCTCTACTATCCGCCCTCCAAGGCCCCGTTGCTCCTGAAACATGGCGTGGGGCTCTGCCGATCCCGTACCCCGTCGGGACCGCTCCGGCTGGAGTTCATTTGAAGGTTGCCTCCAACTGGGATTTGAAGCCGATCTACGATGTGATCGCGACGATGCGTGGCACGGAGGCCCCGGATCCATGAGGACCAAACGAGGGTCTGTGCCAGTCGAAACCTGGATCTGCAATCAAAAGGGAGATCGGTGCTGAATGGTAAGATTTTGAGGCTCGGGCAGTCTTAACACTGTGTTCCAGCGAACTTGAGAAATGCGGGGAGACCTATGATGAATCGTCGTGGATTCCGGTGTACGGTTGTCTCGATGGCTCGGAATTTTCGTCCGAGGTTTTGGTTTGTGGCTGGCGCAACCTTGTTGGCAGCCACAATTTCTATGAACGCTCAAAATGAGTCGTCGAATGATGAGGGATACACGAAAAAGATTCGAGAATACACGACCGAGCCGTTCTTTCTCACCAATCTGGTCGATCATCTTCCCGCTTCTGCGACGGTTCCGACGCCGGAGAAAATCCTCGGACACATCGTCGGGGCTCCCGACGTTCTCACCTATTCGAAGGACATTTACCGTTACTACGACGAGCTGGCCAAGGTTTCTCCGCGCGTTAGAGTTTTCCGCGTTGGCAAATCTGAAGAAGCTCGTGACTTCCTGCTCGTCGCCGTGAGTGACGAAGCAAACATCGCCCAACTGGACCGCCTCAAGGAAATCACCGCCAAACTCGCGGACCCGCGCAAGATTACCGACGCCGAAGCTCAGCAGCTCATTTCCGCGGGCAAGCCGTTCTACTGGGCTTCCGGCTCGATTCACTCGCCGGAATCCGGCTCGCCGGAAATGCTCATGGAGCTGGCCTATCGTCTGGCCGTCGAGGACACACCTATCATTCAAAACATCCGCAAGAACGCGGTCTTTCTGATCACTCCGATCGTGGAAGTAGACGGCCACGACCGCATGGTTGACTGGGCCAACTATCGGAAGGCTTATCCCGATAAACCGCAGCCCGACTTGGTCTACTGGGGGCACTACGTCCAGCACGACAACAATCGTGACTCTATCGCCATGGGCCTGAAGCTGTCGCAAGTCATGATGAAGAATTTCCTCGATTGGCATCCCCAGGTGCTTCACGATCTGCACGAGTCCATTCCTTATTTGTACATCTCGACCGGCACGGGTCCCTACAACGCTTGGCTGGATCCTATCGTCGTTAGCGAGTGGCAGAAGATGGCGTATTACGAGGTCGAACAACTTACCGAACGCGGCGTCGTCGGGGTGTGGACCCATGGCTTTTATGATGGGTGGGCGCCTAACTACATGTTTTACGTGGCCAACGGCCACAACTCGATCGGCCGCTTCTACGAAACCTTCGGCAATCTGTACCCTGAGACGGAGGAACGCACATTGCGCGACTCGGAAACATCCCGCGCCTGGTACCGGCCGAATCCGCCTCTTCCCAAGGTGAAGTGGTCGTTGCGCAACAACACCAACTTGGAAGAGAGCGGGTTAATCCTGGGTCTCGACTATATGGCCCAGCATCCTCAGGAATTTCTCAATAATTTCTATCTCAAGAGCAAACGCTCGGTGGCCAAGGCCACTGCGGAGGGTCCGGCGGCCTGGGCTATTTTGAACGACGGCCGTCGACCTGCGCTCGCGGCGCAGCTTGCCAATCTTCTGCAAAGGCAGGGCGCCGAAGTGCAAGAGCTCGACCACGACGTTGAGGTAAAGCAGCCTGCCACGCTGCCGAAGGCCACCGAGGGCGAATCCAAGACGGAGGCGAAACCTGAGGACAAGGCCAAGACCGAAAAGCCCGACCAGCCCGACCAGTCAGTCAACAAAGCAAAAGACGAAGCCACCGCCAAGAAGGAAGAAATCAAGACCACTAAGATTTCCAAAGGCAGCTACATCATCCGCATGGATCAGCCCTACAGCCGCATTGCCGATATGCTCTTGGACACGCAGTACTATTCGACCTCCGACCCGCGTCCCTACGATGACACCGGATGGACTTTGGGACCGCTGCGCAACGTCAAGACTCTGCGAATCACCGACGAAGCCATCTTGAAGGCGACAATGACGCTCATCGACATCCCGGCGCGTAATGGCGATTCTGGGGTAGCGGCTGCGCGCGCCGTGAAAGGCAAGTCTACTGCGGTCAAGTGCTACATCATTCAAGCGAACGCCGAGCCGAATCTTGCAGCCTTGCGGTATCGCCTCAAAGAGGCAAAGATTTACGCCGCCGAAGAATCCTTCGGTTCGGCGGACAAGAAGTTCGCTGCAGGCTCCTTCCTCGTTCCGTTAGACGGCAACTCAACCGATCTGGAAGCGCGGCTGCAAGCAGCAACGCGTGAACTGGGCATTACGGCCGTGAGTGCCGCGGAAGTGCCCGCAGTGGCGCGCCACGAACTTGCTGCGCCGCGCATCGCGCTCTTGCACACCTGGACGAGCACGCAAAATGAAGGCTGGTTTCGCCTGGCGCTCGAAGAAACGGGCGTGCCTTACTCTTACATTGCTGACACGGTGGTTCGTACCACTCCCAACTTGCGCGAAAAGTTTGACGTGATTCTATTTCCCCCCACTTTTTCTGATTTGCGCGAAGTGCTTGCTGGCTTTCCCAAGCGCACTTTGCCCGACGGCACGGACGCTGGCCCCATTCCATGGCAAAAGTCCGACGTTACTCCGAATTGGGGAGGCATCGACGAGGCTCCAGACATCCGCGGCGGGCTGGGTTTTGAAGGCGTCGCGCACATAAAACAGTTCGTGGAAGATGGGGGAGTGTTTATTCCGGTTGGTTCAAGCACACACTTGCCGGTGGAACTGGGTTTGACCGATTCCGTCACCATCACTCAAACGCACCAGCTTCAGGCCCGTGGAGCAATCTTTCGCGCCAACGTTGAAGACTCCAAAAGCCCGATTGCCTACGGCTATGACGAGTCCGTCGGCGTGTACTTCAACCAAGCGCCGGTCTTCAGGGTCTCCGTGTCAGGGGACAACAGCTTATCTTCGGCCGAGGTTGCTTCGCGTCCGAGTGGACGTGGTTCCACCACCGATCCTGACATCCCTCAAGGCCGGCCTTGGTCGTCACCGGAGCCGCCTCCAGATCGGACGCGTGCGGAAAAGGAGCTTTACGTCGATCCACAATTCCGCGTGTTCTTCAGCAGCGCACTTCTGCCGCCCTCGCTTTACCCCCGTGTCGTCCTGCGCTTCGCCGACGAAAAAAATTTGTGGATCAGCGGCATGTTGGCAGCAGGCTCGGAGTTGGCCGGCGCTCCTGCGGTCATCGACGTGCCTCTCGGTCGTGGCCACGTCGTGCTTTTTGCCAACAACCCGATGTGGCGCCAGGAAACGCAGGGCAGCTTCATGCTCCTGCTCAATGCCGTGCTCAACTACGACCATCTGGATGCAGGGCGCAAAGCGACTGCGGCCCCAGCGGTCCGGCAACGAAAGTAGACAGACGACCCGGCCCGGGGCTCTCAACTGAGATCGGCAGGCATGTTTCGCGTTCGCCGTATCAATTCTTCGAACTATTAAGTTCTTAATGGCTGAGACGGGGAGGGTTTAGGCGGATCAGTTGCACAGCGACAACGTGGCCTTGTCGAGCCCTCAGGAAGAGACAATTCCTCCAGTCAGGGCGTTCGAGTCCAGGAAAAGGCGGCGTCCGAGGGGGCGGGTTCAATGATGAGCTGGTCGCCGTCCTTTTCGCAGGATGGCCTCCTCCCCCGGAAATTCAAACTCACGCGGGATCCGCACTGCCTGATTGCGACCGTTCTTGAAAACTTCGACGTGGCGCTCCGGGCTCGCAGCATATCCCGGATAGAAGTCTTCTGCAGCCTGTTGCGTTGTGTCTCCCGGGAAGCCGATGGCGTGAAGGCCGACGATGAATCTCTCGGCGGAGTGAACACAGCCTCATGGAATTGCGCCTGAGTCACGGGCAACCCGAAAGGAACCGAATTACCTGTTGTTTGCCGACGATCGGGAGTTAAGTTGCGTGAGCGCTTCACTTCGGCGATTGTCCCGGTGGGTTTTCACTAGTTGGCGGCACAATCCCCTTGATTCGCAAGTAAGTCACCATGTTCCCGTAGTGCTCATCAGTGTGCGCCGTATTGAGCGAAAACAACGTGAGCTTCGCTATGTCGAAGTTCAAGAATCTCACCATCTGGCTGCCTTTTGCATCAGTCATGCTGTCGAATGCCTTATTGCAGTACGCAACGGCGTCCTTAAGCGCCGCAACAAGATCGGCCTTCGAGGTCTTTGTTTTTTCGATGCCCTTGGTTGGGTTGCCTTCGCCGAGGGTTTGCGAGCAGAACATGTAGGAAGCGTCGGCCACATGGCCAACGATCTGGCCAAAACTTCGAACCTCCGGCGCCGGTTTGAAGGCGTAGCTTTCTTCCGGCATTTTTTGCGCCGCACCGATGACGGCGTTGCTCACAAACGAGTAGAGACCTTTTTCGCTCACAGTAATCGGGTTCGTCGGCGGAGCGGCTTGCGCTTGTGACTTCTCCTGCCCGAGTAGAGCACAGGGAACGGCCATCAATATCGCAAACACAAAGCACAGTCTTTTTTTCACGAGACACCTCTCCGAGAAATCATGCCACAACTCAAAACGGGGCGGAAGGAAAAACGTGCTCCGCCGACCGAGGCAAGCGAAGTCGCGGGGCGCCGTCCAGCAGAATGATCTGCGCCTCTTGCGGGTGAATGGTCGGAAGTCGTTCTTGGGTGTCTGGCGCTCGATTTCGCCGACGGCTCCCGCTAGCTTAGTTAGCTAGTTCTACGCCGGTGGCGCCTGCTCCCACGATGACGAACCTGAGCCAGTCGCGTCGCAGAGCCGGGTGGGAGCCCGTTCTGTAACTTCAAATGCATACAGAATCTTGTGACGGATGTTGGTCGCTTCCTCCACACTCTTCAGGCCGGGAGTCCAATGCCGCCAGGCATGGTTGCCGTAGTAATTGCTTGTGAACCCGCGGCGACAAGGAGTCGTATTCGAGACTGGCCCCATCTGCGAGCGGCACGCGCTTCGCTACAGGATCGACATCCTGCACATCGGCCAGCAAGACACGCGTGTTTTTCTGCCGACTCCAGACGCTACGCAGCGGGGCCGCGAAGCTCCCGGGCGAAAGCGAACCGGTGTCGACTTGATACGGCAGAGGCTGAAAAAGGTGGTAGTTGTGCCGGTCGATCAGGGTTACATCGACGGGTGCAGACTTCAGCGCCTGCGCCGCGCACGAACCTCCGAATCCGCCGCCGACGATGATCACCCTTTGGGTTTATGTTTTCTTGTTGCTCTTTTTCGGCCGAAGTAGCACAACAATCGACCTCGGTCCCACTACGTATTTCAATCGCTCGAGAGAGGACGGTTGGTCGGAGAAGTCATCGGGACTGGGCAAAGCCGTGTCCGCGATTCTTTTCCATTCCCCGGCTGTGCCCTCTTGGACCTGGAACTCCAGTTCCTCCCAGTAAGCGTTGATCATTACGTAAATGTCATCGTCGACCTGCGAGGCTCCGTGCAGGCAGAAGGCCACGCTGCGAGAGTCGTAGGAGAGGTCGACCGCCTGACTGGTTCCGTACCATGAAATATCTTCCCGCCAGAACCGGCTGCGGCTCAGCGAGGGATGCGCCTTCCGAAACGCGATCATGCCTTTGAAGAAACGGAAAATGTCCTGATTGGTCCGGAACTGGCTCCAGTCCAGCCATCCCGTTTGGTTGTCTTGGTTGTAAGGGTTGTTATTGCCGAACTGCGTGTTAAGGAATTCGTCTCCGGCCCGGAACATCGGGGTTCCGTTCGAGAGCATCAGAAGGCAGAAGAAATTTTTGACCTGCCTCCGGCGAAGCCCCAGCACCGCCGCCGGCGCCCCTTCGTCTCCTTCGGAACCGCAGTTCCAACTGTAGTTTTCGTCGGTACCGTCCTGGTTGTTATTGCCATTTGCCCAGTTGCGCTTGTGGTCATAAGAGACGAGATCGTACAGAGTGAAGCCATCGTGAGAAGTTACGTAATTCACGCTCTGATAGGAATGATAAGCTTCCTCCCGGGTGTCGGGAAAGAAATCATCGCTGCCATAGATGCGACGCATCAGGTCCGGAACCATCCCCGGATCGCTCTTAACGAAACGCCGGATGTCATCGCGAAAACGCCCGTTCCACTGAAGCCAAGTCATACCCGGAAATCCGCGGCCGAGTTGATATGCGGCGGTGTCCCACGGCTCAGCGATCAAACGGAGCCGCCCCAAGTCCGGATCGGCGGCGATCTCGCTGAAGATAGGCGCGTCTCCCCAATTGAGGGACCCGTCTGCGTTGCGGCTGAAGACCGACGCCAGATCGAAACGGAATCCGTCGACGTGCATTTCCTTTTTCCAATAACGCAAGCTGTCCATCACCATTTGGCGCACGTGTCCCTCGCCGAAATTGAGCGTGTTTCCCGTTCCTGAGTAATTGGCGTAAGGATTCGCCGGATCGGACGACAGCATGTAGTAACCCGCGGCGTCTAAGCCCTTGTAGCTGTAAATCGGCCCCCGGTGATCGCCCTCGCAGGTGTGGTTGTAAACAACATCCAGGGTCACCCCGATTCCAGCCTGATGAAAAGCCTTCACCAGGTTCTTAAATTCGAGATGTTGCTCGTCGTCGTCGCGGTTACTGGCGTATTGCGCGTGAGGTGCGAAGAAGTTCAGCGGCATATAGCCCCAGTAATCGCCCTGCTGGGGATCGCGCTGAAAAATTGGCATCAGATCGACGACCGTTATCCCCAGTTCCTTCAGATATGGGATCTTGTCCACCAGTCCTGCGTACGTTCCGGCGCGCGAGGGATCGACGCCGGAATTGGGGTTCTGCGTAAAGCCCTTTACGTGCAGTTCGTAGATAATCGCATCCGACTCGTGATACGTAGACCGGTCTCCGGTCCAGTCAAACCTGCCGCGCTGGTTCATTAACACTCCCAAGGGCGCGCGGCCAGCGTTGGGGCCCTCGCGCATCGCCAGCTCACGATCAAACCCAGGGGGAAAGAAAATACATTTCGCATAGGGGTCGAGAAGCACTTTCTGCGGATCGAAGCTGTGCAGTTGAGGAATGCTCTCTCCCGAGACTGAGTAAGCGTAGTAGCGAGCCCCGCTTAGCTTCGCAGTGGGTATCCTGCAGTGCCAGATCCTTCCGGATTTGTTGTGCAGAAAATCGAAGCGGAAGGCCAGAAGGGGGTTTGTCAAATCAGCGGAGGAATAGAGCAGCAAAGTTACGCTATCGGCATGTTCCGCTTGAATGGCGAAGTTGTATGCCTGTTCCGCTTCGATCCATGTGGCGCCAAGCGGTAGCGGACTGCCCTCAACTTGCTCCCATGTTGGGCGATTCGTGGACGGGGTCGCCGCGGGAGCCGCAGCCGCGCCGGGAGCCGGTAGGTTTGTTGAATCGCTCATGTTGCCTCTATCAGATAACTCCGCCTGTCGACTATCGCAGTCGCGAACAGACCCCCACCGAACGCTCCCGAGCATCCCCCCAGCCCTTTATCCTGCTCTGCACTGGTTGCTCCAAGTCTCCGGTGAAAAGCAATTGGCAGGTATCCGCGCCGGATCGATTACTTGGTCCTAAGTGTCGGGGGGATGGCGGGCAGGGGTCGGTTACTTGACCATGTCAGCCGTTCGTCACCTGCCAAAGCCCGCTACAACTATTTAGACCGCCAACTCCGATGCGGCCGCACGATCCGCAAAGACCACCGCCCGATCCTGGCTAACGCGTCCGGCCGGGATCGACGGATCCCCTTTTTGCAGGCGGATCAGCGTGCCCACTTTCTCACTACCCGTCACCAGCCACAGGATTTTCCGGGCGCGATTGATGGCCGGATAGGTCAACGTCATGCGGCGCCTTCCCTGGTAAATGCCGGTCAGAGCCGCGTCCGTATCGGTGACATTGAGTACTGGGTCTCCCGGCACCAGAGAGGCAGTATGCCCGTCCGGCCCAAGACCTAAATGCACCAAGTCGAGCGTGGGCGGCGAACCAGCGATGTCGCGGAGAACCGTGTCATACTGCCGAGTTGCATCTTCCAGGTTTGCCGATTCGACGGGCATGGCGTGGATCTGCTCCGGGAGAATCGGCGAGCTCAGCAAGCTTTCTCGAAGATGCGTGAGATTGCGATCCGGGTGCCCGGCCGGGGCCACGCGCTCGTCCACTTGAACGATGTGCATGTTCTTCCAAGGCAGATCTTCCTTGGCAAGCGCGCGCAGCATGATCCAGGGAGTTCGGCCGCCGCTGACGGCCATTACGAAGGAACCGCGTGCCGCGACCGCGGCGCTGGCCTCCGCGGCAATCTGCTGCGCGGCCGCTAGGGCGGTTGCCTCATCGTCGGCAAAGACTTCAAGCTTCATCTCAGATTCTCCGCATCCCGAAAACCAGAAGAGCGCTTTCCTCAGGCAGCTTGCCCGGTCGTAATGGGCGTCTCGCTTCCAACGACCGGATTCTGCCAGCCTCCGGGCGGTGTGACGCCCTCAACCTCGGTCGGTCCCCAGGTTTTTTGCTCGTAAGAATAAAGCGGGATTGCCTGCTTTAGAATCGGATCGACGATTCGCCAGGCTTCTTCCACGTAGTCTTCGCGTGCAAACAGGGTGGCATCTCCGGCCATGGCATCTCCCAGCACTCGTTCGTACGCGTCCATTCCCTCCGGACTCGGATGCTCGCTTGCGATCATCTCCGCCGCCTCACCAACCAATTTCTCACCCGGAGCCATCACCGTCATGCCCATGGCAATGGCTACGTCCGGGCTGATGCGAAAACGCAGATAATTTGAGCGTAGAAACTCTCTCGGGATTATGGTGGGAGGCCTTTTCACCCGGCAGACGATTTCCGTGCTGGTGACAGGCAGATTCTTGCCCGCCCGGATATAGAACGGGACTCCCTGCCAGCGCCAGGAGTTGACCTCCAGTCGAAGCGCGGCGAAGGTTTCTACCTTCGAGTCCGGCGCCACACCCTTTTCGTCCAGATAGCCGCGAAATTGCCCGCGAACCAGGTTTTTTTCCTCCAGCGCCGGAATTGCCTTCAGCACCTTAACTTTCTCGTCACGAATGGACTCGCTGTCCGTTCTTACGGGAGCCTCCATGGCCAGATTGCAGAGCATCTGGAACATGTGATTCTGGACGACGTCGCGGATCGTACCCGTCTGATCGTAGAAAGCGCCGCGGCCCTGGACGCCGAAATCCTCGGCCATGGTGATTTGCACGCTCTCGATATAGTTGCGGTTCCAGAACGCTTCCATGAAAGCGTTCGCGAAACGGAAGACGACAATGTTGTTCACCGGCAGCTTTCCCAGGTAATGGTCGATGCGGAAAATTGCCGACTCATCGAACTTTCGCAGAAGGACCTTATTGAGATGTTGGGCGGAGGCCAGGTCATGCCCGAACGGCTTTTCGACGATGATCCGCGCCTCGCTCGTGCAGCCGCGGGACTCAAGTTTTTCGAGCACGGTTTCGAACATGTTAGGCGGAATTGCGAGGTAGTGGGCCGGTCGCTGCGCTCCTTGGAGTGCGTTGCCGAGCGCCTGAAATGTGGCGGCATCGTTGTAGTCTCCGTCCACATAGCGGAGCAAGGTAGAGAGCTTCTCGAAGGCGGCGGAATCGACTCCTCCGTGTTTTTCGAGGCTGTCGAGGGCGCGGGCCTTGAATTGTTCGAGGTTCCAGCCGGCTTTGGCGACGCCCACAACCGGCACATCAAGGTGTCCGCGCTTCAACAACGCCTGCAGCGCCGGGAAAATCTTCTTGTAGGCCAGGTCGCCAGTGGCGCCAAAGAAAACCAGTGCATCGGAGTGGGAATTGATCACAGTCATCCCCTTACGCCACCTTGGATTTGTCGTCGGATTTCTCGAGGTGTCCGCCGAATTGATAGCGCATGGCGGACAGGATCTTGTTGGCGAAGTCGGCTTCGCCTCGCGAGCTGAAGCGTTCATACAGTGCGCTGGTCAGAACTGGCGCCGGCACCGCTTCGTCGATCGCAGCTTTGATGGTCCAGCGTCCTTCTCCGGAGTCAGAAACGCGGCCGGCGAATTTCGCCAGGCTTGGGTCCTGCAACAGAGCAATGGCAGTCAGATCCAGCAACCACGAGGCGATCACACTTCCGCGGCGCCACACCTCCGCGATGTCCCGCAGGTTCAGGTCATATTGGTATTGCTCGGGATCGCGCAAAGGAGTGGTCTCCGCATCAACTGCGCCGCCTGCCTGCTGGCCGACGTTCGCACCGCGCAGGATGCCCAGCCCCTCCGCGTATGCGGCCATCACCCCGTACTCGATTCCGTTATGAACCATCTTGACGAAGTGCCCGGCGCCGTTCGGACCGCAATGCAGGTAACCCTGCTCGGAGGTGCCGTCAATTTGTTCTCGCCCAGGAGTACGAGGGATGTCGCCCATTCCCGGGGCGAGCGAGCTGAAGATCGGATCGAGGTGCTTGATCACCTCATTCTCCCCCCCGATCATCATGCAGTAACCTCGCTCCAGGCCCCACACGCCTCCGCTGGTGCCGACATCCACGTAGTGAACCTTTCGCCGAGCGAGCTCCTTGGAACGTCGGATATCGTCGATGTAATACGAAT
>Ga0209006_10005868_pt1 | contig 11153 bp, 8 predicted proteins | sample JacPin_JW_Ref_O2_FD_188567 | JGI IMG/M metagenome (GOLD analysis project Ga0209006, IMG submission 188567) | Forest soil microbial communities from Algoma, Ontario, Canada - Jack Pine, Ontario site 1_JW_Ref_O2 (SPAdes) (version 2) | ecosystem: Environmental > Terrestrial > Soil > Boreal... | reverse complement strand
TCAATTCCGGCATCTCCACCTATGCCGACGCCACGAGCTACAATTTCGGCGCTGCGGGCGCACTGGCGGTGGCTGCCGGCGACTTGCCCCAAGGCGAGTTCCAAAGCGTGATGCAGTTCGACTTGGCAGGCGCCGTGAGCGCGTTCAATGCGGATTACGGTGTGGGACAATGGACCATCCAATCCGTCAGCCTTGAACTGTCAGCGTCACCGCATGGCAATTCCATTTTCAACCCACCCGCCGCGGGGGAGTTCGGCATCTCGTTGATGCAGAACAATTCCTGGCTGGAAGGCACCGGCACCGGCGGCACGCCAACCACGGATGGGATTACTTACAACAGCCTGCAAAACCAATACATCAACAACGCCACCGATCAGGCGCTGGGAACTTTCGGCTTTCCCGGCGGGAGCAGCGGAGAAGAAGGCTATTTGTTGAGCCTCGCCTCCGGCCTGGTCAGTGATGTCCAGGGAGGAGACGACCTGAGCCTGCGGCTTTTCCCGGACGACAACAATGTCAGCTATCTGTTCAGCTCCCGCGAGACGGGCGCCACCGGCCCGGAGTTGATCATCACCGCGACGCCGGAGCCGGGCACGCTTGAATTGGGCTTGACCGGTCTTGCCGCCCTGTCGCTCTGGCGGTTCATCAAGCGCCCGCGCTGAGCAAACGGCGAGCGCGGCAGCGACCATCGCAAGGCGCGCCATTTTCAATGGCTTTTCCCGGCGATGCATCACGCCATTGCCAGCGTCAAATCTTGCCCACGGGCAACGTCCAGTTTAATTCCCCTGATTCACCAAGCGGAAGAATCCGATCTGGTTCGTGATGGAAAGAGTCACTGTCGAGTTTGACGCAGTCGCGACGGGTACCCAATTTGTGGTTGACAGATCCGTGTTCTCTTGCACCACGAAAGGTCCTGCGCCACCGCCGCCCCAATTCAGTGTGATGCTGGTGCCGTCATGAGTAATACTGGTGAAGGTCGGAGTCGTCGCGGCCAGACTGCCGAACAAACCATCATTTTCGTCGTTAATTCCCGCCGTGAAGTAAAGGGTAAAGGCATCGCCGCCGCTGTGGCCGTTGCCAAAAACGATGGCCCAGAGGCCGGGCACCTCGAACGGATCGCCATTGGTGCTGTTCATCAGCGCGCCCAGCCAGGCGCCGGTCGCCGGATTGAAGACGTTGATGCGCCCGTCGCCAAAATTCCCAACCAACAAATCCCCTCCGTAGGCTCCGTATCCAACCGGCGCCAGCGCGACGCCCCAGGGCGAATTGAGCACGGTCTGGGAGATGAGCCGCTGGACGAGATTGCCGCTGGTGTCAAATATATCCACGTAGCCGTTGCCCGGTCCGGCGACATCGTCGTGTTTCTCCGCGTCTTGCAAAGCGTAGGTGACGTAGAGTTGACCGTTGACATTTTGAATGCCGAAGGGAGCGTAGCCGGCCGGTAGGTTTGTGTCTGAAAAGGAACCGGCCAGGGTGACTTGCGCGTAATTGGTGTCAAAGACATCGATCTGCCCGTTATGAAAATCGGTCGCGTAAATATAATCGCTTCCATCGCTGACACCGGCCGCCAGCCCTTTGAAAACCGCGTTGGCAGTCGAGTAGTCCACCTTGAGCACGGCCGCGCTGCCGGTGTTCCAGGCCGAGATGGTGCCGTCCTCGGTGGAAAAAAGGAAATGCGCCGTGCTGGTGCCGGTGGCTAGAAAGCCCGGCACAGCATTGGCAATCGTGCCGCTGGGCGCAGACGGGCCGGGTTGCCCAGCGGGAGGGGGAATAGTCACGACCAGCGCCACGATGGCCCCAGTGCTGGTGTAGAGCGTGGAGAGGCCGGTGCCATTGTCCGCGATCCAGAATGGGCTGGTGGCGCTGAAGGAAATGCCCCAGGGATTGACGAGGTTCGTGTCCGTAACGGCAGCCATCCCCGCAATGTCGGAGACGAGATTGCTCTGGACATAGGTGACACCAACGGTCGGGCTCGGATAAACCGGTTCAAGACTTCCCAGCAAACCATCGTTCTCGCCATTAATTCCCGCCGTGAAATAAAGGGTCTGCGTGCTCCCTCCACTGTGGCCATTGCCGAAGTCGATGGCCCATAGGCCCGGCTCGGCGAAAGTAAGTCCGTTGCCGCGGCTCAATGCGCCGAGCCACTCGCCGGAAAGCGGATCGAAAGCGTTGATGAGTCCGTCCCCAAAATTGCCGATGAGCAAATCGCCGGCAAACGGGCCGAATCCCAAAGGAGCCACGACGATTCCCCAGGGTGAGTTAAGAGATCCGCGCGCCGCGAATTGCTGAAGGAGATTGCCGCTGGTGTCAAATATATCCACATAGCCGTTGCCGGGCCCGGCGACGTCGTCGTGCTTTTCCGCGTCTTGCAAGGCGTAGGTGACGATGAGTTGTCCGTTGATGTTTCTGATGCCGAAGGGAGCGTAGCCAACCGGAAGGTCAGGGTCTGTAAAAGCGCCGGCCGGGAAAACCTGTGCATAGTTGGTGTCAAAAACGTCGATCTGCCCGTTATGAAAATCGGTCGCATAAAGGAAATTGCTCCCGCCACTGACGCCCGCCGCCAGCCCTTTGAAGACCGCGTTTGAAGTTGAGTAGTCCACCTTAAGCACGGCCGCGCTGCCGCCGCTCCATGCGGATACGGTGCCATCCTCGGTGGAAAATATAAAGTGCGCCGTATTTGTGCCGGTGCCGAGAAAACCCGCCACGGCATTGACAATTTCTCCGCTGGGCGCGGCCGGGCCGGGTTGTCCCGCGGGAGGCGGGATGGTGACGACCAGCGACACCATGGCCCCGGTGCCCGTGTAGAGTGTGGACAAGCCGTTGCCGTTATCCGCCACCCAGAACGGGCTGGTGGCGCTGAAGGCCAGACCCCATGGATTGACGAGGTTCGTGTCCGTGACAGCAGCCAGTCCCGCGATGTCGGAGACAAGATTGCTCTGCACAAAAACATTTTGCGCCATGGCCGATTTCGGGCTTAGCCCGGCCATGACAACAGCAAGCAGCAACGCGGAGCTTGAAATCGTGCGATTACATTTATTTGTGACCAGCCGCAAACAGTGGCAGCATCCAAGAAGGGTGCGTGTCGTGTTCATATTTTATCGGATTACTTGCGGCTCAGATTTTCCGTGAACCCTATGTGAGAGAAGCGAGAAGACAAATTGTTCCTGCGCAAATTTCCGCGGATGACAAATAATCAACAATATCGTCGCGACGCCGGCCTGAATTCTATCGACGAGTGCGGGCCATCACTTCTTGAGTTTGGCAGATACTTCTTCGGCCCATTGCACGAGTCGTTTTCGCTGCTCCGCCGTCAATCGTGCCTCCGGATGAATCAAAGTGTAACTGCGCAACGGCATCTCCTCCGCCTCGACCGCGTCGCGAATGCGCTGCCATCGTTTCCGCGCGCGCGCCGCATCGTCATGGGGCCACTGCGAAAAATCCATGGCCGTGCGCGCGTCATTGACGTGACCCACCACCGACCACGACATGGGTGCGATGTAACTGTACCAAGGCCAAACCGTTTCGTGGGAATGGCAATTGTAGCAGGCGTTCTTGAGCAGGGAGGCGACTTCGGCGGGCGGTGCGTTGCTGGCCAGCAAATCGCAGCCCGGCTGGACGGGCGGATTGAGATGCCTGGGGTTGGTGAACTGCAGCGCGACAGCGACGAATAAAACAATTCCTCCACCCCGTTTCAGCCAGATGTTCATGTTGCTTTAGAATTATTGAATGCCTCGAAATTTGTCGAGTCGTGCCGCTCATTCATTCAGATACCCATCCGCCAGGATTTGTTCCTTCGCAAGACTGAGATGGGGACGGTGGCGCAATCGTTGTCGATTCGAAAAGAATCGTCTCTGCAAGGCCTGATTATTTTCAACGACCATTCCCAACGATCAATCCCGCCCAATGGGGCATTATCCAATGCGTGATCGGCAGATGTCGCCGCGGCGTACCCTCATCAACGCAGCCCAAACAGTGAAGAACGCGCACGGTCTGCGGGCCGCATGCGCTGCGTACACGCGGGTGCCCCGCGCCCTGGCGCCAGAACCGGCGCGCTTCAGATCGTAATTGTTTGCTCCTCATAATCGGAAAGAAGTCATCTTTGCGACGGACGGCGGGCCGAATTGTTCCAAAATTAGTCTGGCCTTTTTCCAGGCTGCTTGGAAAATTAGCCAATTCGTGCCTTTTATTGAACTTTATTGGAACTTTTTGCAGGTTCGTGCCCCTTATAACTACATAGAGTTGTATGCCAGGCCCGGATTTTGAAACGGTGGTGGCGGGTTTCTATGAGCCGCTCTACCGGTTCGCCATGAGCTTGACACGCTCGGAAGCGGATGCTTGCGATCTGGCTCAACAAACTTTTTATATGTGGGCAACCAAAGGCCACCAATTGCGCGATGCGTCGAAAGTCAAATCCTGGCTTTTTACGACGCTCTACCGCGCCTTCCTGGAATCGCGCCGCACCTTGACCCGGTTTCCGCACTTCGAGTTGACAGAAGCGGATTCCGATCTGCCGGTCGTGCTGCCGGAGGCGGCCCGCCGATTGGACACCGCGCAGGCGGTGGAGGCCTTGGGCCAGATGGATGCGGTTTATCGCGCGCCGGTGGCGCTCTTCTACTTGGAGGATTGTTCTTACCAGGAAATCGCCGATATCTTGGAAGTGCCCATCGGCACCGTCAAATCCCGCATGGCCCGCGGTTTAGCCCAACTCAAACAAATCTTCGCCGAAATTAAACCGGCCCCGAAGCAACCACGAGGTCCAATTGAATAACCAGGAGGCGAAAAAAATCCTCATCTTGTTCCGGCCAGGCTCTGCGGACGAAAAGGACTCATCCTTCGACGAAGCCCGGCAACTGGCCAAGACCGATCCTGAACTTGCTCGTTGGTTCGCTTCGCATTGCGAGTCTTATCTTATCCTGCGCCCGAAATTTCAAGCCATCCCCGTTCCTCCCGGCTTGAAGGAGCAAATACTCTCCGAACGAAAAATCTACCGGCCGTATTTCCTAAAATATTCGCGTCCCCTGCTGGCCTTGGCCGCGGTCTTGGTGCTGTTGCTGGGAATCATTTTCGGCTTGGAATCCTTCCGTGGCGGGGCAGAGCGTTATTCGGCCTACCGCAAGCGCATGATCGAGTCCGCACTGCGCAGTTACTCCATGGATTTGACCACGAACGATCCGGCCCAGATCCGTGGCTTTCTTAACACGAACAATGCTCCAGCCGACTACCGTCTGTCGGGCGGCCTGAAGTCGGCTGCCGTGGTCGGCTGCGTGGTTTCCAGTTGGCAAGGCAACCCGGTTTCCATGATCTGTTTCAAAACCGGCCGCCCCATGGCGCCAGGTGATCAGAGTGATCTCTGGCTCTTTGTGGCTAGCCGCAAGACCGTTTCCAACGCCCCCAGTTCAAGCGAACCGGTCTTCGCCCGCGTGAACAAGGCGACAACTGCCAGTTGGTCCGACGACCACAATATTTATCTGTTGGCGGCGGTTGGCGATCAGACGTTGCTGGCAAAATACGTCAGTAATGCCCCTTGAGCAACGGCCCCAGCGGCACGCTCATGTGGGCCATAAGCCAGTTAAAATCGCGCGGGTCGTCCGCAACGTCAATGGGCAGCCCAGCCGCGTCAGGAAGCGAGGGTGGTTTGGTGCTGGCGCACTTCCAAAGGTAAGGTTCGCTGTGCCCGTCGGCGTAAGAAAAAGCGGCCCCGCCGTTATGCCAGGAAGCCGGCAACCTTATCCACTCTGGATAGTAACTGCGATTGACAAAGTAGCCGTCGGAAATGCTGTCAGGATGTTCGTCCAGAAACACGAAGATGCGGGCCGGCACGGGAATGGAGGTCAGCTTGAAAAATTGCACGTAGCCCGGGTTGTTGGTATTGACACCGGAACTGGTAATTTCGCCCGCGTCTCCCACCGAGGCGTTCATGGAGTAGCTCCGCGCCCGGTTATTCCAGCCCGCCGCGCGTTGCACCGCGCTGAGCACAGAGTCAGAAGGGCAGCGGTAAATAGCGGATACTTTGCTGACGTAGGGGCCAAGGGCGGCCTCGGTCAAGTCGGTGAGGTTCGTGTTGTCCCGCCGCAACTCCCAATCGAGCAGTCCTGCCGCCCAATTGATTTTGTTGCGAGCTGCGACGCCGCCCAGATTATAGGGCAGCATCTGGGCATGATCGTCGGCATACATCAGCCAGCCCGACATCAGTTGCTTCGTATTGTTCAGGCAGAAAAGTCCGCGCGCCTTGGCTTTGCTGGCGGCCAGGGTCGGCAGCAGCAAACCACCCAAAATGGCGATGATCGCGATCACCACCAGCATTTCCACCAACGTAAAGGCACGCCGACGGGAGCGCTTCATTGGTTGTGGATTAGGAAACAAGCCGCACATGTAACCTCTAAGTTATTGTAATTTTAGCAGCGGTCACCGGAACTTGTCAAATCTCAATATCGGCGTCGGAGACCTTAACCGGGCGGTTTTCTGTGCTCAAACCGGCTTCCGAACCCTCGCGACGGCCAAACCGACGACCATGAGTCCCAACCCTGTCCAAACTGCGAGGACAACATACATAACCGAGAACCATGGCCCCACCAAATCCAAGGATTGTCGGTCACGGGTGGGATTGAGCATCGCCACCGTGACAGGCCCGCTGCAAACAAAAGCCGCTGTCAAACCAAACATCCAGTGGAGGGCCGAGGTGAGGACCAACCTTGCCATTGACTATTCTTCCACCATCCAGGTGAGGCGGCACCTGCATCGCCAAGGATAGGGCTTTCCGCTCCGAATCAGCCGAAGCCGCAGCCGAGCCTCGGCGTATTGCAAACCGCCCAAAAAGTGAGGCGATACGGAAAAACATGCGATTTAATCCTGCGATGGCCCTCAACTTGCTATGTAATCATTCATGGCAACCTCGTCGGTTACGGTTAAAGCCGGCAAGCGAGGCCGCCGATACTTATGCACGTGGCAACAAATCGAAAATCTGCAACAATTTGGCTCTGCGCGGGCATCTTTTGCCTGAGTTTGTTTGTCGCTGTCATCCCCGTCGCCAATGCGGACAGTTATTTCGCGTATGGTATCTCCCCAAAAGTGATTGTGACCCTCTTGCTCGGCTGGACCTTGATCATCTCAGTGTGCGCTTTCCTGGCCAAGTGCAAGGGCAAACGGCGCCTCCATTAGGACAGTTTCTCCCCTCACTGCCCACATTTGCGGCTCGTAATGGGCAAATCGGACCTCGTAAGCTGCCCGGAATGTCCGAATCGCTGGTCATCAACGAAATTTACCTCAGCGTCCAAGGCGAAAGCACCTGGGCTGGCTTGCCCTGCGTTTTCGTGCGCCTGACGGCCTGCAATTTACGCTGTTCCTATTGCGACACCGCCTATGCCTTCACCGAAGGCCAGGAGTTGCCCCTGCCGGAAATCCTCGCGCGAATCGGCGTCTTGGCCACGCCGTTTGCCTCCCACCCCGCCACCGGCCGCCTGCCGTTGGTGGAATTGACCGGAGGCGAACCGCTCTGGCAGAAGAATTCCCTCCCACTAATGCGCTCCCTGTGCGACGCCGGCTTCACCGTCCTGCTCGAAACCAGCGGCGCATTGGATATCGCGCCGGTCGATCCCCGTGTCAAGCGCATCATGGATTTGAAATGCCCCAGCAGCGGTGAATCCGGCCGCAATCGCTGGGAAAATCTTGGCCACTTGAAAAACACCGACGAGGTCAAGTTCGTCATCGGCACATGGCAGGACTATGAGTGGGCCAAGGAAATCGTATTGACTAAGCAACTGACGGGAATTTGCCCGGTGCTCTTTTCCTGGGTGTCGCCGTTGTTGCCTCTGCAGCAGGACAAGTCGTTGCGCAAGGTGCCAGAAGGCCAGACGCCTATCTCCCGCCGCGAGCTGGTGGAAAAAATCATGGCCGACGCGCTCCCAGTGCGCTTCCAACTGCAAATGCACAAATTCATCTGGCCACCGGACCAGAAGGGAGTTTAACAGCCGCGTCGAGGCTTTATTGACTTGAAACGCGGTCAAATAAAGTTCACATTACCAACATGAAACAATTCACTGCGATCATCCATCAAGGCGAGCCGGACGAACGCGGCTTTTGGGCGACTTGTCTTGAAATTCCGGGGGCCAATGGCCAAGGCGAGACCAAAGAGGAATGCCTGCAAAACCTTGGCGACGCTGTCCGACTTCTGCTGGAGACCGGACGGGAGGAAGCCTTCCGGCTTGACCCGCAAGCCGAGGCCGTGGAACTTTTGGTTGCATGAAACGCCGGGCCTTGCTCGGCCATCTAGAGAAAAACGGTTGCTTCCTTCTTGCCTTCCCGTCGGGCACCACTGAATACTCCGCGCCGATGATGACCTCGTCCGTGCGCCCCATATCCAATCTTGCCTTCAAGACGAACGCGTTTGTTGCGGCCTTCGCCTCGGCGTTGCTCCTGACCCAAGCGGCGTCGGCGCAGTACTCACCGGCGCCCCAACCCAGTCCCCTGCCCGGCTTGACCTACGACGTGCCGTTCTTCCCCAATGCCAACAACGATCCCAACATGCCCACGCCTGACAGCGTGCTCGGTTTTACGGTGGGATCCAAGCCGGCCACGCACGCGCAAATTGAGGCGGTCGTCAAAGCCATTGCGTCCAAAAGCCCGCGTTGCAAGCTCTTTGAATACGGCAAGACGCATGAAGGACGCGCTCTCTACTATCTCGTCATCGCCTCCGAGGCCAACATCAATCGTCTTGACAGTATCAAAACCGACCTGGCCAAGCTGGCCGACCCGCGCCAAGTCTCGAAGGAAGAAGGTGACCAATTGGCTGCGACTCTCCCCGCCGTGGCCTGGATGGCTTACGTCATCCACGGCGATGAGATGTCCGGCTCCGACGCCTCGTTGGCCGTGGCCTATCATCTCGCCGCCGGCACCGACGCCGACGTGGCGAACCTTTTGGACAACCTGGTCGTCATCATCGACCCATTGATGAATCCAGATGGACGGGATCGCTTCCTCTCCATGCAGGCGCAGAACCGCACCGTCCAACCCAGCGTGGACGACCAATCACTGCTGCACAGCGGCGAGTGGCCCTCGGGGCGCATGAACCACTATCTGTTTGACATGAACCGCGATTGGATCTTTGCCACCCAACCGGAGACGCGTGGGCGCCTCCGCGCGGTCAACGAGTGGAACCCGCATTACTTCATGGAAAGTCACGAGATGGAGTCGCAGGGCACATTTTTGTTTCTGCCGGGCCGAGAAGCGATCAATCTCAATCAACCCGACAACGTGCGCAAGTGGGAGCTGAAGTTTGCGGAAGATCAAGCGGTCGCCTTTGACGCGCGGGGCTGGCGTTATTACACCGGCGAATGGAACGATGACTGGTATCCCGGCTACTCCTCCTCCTGGTCCGCCATGCGCGGCGCCGTCGCCAACCTCTATGAGCAGGCCAACATCGGCACCGACGCCGTGCGCCGCCCGGAAGGCACTCTTGAACCCTACCGCGAGGCCGTTCACAAACAATTGGTCAGCTCTATGGCGAACCTAAACTTTCTCGCCAAGAACCGCAAAGCCGTCCTGGCGGATTTCCTGGCCGAGAAGCGCAAATGCGTCGGACCCAGCGCGAGCATCCCGGCGCACACGTTCGCCGTGCTGCCTTCGGCCAACGCGACGCGTCAACAACGATTTCTCGACCTGATGTCCTTGCAGAAATTCGAGGTTTACTCGGCAGGCGAATCCTTCACTGCCCAAGCCACAGATCGCCTTGGCCGCAACATCAAGGAGATGAAATTCCCGGCTGGCACTTTGCTCATTCCCGTGCGCCAGCCCCTGGCGCGGCTGCTCAATTCCATGCTCGAATTTGATCCGCACACCATCCCGCAGTTCCTCACTGATGAGCGCCGCGATTTGCTGCGTTTCGGCCGCAGCCGCATCTACGACATCACCGGCTGGAGTGTGCCGATGCTGTTCGATGTGCAGACGTTTGACATCCCGACTGACTTGCCGACCCAGGCGCAGGCCAAACCAGTAACCTACCCTGCGCCCGCGCCGCCGCCCTTGGCCAACCCCGACACGACGGTCGCTTTTGTTATTGACGGCGCGGACGACGACTCCCTCGCCGCCGCAGGCCGCCTCATGGAACGCGGCGTCTGGGTGCGCGTGGCGGACAAGCCGTTCCAATTCGACAACCGCGATTTTGCGCGCGGCAGCGTCCTCATCGGGCGCAAGGACAACGCCAATTTCGCGGGCAATTTGACGGAAGTCCTCAGCAACGTTTGCGCAGCATTAGATTTGACAGCATTCGGCGTGCGCACGGGCTACGGTCCCGGCGATCTGCCGGATCTCGGCGGCGAGCATTTTGTTCTGCTGAAACCGCCGGGGATTGCCGTTTTTGGACGTGAGCCGATTGAGCCTTACAGCTACGGAGCGGCCTGGTATTTGATCGACCACGTCCTTGGCCTGCGCGCCTCTTACCTTGACACCCACAACCTCGCCGGCACCGACTTGCGCCGTTACAACGTGCTGGTGCTTCCAGATGGAGCTAGTGCCGATGCGCTCAAGGACGGCATGGAATCTCTCAAGGCTTGGGTCACCGCTGGCGGCACCTTGGTGGCCATCGGATCCTCGGCAGCCGCGCTTGCCAAGGAAAAGGACGGCATCGGCGCCACTCGCCAATTACCCGATGTGCTTGGAAAAATGGACGAATATCGGCAAGCAGTCGTCCGCGAATGGGAAGGCCGCCAGACTACGCCAGATCCCGCCAAAGTTTGGTCCTTCTTGCCTCCGACGGAAGTCATCTATCCCTGGTTGATCGGTGAGAGCGACGACAAAGAAAAGGAGGACGAACTCAAACGCCGCGACTCCTGGCGCGCGATCTTTATGCCGGCCGGCGCGCTGCTGGCGGGCCGAGTGGATGACCGAAGTTGGTTGACGGCCGGATGCGGCGATTACGTCCCGCTGATTTACTCCGGAAGGACGATTTTGCTGGCACCTCCCTCGGTGCAAGCCCCGGTGCGCCTGGGCTTCTTCAACCCGGCGCCACCGAAAGCACCGGAGGCGGCCGCGCCCGCGTCCAGCGCCGACAGCAAAGACAAGAAGAAAGACGACGCCAAACCCGCCCCAGGCTGGACGATCGCGCCGCCGGGTTTCGAAATGCGCCTGCGCATGAGCGGTTTGCTTTGGCCCGAGGCCGCTGA
>Ga0209006_10005866_pt1 | contig 11156 bp, 11 predicted proteins | sample JacPin_JW_Ref_O2_FD_188567 | JGI IMG/M metagenome (GOLD analysis project Ga0209006, IMG submission 188567) | Forest soil microbial communities from Algoma, Ontario, Canada - Jack Pine, Ontario site 1_JW_Ref_O2 (SPAdes) (version 2) | ecosystem: Environmental > Terrestrial > Soil > Boreal... | reverse complement strand
GGGTCCGGGGGCGGCGGTTGCGATACTAGCTGTGTGACCGACCAAGACTCAGGCGCCGAGCGCCACATAAACATCCACCTGTCCCCCGAGATCATGGGGGGCGTCTACGCGAACTTCGCCAACGTCAGCCACTCCGACTACGAGTTCACCGTCACGTTCGCCCGTGTCGACCACGAGGTCGAGTCGGAGGAGGTTCCCGGCGTGGTCGTATCCCGCGTCAACCTCTCCGCGCGCTTCATGCGCGAGCTGATCGACGCGATGGAGGACAACTACTCGAAGTGGAGCGCCCGCGAGGGCATCAAGAACCTGCCGGAGTACGGGGGAAGCGAGCCCGGGTCCGTCTCGGACTAGGCTCGAGCGGTGCGCGCGCCCGCGCAACCCGGCGCTGGCCGGGCTCTTGCAGGATGGCCGTCAGGCGCGCGCGGCGCGGCGGTGTTCGTACCCTGCAGGGATGAAGGTCGCGGTCATCTCTGACATCCACGCCAATCGGCACGCTTTCGAGGCGACGCTCGAGGCCGTCGCCGACAGCGACGCCGCTGAGCTGTGGTGCCTCGGCGACCTCGTCGGCTACGGCGCCGAGCCGGATGCCTGCGTGGAACTGGCGCGCGAGCACGCGGCCGTATGCCTCGCAGGCAACCACGACCTCGCCGTCACCGGCGAGATATCTCTCGAGGAGTTTTCGCGGGGCGCCAGCCTCGCAGCGCAGTGGACCCGCGATGTGATCGAGCCGGAGAACCTCGCGTTCCTGCAGAGCCTGCAGCCGCAGGCGCAGGAGGGCCCCGTCGGCCTCTACCACGCCAGCCCACGCGACCCCGTCTGGGAGTACGTGCTCTCAGCGCTCCTGGCCGAGATGTGCCTGGACGCCCAGCGCCAGCGGATCTGCCTGATCGGTCACTCCCACGTGGCGCTGTCGTTCGTGCGCCACGAGGGCGAGCTCGCCACCGGCGAGCCCCGGCGCGCCGGTACGCAGCTAGACGTTACGGACGGCGAGTGGCTGCTGAACCCGGGCAGCGTGGGACAGCCCCGCGACGGGGATCCGCGCGCCTCGTGGCTGCTGCTTGACCTGGACACGATGGCGGTGTCCTTCGAGCGCGCCGACTACGACGTCGCCGGAGCTGCAGCGGCGATCCGCGCCGCGCGCCTGCCCGACTCGCTGGCGGAGCGCCTGGAGTACGGCCAGTGAGACTGCGCATGAGCTCCGGTGCGGCCCTGGCCGCGTTGCTGGGCGTGCTGGCAGCGCTGCTCGTCGGTTGCGGCAGCTCCAACGGCAAGCTGATCCCCACAGCAGACGCCGGGCCGCTGCAGAGCGACTTCGAAGCGGTCGCCCACGCGGCCGAAACGGGCGACGGCGACTGCGCCGGCACAGAAGCCGCGATCGCCAAGACGGAAGGCGACTTCAGCGCGCTGCCCGCGGGCGTGGACTCCGGCCTGCGCGAAACGCTGCGCAACGGCATCGACAACCTCCGCTCGCACGCGCTGGCGCTGTGCGCGCAGCCACTCGCGCAGACGACCACAACGAACACCACGCCGAAGACGACGACGCCCACGAACACCACGAGCACGCAGACAACCACCACGACCACGACCACGCCCCCCACTGAAACGACCACCGAACCCCCCACTGAAACGACGACGACCGGCGGAGCCGGCGGGGGCACGGCAGCCCCCGGCACCGGGGAAGAACCGGTCGCGCCCGGAGGCGGAACCGGCGTCGGCGAAGCTGCGCCCGGCACCTCCGAAGCACCCGCCACAGCACAGGAACCGGCGAAATGAGCCCAGTGGAGATAGCGGGGCGCTATCGCCTGGAGAGTCGGTTGGGCTTCGGTGGGATGTCGACCGTGCACCTGGCCATGGACATGCGCCTCGAGCGCCAGGTCGCGGTGAAGCTGCTCGCCGAGCACCTGGCCGACGACCCCGCGTTCGTCTCGCGCTTCCAGCGCGAGGCGCAAGCGGCAGCGCGCCTCGTGCATCCCAACATCGTGCAGGTGTTCGACTCCGGCCGCGACCAGCACACGAGTCAGTACTTCATCGTGATGGAGTACATCGAAGGCTCATCCTGCGCTGAGATCCTGCGCGACGACGGATGGGTCGAAGTCGAGGAGGCGCTTTCGATCATCGAGCAGGCGTGCGAGGGCCTGCACTACGCGCATCGCCACGGCGTGGTGCACCGCGACGTGAAGCCCGGCAACCTGCTGCGCGCACGCGAAGGAGAGGTCAAGCTCGCCGACTTCGGGATCGCCAAGGCCACCGAGCAGTCAAGCATCACCCAGGTCGGCTCGGTGCTGGGAACGGCTGCCTACCTGGCGCCCGAGCAGGCACGCGGCGAGGAGGCCGGCCCCAGTGCGGACCTGTACGCACTCGGCGTCGTCACCTACCAACTGATCTCCGGTCGCCTGCCCTACGAGGCGACCTCGCTGACCGAGCTCGCGCTGAAGCAACAGCAGGAGGAGCCGCCGATGCTGGACACGCTGGTGGCGGCCGTGACACCGGAGCTGGCGGAGGCGGTGGCGATGGCGCTCGCGCTGGATCCCCGAGACCGCTACAACACGGCGCTGGAGATGGGACATGCGCTCGGCAACGGCGCCCGGGGTATCGCCCCGGAAAGCGGCGCGCGCGGCGGACGCGGCTCCAAGCGAGGAGAGGCTTCGGGGCGTGGCCGCGCTGCGATGACAGGCGCCACAACGGTGCTGGCCGGCGCGCGCAGTCCCAAACAGCCCGCCGGCACGGTCCCTGCGCGTCGTCCGCGGCAGGGTCCGGCGCGGGCCGCCGCCACGCCCGCGCAGAGCGCCGGGCCGGCCTCCAGTGCGCCACGGCGTCGTTCCAGTCGCGTCGTGGTCGCGCTGCTCGCGGTGCTGGTGCTCGTGCTGGCGATCGTCGTGGTGGTCGTCGCGACCGCCCCCGCGACGACAAAGGTGGTGCTCCGTAAGGTCGTCTACTCAGACGTCCAGCAGACGACCTCCGCGCTCGAGAAGCTCGTGTCCGAAAACACCCAGTAGAAAGCCCGCTTCAGCGCGGCGGGCCAAGACTCCCATGCTCGCCTCCATCCTCAACGTCACCCACCTCGTCACGAGCGCCGGCTACCCGCTGCTGTTCGTGCTGGTGATGAGCGAGGCGGCGGGCGTCCCGATCCCGGGTGAGACGGCGCTGATCGCTGCGGCGGTGCTCGCCAGCCAGGGCAAGCTGGAGATCGTCCTGGTGATCGCACTCGCGGCCGCCGGTGCGATCGTGGGCGACAACATCGGCTACTTGATCGGCCGCAAGGGTGGGCGCTGGCTGCTGGAACGGCCCGGCCTGTTCCACCGCCAGCGCCTCGAGGTGCTGCGCGTGGGCGAGCCGTTCTTTAAGACCCACGGACCCAAGGCGGTGTACTTCGGGCGCTTCCTCCTGGGCCTGCGCGTATGGGCTTCGTGGCTGGCGGGCGCCACACGCATGCGCTGGAGCTCCTTCGCGCTGTGGAACGCGCTCGGAGGTATCTCCTGGGCGACAGCGGTAGGTCTGATCGCCTACCTGCTCGGCCACTCCGCCAGCCACGCGATCGAAGCGTTCGGCGTCTACGGCCTGGTTGCGGTGCTCCTGGCGATCGTCAGCGCCGTCGTTTTGCACCGTCGGCATGCGGCCCACAATCCGCACCCGTCGGACGAGGACGGCGCGGCGCTCGCGAGCCCGGAGGCGCAAGAGCCCCAGAACAGCTCCTGCGAGTAGGCGCAACGCCACCCATGCCGTTGGCTGAAGCCTTGAGCGGCTTCAGCAGGTGCCGCAGGGGGCGATGCGTTCCCACATGTCGGCCAGCGTGCCCAGCTCGGCCTCGGAGAAGTGGGAGAAGAACTGCTCTCGAATCACCGCCAGGTGCGTGCCACGCGCTTCCTGCAGGCGCTCACGGCCACCATCGGTGAGACACGCATAGGAGCCGCGCGCATCGTGGTCGCACGAGCAGCGCTCGACGAGCCCGTCGCGCTCCATGCGATCGATCAGACGCGTGAGCCCGCTGCGTGAGAGCTGCGCCTGTTCGGCCAGTTCGCACATACGCATGCGTCCGCCGGTCGTCTCCTCCAGGTGGTGCAGCACCTCATAGGAGCTCATCGGCAGCCCGTGCGCCTGCTCGAGCTCGGAGTCCAGCCGCTTCGCCAGGCACGCGTGTGCCCTGAGCAGACCGCGCCAGGCGCGGAGCTCCCCAAGTGTCAGGGTCTCCGGGGCGGCGTTGTCCCCGTAGGGGGAGGTGGCGATCTTGACTGCTGTGACGGTCGACATGACGGTCCTATCCAGAGGTCCTTCTCAGAGGTCCTTCTCACCCGAACATAGCAGCGCAGGCGCCCTAAACGCGGGAGATCGCGCTCAGCGCCGCGTCGCCCGCCAGGCCCACAGGACCATCAGCGGCTGCAGCGGCAGCCGCGCATACAGCGCCCAGCGAGGGATCTTGCGGAAGTGCTGCGGCTCACGCGCCATGTACACGTTCGCCGGAAACACCGCCGCCAAAAGCGCGATCAGGCCCAAGCCCGAGAGCCTGCGCGTGGCCGGGATCAACACCCCCAGGCCGCCTGCGATCTCCGCCACGCCGCTGATCTGCACGAGCTCCTTGGCATGCCCGCGCAGCTGCGGCGGCACGATCTGCTCGTAGGCGCGGGGAATCAGGAAGTGGTTGACGCCAGCGCCGATGAAGAAGCCCGCCAGCAGTCGCAGGGACACCCTCCCGCCGCCCGTCTCCGGCTCCAGCGGGTCTGGCTGTTGCTCGACCGGCTCGTGTCCGTTGGACGACATCTCAGCTCCTTGTTGCACTGCGAACGCCTCCGCGGCCGGTAGGCCGCCCATCGAGAATCTAGCGGCCCTCGATCAGAGAGCTCCCGGTCATCGGCTCCGGCTGGCGGATACCAAGCGCCTGCAACACCGTTGGCGCCACGTCCGCCAGGATGCCGCCGTGCCGGCGCAGCGACACACCCGTGCTCGTCACGATCAGCGGCACCGGGTTCAGCGAGTGCTGCGTGTTGGGGCTGCCATCCGGCTCGAGCATGTGGTCGGCGTTGCCATGATCGGCCGTCACCACGCACACGCCGTCGCGCTCGTGCACGGCCGCCACCACCTCCCCCAGGCACTCGTCCACCGTCTCGATCGCCTGCACCGCCGCCTCGATCACGCCCGTGTGACCGACCATGTCCGCGTTGGCGAAGTTGATGATGCCGAAGCGCGCCCCGTCCTCTCGCCACGCGCCCACGAACGCCGCCGCCGCCTCCCGCGCGCTCATCTGCGGCTTGCGGTCGTACGTCGGCACGTCCCGCGGCGAGGGCACCAGCTCGCGTCGCTCGCCGCGCAGCTGCGCCTCCTCGCCGCCGTTGAAGAAGTACGTCACGTGCGGGTACTTCTCCGTCTCCGCCACGTGCAGCTGCGACGCGCCCGCCTGCTCGAGCACCACCGACAGCGTCGTCGCCGGGTGCTCCGGCGTGAACAGCACCGGATAGGACCAGCCCTCCTCGTAGCTCGTCAGCGTCGTGTAGCGGCCGATCGGCGCGGCGCCACCGCGACCCTCCCAGCCGGGCAGCTCCTCGGTGGCGGGTGGGCGGGCACCAAATCCGGGCTCCGCCAGCGCACGCGTGATCTCGCGCATGCGGTCAGGGCGGAAGTTGAACGCGATCACGCTGTCGTCCGGGCGGATCCTCGCCTCATCGCCCACGAGCGTCGGCTCGATGAACTCGTCCGTCTCGCCCCTGCCGTAGGCATCCCGCACAGCCTGCTCGCCGCTGTCCGCATGGTAGGGCGCGCTCGCATGTACGAGCATGTCGTATGCCCGCTGCACGCGCTCCCAGCGCCTGTCGCGGTCCATCGCCCAGTAGCGCCCCACGACCGAGCCCACGCGCACGCCCTCCGTCGCGTCGAGCTCGCGCAGGTACTCAACGCCCGCATGCGGCAGCGTGTCACGGCCGTCCGTGAACGCGTGCACGACCAGGTCCTTCACAGCGAGTGAGCGGCCCAGCGCGATCAGCGCGCGCAGGTGCTCGATCGAGGAGTGCACGCCGCCGTCGGACACCAGCCCGATCAGGTGCACGCGCTCAGCGTCGGCGAAGGCCGCCCGCAGCAACTCGCTCTGGGCGAGCGAGCCGTCCGCCACCGCGTCGTCGATGCGCACCAGGTCCTGGCGCACCACCGCGCCCGCGCCGAGGTTGAGGTGCCCCACCTCGCTGTTGCCCATCTGCCCTTCCGGCAAACCCACCGCGCGCCCCCACGCGGTCAGCGTTGTGTGCGGGTAGGACGCCCAAAGATCGTCAAAGATCGGTGTGCTCGCAAGCGACACCGCGTTGCCCGGCCCCGGCTCGGCCAGGCCCCAGCCGTCGAGCACGATCAAACACGCGCACGGCGCCGGCAGAGCCTCCGGCCCCGCCGGCAATATCACTGCGCCGGGCGGTCCGCTCATCGAACCGTGCGCGACACCGAGGCCGCAGCGGCCACGATCTCTGCGAACGCCGGTGCGTCCAGCGACGCGCCGCCGACCAGCGCACCGTCCACGTCTGCAAGCGCCAACAGCTCCGGTGCGTTCTCCGGCTTGACCGAGCCGCCGTACAGGATCCGTACCCGCTCGGCGGCGTCCTTGTCGCGGTCTCCAACCAGCGCGCGGATGAATGCGATCGCCTCCTGGGCCTGTTCCGCCGTGGCCACTTTGCCCGTGCCGATCGCCCACACGGGCTCGTACGCGATCACCACCTCCCCCAGGCGCTCGCCGGGCACCTGCGCGAGGTCGTCACGCACCTGCTGGCGCAGCTTGCGGTCGGTCTCGCCGTTGTCGCGCTCCTCCTCGGTCTCGCCCACGCACAGGATCGGCGCGAGCCCCGCCTCCAGCGCCGCCGGAACCTTCAGCGCGAGCGCACGATCGGTCTCGCCGAACATCGCGCGGCGCTCGGAGTGGCCCAGCACCACGCCGCGGACGTCCAGCTCGCGCAGCATCGGCGCCGAGATCTCGCCCGTGTAGGCGCCCTCGGACTCCTGGTGCATGTTCTGCGCGTACACCTCCACGAGCGATCCGCGCGCGCTGTCGATCATCGCCTGCAGGTCCGTGAAAGGCACACAGATCGCGATGTCCACCCCGTCCACCGAGGACACTCGCGGCAGCAGCGCCTGGATGTACTCCTCCGCCTGCTCCTGCGTCTTGTACATCTTCCAGTTGCCGGCGATCAACGGTCGGCGACGGCCCGCTTGCGTGCGCTCGCCGGCGGCGGCGCTCAAAGGGACACCCCCGCGCCCGCGCAGTCGAGGGCCTCGACTCCCGGAAGGGTGTTTCCCTCCACCAGCTCGAGCGTCGCGCCGCCTCCCGTGGAAAGATGATCGACCGCACCCTCCAGGCCGAATTCCGTGAGCGCCGCCGCGGAGTCCCCGCCGCCCACCACCGTCAGGCCCGGCGCCTTGGCGACCGCTTCGGCAACAGCACGCGTACCTGCGGCAAACGGCTCCAACTCGAACGCGCCCATCGGGCCGTTCCAGAAGACCGTGCCCGCGTCCGCGATCACGCTCGTGTAGCGCTCGGCGGTCTTCGGGCCGATGTCCAGACCCATCCAGCCCTTCGGCACCTCAACGCCGTCGAGGACGCGGTGCTCCGCATCGATCGCCAGGCGTTCGCCGATCACCAGGTCGTGCGGCACCAGGATGCGCGCCCTCCCCGTCTGCGGAGAGTGCGTGTCGCTGGCGCGCGAGAGCGCGCGACGCGCGTACTCGACGTCGTCGTCATCGCACAGAGACTCGCCGACTTTGTGGCCCTGCGCGCACAGGAACGGGAAGCACATCGCGCCGCCGATCATGACCACGTCGGCCACCGCCAGGAAGCGCTCGATCACCTTGATCTTGTCTGCCACCTTCGCGCCGCCCACGATCGCCACCAACGGGTGCTCTGGGTGTTCGAGAATCCCCGTGAGCGTCTTGACCTCGCGTTCCAGCAGCCTGCCCGCCGCGCTCGGCAGCAGGTGCGTGACGCCCTCGTTGCTCGCGTGCGCGCGATGGGCGACGCCGAACGCATCGTCCACATACAGGTCCGCCAGCGCCGCCAGCTCCTTCGCGAACTCAGGGTCGTTGCTCGTCTCCCCCGGCTCGAAGCGCACGTTCTCGAGCACCAGGATCTCACCGTCCTCGAGCTCTTCCGCCAGCGCGGTCACCTCCTCGCCCACAACCGCCGGCGCCAGCGTCACCTTCGCGCCGGTCAGCTCGCGCAGACGGTCGGCCACCGGCGCCATGGACAGCCCCGGCACGTACTTGCCGCCCGGCCTACCCAGGTGCGACACCAACACAAGCCGCGCGCCGCCGGCGCGCAGCTCTTCGATCGTCGCCAACGCCGCCGCGATCCGAGTGTCGTCACTCACCAGCGGCACGCCGCCGGCGCTCGGCCCGCTGTCGCCGTCGCTGTCCGCGTCCAGCGGAACATTGAAGTCGACACGCACGAGCACCCTGCGGCCCTGTACGTCCAAGTCGTCGATGCTCTTCACAGCACCCTCAGCGTCAGGTCCACGACACGGTTGGAGTAGCCCCACTCGTTGTCATACCAGGCCACCACCTTCAGCATCGTGCCGTCCACCACCGCCGTCAGCTGCGAGTCCACGATCGAGGAGAACGGCGAGGACACGATGTCGCTGGACACGATCGGGTCTTCGGTGTACTGCATGATCCCCTCCAGCGGGCCGCTCTGCGCGGCGGCCTTCAGCGCCGCGTTGACCTCCTCCACAGTCGTCTCGCGCGGACACTCCACGGTCAGGTCAACGACCGAGCCGACCGGCACGGGAGCCCTTATCGCGAAGCCGTGCAGCTTGCCCTGCAGCTCGGGGATCACCAGACCGATCGCCTTCGCCGCGCCGGTGGAGGCGGGGATCAGGTTGATCGCCGCCGCACGCGCTCGCCTCAGGTCTTTGTGCGGGAGATCCTGCAGGCGCTGGTCCGCCGTATACGCGTGGATCGTCGTCATCAGGCCGTGCTTGATGCCTACCGTGTCGTTGACGACCTTCGCCACCGGCGCCAGGCAGTTGGTCGTGCACGACGCGTTGGAGATCACGTCGTGGCGCTCGCGGTCATAGACCTCGTCGAAGTTCACGCCCAGCACCACGGTCGCGTCGGGGTTCGTCGCCGGTGCGGAGATGATCACCTTCTTGGCGCCCTGCGCCAGGTGCTTCGCCGCGCTCTCACGGTCGGTGAACAGGCCCGTGGACTCGATCACCACGTCCACCCCGAGCTCTCCCCAAGGCAGCGCCCCCGGGTCGCGCTCCGCCAGCACCTTCAGCTCCGCGCCGTCGACCTCCAGCGCGCCCTCGCCGCTCGCGCGCACCTCGCCCGGATAGGGACCGAGGATCGAGTCGTACTTGAGCAGGTGCGCCAGAGTCCTGGAGTCGGTCAGGTCGTTGACCGCGACCCACTCGATCTCGCCCGCCAGCTCCTCGCCGCGGGACTTGGCTGCACGAAACACGTTCCGGCCGATCCGACCGAACCCGTTGATCCCGACGCGTACCGCCAATTCGTCGCCTCCTGAAGCGAAAATGAACGATGCCGGGTCTTCAGGAGTCGCCACTCCTTCGCCCGGCGTGCCCTGGGGAGGCTATCAGCGCTCTGGTAAGCGACGTCAGGCTCGCCCGGCGCTCAGACGCCGCCCGGCCACCTGTCGATGTCGCGGTGCGCGACCGTCACGTCGAGCGCGTCGTGGTCGCGGTAGCGCTCCGCAAGGTGCTCGGCGATCGCCACCGAGCGGTGGCGTCCGCCAGTGCAGCCGACCGCGATCACCAGGTGCGCCTTGCCCTCACTGACGTATTGCGGCAGCAGGAAGTCCAACAGTGCGTGCAGCCTGTCGTAGAGCTCTTCCAGGCGCCCATCGCGGGCGATGTACTCGACCACCGCCGGGTCCAGCCCGGTCAGCTCGCGCAGGTCCGGCTCGTAATGCGGGTTGGCCAGGAAGCGCACGTCCAGCGCCACGTCCTCCTCGCGCGGCGGGCCATGCTTGAAGCCGAAGCTCATGAACGTCACCGACAGGCGCCCGACGGAGCTTCGCGGTAGGAACTCCTCGGCGATCCGCTCGCGCAGCGTTGCCGCAGACATGCCCGTCGTGTCGATCACCAGGTCGGCGCGCCCGCGCAGCGGCTCCAGCAGCGCCCGCTCGGCCGCGACGCCCGCCGCCACGCTGCCCTGCGGCGCCAGCGGATGACGCCGACGCGTCTCCTTGTAGCGCGTCACGAGCGCCTGCTCAGCCGCCTCCAGGAACAGCACGTGATGGCTGAGCCCCAAGGCGTCGAGGTCGTCCACCACCGCCCGCAGCGCCTCGAAGTAAACGCCCCCGCGCACGTCTGAGACGACTGCCGCGCGCTCCACCTTCGACCCCTTGTGCACGAACAGCTCCACCAGCGAGCGGATCATCTCCGGCGGGAGGTTGTCCACACAGAAGTAGCCCGCGTCCTCGAACACGTTCATCGCCGTGGACTTCCCCGCGCCGGAGAAGCCCGTGATCACGACGAAGTCCTCCAGGCGTGACTCGATCACCGGCTTGCCGGATTTGCCACTGGCTGCTCGCAGCGGACGCAGGGGCCTGATCACGGCCATCGCGTGCATTGTGCCGCGCCCCACGGACGCGCGTGTCACCTAGCTGAGAACGGCGCTCATCCAGCTCGATGCAGGTAGGCGTGGATGTCTCTTCCAATCTTCGCCGGCAGCCCGGGGACGGCTTGCAGTTCCTCGCCGGAGGCCGCCACGACCGCCTCCGGCGAGCCGAAGTGCGTCAACAGCGCCCGCTTACGAGAGGGACCGATGCCGGGCAGCCCGTCCAGCAGCGAGCCGGTCATCGCTTTGTCGCGGCGGGTGCGGTGGTGGGTGATCGCGAAGCGGTGCGCCTCGTCGCGCACGCGCTGCAGCAACTGCAGCTCGGGCGTGGAGTGATCGAGCACGAGCGGCGCGCTACGGCCCGGCTGGAAGACCTCCTCGATGCGCTTGGCCAGCGACACGACCGCCACGCCGCGGTCGCGAAACCCGCCGAGTGGCCCCAGCCCCGCCGCGAGCTGTCCCTTGCCGCCGTCGATCACGACCAGGTTGGGCAATGACGCGAAGCTCTGGTCGTAGGCGGGGTCGTGCGGGGAGATGTCTGCCTGGCGCTCCCACTGGGCGAAGCGCCGTTCGAGGCCCTCCGCCATCGAGGCGAAGTCGTCGGGGGCGCCCTCGGT
>Ga0209006_10005865_pt1 | contig 11156 bp, 7 predicted proteins | sample JacPin_JW_Ref_O2_FD_188567 | JGI IMG/M metagenome (GOLD analysis project Ga0209006, IMG submission 188567) | Forest soil microbial communities from Algoma, Ontario, Canada - Jack Pine, Ontario site 1_JW_Ref_O2 (SPAdes) (version 2) | ecosystem: Environmental > Terrestrial > Soil > Boreal... | reverse complement strand
CTTGCCACGTCACGAATGTCCACAAGGCCTCTTTAGCCGGGACTTTATCACAACCAGTACACGCTTTCTCAAAGTCTTTCCACCAGAGCGTTCCCGGGCGAGCCTAACGCGGACTCCTGGGGAGGCCCGCAAGTTGCCCGACGGCATCACGCGATCTCAAAAGGCACTTGCTGTGCGGGCACTTGGCGAAGTATGGTGACCGGCGGAGACGGACTGCGGTCCCAGAAAACATGAGCACGGGAAGGAAGTCGCCGGCACGATGTTTAGGACGGCACTTGCTTTCGCTAGCGCCCCGTAAACGTTTACTGCAGTGCGCCTGCGGCCGTGCCTCGCTCGCGACCTAAGGACATAAGGAGGTTCCGGGTGCCGAAGACGCTGTACATGGTGGTGGAGCAGTTCAAAAACAAGGATGCCGTGGCCGTGTATCGCCGGTTTAGGGATTGCGGCCGTATGGCTCCTCCGGACCTCTTGTATGTATCGAGCTGGGTCGATGACCAGTTTCGGCGGTGCTATCAACTGATGGAAACCGAGGACCCGAGACTACTCGAGGAGTGGATGGCGAACTGGAGCGACCTCGTTGATTTCGAGATGCACGCCGTAGTCACCTCGCAGGAGGCGGCCGAGAAGATCGCCCCGCTTCTATAGGGTTCTTTGTGCGCGGAAGGTCTTCCCCCGAGACTCGTGGTGCGCTCGGCCAGACTCAGGGTGATCCTATCGGTGTTCGGCCCGGTAGCAAATTCGTTGCGTCTCGCGAAACAGCAGGGTACGATGCGCACAACCGGGGTCTACTCGGAAGTTCCGTTACAAGGAAGTACCGTGGCAATCCCCGCTCACAGAAGGAGATTCCCTCGTCTCGAGAATCAATGGAGCCAAACGATGAATCAATCTCGGAAGAACTATGGAGTGGTGTTTCGAAGTGTCATGTATGCGGCGCTGTCGGCAGCGATCTTGCTCTTCGTGGTGGAGGGCCAGTCGCAGGCGCAGTCCCTAATGACGCATCACATGCGTGAAGCGACTCTTAAAGGGCAGGCGCAGTCCATCGGTCGGCTCGCCTCAACACAGTCCATGCGCCTCGACATTGTTCTGCCGCTGCGCAATCAGGCAGAGCTCGAAAACTTTTTGCAAGAACTCTACGATCCTCGGAGCCCCTCCTACCGGCATTTCCTCACCGTGCAGGAATTTACCGCGAGGTTTGGCCCCAGCCAGGAAGACTATGATGCCGTGGTTCGTTACGCGAAAACGAACGGCTTTGCGGTAGTCGGCGGCTCCCGTGATGGCCTGGACGTGCAGATCGAAGGCCTGGTGACAAACATCGAGACGGCCTTCCATGTGAGCATGGGCGTCTACCAGCATCCCACGGAAAACCGCACTTACTTTGCTCCGGACCGGGAGCCAATGGTGGACCTACCGTTCCAGTTGTGGCATGTCTCGGGCCTGGACAACTTTTCGATCCCGCATCCCTTGTTCGTCAGGAAGAGCGACTTCGCGAGCGCACGGGGTATCAATGCGAACGCCGTGGTGTCTCATGCCACCACCGGCTCCGGGCCTTCCGCTTCCTTTTTGGGCAGCGACATGCGTGCGGCCTATTACGGGGGAACGACCCTCACCGGTGCTGGCCAGAACCTCGGCCTGCTTGAGTTTTTGGGTACCGACTTGGCCGACTTGAACACCTATTTCAACAACGTAGGTCAAACCAACCATGTGCCGATCACGTTGCTCTCGACGGACGGGACCAGCACCTCCTGCGTAGACACGAAAGCAGGTGGCAACTGTGATGACACCGAACAGACCCTCGACATGACCCAGGCCATCGGCATGGCTCCGGGCCTGGCAAGTCTTGTGGTGTACGTCGGGTCCACCGATACCGCCATGATCAGCGCCATGACCACGCACAACCCGCTGCCCACTACAATAGGCTGTTCCTGGGGTTGGACACCCGCGGATCCCAGCACGCTTAACCCGTTCTTCCAGAAGATGGCGGCTCAAGGCCAGAACTTCTTTGCGGCTTCCGGCGACGCTTCGACGTGGTCATCAAGGAATGAGGCTTGGCCCGCGGACAATGCGTTTGTCGTTTCCGTCGGAGGCACGGACCTGGTAACCGCCAGCGCCGGTGGTGCCTGGAAGTCAGAAACCGCCTGGGTAGACAGCGGCGGTGGCATTTCGCCGGACGCTATCGCCATCCCCTCGTGGCAGCAACTGGCGGGCGTGATCAACTCCTCCAACCGGGGTTCCACGACCCTTCGCAACGGCCCGGACGTCTCGGCAAACGCTAATTTTACCTTCTACGTCTGCGCCGACCAGACCACTTGCACCGCCAACGAATTTGGCGGCACCAGCTTTGCGGCGCCCATGTGGGCCGGTTATATTGCGCTGGTCAACCAGCAATTGGCTGCCCATGGAGAATCATCCATCGGATTCATCAACCCAACGATCTACTCGCAGAGCGTGACGTCCAGCTATGGCTCGGAATTCCACGACATCACGAGTGGCACGTCCGGCAGCTTTTCAGCTGTCGCCGGTTATGATCTGGTGACAGGTTGGGGGAGTCCAAACGGAGCTGGCCTGATCAATGCCCTTGCCCCAACGTCCGGCAATCCTGATTTCAGCATCTCGGCCGCGCCCGGTTCGCTCTCCGTGGCCCAGGGCAGCAACGGCACATCCACAATCACGACCGCCGTATCCGGCGGCTTTAACGCTGCCATCGCCTTGACGGCGAGCGGCCAGCCGGCAGGCGTGACCGTAAATTTCAGTCCCACGTCGATCGCCGCGCCGGGCTCGGGAAGCTCGACCATGAGCATCGCCGTAGCCTCGACGACGGCGACGGGCACGTACTCGATCACCGTCACCGGCACGGGCGGAAGCACTACGCACATCGCTACGGTTTCTCTGACGGTGACCGCCGTGGCCTCTGGCAATTTCACCCTCTCCGCTTCACCGACCAGCTTGACCATCACTCGGTCATCACACGGAACCACGACGATCACCATCCAACCATCGGGCGGCTTTGCCGGCAGCGTCACCCTGTCAGCAACCGGCCTGGGCACTGGCGTTACGGCATCGTTCAGCCCGAACCCGGCGACTGGCACAAGCACGCTGACCTTGACGGCGAGCAGCACGGCGACGACAGGAACGAGGACCGTAACCATTACCGGTGTTTCGGGCTCCCTGACACACACAACAACAGTCAGTCTCAGAGTTCGTCGTCGTTAACGGCAACCGCTAGCGCCGGTGTAAAACACCGCGCATCCGAACAACTGGAAAGAGACAGTATCCACCGCGTCGCCGGCCTCGATCGCTGGCGGCGCGGTTTTTTGTACGGATTTCATTCCGTCAGTTTCCGCTAGAGCTCGAACGGCGCCAAGCGAGCGAGTCGACGGGAACGCGGAGACCACACCTTTTAAAGATTTCGTTGTTAAATAAGAACGCTCGACTGCCACAGAAGAGTCACATGGGGGGCCGGGAATAGACTTGGATCGAAACGCCCGCGTCGGGAGGCGTTTTTAAAGAGGTTCAGGGCTCCGGACAGCGAGTGTCTCGATGGTTCTGGACTTCACTTTCTGGACGAACCGAAGTCTGCTACCTGGTCAAACGAGCTGCTGCTGGATGAAAATTCTCTAGGATTCGCATCGTTGGCTGGTGGATTCCTGACTGGTGATTTGAGGATATGGTCCGGGACAGATTGCCCGAGGCTCATGGCCGCACCAGGCGGAATCTATGTTCTTCGCCTTCTGGCGCCGGCGATCTTTTTTTTTTTGAGACTCCCACGCAATTTTCTTTTTCGTCCCCCCGCGCCCGCTTCCGTCCACAAAAGCACTTTCGAACCTCGCCGCTCAACATGCTCGCAGGAATTGACTCCGGTGCCCTGAGCGAACGTGTTGAAAGATCGGACGCCGAGAAGCAAGTGCGGACGATTATTAAGAAAGACCCAGACTCCTGGAATGCTCATGGTCTGCTCGGATGGATCGCGATTTGTCGGGCTGGGAGCGAATTTGGATCGAAACGCCCGCGTCGGGAGGCTTTTTTGAAGAGGTTCAGGGCTCCGGACAGCGAGCGTTTCGATGGTTCTGGGACTACGGGCTAATTTTCTAGTCCTAGGCCTCCTATCAGCCTACTGGTAGGTTGCGTTGCCGAAAAGTGATGAGCTACCCAAACAGCAACGTAGAACACCGCTTTCTGGACTAACCGAAGTCTGCTACTTGGTCAAACGAACTGCTCCTGAAAATACTATGACCGCATAAATTCAAATATATGAAAGAGATATAAGGTCACATGAACTAAACATTGGTCAGCGCGCCGAGCCTATGTTACTGTCTCTGCCGACCTCACAGGGGGTTATGCCTTTGCCTGGACCCGAGATTTCCGCTGGGAGCAGGGTGCGATTCGCATTGTTTGAAGCGGACCTTGGGCGAGGAACTCTCAGCCGCCAAGGTACACGTCTCAAGCTACAAGTACAACCCTTCCGAATTCTGGCGCTGCTTCTGCAACAGCCGGGCGAGATTGTGACGCGGGAGCAGTGTCGACAGGCCCTCTGGCCGGAAGGAACGCACGTCAATTTCGACGGCAGCCTCAACGCCGCCCTGAAAAAACTCCGCGCCGCGTTACAGGACGAAGCCGAAAACCCCCGATTTATCGAAACCGTCCCCCGGCAGGGCTATCGCTTTCTGGTGCCCATCCAGGTAATTAATGATGCCGTCGCATCCGTCCAGGAAGGGCGGCTCTCGCGGCTCGGGAATGGCGATCAATCTATCGAGGTACGTCTGCATCTGCGGCCGGAGATTGCGCAAGGGTTCGCCAGCCCCCCGGACTGGGATCGCGAAAGGGCGGAACGCACGCAAAAATGGTTCGACGCGATGCTGCTTTCCATCGCGATTCTGTTTGGATCCTGGTTCCTGTTCTTCCTTGTCTACCCCGTGCCGCATCCCAGCATGCAACACATGGCCCGCATCACCAATGCCGGCCGGATTGATGAGTGGGGTGGCATCGTATCCGACGGAACGCGCATTTTCTTTCTGGAACGCAGCGATGGCCGTTGGAATTTGATGCAGACTTCGGTGGAAGGTGGCAATGCGGAAAAGATGGCTACGCCCTTTGAAAACACGCGCCTCTTTGCCATTTCTCCCGACCACTCGGAATTCTTGATCGGGCAGTTCGCTGGCCGTGACGAGGAAATGCCGCTCTGGCTCTGGCCGGTTCAGGGAGGAGAGCCGAGGAGGCTCGGACAGGCTAGCGGTGCAGATCCAGCGTTTTCTCCCGACGGAACACAGATCGTTTTCGTGCGCGCACAAAACATCTATGCCATCCGTCGCGACGGTACGCAAATCCGGCAACTAGCTCACGTAGAGGGTCATCCGCGTTCACCAGCCTGGTCGCCCGACGGTGGGAGCATCCGGTTCACGCTGGACCTCGGAGAGTTTGGTACGACGTCGATCTGGGAAATGACAGCGGAGGGCACTGGCCTGCACGCGATGCTGTCAAAGACAGCGCATCCATCCCGGCAATCTGCCGGGAATTGGACGGCCGACGGCAAATACTTTCTTTTCTCCGGGTGTGAAGACTACGACTGCAATTTATGGGGTATTCGCAATGCGTGGAGCTGGTTCCGGCGTTCGCACCACTCGCCATTCCCCCTGACCAGCGGCCCCGACTCGTTGCACGCGGCCATCCCGGCTCAAATGAGTTCGCGCATCTTTGCCTTCAGTTTTCGTTCGCATCGGGAACTTGGAAAAATCGATCCGCACACGCAGCGCATGTCCACGCTAAGCCTGGATACGTCCATCGCCGAGGCGAGCTTCTCGCCCGACGATGAAATGGTGGTCTATTCAAACCGTCCCGATGATACCCTTTGGCGCAGCCGCATCAATGGTGAAGCGCGCATTCCCTTGACGATCGCGCCCCTGCACGGCCGTTATGCCAGATGGTCTCCGAACGGCAAGCTCATTCTCTTTACCGGTGCCCGCCAGAACCAGCCGCGCAACATTTATGTTATTTCGCCGGATGGAGGCTCGCTTCATCCCGTTCTTCCCGGCGGGTGGGAAGGCTCGGAAGCGGATTGGTCGCCAGATGGTTATCGCATCGTGGTGTCCATGCGGAACCAGAAGGCCCAACCGGAATACGGGCTCTATACGCTTGAACCTACGACCGGAACGCAGAAGGAGTTACCGGACTCGCAAGGCCTGACCGAGCCCCGCTGGTCGCCGGACGGAAGATACATCGCGGCCATCAACGACACCAAGCGCAAGCTGCTGCTTTACGATGTTCAAAAAGCCCAGTGGTCGCTTCTGGCTTCCGGGGGACTTCTCGAGTCACTTCATTGGGCCCACGACAGCTCGATGATCTATTTCCAAGATCAAATGGACGAACAAGAATCCATCTTTCGCGGAAGTGTGGCATCACGAAAAGTGGAACAAGTGTTCGGATTCGGAGAACTGCTGCGCGGCAGCGCCACGCACTGTTACTTCAGCGGTTTAGACCGCACCGGCTCATTTTACGTGATGCTCGAGCGCGGCATGACGGACATCTATGCTTTGGATCTTGATCTTCCGTGAAAGAACTACTCCCGACTGAACTGATTGCGCTTCCGGTAGGCCATGACGGCGAGCGCGATCAAGATCAACATCGGCGGGAAAACCAGGATAAGGATGCCGCTGCGCAGCGCCTGAATCAGGCGAGACCCGGAACCAGCAGCTTGCGAATAGCAAAGCGCGCAACTCTGGGCGGACAAGAGAGCCGGCGCCAGGAGGGCGGCCAACAAGGCCGGGCCAGCTGACCACCATCTCCAGATAGTTTTGGTTTTCTTCATCGGGAATGTCGCGGCATGATTCCTGGTTGTCTCATCACGGCAAAACGCTCAGTGCGCGAAAGGCCTCATGTGCAGCAGGCGAAGACTATCCGACCACAGCATGTTCATCATCATTAGAACGAAAATGACCGCCGGGATCAATGTCAAAAAAAGGCTGCGCCGCTCCTCGTTGAGGTGCATAAAGTACATGACCGCCAGCGCTCCGCCGCAAAACGCGAGCGCCAGCAAGATGGCGATGAGTGCTCCCGGAGAAAAACCCTGGTACGCGAGAACTATCTCCAGTCCTGCGATCGCCAGCAGGACAAAATAAACAGGCAGATATTTTACAATCACGTTTCCGGATTTTTTCGAAGCTGCCATTTTCCCCTCATTTTGCGGTTCGCTCGGGGCTACCTGGCAATATTCAGCAGATAGACCAAGGGAACAACGAACATCCACACCAGATCCACAAAATGCCAGTACAAGCCCGTGGCTTCGACATGGCCGGCGGTCAGGCGGCCCCGCGAAAAGCCGCGGGAGACAACCGCCATGGCCAGGACGCCGCCGGTAACGTGAAGCAAATGCAAACCGGTTATGCTGAAGAAAGTAGCGCCAAACAACGGCGAACCCCAAGGATTTTGGAACAGACTGACGCCCTCGTCGATGAGTCCAATCCACTCCCGGATGTGCAGCCCGGCAAAGATCACTCCCAATAAAATTGTGGACCACAGGAAACGCCTGGCCTTGGCCTTGTCGCCGGCTTTGGCGGCGTCCACACCTCCAAGCATGGTCAGGCTACTGGTGAGCAGAATGAAGGTCATGAACATGACATTCAATATGCTGGGATTGAACCGAAACGGAGCAGGCCAGTCACTGCTCGCCGTGCGCAAATAGCCGTATCCAAAAAGCAGGGCTCCAAAGGTGACCGCGTCCGATATGATAAACAGCCACATCGTCAATTTTCTGGAAGGAATACCGTAGGGTGATTCCTCCATGGCCGAGCCGCCCGTCCCGTGCACCTGAGACTCGCTCACAGTTTTTCTTCCCCTTTCTGCCTACAGACGCACGCAGATGACGACCAGTAGATAGAGCCAGAGAGCGGCCATGAAATGCCAGTAAACCACTACGCCTCTCAGCAGGTTTCGCCGGACCGATTTCTGAACGGCCAGCTGTATAAAAAGATAGAGCAGCGCCGCGATTCCGCCGAGGACATGCAGCGCATGGACGCCCGTCAGCAGATAAAAGAACGAGCTGTTCGGATTCGTAGCCAGGTACAGCCCTTCGGCGGCCAGCTTCCTCCACGCCAGGTATTGCCCGGCCAGAAAGGTCAGTCCGAGAAGCACAGTGAGGGCCACAAACGCCAGTCTTCTGCCGTGTTCATTTGTCCCGGGGCCTGGCTGGCCCTCCAGTTCGCGCCGCGAAGCCTCCATCAGCAAGCTGCTCACGAGCAAAACGGCGGTGCTCAGGAACAAGACCCGAGGCGCAGCGATATGTGTCCAGTCACTAGAGGCCTGCCGAATGAACAGCGCGCTGGTAAACGCAGCAAAGGACATGGTAATCGCGAACAGCGCGATCCAGATTCCACTCTCTGAGCCCTTCGCAGGACCTGCCCGCCGGGGCAGAACCGCTGGGGATATGATCGTTGACGACATAAGATCCTTTTACTGCAAATTCAGTTTCCGCGAAGCGCTACTCCCGTCCAGAGCGGCATCCGAGGGTGCTATTCGTTCAAGATCTGCTCCGGAGAAGTTTGCATGACGAAATCGCCGGTGGAGCCCTTCAAACCGTATTGATAGGGGTCATGATAAACAACCGGATGCTCTCCGCCGAAATTGTTCCAGGGCGGAGGCGAGGGAACGCTCCATTCCAGAGAAGTTCCCCTCCACGGATTTGCAGAAGCCGGCTTTCCGCGAAAACGGCTGTGGATCAGGTTAAAAAAGAAAATAAATTGCGCCGCACCGGTAGTGAGTGCGGCAATGGTGATGAATTTGTGCAAAGGCATCAACGTGGGCATGAAATCGTCGACAAAGGAGGCATAACGGCGCACATTGCCCACAAGTCCGAGATAGTGGAATGGCATAAAGATGCAGTAGGTGCCGACGAAAGTAATCCAGAAGTGGAGCATACCGAGAGTTTCGTTCATCATTCGCCCGGTCATTTTGGGAAACCAGAAATAGGTTCCGGAAAAAATGGCAAAGATGGCGGCAACTCCCATAACCATGTGGAAATGACCGACGACGAAATAGGTCGCGTGCAGATAGATGTCAATGGAGGGCTGCGCAAGAAAGAATCCGCTTACACCGCCACTGACAAACATGGAGATGAACCCAAGAGCAAAGAAGGAGGCGGAATTGATCTGGATGTTCGCGCCATACAGACTTCCCAGCCAGATGAGCGTGATGATAGTGGCGGGGATGGTGATGGTGAGTGTCGGGAAAGAGAAAAGCAGCGACGAAAAGGGATTCATGCCGCTGACGAACATGTGATGTCCCCAAACCATCCAACTGAGAAAACCTATGGACATCATCGAGTAGATGATGACTTTCGCGCTCAGGAGCGGCTTGCGCAGACTGTTGGTGAGCACGTGAGAGACAATCCCGACTGCCGGTAAAATGGCGATGTACACTTCCGGGTGACCGAAGAACCAGAACAGGTGCTGCCACAAGAGAGGCGACCCCCCGGCGTGATTCTGCAATCGATCGCTCACCACGAGCCCGGAAGGGATGAAGAAACTCGTTCCCGCCATGCGATCGAGAAGCAAAAGGACGCAGGCCGGCAGGAGTACCGCGAACGCCAGCAACCCGATCGAAGAAGTAATAAACCACGCCCATGTGGATATGGGCATGCGCATGAGGGTCATGCCCTTGGCGCGTAGATCCAAAGTAGTGGCGATGAAATTCAGCGACCCCAGCAATTGCCCGATACAAAAAATGCCGATGGCTATGACCCAGAGATTCTGTCCCCAACCGAGCCCGGGTCCGGCATCCTTTCCAATCGCGCTGAGCGGAGCATACGCGGTCCAGCCGGAAATCGGCGGACCATCGGGGATGAAGAAAGCGGCCAGCAAAACGACGAACGCTACCAAAGTCGTCCAGAACGACATCATGTTGAAGCGGGGAAAGGCCATATCTTCGGCGCCAATCTGGATCGGCAGGAAATAGTTGCCGAAACCTGCGAAGGGCGCATTGGTGAGGACAAAAAACACCATGAGCGTTCCGTGCATGGTCAGGAGCGAGAGATAGTATTCGGGAGTGATGATGCCGCCGGGCGCGCCTGTTTTGGCGATCAGCTCGAGCCCGGGAATTTTCGCGTTGGGCCACACCAGATGAAAACGCATCAGCCAGGACAACACCATGCCCACAAAGACGGCTACCAGAGCCAGCGCATAGTACTGTTTGCCGATCACTTTGTGATCGAGACTGAACACATACTTCCAAAGAAAGCCTTCCACCGGAGCGTGCGCGTGAGCTTCAGATTTCAGGGCTTCTTCCAAATGTTCACCTCGTTCCGTCGAAGGCCGAAAACCGATTCAACCTTTAAAAACCTCAGCCAGCTTACCCGGAGCTATTGCTCTGAGGCCTTCTGTTTCATCCACTTGTCAAAATCCTCTTGAGACAAGACATTGAGGTAGGCCTTCATGTTGTAATGACCAAGCCCGCAGAGTTGCGTGCAGAGAATCTCGAAATGTCCCGCCTGAGTGGCGGTGAAGTGAAGCGAGAGATCCAAACCCGGCACAAAATCCTGTTGAATTCTCAGTTCGCGGACATAGAAGGAATGGCCGACGTCCTTCGCATGCATCAGAAGGTGAATCTCCCGATTCACCGGAATGGCAAGTTCTGCGGTAACCACATCGTCTCGAGCCTCCACGTCGTTTGCGGGATCCAACCCGAAGTAATTCTGATTTCCTTCGTCAATCTTGTCGGGATGAAGTGGACCAAACTTTCCGTCCAGACCGGGATATCGAAAATAAAAAGCAAACTGCCCGGCCTGAGCCTGTACCTGCAGGGCGTCCGGTTTGGGCCGCGTGAAATAAACTTCCGCCCAGGCTTTTTGTCCCAGGACGCCCAAGGCCAGAACTTCCGTGCCCACGAGAATAAATGCGGCGACCACCACCAACTTCGCGCCACCCCACAAGTGGAACACCTTGGCGCCTTCCTTGCGGTTCGAAAACCTCCAAACACAAAAGGCCAACAAAAGCTGGGCCAGTACGAATGACAACCCGGCTTCCGCCATGGTGTCAGCGAGCTGCTCATCGATGGCGTGTCCGTGGGTGGAGATGTCCACGGGCTGCACATACATGTGGGTCACGATGGGGTATGCCGAAGCCAGCGCAATGATCGTAAGGATGACGCCAAAAAGCTTTCCCATAGCACCTCTG